>JGI24705J35276_12238267_pt1 | contig 18216 bp, 5 predicted proteins | sample TergutNt197P4_FD_35276 | JGI IMG/M metagenome (IMG submission 35276) | reverse complement strand
AAGATTTGAACACTTTTCTCCGTCCCCAGGTGTTCACTCACGTCTGCCACGAGAACCGTCCCTACTGGCAACCCCCCACTTGATTTGCTATCCTACCATGTTCACCCTTGTTTCAATCTCAAGTATCCGTAACTCTTCCCATATGTTATATGCCAAGTTCAATCTGAATAATAATGTTGGTTTTGCACCTGCTCTGTTTTTATCTACCACACAAGAATAATATCTCACATCTGGGTCATCAATTTTTTCTAAATCATAAAATTTTGTATCTACCTCTTTTATTGAATATTCGTAATCTTGTAATGTATCTCTATGAATTTGTTTTACTAATGCTAATGTGTCTAATACTTCTTTCACAGTCCTACTATGTGCTAAGTCGTTTACATTTAAATTTACTGGCAAGGTTGCTCCTTCTGCCAACTGCAATGTAGAGAAAACAAACATCCCAAAATTCTGTGCCAGATTTGAAAGAATTGTTGCAGTTTTTTTAAGTTCATCACCATTTCCTATATTTGCAATATCTGTTTTTAATGTGTCGTAAAACACATATTCTATTTTTTCTTTATAATAATAATTCATAATTAATTTTTTAAGTTCATCGTTTGTATTGTCTGTTATATTAACAAAATATATTGAATTGTTTATTTGTTCATTTGCCCAATCTGTAATTTTCATTACATTATTAAATTCACTAGATATCTTCGACAATCTTTGGCAAAATTCGTCTTTATTTTCCTTTTCTAATTGTATAACATATCCGTTTTTATCTACTTTTACTTTTTTAGGGTCATCTGGCCTGAATTTAAATTCCAATAGCTCGCCTTCTGTTTTATTAACATCTACACCATGCTTTTTCTGTATTTCTTTGTTGTTTATAATAGTGGTTATTAAACAAAGTTTCATTTTTTCTTCTACCATTTCGTTTGAAATAATTAAAACTTTTTTGCTATGAACAAGTGCTATATATGTTGCCATACATATAGAAAATCTACTTTTACCTGCGTTTGACGGCATAGCAAACGCCATTGTTTCATCTTTTCTTACTCCTTTAAACACTTCGGTTAAAGTTGGAAAAGGTAAAGACAAACCATTTGTTAAATTATTTTCCCCCTGTTTTAAGAACTCTGTTAATCCAGTGTTTAATACTCCTTTTTTAAATTTGTTTGTGTCGTTTATTTGTACAACTGCAGCTTCTACCTCTTCTACAGACATCTTATCATATAGCTCATAATCTTTAATTCCAGCCACTTGATCTTGAATTTCTTTTATTGGTATAGTTTCATAATATTTTCTTAATACAAATAGTTTCTTTAGCTCTGTATACAATTTCTCCATGTCATAAGTTCCAGCTGAAACTCTGTTTTTTAGTCCTTCTTTTATTGCATATGTCTGTTCTGTTGTTCTTGAAAAATTGTAGCCTCTTTTAGCTATCTCTGAAGAATATGCCCCGCCTTCTGTAAATAAAACACTCTTATATATGTTTAACACTTCATCATCTTCAAAATAACATTCATTACGCAAAAAATAATATCTAACAATATATTTTGGGTCTAGTAGCATTAGTCCTATGTAAGTTTGCTCTAATTCTATATTGCTCAATTTTTCTGAATATTTGTATTTTTGCTCCCCCTGTTCCTCTTCTTCCTGTCTTATTAATTTCATTTTTTCTTGCATAGTTTTAGGCTTATTGCCCACTAATTTGTATACCATATATACTCCATTCTTAATTAATAATTAATAATTAATAATTATTAATTATCAACTTTTTCTCCATTTATTCTGTTAATTCTTCCATCAGATATAATTATTTCTATAGTATTTTCTCCTGAAAAAATTCTAAAATACTCCACTTCGTCTCTTTTAACTTTTAGTAACTCCAAATCTGTTTTTTCTAAGCCTTCTTCACCTAATTTTTCAAACTCCAATATAGCCTTTTCCATTGCTTCGTCAAATGATATTTCGTTATTGTTTTTCTCTATATTTTTAGTTTCTTCTGTTTTTTCTTCTCTTACTTCTTCATCTTCGCCATCCATTTTAGCTTGTATGTTACTTACTATATTTCCAACTGTATCTTTTATATTCTCATTAAAAAAATACCAAATTAGTCCTATAGCAGCTAATATAATTATTATTATAACTATAGGTATAAAGCTAAAAGAGCCTTCTTTTTCACGTTTACTTTTTCCCATTTGTACCACACTTTCTTAATTAATAATTAAAAATTAATAATTAATAATTAATTGATAATTATATTGTACATTAATTATTGATAATTAATAATTTTTAATTTTTAATTTTTAATTTTTAATTATTAATTATATTGTACATTAAAAAAATAAAAGTGGCAAGCCACTTTTATTTTTTATTTCTTATGTTATTTAGTTACTATTATTTCGTAATCTGAATCATTGTAATTTACTTTGTAACTGTTTGTATTTCCATCTAATGTTATTCTTACATTCCTGTTGTCTAATTTTTTACTAATAGATTTCTTTAGTATTACTTCAAAGTCATCACTTGATGCAGAATCTCTATATGAATCTAGCATTATGCTTGCATTAGATTTAGTAATTTTCTCTTTTCCTATTAATACATATTCATTACCTTGCTTGTTGTAAATTTCTACATTCTTTCTTAGTAATCTTGCTACTAGTAATATTAACAGTAGGAATAATAATCCAAATCCAATAATCTCTGGTCTAATCCTTGGTCCGCTTGTTCCATCTGTTTCTGTGCTTGCTATTGGCACTTTAGGGTCTTTATTTTCTTTTTGCTCTTCTTTCTCTTTTGGTTCGTCTTCAGAGCCTGTGTATGGCAATGGCTCTCCTACTGTGTTATCTGATGTTGTATTTGTGTTAATATTAGTATTTGTACTTGTATTTGTGCTTGTATTTCTGTTTGTATTGGTGTTGGTATTTGTGCCTCCACCTCCACCTGGATTTCCACCCGTTACATTTACTACGAAGTTTGTATTAAATCCTGCATATGTTACTGTTACCGATTTAGATCCAGCTTCTGTTAAAGTATTTACATCTACCATTGCTGGTATTACTATTACTTCTTTTATTCCACTTGTTCTTACTACATTAATTGTAGCACCTGTTACATCTAAGTTTTCACCAACATTATAGTTTATTTTATTTGGTGGTGTTTTCATGCTTATACCTGCAACTGAGTCTACTACTGTAACATTAAATGTTTTTGTATATCCATAATTAGTTACTGTTATTGTTTGTGTTCCTTCTTGATTTTTATTATATCCACTTATCATAGATCCTTCTAATGGAATTTCATTTTCTTCTGCTCCACTTGCCATTTTCTCTGCTACTGTTCCACCTGCTAAATCTAGGTCTTGTCCCCATTCATAAACTGTTTTCGTTGGTGGTTTAATTACAATTCCAGTTTGATAATCAGATACTGTTACTCCATATCCTGCACATGTTTTTTCTTCGTATTCAATTGTTAATGTTTGTGCACCTAATGTGGTTGCACTATATCCTACTATCATATCTGATGTAATATTTATTGTCTCTGTTGCTCCACTTTCTTTTGTTACAAATAATGTACCACCTGTTGTATCTATAGGTTCACCATATAAATATGATGTTTTAGTTGGAGTTGTTACTATAAGTATACTTGCTACTGGGTCTACTACTGTAACTGCAAATGTTTTGCTGTATGATTCATGTCCAGTATATGATACTGTTATTGTTTTTACTCCTTCTGTACTACTATCAAATCCAGCCACATTAACTCCTACCGCTGTTAATGCAATATCTGCTCCCACTGAACCACTTGCATTTTTAAGATTTATTTTACCACCTGTTAAATCTATAGGGTCATCTATTCCATATACGCTTTTTGTTGGTGGTGTAAGTATCATATCATTTACATAGTCACTTAATGTAATATTAAATGTTGCTGTTTGGTCTTGATATGTTACTGTTATTGTTTGTGTGCCTATATCTCTTGCATCATATCCACTTGTCATAGATGATGTCATTGGTATTGCTACTTCTGGTCCAGTTAATCTTGTTATTGTTACTGTTCCTCCTGTTACATCTAATGGATCATCATATAAATAACTTAGTTTAGTTGGTGGTGTAATTGTTATTCCTGTAACTCTATCTGATACTAATACACCAAATGTTTTTGTAAATCCAGCATAATCTACTGAAACTGTTTGTGCACCTAATGTTGTTTTGCTATATCCATATACTGTTACTGCTCCATCTGTTAATGCTACTGGTGCTACATATGTTCCACTTGCCATTATCTTTTGTACTGTTCCACCTGTTAGCACTAGGTCTTCGTTATAATCATAAGCTAATTTTGTTGGTGCTATAAGTGCTATATCTGTTACATAATCTACTACTTCTATACTAAATGTAGTTGTTTTTCCTTCATATGTAACTGTTACTGTTTGTGTTCCTAATGTTGTTCCGCTGTAGCCACTTAAAGTTCCTTCTGTTATAGCTATTCCTGTTACTGGTGCATCTTTATATGTTGCTGTTATTGTTACTCCTGCTGTATCTAAAATATCCATTAACCCCGCAGTATCAATTCCATAATTCACAGTTGCTGGTATTGAACCAACTAATGCTATACTCTGTAATGGGTTTATTACTGTTATATCAAATGTTTCAGATTTTCCAGCATATGTCATTGTTGCTGTTTGTAAATCTAATGTTGTATTAGAGAAATCGCTCACTACTCCAAGTGATGCCGATACTGGAGTTCCTGCTCCTTCATATGCCCAATATGGTGTTATTGTTGCTCCTGTAAAGTCTATGCTTTCTCCATATTCAACTGTTGTTGGCATATCGTTTAACACAATATATTCTACATAGTCATCTACTGTTATAAAGTATGATGTTGTTTGTCCACCATATTCAATTACTACTTCTATTGTTCCTACATCTTCTGTTATTGTATCGAAGTCAACTATCATGTCTGAAGTAAGAGTTATATTGCTTGTTCCAGATTCTCTTGTAATAGTTAACTCTAATCCTGTTAAGTCTAATGTGTCTCCATATAGATACTCATCTATTGGTGTTCCGTCTAATGCTATACTCAATACCGCATCTGTTACATTAATTGTATAAGTGTCTGTAAATCCTTCATATGTTACTGTTATTGTTTGTCCTGTTACTTCTGCACTACTATTAAATCCTGCTATATCTACTCCTGTTGCATCTAATCCTACCGTTCCTGTTGTTTCATCTTTATATGTTAATTCTATATATCCTGTTCCTGTATCGAAACTGCTTCCTTTAACATATTGTTTTTTTGGATTTTTAACTTCTATTCCTACTATTGGATTTGTTATTGTTATATCAAATGTTGCTGTAAATCCTTCATATGTAATTGTTATTGTTTGTGGTCCACCTACTGTTTCATTATCAAATCCACTTATCATATCTTCCGTTATTACTATTCCAGTTGTATCTGGTCCAGTTGTGTATGATGCTGTTACGGTTACTCCACTTAGGTTTAATCCTTCTCCATATTCTACTTCTGTTGGTTTAGTTCCAACAAGTGTTATTCCTGTTAATGGGTTTGTTACTGTTATTCCAAATGTTGCCGATTTCCCATTATATGTTACTGTTGCTGTTTGGTAACCTAATGTTGTGTTAGAAAAATCACTTATATATCCTATTAAAACAGCTCTTGGTGTATCTGCCCCATCACATGCCCAATGTTCTGTTAATGTTGCTCCACTTAAATTCATACTGGTTCCATAAACAACTGTTGTTGGCATATCTGCTAAAGTAATGTAATCTACATAGTCATCTACATATACATCAAATGTATCTGTCTTTGTTTTTTGTACTAAATCTTCTGTATATGTGTATGTAACTGTTATTGTCTTAGTTCCTAATGTGCTTGCATCAAGCGTAGATACACTCACTCCTGTTGCAGTCATATCTATAGGTGCATCTTCACCAGAAAGTCTTATTATTTTTATAGTACCACCTGTTAAGTCTAATGCAGAATCTTCATAATAATAATCTGTTTTTGGTTCTGTTACCACTTCTATTCCTATTATTTCATCTTCTACTGTTACATCAAATTCTATTGTATTATCACAACCGTAATCTGGGTCGGTATATTTAAGTACTAATGTATGTTCTCCAGTTGTTCCATAATCTGCTAAACTTCCAGATAATATTGTAAGATAAGGATTTAATATCATGTCTCCTGGTTCTCCAACTGGATCTTGTATCATCACAGGCACCCAAATTTCTGAATCATCAGAAAATGTTACTTTTATTGTTCCGCCTGTTAAATCTATTTCTTCTTCATTTTTATATGTGTCTTTTGTTGGCTCTGGATCCCACTCCATATCTTTTATACTAAATGCATTTGGTATGTTATTGAATTTTACAACTTTTGCATCTGAAACCACATGATAATCGAAATCATGATTTTCTCCATTCTCTTCAAACCAGAAAACTTGAACTCCTGTTGGAACTGCTGGATTACCAGCTTCATTTGTTAAAAAGAATGTATCTCCATCTATGTCTCCTTCTGTTTTACCTGGTCTTATTTGGAATGTTATTTCAATAAAAGTAATTCCACCATCTGTATTCATGTTCATATAATTATTAGACAATAATGGATAAGATGTTTTGTTTACTTCACCTTGAATACCGGTATTTATACTTTGCCCTATATATATGAAATCCTCAACATCAGGTATATATGCTGCATCTGCATCAAAATACCATCCTACTCTATTCCCTTCTGTATCTATTGCTGTTGTAGGTATGTTTGTACATTGGCTAGGAATTCTTGTTGGCGTGTTCGCCGCATTATTCCTGGTTGGTGTAACAATATTATCTTTCCAGCCTAACCTAAACTCAAATCCAGATACGTCAATATTTTCTACCTTTATAGTTAAAGTTATTCTTTGAACAGCTTCTGTTGCCGACACAAGTGTATATGGATCTACATATGTTTGTGCAGCCCCCACTGCCCCTGGGCTTATCGAGTAATTAATTGTTAATCTTTGGTTTAAGTCCAAGGCCGTTATTGGCTCTGGAATTGTAAGCACTGCAAATACATGCCCAATTGGTATTATTGGAAAAATCAATATACTAATAAGTAATGTTGCAATTAATTTTTTTGTTAAAGTTTTCATTTTAGAAAACCTCCTTTTTTTATTTTACTATTATGGGGTTGGTATTTCCCATATGTCTATGTTTCTTTCTAGCCCAGCTTTTGCTGCATATTTCTTTACTATTGATACATCTAGCATACTTAATGACGTATCTTCATTTTGATCAAATGCACCTTTTCTTTCTATTGGTACAATATATGCTCCTGTTATTGCATCTTTAATCCATCCTATATCTACTACGTCTACTTTTCCGTCTTTGTTTATATCCCCAGCATCAAGTCTTTTTAATCCTACATCTGAGGTTTCAAGTAATGTAACTACTATACCTTTTACAATATAGTCCATATGTCCATCTTTATCTATTAAAATATCATATGTTCCTGGTGCTACTTCTATATTGAAGTCTCCTGTTTCAGGATTCGTTTCTCCAATATATAGTATCAAGTCTTCTAAATCTTCTCCATTTATAACTGTTCTTAAATCTGCAAAGTTTTGTGTGGTATTTCTATAATAGTTTACAGTTGTCCAATTTATTTTATCTGCTTCAAATACATATATTTTTGCATTATGCTGTTTATCTTGTTCTCTTGCAGCTGCATATTCTGTTGCATATATGCTTCCTGCTATAAATCCGTATTCAATAACATCTACATTAAATGTTGTTGTCAATCCTTTATATGTTAAAGTTACTGTATGACTTCCTTCTGTATTTATTATTGCTGTATCTACCACAACTTCCTCTACTTCAATTTCTGTTGATACATTTACATCTGGCAAATCAATTATTTCGTATCCTCCACTTGCTCTTGTTACTTTTAATTCTCCACCAGTTAGGTCTACTGTTTGTCCATATTTATATTCTGTTTCAGCTGGATATTCTTCCATTGTTATACTTACAATTTCATCATATATATTTACTGTTAATGTAGCTATTACACCCGCTTCTTCCGGATGTGTTACTGTTACAGATTTTGAGCTGTATTCTCCAGTAGTTACTCCACTTGGATTATATGAACCTAACATTCCTATAGTTAATGGAATTTCATCAATTGTATCTCCACTCTTTAATATTTCTGTATATTCAAATCCCGTTATAGCTGCTCCATTTAAAGCTTGTCCCCAATTTAGATTTATATTATCTGGCTGTAATGATATTTCTATTACTGGATTAATCACATTTATAGTAAGATTTGTTGTTTGTGTTAATGATTTTCCATCTTCTACATATGAATATGTTACTGCTACTGTTTGAGTCCATGATTTTTGATTTTTATTTTGATAATCAATAACAACATAGTCATCTTCTTCTTCTCCTTCTACATATCCTGCTATCATATCTAATGTTAGTGGTATAGGCGCTAGGTCTTCTGATTCTCCCTCATATGTTCTGCTTACTGTTATGCCAGCTATATCAGCTTCTGTTAAGTCATCTCCCCATATTAATGTTACTGGATCACTTAGTTCTATACCATTTATAGAATCCAATACGTTTACACTAAATGTATCTGAATATGTTAAGTATTCTACTAATATTGTTTGTTCTCCTAAATCATTTTCTTCTTTATATCCACTTACAGTTACACCTTCTGCTGTCATTAATATTTGTGTATCTAATGTTCCTTCAGTTAATTTACTTGCCCACTCTAATACTACATATCCACCTGTTAAATCTAATCCTTCATCTGTTATGTAATAAGTATCTTTATCTGGTTCTATTAGTGATATTCCGCTCACCCAATCTTCTACTTTAACAAATAATGAATCTGTTGCTTCTGAGATATGTTCTATTACAACTTCATGTGCATATTCTCTGCTATCTGTACCTGTTAATGTTCTTGCTATTTCTCCTGATAAAATTATAAAATCTGGATTTACTATATAGTCTGGCTCTCCCGCACCTTCATTTAAATCTATTATTAAGTCTACTATATCTGTAGCTCCACTTTTTGTTGTAAGTTCTACTTGTACATTTAGTATTTCTAAATCTATTAAATCTTCTAGGGTTATATTATCTCCATAATCATAAGTTAAATTTGGTTTGTTAATTATTTCTATACCAACCACTGGGTCTTCTACTGTAATTTCAAAAGTTGCTTCTAATTCTTCATATGTAATTACTACTTCTGTCATTCCAACTTTTGCTATATCATAACCTGTTTTTATTGCAATTCCTGCTTCTGTATTAAGTACCCAATCTGGTTCTGTTTCTGGTATCCCATCATTTCGATTTATCATTAACGGTAGTGTTTCTATTCCTCCATCTTTATAATGTATTACCAATACTCCACCTACTAAATCTATTGGATCATTATGTTCATATATATCTTGTGGTGTTGGGTCTACTTCTATATAATCTATCGGTCTAATTCCAAAAAATACTGCAAACTCTGCATCTTCAAGCTCATGTGTATCAATTGGATCTATTAAACCAACCTCTTTTCTAATTACTTGAACTCCTTCTTGGGCTGCCCCTGCTACAGTCTTTTGTATAAAGAATGTATTTAAATCTACATCATGTATTGATTTACCTGGTCTTAATTGAAATGTTATCTTAGCAATGCTAATTCCTCCATCTGATGTTATGTTTAAATAGTTGCTAGATAACAATGGGAAACTTGATGCATATATTGGTTTGCAAATGCTAGAATCTATACTCCCTACAATATATACCGAATTGCCTTCTATTTGTGTTACATCATAAGAACCAAAGTAATCTTCAAATGTATTATATTCTGTGTCTATAATGTCATCTGGCATTGTTAAGAAAAAGTTGGGATCCAGTGTTGGTGTATTTATTTGTGATGCATTTCCTTCCGTTCTAGATAATGTTACAACTTCATTATCCCATCCTAATCTAAATGCGTATGATGAAAATTCTATATTTTCCATCTTTACCTCTATTGTTATTTGTCTAACAGCTTCTGTCTCCGCATTATATGTTTGTGGATTTCCTACTGGAGCAGAAGATATAGAATAATTAAAACTCATCATTTGATCTTCTCCTAAACTTGTTAGGTTCCAGTCCCATCTTTGTGCTAAAACGTTATTAACTAATGCTACTGGAAAAACCATTATGCAAATAATTAATGTTGCAATTAACTTTTTTGTAAATTTTTTCATATAATTCCTCCTAGAATTTAATATTATTTTAATTTAATAACTCGGCTATAGTATATGTTAATATCTTTTAAGAATGATTTCAATGGTAGTTTATTCCTATGGTTCTGGTGTTACCCATTGTTCTTTTATTCTCTCTAGTCCAATCATTGCTGCATATTTCTTTACTATTGATACATCTAACATGCTTAATACTCCATCTTCATTTTGGTCAAATGCATTTTCTATATTAATTGGCACAGCGTAATTTCCTGTTATCGCATCTTTAATCCATCCTATGTCTACCACGTCTACTTTACCATCTTTGTTTATATCTCCTGCATCAAGTCTCTTTTGACCTAATTTTACTGGATTTTGTTCATCATTTTCTCCTGTAACTACTACACCTTTTATGATATAATCTAGGTATCCTGCTTTATCTATTAAAATATCATATGTTCCTTCTTTTGCTTCTATAATAAATTCTCCTGTTTCTGGATCTGTTTGAGCATCATATAATATCAAATCTTCTGTAGCTCCCTTTAAGTCTGCAAAGTTCCAGCCAGTCTCTCTATAGTTGCTTGCACTTTCCCAATCTATTTTGCCTTCTTTAAATACATATATTGTTGCTTTATGTAATTTATCCTCTTCTCTGGCAGCCGCATATTCTGTTGCATATACACTTCCTTCTAAATAACCATACGCACTGTCATCTATGTTGTTTATTTCTATTGTTTCTATTGTTACATTTCCTACCTGGTCTATTGTGTATACTACATATGTTCCATTTGTACTTACATTAAATGTTCCTACATATGAGCCTTCATAATCCCCATCTTCTTCAAATGTTACATCCAGTAATGTTCCTCCGCCTTGTGCAAAAAATTCTTCATCATAGTATTCTAATATATCACCTAAAGTTTCTAACTCTAATAACTCATCTACTTTTATCCATCTTGTTTCTATTATTTTACTTGAATCTTCACCTTCTTTAGTTATTACTACTGTTATTTCTACACTTCCTCTTGTTTCTTCTTCTGGGTCTTGGCTTAATTCTATGTCTGGTGCTTCTGTATCTGCTGTTATTTCTTCTTCCAACTCTGGCAATACCGTAAAGTCTATTTCGTTTCCTGCTTCATCTGTTAAATCTCCACCATATAAATCTACTATTATTAATTTTCCATTATCTCCGCCTTGGATTTCATATGTGTATGTTATTGTATATCCATCTACTATTATGTAGTTATCATCATCTAGCTCGATGTTTTCTCCTTCTCCAAATGCTATTGTTAATGTTGGTGGAATTTCTCCATCTGCTATTTCTTTATCTAATGTTACTACTATTGTTATTATTTCGCCTTCTTTATAATATCCGTCTGCTGGGCTTGTTATTTCTATGCTTTCTACTTCTGGTTGTACTCTATCTATATTTGCTACATTTACATTAAATGATGTTCCTGCGTTTCCTGCCAAGTCTGTAAAGTTTACTGTTTCTGCACTTGCTGTATTGTTTGTATATGTTTTTGTGAATGTTATATTGTCTATAGTGCTCCATCCTGATATGTTTTGTACTTTTTCACTAAACACTATTGTTACTGTTACATTTCCATTTGTTGGTGTGCTTGGACTTAAGCTTGGACCACTTACCAATGTTGGTGCTTTGGTGTCTGCTGTTACACTTGTTCCTGTTACTAATATAGTTTCTATGTCTATATCTAATTCGTTTCCTGCTATGTCTTCTAAATCGCCGTTTTCATCTAAGCCTACTATTTCTATTAGGCCATTATCTCCATTTTTGATTGTATATGTGTATGTGATACTTAGTCCGTCACTAGCCAATATTCCTTCTACTGTTCTTAAGTTATCTTCACTATCTGCTACTATTTCTTCTCCTATTGCTATTATTAAGTCTGGTACATAATCTCCATCTACTGACTTAGAAAGTGTTACTACTATTTCTACTTCTGTTCCAGCTTTGTAGTTTCCATTTGTTTCTGGGTCTGTTATTTCTATTCCTGTTACAACTGGTTCAGCTCTATCTATGTTCGTTACACTTACAGTTGTACTGTTTGTATTTCCTGCCAGATCTTCAAAGTTTACTGTTTCTGGTGAACTTGTATTGTTGTTATATGTTTTTGTATATGTTACTTCATCCACTTTTGTCCAACCTGATATATTATCTTTTACTTCTTCACTAAATACTATTGTTACTGTTACATTTCCGTTTGTTGTTACATTTGGACTTGGGGTGCTACTTATTACTGTTGGTGGTTCGGTATCTGTTGTTATACTTGCTCCTGTTAATGTAATTAAGCTTATATCTATGTCTAATTCATTTGTCGCACTATCTTCCAAATCACCGTTTTCATCTAAGCCTACTATTTCTATTAGGCCATTATCTCCACTCTGAATTATATATGTGTATATTATACTTAGTCCGTCACTAGCCAATATTCCTTCTACTATTCTTAAGTTGTCTTCACTATCTTCTTCTACTTCTTCTCCTATTGATATTATTAAGTCTGGTACATAATCTCCGTCTACTGGCTTACTTAGACTTACTACTATTTCTACTTCTGTTCCTGCTTTGTAGTTTCCATTTGTTTCTGGGTCTGTTATTTCTATTCCTGTTACTACAGGGTTAACTCTATCTATATTTGTTACACTCACATTAAATTGTGTTCCTGCGTTTCCTGCTAAGTCTTCAAAGTTTATTGTTTCTGCACTTAATGTATTATCTGTATATGTTTTTGTGAATGTTATATTATCTACAGTACTCCAACCTGATATATTTTTTACTTCTTCATTAAATACTATTGTTACTGTTACATTTCCGTTTGTTGGTGTGCTTGGACTTGGTGTGTTACTTACTAACGTTGGTGCTTCGGTATCTGTTGTTATACTTGCTCCTGTTAATGTAATTAAGCTTATATCTAAGTCTAATTCATTTGTCGCACTATCTTCCAAATCACCGTTTTCATCTAAGCCTACTATTTCTATTAGGCCATTATCTCCATTTTTGATTGTGTATGTGTATATTATACTTAATCCATCACTAGCCAATATTCCTTCTACTGTTCTTAAGTTGTCTTCACTATCTGCTACTATTTCTTCTCCTATTGCTATTATTAAGTCTGGCACATAATCTCCGTCTACTGGCTTACTTAAACTTACCACTATTTCTACTTCTGTTCCTGCTTTGTAGTTTCCTGTTGTTTCTGGGTCTGTTATTTCTATTTCTGTTACTACAGGGTTAACTCTATCTATGTTTGTTACACTTACCTGTACACTGTTTGTATTTCCAGCTAAGTCTTCAAAGTTTACTGTTTCTGCACTTGCTGTATTATTTGTATATGTTTTTGTGAATGTTATATTGTCTACAGTACTCCAACCTGATATGTCTTTTACTTCTTCATTAAACACTATTGTTACTGTTACATTTCCGTTTGTTGGTGTGCTTGGACTTAAGCTTGGTCCTGTTGCTACTGTTGGTGCTATTGTATCTGCTATTATCTCTTCTTCTAGCTTTGGTAATACTGTAAAGTCTATTTCATTTCCAGCTATATCTTCTAAATCTCCACCATCTAAATCTACTATTATTAATAGTCCATTATCTCCATCTTGAATTTCATATGTGTATGTTATTGTATATCCATCTATTAATATGTAGTCTTCATCATCTAGTTCGATGTTTTCACCTTCTCCAAATGCTATTGTTAATGTTGGTGCATTATTGAAATCTACTATTTCTTTATCTAATGTTACTACCATTGTTATTACTTCGCCTTCTTTATAATGTCCATCTAATGGTGAAGTTACTTCTATACTCTTTACTGTTGGATCTACTTTGTCGATATATGTTATATTTATTGCTGTATGTGTGTATGTGTTTCCTAATGCATCTCTTACTTTTATATTTACTGTTTGATTGCTTTCAAATACTTTATAATCATTTGCTTGCCATGTTACACCATTATCAAAACTATATGCTGTTGCATGTAGTCCAGATCCTCCATTATCTGTTGCTCCATTTACTGTTAATGTTACATTTTGGTTTGTTGGTGCTACTGCATTTCCTGTTACATCTGTTATTGTTGGTGCTTTGGTATCTGCTTTTATTTCTTCATCTAGTGCTGGTAATAAAGTAAAGTCTATTCTATTTGTTGCCCTGTCTTCTAAGTCTCCTCCATTCATTTCTACTATTGTTAGTAATCCATTATCTCCATTTATTATTGTATATGTGTATGTTATTGTTACGTTATCTTCTTCTAGTACTCCATTATTTAATGTAATATTACTTCCTGTTCCAAACTTAATTAATAAGTTTGGTGTTATATCTCCATCTTCTATTTCTTTATCTAATGTTACTTCTATTGTTATTTTTTCACTTTCTGCATAAAATCCATCTGCTGGGCTTTTTATTTCTATACTATCTACTGTTGGTCTAACTTTGTCGATATATGTTATATCTATTGATGTATGTTTATATGTGTTTTCTAATGCATCTCTTACCCATATTACTATTCCACTTGTGTTTTCAGTGTATTCTTTTGTGTTTCCTGATTGCCATGTTGTTCCACCATCAAAGCTATATGGATTTGCATGTAGTCCAGCTCCTCCATTGTCTGATGCTCCATTTACTGTTAATGTTACATTTGTATTTACCCATTTTGTTGGATTTCCTGTTACACTTGTTATTGTTGGTGCTAATGTATCTGCTGTTATTTTCTCTTCTAAACTTGGCAATACACTAAAATCTATTTCATTTTTGGCTCTGTCTTCTAAATCTCCTCCGCTCATTTCTACTATTGTTAATAATCCATTATCTCCATCTTGAATTTCATATGTGTATATTATTGTTACTTCATCTTCATCTAATTCACCATTACTTAATGTTATGTTTTCTCCTGTTCCAAATTTTATTATTAAATCTGGTATTGTTTCTCCATTTACTTCTTTACTTATTGTTACTTCTATTTCAATTAGTTCGCCTTCTTTATAATGTCCATCTTCTTCTGGTAAAATTATTTCTATATTTTCTACTATTGGTTCTACTTTGTCGATATATGTTATATCTATTGATGTATGTTTATATGTGTTTCCTAATGCGTCTCTTACCCATATTGCTATTCCATTTGTGTTTGTATTGTATTCTTTCTCATTACTTGATTGCCAGTTTGCTCCTCCATCAAAACTATATGGTGTTGCATGTAATCCAGATCCTATATTGTCTGATGCTCCATTTACTGTTAATGTTACATTCTGGTTTGTCCAGCTTTCTGCATTTCCTGTTACGCTTGTTATTGTTGGAGGTATTAAATCTATATTTGTTATTTCTATTGTTTCTACTGTTTCATTTCCAACATAGTCTATTGTATATACTGTATATATTCCATTTTCGCTTACTCCAAATGTTGGTGTTTCTATTCTTCCACCTTCAAATCCTACTAAATCTTTTACTTCTGCTTTCAATAATTCATCTGCTTCCTCGTCCATCGCGCTCAAAAAGTCTTCTATTGTTTTTGTTCCCTTCATATATTTTACTAATGCTAAATCATTTCCTATTCCAGTTAACTCTGCTGTTATTTGCACTGGTCCTAATGTCCATGTTCCTGTTAATGGACTTTGACTTAATTCTATTATCGGAGGTATTCTACTTATAAATTCTGCAAAGTCTTGGTCTAAAATTTGGTTTTCTGTAGTTCCATCAAACCAAATCATTTTAAATCCTGTTGGCACTGTCTCAAAACTGGTTTTTAAAGAGAATGTATTTTCGTTTATATCTTTTACTGTTTTTCCTTCACATAATTGAAATGTTATTTTAGCAAAACTAATCCCACCATCTGTTGTTAGATTTGTATCTGAATCCAATAATGGATAATTTGTTGTGTCATACATAATGTTTTCATTCATGCTCATCATGTAATACAAAAAATGATTTACTGTATCCATATTTGGTATATCTACATCTATGTAGTCTCTTATTTTGTGCCCTTCTGAATCTATTATATCAGCTGGGTCAATTAAACATTCAACCCCATCTGTTGTTGCTTCATTAATGCCTAATCCATCTGCTATAGATGGAGTAACAACATTATTGTCCCACCCCAATCTAAAAGATAGCATATGCACCTCTGTGTTTTCTACTTTTACCTCTACAGATACTTGCCTTAATTCGCTTTCTCCCACTTCATTATCGCTTATTGAATAATTAAAGCTAACTCTTTGATCTGGGTCCATTTGTGATATTGGCACTATTTGTACTACCGCCATAACACTAGCTATTGGAACCCATGTGAGAATCATTGTAAAAACAAGTAATGTTGAGATTAATTTCTTTGTAAACGTTTTCATTCTCATAAACCTCCGCTTTTTATGTTATTTGTTTTAACATATATATTTACAATAACATTTTCACACATCATCGTCAATGGTAATACTTGGCCATTTCACTGGGCTTTGCCAGTTTTTTCCTGCGGATATTCAACCCTCCTGTTCTCAATAGTCATATATTATATTTGGTTTACATTTTCGTTGCATTTTCTGCATTATTTGACACTTTTCTTAGGCGTTCTGGAATTTTAAGGAAGTTCGATTTTAATTTTTTTTAAAAACATTGCATAAATTAATGAAATAAGATAAACTAATTAATAATTAATAATTAAAAATTAAAAATTAATAATTGATAGTTGATAATTAATAATTAATAATTAATAATTAATAATTATTAATTATTAATTAGTAAAGAGGTAGGTTGATATGATAAATAAATTTAAGTTATTAGTGATGTTTATTTGTATAATGATTATCTTTGCAAGTAGTACTTTGGCAACAACAGTAATAGCACCAGAAGCATTGAGCTCAGACCAAAAGGTAAGTTTTAATTATTCAATAAGCAGTTCTCCAGTTGGAGATATTGGGCTTTCACAAATATTTTTAGATGTAAAGGTAGAAAATTCTTCAGTTGGAGGATTGCAATTTAAATTAGGCTGGGATGATAATATTGTTGCTCCGTCTAGGGCAACTGGTACAGCCAGTAATATAAACACAGTTGCAACAAATGCAACATTGTGTCTAAACATGTCGAATGAAATAATAGATACAAAAAATCATACAATAAAAGATTATATGAGTGTTACTTCAAGTATAGATGTAACTAACCATTTTCTATTATATATGATGTATTTACCTACAGCAGTTCTAAGCAATCCATCAAATTATTCATTGCTGGATTCAGATAAAAATCTAACAACAGCTGGCGGGATTAGTTTTGGCGAAATAACATTTCAACTAAAAGAAGGTAAAACAAGTGAAGATATTAACTCAAATACATTTTTCCTAATAACTGATTCAACTTCAGTACCTGCAGGGTTTAAGATGATTTGGTATGAAGGAAATACGGAAAAACAAATTTCAGATCCAGCTTTTGCAAAATTTGTTGGTTTTCCGAAGTCTTCCAACCATGAAACAGATGCTTCAGTAGTACCACCTCCATCTACGGATACAACAAATACGCTTGAAAAAAATACCAATTTAACAGATAACCTATCTGTAGAAAAATTAATACAATCAGAATTGCTTACCTTACAAAGAAATAGTGCAAATGGAATAACTGAAGAAGACATTATAAATTTAGTAGAAAAATTAGGTGTATTGCAACCTGGATTTAATGTAATAGACCAAGAAGATGGAACATACATGTTGCTTGGAATAACAACAGATGGAAATATAATACATGATTTAATTATACAAAAAGAAGGAATTGGAGTAACAATAAACAATATTGATGAAAACAGCAGTGAAAATAAAGGGCCAATAATAGCTAAATCGGCTGTTGCCGTAATAGTTTTCGGACTAGCAATTTGGTTTTTTATCAAGAAAAGAAAAAATGTCTGAGTGACGGAGAAAAGTGGGTTGCCAGTAGGGACGGTTCTCGTGGCAGACGTGTCCCCCTTGGCAGAAATAGTACAGCAAGACGGAGAAGGCAAGTACCTAAA
>JGI24705J35276_12238268_pt1 | contig 18303 bp, 22 predicted proteins | sample TergutNt197P4_FD_35276 | JGI IMG/M metagenome (IMG submission 35276) | reverse complement strand
AAGTGCCATTTGAAGTGGTTTGAGAGGAGGCCGAAGCCTCCTATTTTTTACTTAGGGTTTTGGTTTTCTCAGGAAAAGGAACCACACCGCCGCCCCCGCGCAGAGTACCGCAATGACCGCTATCGCCACATAGACCATGGTGTTAGACGATCCGCCGCCGGTTTCTTCAGTGCCGTCGAAAGGCGTTGCGCTGGATTGCCCGAAGGCAATGATCGCACCGCTTGCGATATTCACCTTGTAGACCTGCACGAATATCTTGGTGCCGTTGGTGCCTGTGATGTCCAAAATCGTGCTATAGGGCACTGCGGAGGGCACGGTGCTTATCTGGGCGCCGTACGCGGGAGGCGACACGGACCCGGCACCGCTGGCGTAATAGTAAGCATATGCGCTGTCCGCCGTCTGCGCCGACAACGTTACCTTGCCGTCGCTGGCGGCTAAACTGACCGCCAGGGTTCCCAGCACCGGTACTGCCGGCGTTGCGCCGGCTTCTCCGAAAGCAATGATCTCGCCGCTTGCCATAGTGACCTTGTAGACCTGCACGAATATCTCAGTGCCGTTCTTGCCTGCGATATCTGTCGATGCGGCATAGGCCTTTGCACCGGCAACAGTTCCGATCAGGGCGTTGTATTCCGGAGCCTCAGCCGATGCTGCGCCGTAGGAATAGTAGAAGGAATAGTCTGTGGACGCTGTCTGCGCCGCTAACGTTACCTTACCGTCCCAGGCCGTCAGGACAACCGTTAATGAGCCTAATCCGGGTGCCGTCGTAACGTTTTTCATCGTATACGCGGCTTTGTTGCCTGCCTCGTCTTCGACAATGATGTTGAAGTAGTATGTCGTATCTGGCGATAACTCGATCACATTACATGCCACCTCGTTGACTATCGCGCTGCCGCCCGATATATCGGTGCCGTTTGCCACGCAATTCGCTAGGGTTCCTATATTGCTCGTAGCCGAGATATACAGGTAATATCTCAGTTCGGTCTGTGTCGTGTCGTTATCGGTCGCCGCCGTCCAGTTGAGCTTAAGCGAATTATGCGTTATGTTAGATACCGTGATAATACCGCTGTTGCCCGGTACAGGCGGTATGGTGTCCGTGTATGCCGGAACAGCGATCTTCAGCGGTCCGAGGATACTGCCGCCAGCATCCTCGACAACAACATAGATATCTTTCGCGCCCGCGGACAGAACGACCGCCTTTCCGGTATTCGGTCCAGCCACGGCCGCTCCGATCGATGTTCCGTCCATGACGGCTGTGCCGTCCGGCGCAGCGTCTCCGCTTGCAAGAACGAGATAATATGCAGTTCCCGCTTCATCTGCGGAGAAGCCTATGGTCGCGTCCGTGTTGCTTGTGCGGACCACGCTGCCGTCTGAAAGCGAGGGCGGGACCGCAGAGACGTCCGAGCGGTCAGAGACCACATAGGCCGTAAAGGCCATCAGGCACGCTATCATAAGCGTGGCTAGGATCAATTTGTTTTTATTTGAGAACGTGGGAGAAACATTTGTTTTCTTCATGGTGCATCCATCCCTATTAACAAATCATTATGAAGATATAAAAAACAAATATGCTCTTCGAAAGGGAAAGATATTAAATATTCTCCTTCAATAGCGCTAGCGTTAGGCTTGACCGGGGAGCTTGGCGTGCCCTTCACCCGCAACCGTCAATAGCGGGGGTGACTGCAGAGGGCGGCAGAGTTGAAGGTCCAAGCCCGCAAAGTGACTATGAGATCTTGTCCTGCAGAGCCGGAGTTTGTGTGTTGAACGGCCGGAGGGTCGTATCGCTCACATTTATCGGGGGGATCGGGTCAGGCCCTGACGGGAGCAGCCTTACCTCGTGCTACTGACGTTTGCGGGGTCGCAGGGTTGAGAAACGATGCGGTCAACTTGGATCGGATGTGATGTCCACCTCTGTGGCCTAACACTTATCTCTTCTTCGGAGAACATCCGGTAATGATGTCCTTATCAAAATCGAACAGCGTCCCCGACTCGCCGTTCAGAACGAGTTTGAGTTTCATTGAGCTGTCGATCTTCCCCACAACGGCGCCCGAGCAGCCGACCGTTTCGAAAAGGGTGATGATCTCGGAGGATCTTTCCGGGGGACAAGCGAGAACGAACCCGCAGCCCTGATAAGCGAGAAGCCACTGCAAAAGATCCACGCCCTTCGGGATCGGGATCCTTTCGATATCAACAGTGCCGCCTTTCTGTGAGGATTCGAGCATCATGCCCAGAGTCCCGACGCATCCCGGATTACTCATATCCTTTGCGGAATGAACGAGGTGCCTTGATGCTATTGTGGACATCATCTCCATTTGGGCCCTGACCAGGGAACCGTCCTTTTTCATCGTTGTTTCCCACGCATATCTTATGCCTTCCGGGAAAGAGCCGTCAAGGTCCATGACGAAAACGATGTCGTCGTCGTCCTTTGCCGTGCTGCTCAGGATTATGTCCGTCCTCGGAACGGTCCCGAGTATGGAGATATCTATCGCATTGTATTTGCAGTCGGGGTGGGTGTGCCCGCCCACGATAGGGACATTGAATTTCTTGACCGCTTGGGACATGCCTTTCAATATCTCGCCGCAGACCTTGCTTTTTGAGAGCGAGAGAACATCCACCATCGCCAGCGGCCTGCCGCCCATTGCCGCTATGTCGTTGACGCTGGCAAGGACCGCGAAATAACCCGCATGGAGGGGATGCGACTCCACAAGGGACTCCATTATGCCGTCGGCCGCCATCAGCAAGTAGTCGTCACCGTATTCGACTGCTGCGGCGTCCTCTCCTTCAGCGGCGGCAATGCGGGAGAAATCCTTTGTCGAAAGGGACCCGACTATCTCGTGTACGGCCTTCTTTCGTGTAACTCCAGGAAATGTCCTTATTGCTTCGATGATGGCTTCCAGAGTCATATAAGCACGGATATGCGACATTACATAAAACTTATTGGTCAGAACATCAAAGGACCGTGGCCGCAATGACGAGTATCAGCAGAAACACCATTATCATGGAAAGATAGCCTGTGATGCCCGCGGTTAGTTCCTCTCTCTTTTTCTCGTTCTTCATCCCCAGTCTTTCCAGCAGCGCGCTCAATCCGCCCTGGAATATGAATCCTCCGTCGAATGGGTATGCCGGGATGGCGTTAGACACTCCGAGCATTATGTTAAGCCAGAATATCCAATAGAATGCGCTTATCAGTACCCAGAAGATACCTTCTCCCGGAACGTCATACCACCAGTGGACGCTTTCCGGTATCGGGGAGAAACCGCTGAATGGACCGCTTATGTACGACAGCATTGATGTCGCGGCGCCAGTCACCGATTCGGACCCATACAGGGGGTTCCTTCCCTTCTCCAGCATCATGTTCGGCGTGGTGAAGTTCATTCCGGACGTGGAGGTGACGATCCCGATGTAGCCTATCCCGCCGTTGTTACCCAGCGTCAGGTCCTCCGTGAAATGTGCGCCGTTAACGTACATGCAGTTGACCTCGACCTCGGTGCCGGGGGCCGTTGTCTTCATGAAAGACAGGAATTCGGAGTAACCGTATATCTTGGTCTCGACGGCGGTCTCTTTTATAGTTATCGATAGAATGAATGTTTTTTCTTCAAGGACACCGTAGGCGGGACTGTTCGGAGATACCCGTTCGATGAACAATCCCCATTGCACATATTTGACATCCTCTCCCCCTTGGGTCAGGTAAGTTATCGGTACGGACTCCCCCGGCTCCCAAGAATATGTTATGTCGAAGTCGTTGGAATAAATGTACTCTTCCCCGTTCACCAGCTCGATTATCGCTCCGCTGGGTATCTTGGCCTCGAAAGCCGGCGAGCCTGAGGTGATCTGGTATACTGCCGCATTATCGCCGTGATCGGACGACACATTCCCGAGCATCAGCACTGCGAATACGAAGAATGTCACGGCCGCCGTGATGAAGTTCGTCGATATCCCCGCGGAATAAAGATCGAGCTTCGCCCTTCTGGAACTCTTTTTGATGTCGTCCTCGTTGGGTTCCACGAATGCGCCAAGGGGGACCACCCCGTACAGGACCCCGGTGGAATTCACTCTCATATCGTTAGCTCTCGTCTGCATGCCGTGCGCCAATTCGTGCACGACCATCGCGACTATCAGACCGAAGACCCCGTACCAAAAGGGAAGGAGAGGATTTATCCCGGGTATCGCCAGGGCGTATTCTATTCCTATCCCCGGAGATGCCAGGTTGGAGGCCAGATTCATTATCCCCACCGCAAGGATCAGGATTATGAATCCCATAAGGAATACCGAAATGATAAGCGAAAGTGTTCCGAAGAACTTCCAAAATCTCCTGAAACGGGATAATCTGTCCATCATCCCCGTTCCGAATCTGGTCTTGATCATCACGCACGGGCCGTATTTCACGAGACCGTGCTGTGCTGCCTTTGGGGACCTCCAGACCCATATGTAGAACGGGACGTAGAAGATCGTCAATATCAGCAGGATCAGGTATGTGAGTTCCACGGCGATACTTCCAATGCAACCCTATTATTGTTTTCTTATAAAAATATCAACGGGGCATCTCGAAGGATACTCCTTTTCTGTTATGGTCGAATATTATCTTTTTCGCCCACCGAAGTTTCATGGCCTTGACCTTCGGGTCAGTACCCTCCTTCTCAGATGGCCTGTCGAAATCGAATCCAAGAAGGAGGATGTTCTCGGCTCCGAAATGTCTTGCGATGCATACCGCTCTGTCACCGTCCGTGAACCCGCCGTAGTTTGAGACGATATTGTCGGGCCGGGACTGCGTTGTCAGCACCACGGGCCCCAAGAATTCCTGCGCGTATCTCTGTATCAGTTCGGAATTGTCCCCGTGGGCATGGATGAAGGTGACCGCACCCCTTTGACTGGCCTCTGTCTGCGGCCCGATATCGCCGTCGAGGTCCGTCACGATAATATCGGGAAATATGCCCATTTTTTTAAGTGTTCCCACAGATGAGCCGGATGCGATGAGCGTGCCCCTGGGGGCGGCGGACCCTATGTCCCCTTCGAGGGAGTCGCTGCATCCGAACACCGTAACGTCCCTCTGCACAGAGATCTCGTCATCCGATATGAGATCGGAGTTCATCATGAGGGCCTTAAGCAGACGCACCGAACTTTCGTCATACGACCTATCATATCCGAACTCTTCCAGTATCTCTTCGTAGATGGGTTCCCAGTCCTCAGGCAGCATCCGCATCCGCATCCTTCGCGCTTTCGGAGGCCTCGATGATATCCTTCATATGGCGCTGAAGCAGCGCGGATATGAATGCCAAGGCAATACCTGCTATTATCTCCATTGCGAATACTGCATTGTTCATTATCCCCATATCGAAATAGGCCAGGACCAGATCCAGCGCGCCTGTCGTGATCAGCCCGATCGCGACCAGATTTATGCTCCCCACGATGAAACTGAGCTTAATCCTTTTTGTTGAGATGTACATGTCCACAAGGTCCCCGACCTGGTAGATGAGGATGGCGAATATCATCAGCCACAGGGAGTTCGAAACGAACCATAAGAAACCCTGGAATAAAGAGGGGATGTACAATTCCTTGAGAGAAAGATAACCGAAGATCAACCCCGCCAACACAAAGAGAAGGGCGATCAGAACAAAGGTTACGGTGACGCTGCCGCTTTTTATTCTGGCGACCCACTTGATCCTCCATTGTTCGAGCCACTCGGATGTGTTGTAACCGTATAGCAATATAACGGCGCCTATAAGGAAAACGACCATCGGAGTAGTGATGCCGGAAAGGGAGGAACCGTCGCCCATATAGGACATGAACGGCTGTATCATGAACAGCAGCGCGATTGCTACGATCACTAAGCCCAACGGAGCAAGGAACCTCCTTCTTTTCGCGGGGTCCTCCAGTATCTTCGATACGATATAAACGGTGCCTTCCAGTCCTGGAGCCTGCTTGACGTACACTTTCCTGACCGAGTCGATGGGGATCCTTGATGATATTATCGGATAGACATATTCGTCCTCGGCCCCGTCCCCCACGAGTATGACCCTGTCGGGAGAGACGTCCTTTAGCACTACCTCAAGCTCATCCACTATGGCCGCATCGGATCTGTGGCCCACCTTCTCGTTTCCTCCGATGAGCGCGACCTCGACCTCCGTGTTCCCCTCGGCCAATATCTCTTTGTAAATGTTGATCGCAGCGTAGAGCGCGTTGATATCGGAGTCCTCCGGATCGGCTATACCAAGAGCCGTTGCTGCGACAGAACAGCCCTCGACACCGATCACCGGCGTCTCAACTCTGCCTTTGACGCCGAAGTCGTCATCCCTGTCCACAACTAGGACCAAAGTCTTCTTCATCATAACTGGATTGTCTCAAAGATATAAGAGGATGATGTGCGGATAGGAATAATAACCCTTTTTTACACGCAAAAGAGACTATTGCGGAGGCGGCGGGGGGAAGAGTTTTCTACCTGCACTACATGACGATTGCATGCGCATCAAATGGCATGGGCATGCATGTTTCGAGTTCATCAATTCAAAGAATTCCATCATCGTAGACCCCCATGACGGGAAGTCGATCGGGATCAAACCGCCCATTTCCAATGCGGGTATCGTCCTCATTACGCACGACCATTTCGACCACAATGCGCGAAGGGTGATCAAGAACGATCATGCGGCACTCACCGCCGAAATCGGAAAACACTGCATCAAAGGAGTAGAGATAGAGGGGTTCCCTTCGTTCCACGACGATGCCGGCGGTTCATTCAGAGGAACGAACACAATCTACAAGTTCACAATGGACGGCATAACGATATGCCACTGCGGCGATATCGGCGACATCCCCTCGGAAGAAGTGATGAAAGCGCTGAAAAACGTGGACATCATCTTTGTTCCGGTAGGGGAGGTATTCACGCTCCTTATCCCGAAGGTCATGGAATTCCTGCGCATGATCCAACCGAAGATCGTGGTCCCGATGCATTACAGGGTCGGGGGGATAACCATTCCTCTTAAAACGCTTGATGATTTCTTGGAAAATGTGCCATCAGAATCGGTGGTGTATGTGGGCAACGAAGTGGAGTTGTTTTCCGATGATATAAGCGAGTTCACCGGCATCTGGGTATTTGACAGATGATCAATAAAGGTCCAATCCGTCCTCTATTTTGCCCATTTCGATAGGTGTCGTCTCGTCGCCGACAAGCGCGCCTTTTGAGTTGCACAATATGCCGGCGCCTATGTGTTTGGAACCGTGGTTCACCGACCCCTTCTTTACCTCTACTCCCAACACATCACGTATGAGGACGATCTCCTGTTCCGTCGCGCCCATCCCGCATAAGCAGTTCTTGTTCGTGACGACACATGCGGACCCCACTGTATCGTAGCCTCCTATGGCCGATCTGACGACCTCCACTCCCAGGGCGTCCGCGATGTTCCTTTCCGCACCGGCGCTCAATCTCGGATTGATTATCGCACCCTTATCGTTCGCTAAAATGTTGTTGCCCGCGGCGTTGACCTTATCGGGGAGCACCGTCACGGGGATCCTTTCCTTTATCCTCTCCAGTTCCGCCGTCTCGATCATCCCCGATACGACGGCGCCGTTGGAGTTCATCCGCACAAGCGAGCCCACTACGAATGAACCGGAAATAGTCGTTAAAATGGTCTCCACACCCAGTACCGTCTCGATGTCCTCAACGAAACCGGGTGCGGAGTTTGCGGCGACCAATGATAGATTCTCATTCACCGATGCGTAGACCCCGATGTTGGGGGTGCCGTTGCAGCGGGAGAGCCTCATCATCCTATTCACTCTGCGAGGGAGACCTCTACAAGCCCGTCATCGAACTTGACGGCCTTGACGGTCACCTTTGACGGGGGGTTCCTTATCCCGTTCTGCCAGATCCGCTCGTTGAGCGATGCGTCTATCCAGACGTTGTCCTCATCGACCTTCATGTGTCTCATGATGTAGGCCCTGATCTCTTTTATCGCGCGGGCGGACCTTTTCGTTCGTGGGGCCAGCTTCGTCTTCCTCAGCGGTATGGTCATTATCCTTTCCATTTCGTCTGCCATTGCCATCACTCCTTCAGTTTACTCGTGCGCCATGACCTTCTCTTGGGGTGGCGCACGAACTTCCTGTTCGTTCTCATCATGACCCACGCCGGTACGCGGCGGTTCTGTTTAATCTTCCTGTTCAGCCTGCCCTTCATTGCAGGTGCTTTTGTACTTGACATTATTATCTCCTCTCAATCTTGATCTCTCTCTGCTGAGGTATGATCTTCTGTAGAATGTCTCTGAGCATGGCATCCGTTATGACGCCCTGCAGTCTTCCGCTCTGTGCGATCTGTATCAGCTGCATCTCCACCATGTTGGCCTGCTCCGGGCTTGCGAGCTTTATGTTCGCAAGTCTGTCCCTCGCTTCCGGTGTGAGTATCTGCCTGAGTATGGACTGCTTCTGCATCTCGAATTGCCTGGCATTTTCTTCCTTTGCTGCCTGGTTTGATTGCTGGGCTTGGATATCTTCCATCCTTTTCCTTCTGAGCGCTTCCAATTCGGGATCTTCCATGCTTAACACCCTCACTTCTTTCTCTCGTCGAAGACCTCTTTTGCTGTGTTGTCAAGCAGCGACTGGCCAGCGGGGCTTATCATGCGGCCCTGCTTTCCCGTGGGCAGAAGGTATCCCGCTGCCTCAAGCTGCATCATGCATTTTCTCGCGATGCTGCGGCTTCCTTTCACTGCCCTGTTCGGCATCGAACCCTTGTCTGCGAATCCACCGTACTCTGCGGCGAGTTTGGAAGATCCCATCGGTCCTTTAACATAGAGCTTTCTCAGGATGGAAGCGGCCCTAGTGTACCACCAGTCCTCCTGCGTCGGTGCTCTTTCAGTGTGCCTGCCTGTCTTTGCGAACTCCGCCCAGGCCGGAGGGACGATCTTATCGTTTCCCTTCAGTTTCTCTGCGGTCTTGAGAATGAGTTCTTCGGCAGGAACGTCATAGACTGTTACCATATTCATTCCTCGTTTTTTTGCCAGAAAGCGTGTTCCCGGCAACCACGGACTTTGGTATAAGGGATGTTATATAAAAGCATAGCTAAATGAACGTATTATAAAATCAATCCCGCACGTCCGGCCAGGCCCCCGTGCGGCCTGCGGGAGCAATTCCCGCCACGGCATGAGATGAAAACTCACCGCATGATATCCGTGAAAATGTGTATTTTTTAATAGTATATGAATTGTTCGAACAAAAAAGAGCTCATCCGAATATCAGACGGTGGAGTTCCCTCCTTACCTCGGCGACCCTCTGTTCCTCGAATTCGGGGTGTTCCTTGAACCATCTTACATTCAGAGGCGACGGGTGGGGGATGACGTAGGCCGGTTTCCCCAGTATCGTCTGGTCGGAAAAGACCAGGTCGGTGAAATCGCTTTTCGGAAAGAAAATATCCGATGCGGCCTTACCGACAAGGATGAACATCTCATTCCTTACAAGCTCGATCTCTCTTCTCAGCCACCTTTGGGCGCATATCTTCGGCGGGGGATTGTCGCCTTTGTTCTTCGATTTCCCAGGATAACAATGTCCGACCGAAGTTATGTAAAAGATATCGGGGTCATAGAAGATATCCTCGGATATCTCGTACCATACGTTCCTCAGCCTTCTTCCGCTTATATCGTTGAACGACCTGCCCGTCTCATGCACATGCACTGAAGGTGCCTGGCTGATCTGCACGATCTTTGCTCCGGAGTTTCCCATGCAGACCGGCCTGGGCTCAAACCCGAAAAGTTCCCTGCATTCTCTGCAGGCAAAAAGCTCCGCTTTGAGTTTCTCCAGGTCATCCATTGAAAAATTATCTGCGCGGTCCTTTATTACTTTTGCTTCCGTCTGGAATAAATAAGAATGCTCCGATATGGTTACGATAAAATGGAAGACAACGATTCCCCGAATTTTTGTACGAATTGCGGAGCCCCGCTGCGTGATTCAGATACATTCTGCAACTCATGCGGTGCGGCGAAGAACGCCGGTGCGGCGCGGACCCCATCGAGCGCGCAGAGATACCCCGAGCAGAAAGGAAACAAATTGATGGTGTTCGGCCTGCTCTCGGCCATATGGGCGATCGCCGCGATAGGCCTTGGCCTGAACTATATCCTTTCCGCGGACGCGATAGCGTCGGAACTGGATTCGTATGAGGGTATCTGGGAAGCCCTGTACGATGCGGGCATAACTTACGATACCATCGTCGGGTGGATAACCATTATCGGTGCCGTCCTGGTCTCAAGCGGTGTGTTCGCAGCCGTAACGGCGTTGCTTTGTCTCATAAAGAGAGCCTATACCGTTGCGCTTATCGCATGCATATTGTCCTCGGTATTGGGACTTGTTGTTCTGTTAGGGGCCATCGGTTTCGTCGTGGCATATTTCCTGTCCAAGGAAAAGAACAATTTCATCGATAACGCATCGAAAACTTAAAGGCCGCATCAGCGGCGATCTTATTTTTTTGAAGAAGTGGAGTAAAGTGCCGCTTTCGCGGCATATTTTGAAAGAAGGCATTTAGCCGGTTTACCAGTTCTGAGCCTGTACTTCGAAGAAAGACTTGGGGTGCTTGCACGTCGGACACTCGGCCGGCGCTTCTTTGCCGACATGGAGATACCCGCAGTTCTGACACTTCCATACAACTACTTCGTCCTTTTTGAAAGCCTTGCCGCTCTTCACGTTCTCATAGAGTTCTAAGAATCTCTTTTCGTGTACCGCTTCGATCTGCCCCACCATTTTGAACTGGTTGGCGATCTCGTTGAACCCCTCTGCTCTTGCGGTCGCTTCGAACTCTTTGTACATCTCGGTATACTCGTAGTTCTCTCCGCTCGCTGCGGCCTTAAGGTTCTCAAGGGTCTCCGGCACGCATCCTCCGTGAAGCGCTTTGAACCAGAGCTTTGCATGCTCTCTCTCGTTCTCGGCCGTCTCAATGAAGATGTCCGCGATCTGCCCGTATCCCTCTTTTCTCGCTTGGGAGGCAAAGTAGGTATACTTGTTTCTGGCTTGGCTTTCGCCCGCGAAGGCTGTCAGGAGGTTTGCTTCTGTTTTGGTTCCTTTCAGTTCCATTTATTCACCTCATGCGGAAAGGGGGTTCCGTATAAAAAGAAGTTTTGTTGGTACGTTTAGAAAGAGTTCGTTCATCTGTGCAGTAAAGACTTTTTCTTCAGGTTCCCGTCGGAGTCGAACTTCTTTTTCATGAGAAGGTCGTAGTTCTTTTTCGCGGAAGCGTTCCCCGGATCCAGTCTCATCAGTATCTCGAGTTCTTCTTTGGCCTTTTTGTAATCCTTAAGGTCTTTAAGCAGAAGGACCGCATAATTCTGATGATATTCGGGCCTCTTCGGGTTGGCAGAGATGGCTTTTTCGTAGTATTCTCCGGATCTCTTGAAATCCGTCATCTGTATCCTGAGAAAGATGGCGTATGCGTTGTAAAGGTCTGCGTCGGGGGATAGGCCCAGCAGTTTTTCGTATATGTCGCACGTCTCTTTGTTGTTCTTCTTGTGCTTGGCGAGAACCGTCACCATGGCCTTCATTGCCTCGATGTTGTCCGGCTCAAGGTCCAGAACGATGTCCATCTGCAGAAGACCCGTATCAATGTCCTTTACATCGTAGATGAGGGTCCTGGCCAGCTGCATCCTCGCTTTGACATTGTGCGGATCTGTTTCCAAAAATGATTCCAGGGTCTTGACCGCACCCTGCGGGTTGCCGCTTTCCGCCTGCCTCTTTGCCTTGGAGATGGCTTCATATTCCGGGTCCTTCATGATCTTCGTCTCCTGCCTTGCCGCATCACGTTCTCACTGGTCCTTGGATCGAAGGTAACTTTTTATGATGCCGTTCTTGAACCCTTTGTAGTATGTGTTCACATAGACGAACGATGTGATCGCTGAGATGATGCCCATGAAGGCGACATAACCGATATACGTCGTTGCGATCCTGGAGAAATCCATCCCCATGTAAACGGACAGCGTCAGCAGCATCATGAAGAAAGTGATCGCGAAGAATCCTTGGTACAGCCTTCCCCTCATGCCCTTCCAGAGATAGAAGTCCCTCGGGGCGTCGGACGTTATCTTCGCACCTATCGACTTGACTATGCTCCACGGGATCACCAGGGGAGAGATGAAGAGCGACAGCAGCACCCCTATGAGGACCATCTCTTCGAACGGCATTATCTGAAGGAACAGCGGATTGATGAAGATATACGAACATATCACGATGCCGAGCAGGAAAATGCTGAATGTGGTGTTGGTGAAAAGTTCGATTTTGAACTTGTCGTCATCGACATCCGGTTCGAGCTCGACCGAGCTCACATCGATGATATCCGGTATCTGGAACAGCCATTCGGGGATCCGGTTCTTCCTTTTTTCCCCGGGAAGTTCCAATGACCTCAGCACCCTGTAGAAATAACTTCTGAAAAATCCGACGATGACAGACACAACGCCGTATTCAACAAAGAATATCATCAATGTGAGGGAATAAATGCTTATGAGCAAAGATACGAAACTGGTTTTTTCCCCGAAGATGTCAAAATACTTCACGATGAAGTCGTTGAAACCTATATCGGACCCTATGCTGTACAGAAGGATCGTTACCAGTGCCGGGGCGACCGCCACCACCGGTATGATGTACTTTCCGGGGATCACGCCCCTGTCCGAAAGGAAGACGCAGGCCGCCCCCAGCGCGGTGAATCCAAGCGCGAAACCGAGACAGATGCCGAACACTATTCCGGCGAAAGAATAGTTCTGTGAATACATTATGATAAAGACCGATAATATGGAGCAAACGATCACGAACGGCGGGAACACCTTCGTTATGAGCTTGTCGAGCTTATCATGCCTTGTCTCTTCGTCAAAGCTAATGACCGCTTTCAGATAGGACACCGGTTTCGGCACCTTCTGTTTTATCCTTTCGGATGTCCCGCCCATGCCTCTTGATATGCAGTCTCCGTATTATAATGTTCGATAGTTATATTATTCCAAAGACATTTGTACTGACATGGAAGAAAAAAAGGGCCTGAAGAACAGGGGGTATTCTCATTCCGACGTGGACGAAAGGCGCAAGGCCGTTGAGAAATTCACCGGTGCCCGCCTTGAAAATATATCTAAGTACTGTTTTGATTCCGAAAGGGCTTCCAAGAACATAGAGAACATGATAGGTGCTACGCAGATACCCCTTGGGTTCGCCGGCCCCGTTATTATCAACGGGGACAATGCGAAGGGAGAGTTCATTATCCCCCTTGCGACCACGGAAGGGGCGCTGGTGGCATCAATTTCCAGAGGGATGTCCGTTATCAATGACGGTGGCGGCGTCAGGGCAAAGGTGTTCCTGGACGGGATGACGAGAGCCCCGGTATTCAGAACCGACGGCATTGACCACTGCGTAAAGGTAATGGAGTGGATCGAAGGCAACAGAGAACTACTTTCATCGATCGTCGACACCACCACCAACCACGGAAAGCTCGCATCAATAGAATCATTCCCTGCCGGAAGGAATCTCTTTGTCCGATTTACCTATGGGACGGGGGATGCGATGGGCATGAACATGGCGACCATCGCCACGGAGGCCGTCTGCAAAAAGATAGAGGAGGGAACGGGCGCAATAATGGTCTCCGTATCCGGGAATATGTGCAGCGACAAGAAAGCCGCGGCTATCAACATGATCAGAGGGCGCGGGAAGTCCGTCATGGCCGAGGCCCTCATTCCCAAAGAAGTGGTAGAGAGCAGGCTCCATACATCGACAGAGTCGATCGTGGAGACCCACATAAGAAAAAATCTCCTCGGAAGTTCCCTTTCCGTGACGCTCGGAGCTAACGCCCACGCCGCAAATATGATAGTGGCGTTATACATCGCGACCGGGCAGGACCCGGCACAGGTGGTCAGCGGAAGCATGACCACCACCATGTGCGAGGATATAGGCGGGGACCTGTACATCGCTGTCAGAATGCCGACCGTGGAGGTCGGGACAGTGGGCGGAGGAACCAGACTGCCTTCTCAATCGGAGGCACTGGATATGATAGGCTGCCTCGGAGAAAAAAAGGCTTTGAAGCTCGCAGAGATCGTCGCGGCAACCGTTCTTGCAGGAGAGCTTTCCACGATTTCGGCGCAAGCGGCAGGCCATCTCGGGAAAGCACACAAGGAGCTCGGACGCTGAGAACATGCCTGTCATCAATTTCAGATACAGTGACCTGTGTTCCCTTATTGGGAAGGAGGTTCCGCCGGAAGTACTAGCAGAGCGGATACCGCTCATCGGTGCCGACATGCATCAGGCGGAAAGCTTCACGGAAGATATGTCCGTTGAGTTCTTCCCCGACCGGCCGGACCTTTATTCGGTGGAGGGGATCGCAAGGGCCCTTCGCGCTTTCCTCGATATCGAACCCGGGCTGAAAGGGTATGCGGTAGAGGATTCCGATATTATAGCGGAGATAGAGAGCCCCGTTCTTGACGTAAGGCCGTGCTTCGCTTGCGCAGTTATAAAAGATATCGTCGTGACCGACGACCTGATCAGATCGCTGATGGAGCTCCAAGAGAAGCTCCACATAACGATCGGCAGAAAGCGGAACAAGATCGCCATCGGCGTGCATGATCTTGACAAGGTCAAGCCTCCCTTCAGATACACGGCCGTAAGGCCGGACGAGGTATCGTTCGTACCCTTGAACAAAACAGAAAAAATGAGTCTGGAAAGGATACTCGTCTCTCATGAAAAGGGGGTGGAATACGCTCACCTGCTCAACGGAAAAGAAAAGTATCCCATCATCTTTGACAAGAACGGCGATGTTCTGTCTTTCCCGCCGATAATAAACGGTTCTCTCACCACCGTTACGGTGGAAACAAAGAATATCTTCATTGATGTCACCGGCAACGACCAAAAAGCGGTGAAGGGTGCGCTGGACATCGTCACGACCGCCTTGGTGGAGCGCGGGGGGAGAATATGCAGCGTAAAGATGGTGAACGGCAGTTCGGACCGTTCGCCGGACCTTAGCGGAACGCGGTCCTCTGTATCCCTTAAAGAATGCAGCGGGTTCCTCGGCGTGGACCTGTCCGGGAAAGATGTGAAAGAGGCCATCGAAAGGATGGGCATGTCCGCTTCCGTCAAAGACGATGAAGTGATTGTGCTGATCCCTTCCACAAGGCTTGATATCATGCACAAGACCGATATTTTCGAGGACGTTGCCATAGGCTACGGTTTCGAACGCTTCGGCGGAAATTACAGGTCGCAGCAGACGCTCGGAGAATCGGGACCGGTTACTTCATTCTCAGATAAGATGAAAGATGCCATGATAGGTCTGGGTTTTACCGAGGTCACCACCCTGACACTCAGCAACCAAAAGGATGAGTTCGAGAGGTCTGGCCTTCCGGTAAAGGTCTCCACGATCATAACCAACCCGATAACGGAGGACCATACTTGCCTGAGATCATATCTTATGCCCAGCCTCATGAGGATACTCAGACACAATAAGCACAGGGACCTTCCTCAAAGGATATTCGAGATTGGGTTCGTTTCTGACGAGCACAGGACGGTCCCTCATCTGTGCGGGATGGTCGCTTCTTCGAGAACATCCTTCACCGAGATAAAATCCATCACTGAGGCCGCGGCGAGGGAGATGGCCATAGGGTACAAGATATCCCCGTGCGGATACAGGACATTCATCGAAGGAAGGGGAGCCTTTGTTTCTTTGAACGGAGAGAACATAGGTTTCTTCGGCGAAGTGTCCCCTAAGGTGATAATCGACTATGAGATGACCCACCCGGTGATGATGTTCGAGATCGACCTGTCCCCTGTGATCGACGAAAAAGCGGGGAGCCTGTTCTGATAACATGAACGTAGGGGATAGATTTCCGCAGTTCGTTCTCATGGACGAGAACGGCGAAGAATTCGACAGCAGGGCCTTGGAACACATCAGATACGTCATCTATTTCTATCCTAAGGATGGGACCTCCGGATGCACAAAGGAAGCGTTGGACTTCTCTTCGCTCTACCCGAAATTCATGCTGAGGAACATCCCCGTCATCGGCGTGAGCAAGGACTCCTTCACATCTCATCATAAATTCAAGGAAAAGAATTCGCTCAAGGTGAAACTTCTGAGCGACCCTGAGCATGACCTTTTAGAAAGGGTGGGAGTTTGGGGCACGAAGATGATGTACGGAAAAGAGGTTCAGGGAACTATAAGATCGACTTTCATCGTCGGACGGGAAGGCATGATCGAAGCCGCATGGAAAGGAGTGAAGGTCGACGGGCATGCTGAAAAGGTACTTGAGAAAGCGATACTTCTGACGAAGACCCAATGAACCCCGTTCTTACATGCGCGGTATCATTGCCGAGATCACTGATTGCTCCGTCAGGGACTTTCTGTCTAACAGTCCCTTACTGAGCATCCCCACCGCCCCTTGTTTCTTTCCTATGTCGGGATCCCCGTAGAGCTTGTGCATGGCCTCTCCGACCGTCATACCGTCCGATACAAGCGCGGAGACCTCGTCCGGATATCTGAACCCCGGACCTATACCTATCGTCATTCTCCCTTCCCTGTCCAACACCGCACAGTATTGGAAATCGTAGAAACCGTCATCGGTGGGGAAGATCCCCGCCTCTATCCCCACAGAAAGATCGTTGCCGCCGAGCGCGGCGACTGCGCGGTTAATGGCGCCGGTACGGGTCTCAAGTTCCATTGGCTGTGGCGGGACCCCGCTCTCCGCTTCGACCGGGATTATGATCACGCTGCCGAATATCCTCTCCATGACCGTTCTGACGGCCTCTACCTTGACCCTGTTGGTGGACCCGACCCCTATCCTTTTCACATCACCGCTCCCGTCCCTGGAATATTCGCCGTTTATTATTCCGGTGGAGCTTATCCTCACGCCGTTATACGCCTCGACCATCGGGATCATGACGACCTCCAGCGGCCTGATCCCTCTGAAACCGCGCTCGCGATTCACCTCTTCGGCGTTCTTCACCGTCTCGTCGGAAACTATGATGATATCTGCGGCATCCATCTTTTCTCTCGGCCCGTAGATGTCGTTTATCTCAACTATCTCCCAGGGTTTGTCCATCTTTCTCAGGAAGGACTCCAATTCTTTTTTTCTCAAATAGAAAGGGGTGAGATCCTTCCTTTTATCAGATGCCATCTCGTCCGTGGTCAGACCTACGAACACCTCGTTCCCGACCTCAAAGGCTTTCTCGATCAGCCGTTTGTGGCCGTCATGCAGGATGTCAAAGGTACCGGCCACTATCGAGATCATTAGGCATCACCATTACTCGATCATCCCTTGTTCATGTAAAAGATCACGGCAACGACCGCTGTTGCACCGACGATCACCAACCAGATCAAGAGAAGCCTCCTTATTTTTTTCTTCGCATCGGCGCCCGCAGAGCCCCTGCACTCCTCGCCGCAGAACTCTCCATCGCCTGTGAAGGCCTTGCCGCAATTGCGACAGTGTCTGTGCTGGGGTATCCTTTCCGGTTGGTCTGCCATATCACGTTATTGTTTGTTCGGCATAAAAAGGTTCAGTGGGTGTTTCTGTCCAATTCATTGTGGACGATGATCATGCAATGGTCGGCGTGGAGACTGTAAGGTCCGAGGGACACCTTCTCCGGACCGTATCCCGACAGGATAAGTTCCTCGTCCTCAGTAAGGTCCCTGTTGTCGCTCATCACAAAGACCGGATCCTCCCGTATCTCGGTGCCTCTTATGTCCTCCCCGTCCTCTTTCAGATAGATGATCTTTCCCCTTTCCGAAAGCATCTTCACCACATCCCCGAAGGACATCCTCGAGACGTATATCCCGGGAGAGGACTTTTTTTCCTCCTCGTCTATCTTTTTCAGGAGCGCGTTCCTGATCAGAGATGAGGTGCTTCTTTCGTCAGGATTCAAATATCTCAGTTCCGCCCCTGAGAATCTGACCGTCTTGGGCGGGTCGTCGCCTCCCTGCAGGACAAGGTACAATTCGGTATCGCGCCTTACATTATGGCTCAGGAAGAACGCCGAATTCACGCATCTGATAAGGATATCCAACCTTCCGGCGCCGCCGGAGATGTCATCGAGTTTGAAGTTCCCGGTTGTTGACGCCTTATGACCGACGATCACAAAATATCTCATCCGATCACTGCAGGTCCTGCAGACCGTCCAAATCCATCTTGCCCATCTGCTTCATCATTTGTTTGCGCACTTTACGGTCCTTGCTCATGGAGCCTATCATCTTCTTGCTTTGATTGTACTGTTTGAGCAGCCCCCTGACCTCTTGGGGTGAGACACCCGCGCCGAAAGCTATCCTTTCTATGCGCTTTCCCTTTATCAGACTGGGTTCGTCCTTTTCCTTTTTTGTCATGGAATCCATTATGACCTTATACA
>JGI24705J35276_12238269_pt1 | contig 18310 bp, 12 predicted proteins | sample TergutNt197P4_FD_35276 | JGI IMG/M metagenome (IMG submission 35276) | reverse complement strand
TGTGTGTCACCTGAGCTTGTTGCTAGCTGGTTCAAACACTGCAACTACACACTACCCATACAGTCAACAAAAAGTTAAACTGCTATATCCTACTGCAATTACAATTAAACCTGCCTCTTCACATGAGATATCAATAACTGTACAAGAAAATAATGTGCTCGATTGGTCATATTTTGATTTAGAGCGGCCAAATGGGTACTGGTTAAGACCTATTGGTGAAGAACAACGTTATTTATGGCCTTTTATAGGGGCCTATCCTTGGTTTGGATTTGGCGGTGGTGAAGCGTGGGATAAATTATATCCTAATACTAATCCAACCTATAATTCTGCATACGGTTTTGTTCCATGGGTTACAGGACCTGAATCTGCACATATTGTCTGGAAACGTGAATACCAAATGGGTGGCCTTATGGGTGGCGACTATGGTGCTGGATCTGACGTGAATTCGCTTCCTTTTTCATTTTCTACTACACCTGATGCTATTCAGAATGGTTGGCAAATGACGGCATCCATCGTTTTGATGGGCAGAGCTTATCATGCTGTCCCAAAAACTGCTCCAAATGGAGCAAATCTGCAATTATACTGGGAATGCTATGATATACGCACTGGCAAAGTATACTGGGAAAGACCCCTATACCCCGGAGAAGACATACCTACACTCATTGAATACACACTAGCAGCCGGACAAATTGAGGCTACACAACCCAAACCAGCTAGTCCACAGATCCTCTCAATAAGTAATGGATATCTAAGAAAGTACGATCCAAATACCGGTGTCATGATGACTAACGTTTCGATTGCTCCTATGACCGGCAGTGGCGGGACTTATTATAAGAATGGTTATGTTTTAGGTATACAAGATCTCGGTGCTGACGCTGGCGCGGAAAGGTATCGTTTGATCAACTGGACAACATACGGCAATTCTGGTGACTTTGCTACCCGTGTTGTAAGTAACACAACATACGCACGAAGTTCTTTTCCTACTGCTTCAATGACTGATTGGAACGTAGGTATCGGCTGTACAATATCATCTATTTCAACAGGCGGAATATATACTGGAATGAATGTGACGGCTTATGATTTGTACACTGGTATACAACGTTGGACTAAGGAACTTGCTGAACTGCAATACAGTGGTTCAGCATGTGTTGCAGATCATGGCGCAATAGCAGTGCTCTCTGCTAAGGGATACTTTTTGGCACTCGATTTGAAAACAGGTAACCAGTTATGGAAAACTGAATCTCTAGATTATCCATGGGATGAACCTGGATGGGGTGCTTACTCTACCACATCAGCTTATGGCCAAATGTTCTGGTCTGCTCAAACAGGTATCTATGCAATCGATTGGGCTACAGGTAATATCAATTGGAAGTTTGAAAAAGCAGCGTTATCATTTGAAACTCCATATACAAGTAGCAGAACTGGAGAGACAGTTTATCCATTCGTCATAGGTTCAGTATGTGCAGATGGGAAACTATACGCGTACAGTCAGAGACACACACCAGAAACACCATTTGACAGAGGACAACCAACGGTATGCATTGATGTCTTTACCGGCGAAGAAATATGGTCTGTAGGCATGGGTGGTGGCATATTTTTGAGACGTGGTGGCCTAGTGGTAGCAGATGGATACCTAGAAATGGCTCAACGATATGGTGTTCTGTACACTTTTGGCATAGGCTTAAGTGAAACTACAGTTTCAGCCTCACAGGTACCTTTGGCATTAGGTCAGAAGGCGCTTTTGACTGGAACGGTTTTTGACTTGTCTCCTGCTCAATCTGGTACTCCGTGTGTTTCTAAAGAGTCTATGGCTGCACAGATGGAAAATATACATTTACAGTCGCCAATAGGTGGTATCTACGGCAATGTGACTTTAGTTGGTGTTCCTGTGTCGTTAGATGCGGTTGATCCAAATGGTAATTCTTTCCATATAGCTACTATCACTTCTGATGGCTACAGCGGTACTTTCGGCTACTCTGATTGGATACCAGAAATTGCAGGACAGTATACTATTACGGCAACTTTCATGGGCGACGAATCATATGGCAACTCATTTGCAACTACATATTTAGTGGTCGCTGAAGATGGTGTAGAAAATGCTCCAAGTAACACAGTACTTTACGCTGTTATCGGTGCAACAATTGCTATAATTGCTGTTATGCTTCTTTGCTTCTTGATTTTCAAAAAGAAGTAAACTGCTCTAAAACATACATAACCCCCTTTTCTTTTTTCAATGAAAACTCGTTTTATAATTTTTGTTTATGCTCTTTTGTAGTTTTTAATGTTTCTTGAACTGATCTATATATGTCCAAGCATTCTCACTCTTGCACATATTACGCTACAAAAATGTAAGGCATTTTCTAGGGTAGAGTGAGCCTTTTACTTTTACTGTCTTTTCCGGAAAAGCAAGCCTTAATTTTGCAGAAATATTAATATATTTCGTTTTACAAATTTATTGTAATACAAGTGGGCTGTTTCTCTATAGTTCAAGAAACTAATGTTACATGCTAAATTGTATATAAAATAAATAACGGGAGAATACTTAATGAAAAATTCATTGTCGATACTATTTCATTGTCCCCAATGTCGTGAACGCTTTGAGTTTGACTTTGTTGGGGAATATGAATTTGTTCCCTGTCCCATCTGTGGAACTAGTTGTATCACAGTCAAAAAAGGCAGCAAGCTAATACTTCAAACTTTTAGCGAAAGTCAAAAAAGCAAAAAACCAACAATTCTTGCTTAAACATATTTACCTATTTTTTAGGCAATAAAACTTTTTGTTTTAACTAACCCCTCTTTTTTAGTTTGCTCTTTGCATTTTAGCGTGAAGCATAAATTCAAAATATCTCGCGAACATATCTTACATGAGGAACATTAAACATTGAGCATACAGCAAGTAACATGGGATTTATCTGAGCTTTTTTCTGGTATGAATGATCCCAAAATCAGTCAAGCCATAACCGAAGCCACAGCAATGGCAGCAAATTTTGAAAAAAAGTATCGCGGAAAAATCCCAGACCTAACACCTGAAGGCTTACTTGGTTGCCTGCAAGACCTTGAATCTTTCAACCAAAAATTTAGTAATGTTGGTCTTTACGCGGGTTTAGTGTTTGCGGCTAACATGACTTTACCTGAGGCGCAGACATTAAATGACAAAATTAGCAAGCTTGAAGCCCAAATCAGCAAGCAACTTGCCTTTTACCGCATAGAATTAGGTGCTTTGCTAAAAAACAAGCCTCAGTTTATCAGTAATCCAGTTTTAGCTAACTACCGTCACATGCTGGAACGGGTTTATAGACGCATTGAGCACCAATTGTCAGAGATTGAAGAACAACTCATTATTGAAAAAGACCAGTTTGGCGTCAACTCCTGGGAAGAACTGCAAAGTAAATGGTTAAACACTCGCACCTTTGAAGTCACCGTTATGGGTGAAAAGAAGAGCCTTAACTATGGTGAAGCCAACGGGTTACTGCAGCACTCTGATCGTGCAACACGCGAATCTGCTAACCGTTCCATTTATGGACTACTAGGAAAAGACGGTGAAATATTTTCAGCCGCACTTCGAAGCATCTGCAATGACTGGGTAACAGTTTCTAAACGCAGAAAGTATCAAACCCCTCTGGAAGCCAGTCTAATCAACAATGACACAGAGCAAACAATAATTAACAACCTGCTCGCCAGTATTGAGGAAGGCACAAAAACCTATAGGCATTACCTTAAAATCAAAGCCAAACTTATGAACCTACCCGTTTTGGGAAATCATGATATAGTTGCCCCTTTGCCAGGCACGTCTGAACTTAAATTCACTTATGATCAAGCTCAAGATCTAATAATTCGCGCATACAGCCGTTTTGACCCAGACTATGCTGAGGCGGTTAAGGAAATGTTTACAAAACGCCACATCGACGCTACACCACGCTTTGGCAAAAGAAATGGCGCCTTCTGTGCAAACTATTACAACGGTAAATCCGCCTACATCCTACAAAGCTTCAACGGCACCCTAAGTGATGTCTTTACTTTGGCACACGAATTAGGCCATGCAACACATGACTGGTACATGGGACATAACCAAACGCCTCTAAACGTTAGTGTGCCCTCAATTGTGGCTGAAACTGCATCCATTTTTGGTGAATTGCTCTTAACGGATTTGCTTTTGGTAGAAGCAAAAACTAACGCTGAACGCAAAGCTGTGTTGTGCCTAGTTTTAGACGAGGCTGGTATGACTGCTTTCCAAGTAACTGCGCGTGTGTGGTTTGAGCAAGCGCTTTACAACTCAGTTGAACAGGATGAGTTTTTAGACTATAAGACCATCTGCAGCCATTGGACCAAAGCGCGTGATTGTATTTTCGGTGATGCCATAGAATGGTTCCCTGAGATGGAAGCTGAATGGACCATGAAACCACATTATTACATGGCAAACTATCGCTTCTACAATTACCCATATGTTTACGCCCAAATGTTTGTGTACTCACTGTATGAACGATATTTAGAGGAAGGCAAAGCATTTGTACCAAAACTTAAAAAAGCCCTCTCCGCTGGTAGCAGCTTGTCACCCTTAGAGATTGGACAAACAGTAAGTTTGAACCCTCAGGCACCGGATTTCTGGAATGGTGGATTAAAAGTTTTCGAGGATTTTATTAAAGACCTTGAAAAAATTATGTAACCTCTTTTTTTTGGAGGGCCTTTTCCTTTTGTTATCTTCACATAAACTATCCTTTTTCTTTTAACTTAACATGTCTGGTAAAACTTGAGTTTTCCAGTTACACGTCTTTTTATGTTTGGGCGTTTCGGGCGTTTGGGGCATGTCTTGCGGAACTTTTTCTGAAAAAGAAAAAAAGAGAATATAGAAAAACTTCCGGAAGTAACGCCTAACACGCCTCAAACGCCCTTCTTCTATTTTGTAGATTCTAAGGGCCGTTAGCATATGTGTTGTTTTTATGAAAAATGAAGGATATTTTCATAGCGCTTCTATAAAGCTTGCTTTATGAGGGTTTTTGTGACAGTTTAATTGAAGGATTGGCATTGGTTGAAGGCGCCACGTTTTGAGGATCCTATTTATGAATCTAAATTTCTGGAAATTATATGTTTTTAATCTGATGTAAACATCTAATTTTCCCATTTATTGCCGATTAAATTTATGTGTGCTGTAACATTGGGGTCGGTCAAGTCTTGTTTTGTCTTAAGCTATTTTGCTCTTCGAGTTAACTGGTTTTCAATGCGCTTAGGTTTTTGTAGATTGTTGTTAAATTTAATGTTGGGTGACTATTTTTTTGCCTACTCGTAAATTATCTACTTCATCTCTGTTAGGGATCATAACCTCTATTGACTTGTCAAGTGCGTCTTTGCCATAGTTAACTTTGACTTTTTCTCGTTTAGCATCAGAGTAAAATGCTGTAAGTTGTGCTGTTACCTGAATTGCCTTCTTAGTTTTAGCGCCCTGCAATATGGTAACTGGTCCAACGATGTCAGGTAATTCAAAATAGTATTCACTTTTATTTTTCCGTGACATTAAGAATTTGTTTTCTGTTTCATTGCGTCCAACAATGATTTTGTTTTCACCTAACCGAAAATGTCTGCCAAACCGTAACAGTGTCACATCAGCGCCTGAAACGTTTTTTTTGTGTTCAAACAGGTCATCAAGTTTTTTGGAGTATTCTTCACAAGTTAGTAAGCAACCACCTGCCGGTGAAGGGTAAGTGGTTATCCCAAATTCTTTGGCTAATTGGAATTGGGCTTTACGTGAACGTCCTGAAATATCCATCAGTTTGCTCCTGTTGACAAGACCTTTTCGTTCTGCGATGGTTTCAGGCAATAGTTTTGCGGAGAGCGGTCGTAATAGTTTGCCTTTTAGACCTGCTTCTTCCTCGATGGTTCTAAGCGCTGGACCATGTTGAGACATTGGTCTTTCCCCTAACACTTCTCCAGTGAATAAGAAGTCTGCGCTGATTTCTTTTGCGTATTTAATTGCTTGTTTTATGATAAAGATTTTGCAGTCTATACAGGGGTTAATGTTTTTGCCGTAGCCATGTTTAGGGTTTCTAAGCATGCGGATGTATTCTTTATCAACGGTGACAATTTTTAGGGGGATGTTTAATTGTTTTATTGCTGCCTCTGCTTCACTTACCCCATCCTTTTTGGGGATGCCAAAGGGTGTTTTCACATTGAACGCAATGACTTCTATGCCTTGATTTAGGATAAGTTGTGTTGCAAGAATGCTGTCTAGCCCACCAGAAAACAGCGAAATAGCTTTAATACGCGTCATTGCAAATCATTTTTAAGAGGGGGAAATAATAAAGTATCTATAAAAATCGTAGAAACATTACGTACCTTTCATTTTTTCAAAAATACATCTAAAGTAACCATCAAAACAGTATTGGCACTTGAAACTGTAATTAAATAAGTGAAATTTGTAAGCTGATAATTATATGTTAAATATGAGCTAACATGTGTTATTTTTTTCTACAGCCTATTAGCTTAAATTGTAATGCAGGCTGACAGTACAGCGCTATTTGAGAGGATGATTCCACCTGCCTGACATAAGTATTTTTATTCCTGTGTACAAGGAGTCAAACGAGTTAGGTGGCACTCTAGATAGTTTGCTTGCTCAGAATGTTGAAAAAGAACTTTTTGTAACGGTAGATGAAGCAACGCCCCGTTTCATAGAAGAATCAAAACGGTATCAAGACAAAGTAAAGTTCATTTTTAACAAGGAACGAACTGGCAAGGCAAACGCGTTAAACGAAGCTGTGAAATATTCCACTGGTAAGGCTTTGCTGTTTTTAGATTCAGACATAATGATTTCTGAAGATTCTAACTTTCTGAAAAAAATTATCATGAAATTAGAGCGTTTTGATGTTGTGGATATTAAAAAGCAGGTTATTAAAGGTAAATCTTTTCTTTCCAAAATGGCATATTACGAGTATTTTACCTTTAATGTTAGCTCATGGATAGCTAATCATTTCATGCATAATTGTCCTGCACTTAACGGCGCAGCATTTGCGATTAAACGGGAAATCTTTGAAAAAATAGGGGGTTTTCATAAAGTTGTTGCCGAGGACATTGATATAGCAACTCGGGCGTTTTTAGCTAACAGCAGTTTTACTTACACTGTGGATGTTGAAGTAAAAAACGTTGTACATTCCAACTGGAAAAAATGGTTTAATCAACGCCAAAGATGGGCAATCGGACAGGCATTATGGCTTAAAGCTTGGTTTGGCGAATTGGCCAAAAAATTCGCTAAGAAACCTCACGTGTTTCTACCTGGTTTGTTTTTCCTATATCCATCAGTAATTGCTTTCCTGTTAAGCATTATTATACCCAGCCTTTGGCTATACAATTCAATGCTTGTGTTCTCTTTGTTTCTTTCAGTTAGGTTTCACATCATTTTACCGGTTTTTTTGGTCTCCTTGGCAATGGCAGATGTGCTTAAAATAATGGCGATTTCGCTAACAAGTTTCGGAATCACCGCTACAGTGTTTTATGGGTTCTCACGCAAACTTGGATTTAGAGAACTTAAATTACATGAACTATTTGCGTACTACTTCTTTTACTCAACAGTTTGGCTGATAATTATTGTTATTGGACACATTCAAGTGCTACTGTTAGGTAAGAAAGCAGGACCAGACTGGAAAACCTAACTGCTTATACTATCAGTTTTTTGTTTTTATTAATAGCAAGGCTTAAAACATGAAAGGCTATTTTTATCTTCCACTGGGTTGTTAGCTCAGCACGGATAGAGCGCCAGCCTTCTAAGCTGGAAGTCGAGGGTTCAAATCCCTCACGACCCGCCAGTTTTGGCAAACTTTTATACCTGATTTTTCTAACATTTTCCATCTTTTTACGTGAACTTTCTTTTTTTAAGTAGAAAAATAAACCTGTAGCAATAATTCCCACTGTTATGGCAAATGTGGCTACAATAAGCGTAGTTGCCGAAGGTTTAGACTGCTCAGGAACCGAAGAAATGGTGCTATATCCAAGTGGTATGTATTGATAGGTTAGTGATGGATTTATTGCATATAAAATATCGTCGATAATCACAATATTCCAATATTCTGTAGTAAATATGGGCATGGGTTTGGCAGTTGACCATTTATCGCTAAAAGGGTCATAAACACCGTTAAATGTCCAATTATTAGCGTCGCCATCTCCAGTATGTTTTAAGACATAGACTTTTTGAGGGGCATACACACCAGTTGTTGCCCCTACGTCAAATGTCGTTGAGCCTCCGCTTGGGCCTGTTTTTTCCTCACTCCACACATCATTTTTGGGGTCATAAATTATAACTCTCTGATACCAAGCTAACTCAAAAGTGTCAAAAGACCCATCAAAAGTATCAACAATACCCAAATCATCATAGAAAAACAGTATTTGTCCATTCACTACAACTGTGCAGTGCGATAAATCACTTATATTCTTACTTTGTTTAGACAATGAACCGCCAAATTGGAGCTGATCTCGATAAACTAGCGGCATACTGGTTTTTGCGGTCCACAAATCCTTAGTTGGTTCATACACAAACACTTTACCACCAGATATAACAAAAAATTGCCCATCAACGACCTGTGCCTGTGAAGAGATAAATAAAGAGGTTCTAATAGGAAAAGAGGGCGTCTTAATGGTCCAACTGTTAGTAGCTGGATCATAAACCTCAATTACATTACACGTAACATAATCTGAAGCACCCTGATAACCCCATGGAGCCGGCTCAATGGTAATACCAATTATGCCGCCCATACAGTAAATTTTACCTTCATAAACAGCTATAACAAAAGTCATTCTTGGCGTAGGCATAGGCTTTAAAATAGTCCAGGTATCACGCTCAGGATCATATCGCTCATTCGTACCTACACAGCTACTATTGGTAAGAGGAGAATCTGCTACAGAACCCCCAATGGCGTAGATTTTTCCATCTACAGCAACAACCCCCATACCCCAGCGTGGCTGAGACATTGGCGTTTTCTCATACCAAGAATCTACAATCAATTCCGCTGAAGCAGGACTAAATGCTGTGACAAACGATCCGCTTATGAAAAAGAAAAGCAGCATAAAGACTAAAACTTTATTCATACATATCACTCTTGTTTCTTTTTCTTCCTCTTAGATAGAAAAACAATGCTGACATAACAACAACACATACCATTAGAACTGTTGCAGCTATAACAACCGATCTGGTTAAGAAAGGCCATGCGCCTTCAGGTCCATGAGGTGTAGGTGAAGAAGTAACATCAGATGTTGATGGGGCAGTAGCAGATGGAGCAGGTGAAGAAGTAACATCAGATGGCGATGGTGTAGTAGAAGGAGCGGTAGCATCTGGTGGAGGGTCAGGATACTCCTGTGAATTATGATAAGCTACAGGTGCGTACTTAACATTAGAAACACTACCGCCTATTATGTAGAAAACATCATCAACAACAACCGTTTTGCGCATAGTATATGGAGCTCCAACAACGGCGCTTGCTGTTGACCAAACATTACCTATAGGATCATAAACCAAAGTAAACGGTTTTACATTAAGAACATCTTCTGTAGGGGCTTCACGCCCTAAGACATAAACATTCTTAGGTGCATAAACACCCGATGTCACCCCCACAGTAAAGCCCAGCATAAATAGGTGTTCAGTAGTTGTTTTACCGACCTGCCACACATCAGTTATAGGATCATAAATGTTTACTCTCATTTGAGCTCGATACATGTTACCAAAAATAATCTCTGATATGTTAAACAAGTCACCTACTATTATTTTGTTATCCATCACAACTGAAAATGCATACGTCATTGATGTAGGCATACTTGTTTTATTTGTCCACGTATCTGTAACCGGGTCATACATGCAGAGGGCACTTTTGGTTATAACAAAAAGTTGTTCATTTACAACATGAGTTTGCAAAAGCTCTTCTTTAATTGATAAAGATGCCCTGTTACTCCATTTATCAATAATGGGATTATACATATACAACTCTCCATTGGGAGTTATAATGAAAATTTGTCCATTTACAACCTGTGATTGTATACCATCTACATAATTTGGTAAAGGCGCCTTGCTTTCCCACATGTTAGTAACTGGGTCATAAACTTCAACTACATCTATTTGACGAAATAACGGTGGAACTGGAGTATTAACAGGGCCATCATTAGAAGCAGTGCCGCTTACTGTGCTAGTCGGCGGTAAAGGTGGTGGTATTGGTGGAGCAGTAACAGTGCCATCATTAGCAGTAATACCACCCATGCAATAAATTTTACCTTGACACTCTACAATAATAAAATTACTTCGTGGAGTTGGCATAGATGCTAAAGTAGTCCATTTATCTGTTTTAGGATCATATCTTTCATTAGTTGACAAATATTCAGAAAAAGCGTCACCACCAATAGCATAAATTAGGCCATCCACAGCAACAGCCGCAAAGTTATTTCGTAGATGGCTCATGGATGTTATTGTATACCATGTGTCCTCAACTAACACTAACGCTGAAACAGGATTAAATGCTGCTGCGAATGAACCAATTATGAAAAAGAAAATCAGCATAAATGGCACAGTTTTATTCATGCTTGACATATAGTTCGTATTTTGTTTGTTTCTTGATAAAGTTTTTTGTCAATACAGTTTTTCGGATAAAAAAATTGTTTGAGCTGTTTTCTTGGTTTATCCTTTGAGTGTATGTTTAGATGAATACTTTTTGAGAGTTTTCACCTTTAAAGATACAATGGTGTAATGGCTGCTATAAGACTGCGATTGTGTGAAAAAATGGTGAACTACAAAACTTGTTTCTCAGAAAGAAGCGTTAAAACCTGTAAAACATAAAAAATTGACCCCCTATATCTATGTGAACACTCTCAATTTATGGCTATTAAAGTATTGTATGTGGATTAGTTTTGGTACTTTCTGCTACATAAGGCAATATTGCATGGGGCAAAATTCTAAATTTCGCATATCTTAGGTACCTATATGTTAGCGGCTTTTTAAATTCTGTAAAATAGGATTTAATCAAAGAATATGTAATTAATGGTTTTTTCATGGTGTGTTTGTGGTGCCTGTACAGACATCAATTGTTGTGTTATAAAAAACGCAAATTACTGGTTATTTCTCAATTAAGGTCTAAATTGTCAGGAATTCACACATATTTTCTGAAGTTGGTGTCTATGGATTGCGGAATTTAGGAAAATGCTTATCTCGCTTGCGATAGATGAATGGGTGATTGTGGTGTCTAAAGATAAGGTGCAAATAATTGTCAAGGGTGAAGATAAAACCGATAGCATACACGCTTGGAGCGAAAGTGGCGGCAAAATTAGCATCACTTATTCAAACGGTAAAACATATTCGTACAACGCAAATAACGTGCAGATTAAGCGCTCTACCTTGTCAAATGTTACGACATTGAGTTGTTTTGAGTATCTTAAGCGTATAGCGCAAACAGTTGGACTACACGACTCTCGTATTGGTAATATTTTAGCGAACCGTTACGAAAAAATCGATTTTATAAGCGAAGAGAGTATGTTTTTTGCATTTCTTACCGGAGAGTTGCGTACGGTAAAGCAAGTAAATACAGCAATCACTGTTTACCCGTTTGGATTTAATATGAGCCAAAAAGCAGCGGTTGATAACGCGCTTACAAATCCACTCACAATAATTGAAGGTCCACCGGGAACAGGAAAAACGCAAACGATTTTGAACATCATTGCAAACGCTGTAATGCGTGGCGAGAGCGTTGCTGTCGTGTCAAGTAATAATTCTGCGACCGCTAATGTGCTCGAAAAGCTGAAGAAATATCAAGTTGATTTTATCGCTGCTTATCTCGGAAATTCCGACAATAAGCGTGAATTCATTAAATCCCAAAAGCCATTGCCCGATTTAACTGCATGGGAGTTACAACCGAAAAACAAAATTTCAATATCACAATCACTCCAAAATCTCGATACTACACTTAGTACAATGCTTGAAAAGAAAAACGAGTTGTCGCGAATTCGACAGAAACTTGCCGCATTAGAGATTGAATTTAAACACTTTTGTGAGTATTACGCTTATAAAGATACACGATCTTCGCTGTATTTGAAGTCAACCACAACTGCCACTGCCGCTCTCGAATTATGGCTTGTCTGCGAAAAATATGTCGAGCGTGATAAAATGCCTGGATTTTTTGAGCGACTTTCCAACCGTTTTTTGCGTGGCGTTATAAACAAAAAATTCTATTCAGCTGACCCAAATATGATGATTGCAATTTGCCAAAAACGTTGGTATACGGCGCAAATTGCTGAATTAACCACAAATGTTTCGTTGTTACAGACGGAACTTGAATGCTTTGATTTCAATACGAAGATGAATGAATATTCTGCGTTGTCTGCACAGTTGTTCCGCGACAAACTTGCTGAAAAATACAAAAACATCAAGCGTCAACAATTTGAACTCGACGACTTGTGGAAAAACTCAGTAGCGCTCATTTATGAATATCCCGTAATTTTAAGCACTACATATTCGCTTCGTAGTAGTCTTTCACACAAGGTTATGTATGATTACGTAATAATAGACGAGTCATCACAGGTCGACATTGCAACAGGTGCGCTCGCGTTGTCGTGTGCAAGAAAAGCAGTTATCGTCGGTGACCTAAAACAGCTTCCAAACGTAGTTGATTCCAAAACTGCGCAGAAAACTGACAAAGTTTTCGCAGAGTTCGACTTGCCCGAAGTTTATCGATACAAGAATCATAGTCTACTGCTTGCAATTTTGGAAATATTCCCAAGCGTCCCCCGGACGTTGTTACGTGAACATTATCGCTGTCACCCAAAGATAATTGAGTTTTGTAATCAGAAATTCTATAACAACCAGTTAATTGTTTTAACCGAACCAAAGTCCTCACGTCAGCCCCTTATTGTGTACAAGACCAAACCGGGAAATCACGCCCGTGAGCACGTCAATCAGAGGCAAATCGACATGATAAAAAACGAGATTATTCCGCAACAAAATCTTGCTACCGGTACCGCTTCCGTTGGCATAGTTACACCATACCGTAGCCAAACTAACGCGTTGCAAGAGGCTTTTATTGGGACTAGTATACATGCAGACACAGTTGATAAATTTCAAGGTCGTGAAAATGACGTGATTATCCTCTCAACAGTGGATAACCAAATCTCTGAGTTCACCGACAACGCAAATCGTTTGAACGTTGCAGTTTCACGTGCGATTGAGCAGCTCATAGTAGTGATAAACAGTGATGATGATGCACCCGACACAAATATTAGTGATCTTGTGCGCTATGTTGAGTATAACAATTTTGCTGTCATTCAAAGCACGATTTACTCAGTTTTTGATTATCTGTATGCTGGATATCGTGAAAAAAGAAATGAACTTTTGCGTGCACAGGGAAGAATATCTGAGTATGACAGCGAAAATCTGATGTATGGAATGATTCGTAACGTGCTTAGTAAAGAACAGTTTATGAAATTTGACGTAGCTGTACACGTGCCTCTGAAGATGCTTCTCCGAGATACGGCAAAACTCGATGTAAATGAGAAACAGTACACACAGAGTATTCTATCACATGTTGATTTTCTCATTTTTGATAAGCTCGGGAAGGTGCCGCGGCTTGTCGTCGAGGTTGACGGTACGGAGTTTCACGCGGAGGGAACACGACAGGCAGAGCGTGACAAGCTGAAGAACACAATTTTGGAGAAGTATGGACTTCCGTATGTACGCTTCAAGACAGACGGTAGCGGTGAACAAGAGCAACTTGTCGCTGCACTGAATAATGTTATGGGCATGGTATAGAAAGCAACCGCGAAGCATACTTAATGATGAACGTAATCGAGTTTTCCATTAAGACCCCTTTGTAGTCTGCGTCGTCTCTCACGGTCAGCTTCCCATACGTCAGTCCTTTATACTATTGCTTTTCGTGTATGTTAACAACTGGTATTATCACCCTCACTATGGGTGGCACTAAATTGTTAAGCAAACTTAATAGGTAACTAAGTTGTCACGTTCAGGGGGTCTTAAAGAAACGGCAAGTAAAAAAGCTAGTTTAACTTTATTGCTTGCTAAATCGAATATCGACAGTTTCAGTCGTATTTAAGTAAAAGCATTTAACGTGAATAAACAGATAAGGCAAAGAGTGAGCGGATGATCGACAAAAAGAGACTTGAAAACGCAGTAAGGGAAATCTTGTATGCGATTGGTGAAAACCCTGACCGCGAAGGGCTAATTGAAACACCTTCAAGAGTGGCTGACATGTATGCGGAAATATTTGCCGGTTTACATACCGATCCAAAAAAATGTACTAAAATTTTTTATGAGCCAGAAAATAGTGGGCTTGTTATCGTAAAAGATGTTCCTTTTCAGTCTGTATGTGAGCACCATTTAATACCTTTTATAGGAAAAGCCTGTATAGCCTACAAACCTGACGGTGGACGCATATTAGGCCTAAGTAAAATAGCCCGCATAATTGACATATTATCCGGAAGACCCCAGTTGCAGGAAAGGCTTACTGCACAGGTAGCTGAAACAATAATGGAAATCGTTAATCCCCAAGGTGTGTACGTTTATGTCGAAGCGGAACACTTGTGTATGACAATGAGAGGCGTAAAAAAGCCAGGAGCTAAAACCGTTACCACTTGCATAAAAGGCGATATCAGCGAGAATGACATATCGACTGCAAGGGGCGTTAATCATGGTTAACGCCAGAATGGTTTATCCGAAAAATCTAAATGAAGCCATGGAAGAAATACGCAAAATAGAAACTGATACCAACATCATACAAGGTATGGCGCCTAAAGCTTTTCACCTTTGTATGTTTGTTGAAGATATCCCCTACTTTGCGGCAAATATTATTAAACAGGAAATGTTAAACGGCGGCGGAGACGCAGTTGTCCATAAAGACTCAATTAATGATCCAATGGAAAATACAACCACGTTCATTATGGGCAACTTGGATCAAATAAATAAAATGTTTATGAAACTTATGTCACAACCCGGAATACTAACAGACATAGGTTCCAAAATACAACTTGCCACACAGACCATAGAAAAGAAAGAAACATCTTACTACTGTTGTGGAAGACATAAGCTCGAAATCGGCAAAAAAACATACATCATGGGCATTTTGAACATTACCACTGACTCTTTTTCTGGAGATGGTCTTCTTGCAGAAACTCCAAATATGCCCCCCAAGGAAACAACCTATAAAATGTCAAGCGAATTACCTGTTGGGGATACTGATTCGATTATTGATGTTGCTTGCCGTAAAGCAGAAAAAATGGTTGCAGACGGCGCAGATATAATTGATGTCGGGGGCGAATCTACAAGACCAGGATATACAGCTGTAGATGATAAAGAAGAATTAGCCCGAATTTTTGGTGTTGTTGAAAAACTGGTAAAAACACTTAACGTACCCATTTCAGTTGACACCTCAAAATTACATGTGGCCGAAAATGTGCTTAAAGCAGGTGCCCATATCATTAATGATGTCAATGGTTTGATAAAAGAACCTAAAATTGCTGAACTGGCAGCTTCATACGGTGCTGGCATCATTGCCATGCATAATACAGACCAGCCCATTCACGGGGATATTTTCAGTTGTATTATTAAGTTCTTGAGGAAAAGTGTTGATATAGCAACAAAGTCAGGGTTAAACCAAAATAGTATTCTTTTGGATCCCGGTATAGGTTTTGGTAAAACGTTGGAGCAAAATTTGGAAGTAATGCGCAGGCTAGATGAGCTTAAATGCCTTGGATACCCCGTTTTGTTGGGAACTTCAAGAAAATCCATGATAGGCAAAGTTCTCGGACTTACTGTAAATGAGCGAATTGAGGGTACTGCAGCTACTGTTACCCTTGGAATCGCTAAAGGAATTGACTTCATAAGGGTACATGACGTGAAAGAAATGTATAAAGTTGTAAAAATGAGCGACGCAATGATTAGGGGCACATAAACTGTTAGCAACGGTGCATTATATGGATAAAATATTAATTGAAGGCGTAAAAGCATGGGGAAAGCACGGTGTTCTGGATTTTGAGCAGGAATATCCGCAGTCTTTCATAGTAGATATGGCAATATGGGCAGACATATCAAAATCTTATCTAAGTGATAATTTACAAGATACAGTTAATTACGCTGATATTTACGATATAATAAAGTCAGTTATTGAAACGCAAAGTTTCATGCTCCTTGAGCGGCTTTCTTATGTAATTATGGAAAAAGTTTTCTCATATGACCTGCGCATACAAAAAATCAAAATTAGAGTCATGAAAAATAAAGCCCAGTTAGGAGGCCAATTTGACCATGTCGGTGTAGAAATTGAAAGAAGCCGAAACTGTATTTTAATGCAGGACATAAACGTGAAGACAAGCATAACGCCAGATGTTAGCACAGGTCCATCTGCAAAAGCAGAAGTGGATAAAGGTTACAAAGCTGTACTAGCATTAGGGTCAAACATAGGTGACAGAAAACAAAATATCCAGAAAGCACTGGAAATGTTGTTTGATTCCACTGGTATAATTATATTAAATAAATCTAAATTGTACGAAACAGAACCCGTAGGCTATACCGATCAGGAAAAATTTTATAATGCAGCGATTCTTGTTGAAACAATGTTAAATCCTTTTGAGTTACGCATTAAAGTTAAGGATATTGAGAATACTTTAGGTCGAAAAAAAACCTTTAGATGGGGACCAAGACTTATAGATATTGACATAATAGCCTATGAAGGTTGTGTGATTAATACAAACGGCTTAACTTTGCCACATAAAGAATACATGCAGAGAGCCTTTGTCTTAAAACCCTTATCAGATATGCCTGACGCCGTAGAAGTAGCAGGCTTAAACATGTCACTTATAGAAAAAATGACCTGCTGTGCAGATGATTACAACGGCCTAAACTGTATTGGCTCTTTATAAGCCTACTACCCCCATCTAACTATAAGATGGCACAAAAATGATGCCGCTTGCAGAGTTTGAACATACGCTTGTTTGCGATAACACCAAAAAACTTCTTTTTTTCTTTTGTGATCGGTTTCTTTGTTTTTGATTTTGGTTCCCAACAAGAATCAGCGTAAAGTTGGCGTTTGGAGCGATATTTTGTCTAAGCGTATGTTTCCAGTTGATTTTTATATTCGTATTTTAAGCAGAATCTTTCTGAGAGTGGTTTTTTAGCTGACAAGAATCGGTTTGGGTGAAACATCAGGTAAAGACGAGAAGACCACCAACAAAAACCCTCGCTCAAACGCACTCTTCCATAACATCTACACAACAAAAATCAAGTCAAAATCGTTTTGACCTAATACCCCATAACACAATAAAAATAAAAATACACACTAACCCAACAACAAATAACCCTAACAACACCCACAGACTAATCACAGATGACCCTATGGGCTCCTCATTACCATTAAAGGTTATCTCTGGTGTTGGTGTTGGTGTCAAGGTTGGTGTTGGTGTCAAGGTTGGTGTTGGCGTTGTTGGGCGTAGGTTTACTGTGAATGTGCCTGTGTATGTTTGTTGTTCGTTTGTATCGTTGATTGTTGCGTTCCATTGCCATGTACCTGTATGTGCGTCTACTGGAATTTGGATGAGTGCATCATGTAGACTACCAGCGAGTTGTTTGTAAGCGTAGTCGCCAGAATCTGTTGGGAACCAATTAGTTGTGCGGATGTCTAATATTGTGTGGAGTTCGCCGATGGAGTCATAAACGTAGAGTTTGCCCGTTGGAGTTGTGTTGCTGGTCATTTGGAATGAGGCAAGGTCACCTTGCAGGTATGTGTTTGCACCAGTGGTTATTTTTATGCTGACTTTTTCTACCGTAAAGGGTGTCTGTCCTTTAGCGTTTGGCGCAAACACGCCGACAAGCAAGGAGAAAACCAACAACACCACAAACAACAAAGAAAACAAACGAGCAAGAGTACCCTTACAAGAGAGAGTATATAACCTATTTTTAGAAGTAGACATTAGATTTAAAGTGATATTCATATTAACAAGTTCGCTAATTTTAGGAAAATATAGCGTTAATGGAAATATAAACTTTGGTTCGTTGCATAATTCATCTATCGCATAAAAAATAATTGGTGCTACCACACGTAAGGTGTCACACATAAGCAATAGAACAGCACAAAGACGAAGCGATAATACGTTAACACGTAAAGATAAAAACTGAAATATACCATAAGTCTATAACCAGCATATAGGCATGGTGTAGGTTGGTTGCAAATTAGTTTTTTATGCACATGCTGTTAATTTATTTATAAATGGTGCAGGGGGTGGGATATACCCGTTTGCGTCTGGAGCCTATCCTCAAAAGCATGGTTTAGACTTTGAGGTCTCATGTTAAACACTAAAA
>JGI24705J35276_12238270_pt1 | contig 18326 bp, 16 predicted proteins | sample TergutNt197P4_FD_35276 | JGI IMG/M metagenome (IMG submission 35276) | reverse complement strand
AAGGTCTGCGACCTCTTCACAGCGCAGGAATGCTGGAATTACTTCAAGGCAGCAGGATGCGTTGCAGAATAAGCGCCCGACGCTCTAGCCTCCCCGGTCAGGGCAGGAGCGCCGAGTCTTCGGTCGCCGACCAGGATAAAGTCAATGCACAGATGTTGAATGATGGGAAAAACCTTCTAACGGCCAAAAAGCCAAAAGAGGCGATTCAATACTTTGAAAAGGTGGCAGCCGATTATGAAGAAAAATACAAGAATGACGGCGCCCAAATCTTCAGCGCACGAAGCCAGGCAGAAAATTTGCTGTACCTGCTGGAAGCGGCAAAGAAAAAGGTGGATGCAAGGGTAGTTTCCGCAGACTGGGCGGACGCGTATTTCATGAAAGCCTACGCTCTTATCGAGTTGGGTGAGCTCAGTGAGTCAAAAGCGGCCCTGGAGCGCGCCTTGGCCCTGTCTCCTTCGAACTCGCAATTTCTTTCAGAGCTTGGGCATATTTACCAACTCGAAAAGAACTGGCCGATGGCGTTGCAGACGTTCCAGCGTGCTGAAAAAGCAGCAGAGTTCTCACCTCCGGAGTCCAAGAACGCCGAGTTATCACGCGCCTGGAGAGGACTCGGCTACGTCTATGTCGAGTTGAATCAAATCGATGAAGCAGAGAAAATGTATCTGCAATGCCTGAAACTGGACAAGAACGACCAACGAGCGCTTGGCGAGCTTCGTTATGTTCAAAATCTAAGAGCGAAATCAGGCGGTCGATAACTGCGATCGCAGCACTGTAGGGTAGGTTAGCCGACCACATACGCCGTCGTTTCACCAAGCGACGGCGCAAGGCGTAACCGCCTTGAGGTCGAGAACAGGCGAGGATGATGGATTTCGCCTTCGACTATCACGTGTTGAATCCAGCGTGCACGTGACCGGCGAAATCCACCCTTCTGTTGCTATGTATTGCGCCGCAAAACTGCTTCAATTGCGTCCTACGCGCCAGATCCGTTCGCGCTCGTCAGGTAGGTAATGCATATGAATATCTTTCGCATCGTGTTGCTGATCATCATTCTTGCCATTGGCCTCCCCAGTCATGGCACGAGCGCCGAATCGCCGGTTGCCGACCAGGATGAAGTTAATGCTCAACTATTGAGTGATGGAAGTGATCTTCTAATAGCCGGAAGACCAAAGGAAGCGATTGAATACTTTGAAAAGGCAGCAGTCGACTACGAAGAAAAATACAAAAATGACGCCACAAAAATCTTCTGCGCACGAAGCGAAGAAGAAACCATGCTGTACCTGCTGCAGGCAGCGATAAACAAAGATGGGAATACGAAGGTCGTTTCCGCAGACTGGGCGTACGCGTATTACATGAAAGCCATTGCCCTTATTGATTTGGGTAAGTTAAGTGAGGCAAAAGTGTCCATGGAGCGCGCCCTGACCCTGTCTCCTTCAAACTCAGTATTTCTTTCCGGGCTTGGGCATATTTACCAATACGAAAAGAACTGGCCTATGGCGCTGCAAATATACCAGCGTGCCGAAGAAGCAGCAAATGCGTACTCACCTCCGGAATCCAGGAACGTTGAGCTGTCACGCGCTTGGAGAGGAATCGGCTACGTCTATGTCGAGTTGAACAAAATCGATGAAGCAGAGAAAATGTTTCGGCAATGCCTGGAACTGGACAAATACGACCAAATAGCTCTGAAAGAGCTTCGTTATGTTCAAGATCTAAGAGCGAAATCAGGCGGTCGATAACTATGCGCTGTTTGCCTGACACTGCGCTCGCAGCACTGTAGGGTGGGTTAGCCGGCCACATACGCCGTCGTTTCACCAAGCGACGGCGCAAGGCGTAACCCACCTTGCCACCGCGGGCGAAGTTTGCATGATAGTTTCGCCTTCGACCATCACGTTGAATCAGCGTGCATGTGACCGGCGAACTCTCCTACGGGCCACTCATGAGGAAACATTATGCTCTATCGTAATACCCGTGTGTTCGCGCTCCTGATTGGTCTGGCGGCGGCTGTCGTCATCACGGCTGCCATCGCGTCTCGTGCCTCCGCGGCGACTCTGGAGGAGGACTACACCGTCACGCGTGATGCGGCGGTGGCAAGGCTCACAGCCGCCTCAGAGAAGAATGCCGATCGCGCGGCCAAAGAAGAAAAGGCTGCGCTCGCCGGCCTGGAGAAGAAGATGCGGGCCATCATCGGCCTGCTTCAGATACAGGGTATGAAGGCCGAAGCCACGCTGAATACGGACACGTTGATCAATGATGGTCTGGGCTTCGGTATGCTGGACGGCTTGAAGTTCGCGGCGGCCGACGGTCGGACCGAGGTGGTCGTCACAACCGATGGATTGCTGCAGCGTTGGCTGAAGGGCCATCGCGACTGGTGGGGCGATCACGATAAGATGCCGCCAACTTTGCACGAGGCGGCATCCGTCAATGCATTTTACACCCAGGCGATCTCGACCGATGCAGCGGTGGTGAAGTACGTGGTCGTTCCTATCGAAGCCCCGGCCGGAGCGACATTCGTCTATGCCATGCTGGCTTCGCGAACGCAGGACGAGGCTCCCAACAGCGCCGATGAGGCGTTTCTGGTGCTGGCACGAGCGGGAAAGGTGTTCGTCGTCTCGGGCACCCTGAAAACACCGATCGGCCCCATCCCAGCTTGTGAGGCGATCCGGCACGATTTCGACAAGAAGGCGGACGACGAACTCGCCGCCTACCGCGCCAGCGGCTTGAAGGATCAGGCCTCTTTGAAGCGTTCAGAAGATCTGGGCGAGCAAGGAAAGAATGCCTTCCTTTCTTGCTTTGCCGAACGCGCGGCGCAGGAGCCGTCTTTTGCGGCGGCAAAGAAAGAAGTTCAGGATTTGCTCGATCGCCTGCCGCATTGAGACCTCACGCCATATCGAGAGGGGTAGGGTGGGTTAGCCGACCGCATATGCAGTCGTTTCAACAAGCGACGGCGCAAGGCGTAACCCACCTCGCGGCCGAGAACAAGCGTGTATGATGGGTTTCGCCTTAGACTATCACCTGTTGAATCAGCGCGTATGTGATCGGCGAACCCATCCTACTCGCAGCTACAAGAACTGCATGCAGGACAATGAGCAGACCATGACCGACAGGCAGGATATTCACGGCCCTTACCTCCCACCCGGAACGCGCGTTCGGAATGATGGCCTTGAGGAAGGCGGCCCTGAGTATGGCGTCGTCGTCCACTGCTGGCTTGAGGAAGAAATCGATGGCTACGACTGCTACGTCGCCTTCTTCGGCAATGAACAGCCAATCGGGAAGCCTGCCGAAAAACCTTACATCCTTCGCTACGCATCAACGTCGCTTACGGTCATCGGAGAGCTGTAGGGTGGGTTAGCCGGCCACATACGCCGTCGTTTCACCAAGCGACGGCGCAAGGCGCAACCACGTCGCAGCCGAGAACAAGTTTGCATGATGGTTTCGCCTTCGATTATCTCGTGTTGAATCAGCGTGCATGTGACCAGCGAACCCATCCGGCTCGCTGCCGCGGAAAGACCAAGCCGGTTCCGGCTGGCCTGCATCCAACGCGTGTACATTCGTGCGCACGAATCGGGTGTGCCAGCCTGCACCCGGGCTTTCGCCCCTCTGTTTTCAGATGGCAAGGAGACAGACCTCGGACGCGAATCACGCCGCGAGAAAGCGCAGTCGCGTGGTTTCTTCCAGAATTGAATCGAATGCGTCAGCAACACCCCTTTGTGATCGTGCTTTCTTTCCGAATAGCTCAACCTATCCCGAAGTTTGAGCACCGACAAAGAGGGGAAAGCTTGCCCGTCTACGGTTGCAAAAAGGCGGCAACTTCCAGCGAAGTTCGGCGATGCGGGTGGAGATGGGCGACCGTCTCCACCGCCCCGGGTCTCTCCACTCCCTGCTCCAAACGGCACCAGAATGGGCGGAAACCTCAGCAAATGGACTATCAGCTACTTCGTGGTCGCGCTCATTTGGCTGTTGGCGGCGGAGTTTCTGATGGTTGCGGGATTTGGGTTTCCGAGCGCTGATATCGCAGCGCCGGACACGCTCGTTCTCGTTCACATGATCGCCGTAGGTTGGCTGAGCATGACAATGTGCGGCGCCTTGTTCCAGTTCGTACCGGTGCTGATTTCAGGGCCGCTTTATGCGGAGCGTTGGACGCTGCCGGCTCTTGTGCTTCTGACTGCGGGTCTCGTCGCGCTGCTCGCGGGTTTTCTCGCGATTGGCGGTCGTATTGCGCCATGGATCTGGCTGCTTCCGCTCGGTGCGGGCCTGTTGATCGCAGGCTTTGCACTCGTCGTTGCCAATCTTGGAATGACCCTGTGGCAGGCGCGGACCTTGTCGCCGTCGGCGAGGTTTGTCGCCAGTGGTCTCGTTGCCATCTGCGCCACCATAATATTCGGCGGCATTTTCTCGCTGGCGCTGTTCGAGCCGAGCCCGGGGCTGCTGGTTTCGAATATTCTTATATCAGGCTTGCCGATCCATGTGATCGCAGGTCTCGGTGGCTGGATGACGTTGACCGCGATCGGTGTCAGTTACCGGTTGCTTTCGATGTTCATGCTGGCGCCGGATGTTGATGCAAGGAAAAGCCGCGTGACGTGGTTTCTTGGCTCGCTTGCGCTTGGTGTCGCCGTGGTTGGCGGAGCGGTCGCAATCATGATTACGCAGGGACTTGATCTCATCCTTTTGCTTGCGGCTGTCGCGGGGGTGGCGACGCTCCTTGGTTACGCTCGCGATGTCCTTTCTCTCTACGGTAGTCGGAAGCGACGCGTGCTCGAGCTCAATACCCGCATGGCTGCCTGGTCGCTGGCGACTCTGGGTGTGGCGGCAGTGCTCGGTTTGGCATTGTTGCTCTCGGGCGCACTGTCCCGCCATGTCGGTGCGCTGATTTTTCTCGTCGCGTTCGGTTGGTTGTCGGGATTGATCCTCGCGAGCCTCTACAAGATTGTTCCATTCCTGACCTGGCTTGAGACCTACGGTCCGGTGATGGGCAAGGTGCCGACACCGCGCGTGCAGGATCTCGTGGTTGAGCGCCGTGGCTTCAAATGGTTCGTGATGTACTTCGGCTTTACGTGGGTGGCGACGGCGATGCTGGTGATGGAAAGCCCTGTCGCGTTCCGGATAGCGGCAGCGGGGATGATCATCGCAACGCTCGGAGTCCTGAAAGAGCTTGTCAGAGCGAGACGTCTCACCGACGTTGCTGAGCCGCTGCGGTTGCCCGCAGGCGCATTGGTGCCAAATCTCTTGTTCTGTCGGACTTCAAGTTAAGGGGCTCCTGTCTTGTCGAGTTCAAACGGAAAGGAAAATCAGATGACGCAGTTCATCGACGTGGATGTCCGGCCCATCCTGCGCGCGGGCGAGGAGCCTTTCTCTGTCATCATGGCGGCTGTACAGCGGCTTGAACCGGGGCAAGGGCTTCGCCTATACGCGACAATAAAACCGGTTCCGTTGTTCGGTGTCATGGAGCAGCGAGGCTTTGCGCATGAGGAGACCGAACTTCAGGGCGGGGAGTGGGAAGTGAGGTTTACTCCCGTCGGGCCGGGGCCAATCGGGCCGGCGCCAATGCAGAAACCGGACTGCCCGGTATCGGATGGTGATTGGCCGCCGCCGGCCGCTCGTCTTGATAATCGTGAACTTGATCCTCCTGAACCGATGGTCAGGACTTTGGCGGCGGTCGAGCAACTCGCACCGGGGCAGACGCTCTTTGCCTTGCTCAGCCGCGAGCCGGTCTTCCTGTTTCAGGAATTGGCCAAGCGCGGCCATCAATGGCGCGGCGGCTTCGGAGCTGACGGAGCGGCGTACGAGCTCACCATCAGGAAAGGTGGACAATGATGGACCGTGACGAACTCATGGAGGCAGTGCGGCACGCGTTGCGCGGTGTGATTGATCCTGAGCTCGGCCACGACATCGTTGACCTCGGCTTCATTTACGATATTTCCGTGGACGAGGGCGTCGCTCATATCGTTATGACCGCGACCACCTCCGGCTGTCCCGCCGCAAGCTTTTTGAAGGAAGGCGCCGCCAACAGCGCGCTGCAAGTTCCCGGCATCAGTGCAGCCGATGTCACCATGACATTCGACCCGCCCTGGGAGCCGTCGATGATCGTGCCGGAGGTGAGAGTCCTGCTTGGCTTTGCCGAGGTGAGTTGAACCGTCAGCCGCGATGGACAAGGCTGGCACAAAGAGGTCAGGTGTGAAGGCGATGTCGCGGGTGGTGCCCCAATCGGTCTCGGGGCGGTTTCGGCGGATCAAATGGGCGATCCTGGTCCTGGCGCTGTCGATTTACTATGTCACGCCGTTCCTGCGCTGGGATCGCGGGCCGAATGCGCCGAATCAGGCCGTCCTGCTCGATTTCGCAAACGGGCGTCTCTACGTTTTCCCCGTCGAGATCTGGCCGCAGGACCTCTATCTGGTCACGGGCCTGCTCATCTTCGCGGTCGCTATTCTGATCTTGTCGAATGCTCTCGCCGGGCGGGTCTGGTGCGGCTTCACCTGCCCACAGACGGTGTGGACGGATTTGTTTATCCTGGTCGAGCGCCGGATCGAAGGCGACCGCCGGCAACGCTTGAAAAACATGGACTCCGGCTGGACTGTCGCGCGGCTTATTCGGGCTGGCGCCAAGCATGCTGTCTGGCTGTTGATTTCGCTCGTCACCGGGGGCACGCTGATCTTCTATTTCACTGATGCACCGAGCTTCATTCGAGCGCTCGCGAGCGGCAATGTTTCTGCGACGGCGCTGACGTGGATTACCTTCTTCACGGGCACGACCTACGGACTCGCCGGCTTTGCGCGGGAGCAGGTCTGCACCTTCATGTGTCCTTGGCCGCGACTGCAAGGTGCGATCTGGGATCCAGAGGCACTCACGGTCAATTATCGTGATTATCGCGGCGAGCAGCGCGTGTCGGCCAAGAAGGCGGCGGACCTTCGTGCGCGGGGGGAGCAGGCCGGCGATTGCGTCGATTGTGGCTTGTGCGTCAATGTCTGCCCGATAGGGATTGATATTCGCGACGGGCCGAACTTCGCCTGCATCAATTGCGGGCTTTGCGTTGATGCCTGTGACGGTGTCATGACGAGGCTCGCCCGGCCTCGCGGACTGATTGATTTCGAGAGTTGGACGAACATCGAGCGGGGCCATCGCAGCGAGGCACCGGTCTCGCAGCTTGTGCGTCGGAAGACTGTAGCGCTCGCCATTATCACGGTGGGACTGGTCGGAGGACTTGCCGCCCTGCTGGCGACCAAAGCGACGGGCGCCATGGCGGTGCTGCATGACCGCGATCCCCTTGCCATCACATTGTCCGATGGGGCGATCCGGAACGCCTATACCGTGAAACTCCTCAACAAGGCGGATGTCGTCCGTCATTACACCCTGGCAATAGAGGGCATAGATGCCAGCATGACGATTGTTGGAAACGACGGTGGAACCATTACCATCGAGCCTAACGGATCGGAATCGTTGCGGGTCACCCTGACCATGGCGAACCCAAGGGACTCCAAGGTGGTGTTCATCGCCAAGGATGAAGCCAGTGGCACGGTGCTCTCGGCTTCCGACAGGTTTGTGGTTCGCTGAGCACGTTTCGGACCCGAGGGCCGCGTCAGCGCAAAGGTGTCCCACGGTTTTTCTGATAAAACCTGCGATAAAGCAAAGTCTGGGCAGACCGAAAGCACGCAAGTGTGCCTGGTTTGAGTTGAGAAAGGATGGCCAGAAATGTCAGATCGACCGATGATCGACCGCGAAGAAGCGGCAGCACGGCGGAACCTGCTGACCCAGGATGTCGTGGAGCGCACCGGGATCACGGAAGCGATGATCGGAGAACTCGTCACGCGTTTTTACGAAAGCGCTCGAGAGGATGCTCTGCTCGCACCAATCTTTGCGAACATACAGGATTGGGACGAGCATCTGGCCAAGCTCAAGGATTTCTGGTCGTCTGTCATCCTGATGTCCGGCCGCTATCACGGCCAGCCGATGCAGGCCCACATGCCGTTTGCGTTGATCGGGGATCATTTCGATCGATGGCTCGACTTGTTTGAGAAGACCGCGCAAGAGGTTTGTCCGCCCGCAGCGGCCGCGTATTTCATCGACAGGGCGCGGCGCATCGCCGACAGTTTCGAAATGGCGTCGGCAACCCGGGCGGGACACATACACTCGCCGCGTCACACGAATAGATCCTGAAGCCCTCGTATTTCGCTGAAGAGGATGCCTCTCGCCAATGCGAAGCATTTGCGCGGAGGATCATGTTCAAGCAAGAACTGAACGCAGGACGACGGTAACCCTGGAGCCGTAGCGCTTCAGGCCGCAGGTGGTTCCGTTTTGCTTTTCTTGCGGATCAGTCGGTTCAGTGTCGCAACCTGCCGCAGCCACTCCGACATGGGGAGTGCAGGAGAGCCACCGACCGTCGTGCCGGCTTCAATGTCACGCATCACGCCGGCCTGGGCCCCAATCCGAGCGCCATCACCGATCTTCAAATGTCCGGTTATGCCGGCCTGGCCCGCAGCGACAACGGAATTCCCGAATTGCGTGCTGCCCGAGATTCCAACCTGGGCGACGATCACACAGCGGCTTCCAAGTCGCACATTATGCGCAATTTGCACGAGACTATCGATTCGGCTTTCCGGTCCTATCAAGGTGTCCGGACCGGAGCCACGATCGACAATGGTGTTGGCGCCGATTTCAACGTCGTCCCCGATGATCACCCGCCCAAGCTGGGGCATCTGCAGGTAGCCCTCGGGGCCCATCGCGAAGCCAAAGCCATCCTGCCCGATGCGCGCACCTGGGCGAATCCTCACCCGGTTTCCAATAATGCTATGGCTGATGGATGCGCAGGCCCCGACGCTGCAGTCCTCGCCAAGAACGACCCCGGCGCCAATGACCGCATTGGGCCCAACCAGACAACGGGCGCCGAGCTTTGCTTTCGGACCAATAACCGCGCCGCTTTCAACGCGGCTTCCGGCGCCGATCTCGGCGGAGGGATCGACCGACGCAACAAGAGAAATTCCAACCGCATAGGTCGGTCGAGGATAAAAGAGCCAGGCGATCTGAGCATAAGAACGGTAAGGGTTCTCCGAAAGCAGCAGCGCCATGCCGGCAGGTGCCCGCGCAGCATCATCCGGATGAGTGACGCAGGCACCAGCGCTGCTTTGCTCGAAAGCTTCGACATATTTTTTGTTGGCCAGGAACGATACGTGTTCGGGGCCGGCTTCATGCAGTGGGGCGACGTCATTGAAGAGCCTTGAAGCCTCGGCTCCATCCGGCAGTTTGGCGTCCGCCGCCTCGGCGAGCTGGGTCAACGTGAATGGGCCGGCTTTAGTGAAAAAACGAGGATCTGCCATCGACGGCTCCGATTATTCTCTGGAAGGTGGCTGATCCGCCGCCTGGTTTGAGCATCATACCCCGGCCAGAAGGCGGGGGGCGATGAGAGATGGTGCGCTTCATGGGGCTATGCGTTGAAGACCGCAGACGTTCTCCATACCATATCCGATTGGATTTGTGTCGCTATCGAGACGGTATCATGTTGCTGTGGTCGCGAAAGTTGACCGGCAACGTGAGCCTCACGACCTTGGCGTCTGGATCCATCGACGGCGGAGGTGGTAACGGATTGGAGCGCTCCACCATGCATTGCGCTGCCGTATCGAACGCGGGATCGCCCGAGCTTTGTCTGACCGCGGTCGACACGAGGTGCCCGTCATGATCAATCGAGAACTCGATCCGGATTTCCCCGCTCGGCGCCGGCCGGTCCCCGGGGTAGCGCTTGTGCTCGCTGAGACGAGCAACCATGGCTTTTATCCAGGCCGACTGAGCTTGCCTCGGGTCTTTGAACGTTTCTTGGGGTGCGTCCTGGGATGTGATGGGACCAGCAGCCGGGGAATTGGTAATCGCGTTCACATCGAAATTCTCAAAGATGTCTTTGGGATCGGCGCCGGCGATGATGTCGGTCAGCCGGACGTCACCATCCTCGCTCTTGAGCGAAATCGACAAGTTTTGCGGCTTGGCAAGAAAGCTTGCGATGGCCTTCGTCACGGCCTTCGCCTGGTCGGACTCGCCGAGGATCTGCGAGAGACTGCCCTCCTGCTGTCCGCTCAACTGGGCGCGCAACTTGTCGGGCGTGGTGCTCTCCCGCTCAGCCATCAGCGTCAGCAGGTGTTCGACCAGACCGCCATCCTCAAGCCGCAAGGTCGCTTCGCCGAGCGTGATACCGTATGCTGCCGACGTGATCTCTGCATCCGTACCGTCGAACAACTCGCGCGGCACCTTCTCAAGCATGCCCTTCAACGAAAAGGTGCCGAGATCGGTCGCGCGGACGCTGACCTCATTCATGGCGATGAACTTGCAGTTCTCATTCCAGGCGAGATCGATGGTGTTCGATAACGGGCGCGCGATCGCGACTTTCGGAATGAGCGTCGGATCGACTGCAATGTTCAGGTCGCGAAGATCGCTGCGAATGCGAGTAGGGATAGCGCCGACATAGTTGCCAAGCTTGAGGTCATATCCGGCCAGCCGGATCGATGTTGTGGAGTGGGGCGGGACGCCCGACCTCTCCGAAAGATCGTGGGCCGACGCCACGACATCCAGCCCCCTGAGCTGAAGGCCGCCCAGATGTGGGATGGCCGTGCGCCAATCGGGCAGGGCGACGGCTGTGCCACCCGTGTCGATCTTCCAGGCGATCTCCGATAACGAGCCGAGAAACGGCTGCAAGTCGAATCCGAGCAAGGTCGCCTGATCAAGTTTGACATGTCCTTGGGCAGTGTTCACCTCAAGTTCTTCGACGCCCAACCCTTCGATGCGGGAATTGGCGATCGCGCCGATCCTGAATCTCTTGAGCGAGGCATTCCGGAAAGAAGAGTCGGGGACCTTGATCGACAGCTCCGAGATGGTCATGCCGTCGGCTGCGAAGGCGCTGTAGAAATCCGCGAGATAACCGGCGGCTGCCGGCACATCGCCTGCCAGCAGACGAACGAGGTCGGAGAGCGAGGCGCGAGTGAGCGGCCTCATCTTGACGGCGCCCGCGTCAATGCGTCCGATATCGAGCTTTATGTTTTCCAACACCTTGTAGCGAATCGCCTTGATCGACGCCGGTCCGGAAAGCTGCCTGGGCGCTTCGCCCGGCTGGGCCTTGGCGGTGGCGACGTACGCCATTGCTGCGAAGTCAACATCACTCACCGAGAGGCGGCCGGTCGTATAGCTGATCGGCATCGCGCCTTTGACATCGGCGCTCATGCCCGAGGCGGCGATACGGGAGGCCTTGCCGCTCACGATGCCATCGGCATGGATGTCCCGATAGGCGATCGTCTCCGTGAACGATGTGTCCCTGCCGGCGAGTGGCAGCTTCATGGTGAGGTCGAGTTCAGGAATGACGATGGACGCGGCATTCAATCTCGCCAAGGCGTCGGCTGTCGGTGCCTTCAAGAGGGCTTCGACCTCGCTCCTGGATAGCGATGAGCCGGCGACGGCGATGCGCGGGATTTTGATCTCTGCGGGCCCGAACGCGACGGTCAGATTCTCGAAGACCATATCCTCGGCTGCCTGGGCGGAGCTGATCCACCCGAGTGACGCCGTGGACAGGCCGAAAGCAGCCGTCAACCTCGCTGTATCGGGTGCTGCCGCAATGAGGGCGAGGCTCAGAATGACGGCATAGCGGCGTTTCATTGTCTCTGTCAGTCGGTCGGGGAGGAAAGGTGGGCGCCGTAAAGGCAGAATAACGTCCTACAGCCCTCTGTCATCGTCAAGCTGAGGAAACAGGTAGGCTCCGAGCTTCGTGCCGAGATCATCTCGCCGGAGTGGTGGACCTGGATCATGGGCGGGCCTTCAGGTCGGGCTCGATGGGTCCAAATCGCTGATTTTGGTGAGCTGCATGAAGAGTAAAGAATCTTTCGTCAGCACGAGGCCACAAGATAATTCTTGCAGACGCAAAATGCTGCCAGTAATTCCATGGCTGCTGGCAGCTTTTTCTTTGGTCGCGGCGCGTTATGAGTCTGATCTATCGATTGCTGTTGCAACGCTCCAAGCTGAGCGTAAACGGAGCTGCGAGGCTGCATCAGGTTACCGTTGGGCAAGTGAAAGAGTGGACGCGCTACAAGGTGGCTGCACCAACCACCGCCATCAAGGCGTTGCGCGAGCTTTGCCGCGATGCAAGCCAGCCGCCAGACGGGCGCGCTAAGACCGGGACACCGCGCCAGTGAGAATCCCTATCTATATGCACGTCGCCAACGATGGCCACACCACAACGAAGCATTTTACCTTCCTTCCTGTTGCCGAGAGCATCCTGGTTGGCACCATCACAGTTCCGAACGGAACGCAAAAGAGCACGGCAAACGGAAACCCCGATGCCCTGATCCTGCCCGACGATCATTTTCCGACCGACCTTGATGCGGTGATGTACTACGCAAGGCGCGGCAAGCGCGGCTTGTCGTGGCAGCCAGCTAGGTTTGTCTGAGCCGACCTTCCGCCCAGGACCAGAAAAACGGGCTGCCAGGGCAGCCCAAGGAAGGCAACGGCCGCATTGAACGTCAGGCTCGCGCCAATGCTTGAGAATTCCAGCAAAAAAGACCGCCACGAGTGACGGCCAGCCCCGGCCTGCTTGGCGACCTATGCCGCCGCAACAAACTCACGGCGGTGCCACTCAAACAGCGACTTCAGCGCCAAGGACCTCTGCCATGAATGCGTCTGGATTGAAACCGCGCACGAAGGTGTCGCTGAAACTTGACACGTCCATGAATGGAGACGGCAACATTGGAGTTGTTGAATGGGGGGTGCAAAGTTTAGGCACGTCATCGCCGGAGGTGATGAGCCGGTGCAAGGCGTCGTCGAAATCAGCAACGGGATTGGGCATGTCCCGCTTCTCCGCAATTGATGCGCGAATCTGGCGCACGAGCATCAAGACAGGCCCGATGATGATGGCAATTATCAGGCCAGCGGCCAGGACGTGACGGTGTACACGAAAAAATCCGGACAAACGCAGTCAGCCCCAGATATGGGCGGTATCGAGGGATTGGATTTAGGAGCAATCCGTTCTGGCGGATCGCGCTCTATCCCGCAAGATCAGCAATTTCACTGGCGATGTTGCATCGAGCGGTCTGTTCGAGGCGTTCGCGGTACGGCGGGTAGGGGAATATCGCCGGTCGTTCCAAGAACCGCTTCAGGATCGCGGCGCGACCTTGTCGGTAAATGTCCTCCGGAATCTGCCGATACTCTTCCCGGATCGCGGCGATGTATGTCGCGTATGCGGCAGCGTCCGCGCCAAGTATTGAAAGGTCGATGGAGATCATGATCGCGCCGAGCCCGTCGGTGTCATCCACTACGTGGGACTTGGTGAGAAGGATAAGCCTCCCGACTTCGTCGCGAATGCTGGCGGTGCAGTGATCGACGGCCAGCGCTGCCGAGCGCTCCTCATTATCCGACCGCATCGGATCATAAACGGCGTCATGCCAGAGCAGCGCCTGCGTGAGGATTTCGCGCTCTTCGTCGCTAAGGCCTTCGATGCACCCAAGCTGCCGCAGGCAGTCCTCGACATGCCCAATGGTGTGATAGTGGCGGCCAGGCGATGAGTAATAGGGAAGAACTTGCTCGATCATGATTGAGCCATAACGCGCGTTTGGTGTCGTGACAAGCTACAGGTTGCTAGCGCGATAGGCGTGAATGATGTTGTGGAACGGTCCTTCCGGTGAGCTCGGAAGATCGCTACGGAGCAACTCGGAGCAAAGTGGATTTCCGAGGCGTGGACGATCTTAACGGGCCCAGTGTGCACTGTGATCCGCTTCGGGCCAGACGAAATCCTCGCCCGCCTTTTTGACATCGAATCTGCTAGCTCCAAGACATTCGAACAAATCAGGCCGTCATGAAGGGACGGGCCAACTCCAAGACCTTCCAAAGCACACTTCGCGCAAAGACGCCCCCCTTTCGCAAGACGTGACTGTCCAGTGACGCCGGCGGTGAACGGCTCTCGACTCCTGCTCCTTTCGTCTTGTCTTCGATTTTGGCTTTGATTTAGTCATGGAACGAAGGCAGAATCGCCAAGGCGAATGAGTAATCGCCGGGGGGTCTCTTGGAGCCTATCTTCGATCTTGCCATCATTGGAGGCGGTGTTAACGGCTGTGGCATCGCGCGCGATGCGGCGGGCCGGGGCAATACGGTTCTCCTTTGCGAAATGAACGATCTGGCGAGCGGGACGTCGTCGGAGTCCACCAAGCTCGTGCACGGCGGGCTGCGCTATCTCGAATATTATGAGTTTCGTCTCGTCCGCGAGTCGTTGATCGAGCGGGAGATTCTTTGGCGCATCGCGCCCCACATCATTCGCCCGCTTCGTTTTGTCTTGCCGCACCATGCAGGCCTGCGTCCGGCCTGGTTCCTGCGGCTCGGGCTCTTCATCTACGACCATCTTGGTGGCCGTCATCTGTTGCCGGCCACCCGCACACTCGATCTGACTCGGGATGAGGCGGGGCGGCCGCTGACTCCCAATCGCTTCAAGCGCGCTTTCGAGTATTCCGATTGTTTCGTCGATGATGCGCGGCTGGTGGTGCTCACCGCGCGTGATGCTGCCGACAAGGGCGCCGATATCCGCACCCGCACCCGCGTCAAGGAAATCAGGCAGTCCGATCGCCTCTGGCATATCGGCATGGTCAACGTTGTGACGGGCGAGCACTCGACTGTTCAGGCGCGCGTGCTGGTCAATGCCGGCGGCCCCTGGGTCGAGGACATGCTGGCGCGTGGAGCTGGCGTCAGCGCCAAGGCCAAGGTGCGCCTGGTGCAGGGCTCGCACATCGTGGTCAGGAAACTCTACGATCACGCCCGCGCCTATCTGTTTCAGAATGCGGATGGCCGCATCATTTTCCTCATTCCCTTCCAGGACGATTTCACGCTGATCGGCACCACTGATCGCGACTATGACGGCGACCCCGCGAAAGCCAAGGCGACGCCGGAGGAGATTGAATATCTCTGCTCCGCCGCGAGTGAATATCTGGCCAGGCCGGTGAAGCCGGATGACGTGGTGTGGAGCTATTCCGGCGTTCGTCCGCTCTATGACGACGGCACCAGCGAAGCCAAGGCCGCGACCCGCGACTATGTGTTCGAACTCGACATGCCCGGCGGCGCGCCGCTGCTGTCGATCTATGGCGGCAAGATCACGACCTATCGGCGGCTTGCCGAAGAAGCGCTGGAACGGCTGTCGCCCTACTTGCACGGCTCGAATGCGGGTGAAGGCAAGACAGAAGGCTGGACTGGGAAATGTCCGCTGCCCGGTGGTGACATGGATGTTTTTGCCGTCGATGCGCTGGTCGCCGAGCTTAGGCGCAATCATCCCTTTCTGAGCGAGGAGCATGCCAGCCGTCTGGCGCATGCTTATGGCACGCGTGCCGTCAAGGTCCTGGGCGAAGCGAAATCCCCAGACGATCTCGGAAAGTCCTTCGGCGCCACGTTGACGGAGTGCGAGGTTTGCTACCTCATGGCCAACGAATGGGCGCTGACAGCCGAGGACATCGTCTGGAGGCGCTCCAAGCTCGGCCTGCGGTTGACTGCCGATCAGATCGCGGTACTCGATGACTGGATCGCCGCACAAGGCGCTGTGCCTGAATAAGCCACGCAAACGGCCGTGAATTCGCCCGGCGCGCCGGCCCTCGTCGCACACGCCCCAACTCACGCATTGGTCCTTCAAGATTACTATTGAACGCTGTTCATTTTTGATGATACTGATGCTCGTTCGAATTGTTCAGATTGTCGCAATGCCTGACAGTAATGCCCCGATAGGATGATCTCGTGTATCGTGTGTTCGGAATAGCTATACGTGCCACATTTTTGTCTCTTTTTCTTTTCTGCGGTTTTGCGGCGGCTGCGCCGGGAGACGATGCAGCGGTGCCCGAAGCTTTGCGCGACTGGCGCGGTTGGGCGCTCAGGGATCACGAATATCTCGCCTGTCCATTTGTCGCGACGCAGATTCCGCAGAGTGCCGGAGAGTATATCTGCGGATGGCCGGGCAGGCTGACAGTTAATGCGCAGGCCGATCACGCCGACTTTGCCGTCCAGTGGCGTGTGGACGCGCCGTCGTGGGTGGCCTTGCCCGGCGATACACAGCACTGGCCGCAACAGGTGACCGTGAACGGGCAGCTTCATCCGGTGATAGTGCATAATGAGGCGCCATCATTGTGGTTGACGCCGGGCAGCTACGACATTGCTGGCACGATCGCATGGCAAGCACGGCCGCAGTCGCTGCGCGTCCCTGATAGCATCGGCCTGATTGCGCTGAACGTGGATGGCAAAGCCGTCGCCCCAGTGCAGCGCGACGGCAGTGAGATCACGCTCGGTCGCGGTGAGACGACCACATCTGTGGCGGATAGCCTCGATGTCCGCGTTTTTCGCAAGCTCGCCGACGGCATTCCTGCGAAGCTGACCACCGAAATCCGTCTCGTTGCGTCCGGACAGACGCGCGAGGAAGTCCTGGGCCCCGTATTGCCGGAAGGGCTGGTGGCAACCGCGCTTGCCGGCCAATGGCCAGCGCGTTTGGACGGTGACGGCCGTCTGCGTGTGCAGGTACGGCCGGGTGTGACGACGCTGACATTGCAGGCGCGCACGACCGCACCCCTGAAGGAATTGAATGCACGGCTGCCTGCCGCGCCGTGGCCGCGTGAGGAAATATGGAGTTACGAAGCGGCACCGCAGTTGCGTACCACGCTGGCGCGGGCCGCGATATCGGTTGATCCGCGCCAGAGCGAAGTGCCAGAAGGCTGGCGCAGCTTGCCGGCTTTTGCGCTCGGCGATTCCGATACGTTGTTGCGGGTCGAGGAACGTTCGCGCGGCCAGGCTCCGGATGAAGCCAATCGCTTGACACTGCGCCGCGAAGCTTGGCTTGATTTTTCCGGCGGTGGCTGGTTCGCACGCGACACGATCGTCGGCAGCATGAAGCGCGACTGGCGGTTCGACGTGGTTACGCCGTTCGCGCTCGAGCGCGCGCAAAGCGGCGACGAGCCGCTGCTCGTCACACGCGGCGTGGCAGCAAAATCCAGCGGCGTCGAATGGCGCGAGCCGAAAGTCGATCTGCGCGCAAGCACACACATCAGCGCTGTGTCCGACCTGCCAGTCACGGGCTGGCAGCAGGCGTTTGACCAGGTGGAGACAACGCTGCATTTCCCATTCGGCTACCGGCTGCTCGGCACGCTTGGTGGCGACAGCGTCAACGGCAGTTGGATGTCGGGCTGGAGCCTGCGCGGTATTTTCGTCGCGGCGCTTCTTGTGCTGCTGGCTTGGCGCTTGCTTGGCCTGATCGGCGCGGCGGTCGCCACCGCGTATGTGTTGCTCGGCTATCAGGAGGCCGGATCTCCGTTCTGGGCGCTCATGGCCGTGTTGGCTGTTGGCCTTGTCGCGCGCGCGTTGCCAACAGGCAGATTGCGGCGCGCGGCCGAATGGCTGTGGCGCGCTGCGATGGCGGCATTGGTGTTGACGGCATTGCCGTTCGCGGTCAGTCAGGTGCGTTGCGCCCTGTACCCGCAACTGGAAGGCGCAAGACAATCTGTAAGTCGATTTGATGCGACTCCTCTTTCCTACGCGTCAGATAAAGGTTTTGGCGAGAAAATTGCCCAGATGCCGCGAGCCAAGTTGGAGCGTTACGGCCAGACCAAATTGTTGCAAACCGGCTCGGGCGAACCACAGTGGCAGCTTGGCAGCGTGGCACGGCTGAGCTGGAGCGGGCCGGTCATATCGACACAGACCGTGCGCCTGCTCATTGCGCCACCTTGGCTGGTACGGTCGTTGCGGCTGGTGCTGGTGGCATCGCTCGCATTACTCACATGGCTCGCTTGGCGAGGTTGGCGCGGGCGGAATAGATGGCCGCGGAAACCGACAACAGATGACGGATACACTGGCGGTTTGGCGCAAAGTAGTGCGTTGATAGCGCTGATGCTGCTTGCCGCGGGATTGATGACGACGAACGCACAAGCGCAGAACTTCCCTTCGGATGAGATGCTGCAACAGTTGCAGGAGCATCTGAAGCAGGCGCCGAAATGTGCACCGGCCTGCGCGAGCATCGGGCAGGCTCAGATCACTGCAAACGGCGATGCGGTCACCGTCGTGCTCGATGTCGGCGCGGGCGAGCGCATCGCTCTGCCCATTCCGGGGGCGGATGTTGGGGCAGAGATAACAGGCGTCAAAGTGGATGCAGCAGTCGATGTGCCGCTCGCGCATATGTCCAAAGGCAGCAACTGGCTCTCGCTCGACCGTGGCGTGCATCGTGTGGAGATCACCTACGCAACATTCGGCGACAGGTTCACTTTGAATTTTCCGCTCAGGCCGATGCGCGTCGTGTTCGACGGCAAGGATTGGGGGGCGAGCGGGATAGAGGACGCTCGTCTGCTCGCCGATACGCTGACCTTGTC
>JGI24705J35276_12238272_pt1 | contig 18335 bp, 15 predicted proteins | sample TergutNt197P4_FD_35276 | JGI IMG/M metagenome (IMG submission 35276) | reverse complement strand
CCAGTGCCGTGATCGGCGTGCCAGGCAAGGCGCGAGGACGCAGCGGGCTACTGCCCGCAAGGACGAGCAACGCCGCATGGCGCGGCGAGTGCGGTGCTGGCGGGTGCATAGCGCTCTCACCCAAATGGTGAGGTCGAGCTAAGTCAAAAGCCTCTGTGTTCATAAGAGGTTATGAGGATAAATAAGCGGTCAACTGCCGTTTTAGGTTCAACTGGGCTGCACGCCTGCTTGCTTGAGCAGCTTGCCCCAGAGCGGGCCTTCGCTCGCCCAGTCCTTGCCGAACTTGTCCAGCGTGTCATCGTCGGCAGGCACGAAGCCGGAGGCGATGATGCGCGCCTTGCCTTCGCGGCTGGTCACCGCGCGGTTGACGGCTTTTTCCCACTGCTTGGCGATATCGGCTGGCAAGCCCTTGGGCACGGCAATCGCCAGCCAGCCCACCAGCGACGCTGCCTCGCTTGCGTAACCCGCTTCCGCAAAGGTGGGAACGTGCTGCAGCAACGGCACGCGCTGGCCGCCGGTGACGGCCAGCGGGCGCAGCTTGCCCGAGTCGAAGTACGGCTTGAGCGTGAGGAAGCTGCCCATGCCGATCTTGATGTTGTCGCCCAACAAGCTCTGCGCCATGGGCGCTTCGCCCTTGTAGGCCACATGCGTCATGTCGGCGCCGGCCATTTCACTGAGCGTGGTGAAAACCAGTTGGGCATGTGAGCCAATGCCGTAGGTTCCGTATGAAAGCTTGCCCTTGTTGGCTTTGATCCAGGCCATGAACTCCTTCATGTCGCTGGCCGGCGCGTCGCTGGTCACCGTCAGAATGAGAGGCGCCGTGCACACGCGTGAAATGGGCAGCAGGTCGGTCAGCGGGTCGTAGCTGGTTTTGGTGAACAGGTACTTGTTGGTGAGCATGGTGGTGGTCGAGCCCATCAAGACCGTCAGGCCATCGGCGGGCGCCCTCACCACGGTTTCGCCGCTGATCAACCCGGATGCGCCGGGCTTGTTGTCGACGATCACGGCCTGACCAAAGGTCTCGGCCAAGTGCTTGCCCAGCACGCGGGCAATGATGTCGGTGGCGCCGCCGGCGGCAAACGGCACCACCATGCGCACCGGACGCGTGGCAAAGCTGGCCTGCTCGGCCCAGGCGCTCAATGGCGCGGCGGCGGCTGCGCTGGCAGCCGTGGCCAGCAGGCGGCGGCGGTTGATGAAAAATGCCATGATTTGTCTCCTCTATGAAAATCCCGGCGAGCCGGATTGAACAAATTCTTGTGCGGCGCGCCCACGTCCGTGGCCGGTTCCGCCGCCTGGTGTCATTCCAATTCGCGTTAAAAATTTTCATCACCGTTCGGACTGAGCTTGGTCCGAACGGTTCTTTATTGAAACGCGAATTGGAATCAGACGATAGCTTTTTCCCGCAATGCCTGCAATCGCTTCTCATCGATGCCCAGTTCAGCCGCCAGCACGCTGGCGCTGTGCTCGCCGAGCATGGGCGGGGCGCGGTGTTCGACCGGCGTGGCTGAAAAGCACAGCGGGCTGCGCAGGCTGGGCACCGTCACGCCGCGGCTGTGCGGCAGGTGCAGCTCGATCTGGCGGTGGCGAGTCTGCGGGTCGGCGAAGACTTCGGCCATGTCGTTGATCGGCCCGCAGGGCACGCCAGCCGCATCGAGGGCGGCCAGCAGCTCGGCGCGGCCGCGGTGCATGAGCGCCGGCGCCAGCGTTGCGCGCAATGCGCCGCGGTGGGTCACGCGCAGCGCATTGGTGCGGAAACGCTCGTCGTCGGCCCATTCGGGGTGGCCCAGCACGCGGCACATGGCCTCGAACTGGCCGTTGTTGCCCGCCGCGAGGATGAACGGGCCATCGGCGCAGACCATCACCTCGGAGGGCGAGGCGATGGGATTGGTGTTGCCCACGCGCGGCGGCAACTGGCCGGTCATCAGGTAGCCCAGCGCCAGGTGGCCGTTGAGCGCCACGGCGGCGTCGATCATGGCCGCGTCCACGTGCTGGCCGCTGCCGTGGGCGCGGCGGTGATAGAGCGCGCCGATGACGCCGATGGCCGCGTACAGGCCGGTCACGACGTCGGTGATGGGGATCGCGGTGCGCATCGGGTCGGCGCCGGGCGAACCGTCGGGCTGGCCGCAGGTGCTCATCGCGCCGGCCAAGCCTTGCAAGATGAAGTCGTAGGCGGGCCGCGCGGCGTAGGGGCCGCTTTGCCCGAAGCCGGTGACCGAGCAATAAACGATGTCGGGCCGGCGCTTGCGGATGCTGGCCTCGTCCAGCCCGTACTTGGCCAGCGAGCCGGTCTTGTAGTTTTCGACCACCACGTCGCAGCGCGCCGCCAAGTCTTGCGCCAGCCGCGCGCCTTCGGGCGTGGCGATGTCCAGCGTGACCGACTGCTTGCCTCGGTTGTAAGCCAGGTAGGTGGCCGAATCGTTGCTGTGGCCACCGTGCACCGGGTCGGGCAGAAAAGGGCCCATGCGACGGGTGTCATCGCCCTCGCCGGGCTTTTCGATTTTGTACACCGTGGCGCCCATGTCGGCCAGTATCTGCGTGCACAGCGGCCCGGCGATGATGCGCGTGAGGTCGAGCACCTTGATGCCGTCGAGGATCGAAGTCATAGGTCACCCAAGAAGTGAACGTTGCCGAAGTTGTGAATGTCAAGTTTCATACGGTTCTCATGAGGGTGGCAAGCGGTCAACTGCCGTTTCCAGGGTCACTCCAGACGGATATTGGCTTTTTTCACCACGTCGGCCCAGCGCCTGGCCTCGCTCTGGATGAAGGCGTCGAACTGCGCGGGCGTGCCGCCCACGGGGTCGATGCCGTATTCGATCAGCCTGCCGTGCACCTCGGGCGTGTCCAGCACTTTCTGCATTTCGGCGGAAAGCTTGTCCACCACGTCCTGGGGCGTTTTGGCGGGCGCGAGCAGGCCGATCCAGCTTCCGCCGGTCATGCCGGGGTAGCCCAGCTCGGCCATCGTCGGCACCTCGGGCGCGGCGGGCCAGCGCTGGGCGCCGGTGATTGCCAGCGCGCGCAGCTTGCCGGCCTTGACCTGCGGCATCATGGTCTGCACCGAGTCGAAGATGAAGGCGATCTGGCCCGCGAAGAGGTCGGGCAGCGCGGGCGCGATGCCCTTGTAGGGCACGTGCATCATCGGCACGCCGGTGGTTTGCGCGAACAGCTCGCCGGTGAGGTGCGCGCCCGATCCGGCGCCGCTGGAGGCAAAGGTCGCGCCGTTCGGGTTGGCCTTGGCCCAGGCCACGAATTCCTTCATGTCTTTGGGCGGCAGTTGCGCGCTGGAGACCATCAGCATCGGAATCGCGCCGATCTCGCTGACGCCGCGCAGGTCTTGCAACGGCGAGTAGGTCATCTTCGGGTAAAGGCTGGGGTTGATGGCGTGCGCGGCCACCACCACCAGCAGCGTGTAGCCGTTGGGCGCCGAACGCGCCACCAGGGACGAGCCGATCTGTCCGTTGGCGCCGGGCTGGTTGTCCACCACCATCGAGGTCTTCAGGCGCTCGCCGAGGCCTTGCATCACCAGCCGCGTGACGGTATCGGACACGCCGCCCGGCGTGTACGGCACCACCACGCGGATCGGCTTGCTCGGATACGTCTCTTGCGCCCATGCCGCGCCAGCCGTCGCACTGACCAGCGCCCATGCTGCCGCAGCGGCAAGCAGTGTGCGGCGAATCGTTGATGTCATGCAGGTCTCTCCTTGAATCGTTGAGGTGGGGCCGGGCGAAAAATCAAGTCACCAGACCATCGTCGGCCCAGCGCCGGGGAATGCGGATGGGGCAGTCCAGCAGCATCTGCGCGTAGGACTTGCCCAGCGGGTCGGAGCGCAGGCTGGCCACGCCGCCGCCGCCGAGCGCGCGGTGCAGCACGAAGTTCATGGCATCGAGGCCGGGCACGTCGAAACGCTCGACCTCGCCTTCGACCAGGTGCGCGAAATACGTCCGCACCCGCTCGGCGTCGAGCTGCGCGCGCAGCAGCGGCAGGAATTCGGGGCGGCGTGCGATCACGCCGATGTTCTCGTCGTCGCCCTTGTCGCCGCTGCGCGCCCAGGCCAGCGCCACCAGCGGCGCCTCGATGCTGTCGCCCTCCAATGGCGGCGCGGCGGGTGGTTCCGGCAGCGCCTCGGGCGCCGCCGCCGGCCCCGAAGCGGGCGGAGCGACGGCTTCGACCGCGCCGTCAAGCTCGACTTGCAGGGCCACCTGCTCCTTGGGCGCCAGGAACGAAAAGACCTTGATGACCGGCTGCACGTCGGCCCGCCCGGTGAACGTGGAGCGCGTTCCCGGCCCCATCGACGTGCCGGCGGAGGCGCATTCGCGCTGCAAAAAAGCCAGCCCCTTCGGGTCGGCGTGCCGGGCGGCGATGCGCAGCACCACCTCGCGCGTGGGCAGCGCGCGCGCGTGGGCGCCGTAGAGCGATTCGCAGCCCAGCAGTTCGACGCAAGTCTGCGTGTAGTCGGCCAGGCCGTGCTGGCGCAGTTGCGCGCGGGTGCGCGCCAGCAGCGCATCGGCGGTCTTGCGCGCCTTGGCGGGCGCGTCGATGCCGCGGATCGCCATCATCGCCTGCAACTGAAAGCCGTCGCGCCAGGTGCCGTTGGCCTTGTAACTGGCCGTCGGCGGGCGGCCCCGCGCGCCGCTGACGCGCACCGCGCCAGGCCCGATCGCCTGCACCCGCGCCTGGCGGAAGTCGCAGGTCACGTCGGGCATCAGGTAGTGGGCCGGATCGCCGATTTCGTAGAGGATCTGCTCGGCCACCGCGCCCGGATGGATCAGACCGCCGCTGCCCTCGGGCTTGCCGAGCACGAAGCTGCCGTCGCCGGCGACGTCGATCACCGGGTAGCCCATGTCGGCCCAGCCGGGCACCTGCTGCCAGTCGGTGAACAGGCCGCCGGTGGCTTGCGCGCCGCACTCGATCACGTGGCCGGCCAGCGTGCCGGCGGCGATGCGGTCCCAGTCGTCCCAGCGCCAGCCGAACTCGTGCGCCAGCGCGCCGACCACCACCGCGCTGTCCACGCAGCGGCCGGTGATGACGATGTCGGCGCCCAGCTCCAGCGCCCGCGCGATGCCGCGCGCGCCGACGTAGGCGTTGGCCGAATACAGCGCGGCGGGCGGCGCCTCGCCGGTGTGCAGGTCGCGCAGCCCCTGGGCGCGCCACTGCTCGAACCGCGGCATCACGTCGTCGCCCGTTACCACGGCGATGCGCGGAGCCAGCCCCTGTTTGGCGGCGGCGGCGGCCAGCGCGTCGCGGCAGGCGCGCGGGTTCAGGCCGCCGGCGTTGGCGATCACGCGCACGCCCTGGCCGCAGATGGCGGCCAGGTTGGGCGCCATCGCGGCCTGCACGAAATCGGTGGCATAGCCCAGCGCCGGGTCTCTGGAACGCGCGCGCGCCAGGATCGACATGGTGGTCTCGGCCAGATAGTCATAGACCAGGTACTGAAGCCCCGGCACCGCCAGCAACTGCGGCGTGGCGATGGCCGAGTCGCCCCAGAAGCCGCTGGCGCCGCCGATGAGCACGGTTTTGCTCATGCCTTGACCTCCTCGATGCGCAGCAGCAGCGCGCCCCTGGAAGCCTGCCCGCCCGCCTGCGCGCGCACCTCGGCCACCAAACCGGCGACGGGGGCAGTCAGCGTGTGTTCCATCTTCATCGCTTCCAGCACCAGCAACCGCTGGCCGGCCTGCACCACATCGCCCTGGCGCACCGCGACATCGACGATGCGCCCGGTCAGCGGCGCGGTGACGGCGCCGCTGCCGCCAGCGGCTTCGCGGCGCTTGCGTTCGCTGACGCGCTCGAAGCTCCACGCGCGGCCCGCGTGGAACAGGTGCAGCGCATCGCCCTGCAGCGCCAGCACGGCGCTTTCGGCCATGCCATCGCATTCGGCGCTGAAGGCGCTGCGCGCGGCATCGAGCCAGCGCGCGTCGCGCAGCGCCAGCGTGGCGGCGTCAGCATCGGCAGGCGCATCGGCGCGGCGCACGGTGGCCAGCCATTGCGCGCCCTGCGCTTGCAGGCGCACCTCCCAGCGCGCGCCGCCTTGAGCGAGCAGCACGCGCGCGCCCTGCTGCTCCAGCGCCGATGCCGCAATGAGCCGGTCCGCATCCCGCGCCGGCAGGCCGCTGGCCAGCGCGCCGAAGGCGGCCAGCGCGATGGTGCGGATGCCGGGCGCGGCGCGCTCGGCCAGGCGCGCGCCGAAACGATCCTGCACGAAGCCGGTGTGCACCGCCCGGCCTTCGGCAAACACCGCATCGGCCAGGCAGTCGGCCAAAAAGCCCTGGTTGCTCGGCAGACCCAGCAGCGCGCAATGCTCCAGCGCGCGCAGCAGCTTGCGGCGCGCCTCGTCGCGCGTCGGGCCGTGGGCGATGAGCTTGGCGATCATCGAGTCGTAGTGCGGCGACACCGCGCCGCCTTCGGTCAGGGCATGATCGACGCGCACCTCATGGCCCTGCCCCGGCGGACGCCAGCGCAGCACCGGCCCGGTCTGCGGCAGAAAGCCCGCCGGCACGTCCTCGGCGGTCAGGCGCACTTCGATGGCGTGGCCAGTCAATCGCACGCCGCCCTGGCCAATCGTCAGCGGCTCGCCCGCCGCCACGCGCAACTGCCATTCGACGATGTCCAGCCCGGTGATGGCCTCGGTCACCGCGTGCTCCACTTGCAGCCGCGTGTTCATTTCCATGAAATAGAAGCGCCCCTCGCCGTCGAGCAAAAACTCCATCGTCCCCGCGCCGATGTAGCCGATGGCCCTGGCGCTGCTCACCGCCGCTTCGCCCATGCGCGCGCGCAAACCGGCATCGACGGCGGGCGATGGCGCTTCCTCGATCACCTTCTGGTGACGCCGCTGCACCGAGCAGTCGCGCTCGCCCAGATGAATCACGTTGCCGTGGCTGTCGGCCAGCACCTGGATTTCGACATGGCGCGGCGCGATCACCGCGCGTTCCAGGATCAGTTCGCCAGAGCCGAAAGCCGCCTCGGCCTCCGAGCGCGCCGACGCCAGCGCCTGCGCCAGCGCGGCGGCCTCGTGCACCAGTCTCATGCCGCGCCCGCCGCCGCCCGCCGCCGCCTTGACCATGACCGGAAAGCCGATGCCGGCCGCCGCGCGCTCGAAGGCCGCGTCGCTCTGATCCTCGCCCTGGTAGCCGGGAATGCAGGGCATACCGGCGGCCATTACCAGCCGCTTGGCCTGCGCCTTGTTGCCCATCGAGCGGATCGCCTCGCCCGAAGGGCCGACGAAGACCAGTCCGGCGGCATCGACGGCGTCGGCGAAGTCCGCGTTCTCGGCCAGAAAGCCGTAGCCGGGGTGCACCGCATCGGCGCCGGCGCGGCGCGCGGCCTCGATGAGGGCGGCAATGTTCAGGTACGAATCGCGCGGCGCGGCGCCGCCGATCAGCACCGCGCGGTCGGCGGCGCGCACGTGCGGGCTGCCGCGGTCGGCCTCGGAGTACACGGCGACGGCGCCGTAACCCATGCGGCGCACGGTGCGAAGAACGCGAACCGCGATCTCGCCGCGGTTGGCGACCAGCACGGTGTGGAAGGGGCGGATTTGTTTACGGGGGGCGCTCATGTTGTCAGGCTGCCTGGGCTTGGCGCACGTCATCGGCGCTGAATTCGCGCCGCCACGCCGCGGCGCGCTTTTCGCGGAAGGCGGCGATGCCTTCCGCGCCTTCGTCGCGCATACAGGCGGCGAACTGGCGCGCCGCGTCGTCGAGCAGCGCGCCTTCGTCCTCGTGGCCGCAGCGTTGCAGCAGGGGCTTGAGCGCGCGGTTGGCATGTGGCGCGCAGGCGCTGATGCGGGTCAGCCAGCGCGCCAGCAGTTCGTCCAGCGCGCGGCTGTCGGCGGCCAGTTCGTCGGCCATGCCCAGGCGTAAGGCGGTTTCGCCCTGGATGCGCTCGCCGCTCAGGCCCAGCCGGCGCGTCACGCGCTGGCCCAGGCGGGCGACCACGAAGGGCGCGATCTGCGCCGGGATGATGCCCAGCGAGGTTTCGCTCAGGGCGAATTTGGCATCGCTGACGGCCAGCACGATGTCGGCGGCGCAGGCCAGCCCCATGCCGCCGCCCATGGCCGCGCCTTCGACGGCGGCGATGACCGGCACTGGCAGCGCGGCCAGGCGCCGCATGAAATGACCAAACTCGCGGTTGCGCGCGGCCACGGGGTCGTCGCCTGGAGCGGCATCGGCATCCAGCCGCGACTTGAAGCTGCCGACGTTGCCGCCGGCGCAGAAAAAACCCCCCGCGCCGCGCAGCGCCAGCGCGCGCACGCTGGCGTCGGATTCGGCCAGGGCCAGGGCCCGGTCCAGTTCGGCCACCATGTCAGGCCCCAGCGCGTTGCGCGTTGCGGGCTGGTTCAGGGTGACGAACAGCACGTCATGCCGGCGGTGCACGAGAAGAGGTTGACTGGCGTTCATGATCCCATCTCCATCAGGCCCATCTTGCGCGCGATGACCATCATCATCACTTCGTCCGCGCCGCCGCCGATCGAGCCCAGGCGGTAGTCGCGGTAGGCGCGCGAAACGCGGTTGTCCCAGGTGTAGCCCATGCCGCCTTGGAACTGCATGCACCAGTCGGCGATTTCGCGGCCCAGGCGGCCCGCCTTGAGCTTGGCCATCGACGCCAGCTCGGTCACGTCCTCGCCATCGATGTAGGCCAGCGTCGCGCGGTAGGTCAGCGAGCGCAGGGCTTCCAGCTCGGTCTTGAGCTCGGCCAGCTTGTACTGGATGAACTGGTTGTCCAGCAGCGGCCTGCCGAAGGCCACGCGCTGGCGCAGGTAGTCGGCGGTCTCCTGAATCAGCTCGATGCTGGCCAGACGCCGCGCCGCGCCGTCCAGGCGTTCTTCCTGGAACTGCTTCATCTGGTAGATGAAGCCCATGCCTTCCTCGCCGATGCGGTGGCGCACCGGCACGCGCACTTCGTCGAAGAAAATCTGCGCGGTATCCGAGGACCACATGCCGAACTTCTTGATCTTCTGCACCTCGACGCCCCTGGCGCGCTTGCCGCCCTCCTTCAGCGGCACGATGATGAGCGACTTGTTCTTGTGCGGCTGAGCGTCCGATGTGTTGGCCAGCAGACAGATCCAGTCGGCCTGCGTGCCGTTGGTGATCCACATCTTCGAGCCGCTGATGACGTAGTCGCCGCCGTCGCGCCGCGCGCGGGTCTTCAGCGAGGCCACGTCCGAGCCCGCGCCCTGCTCCGACACGCCGATCGAAACCACCACGTCGCCGGCGATGGCCGGCGCCAGGAATTCGCGCTTGAGTTCATCGGAGCCGAAGGCCGCCAGCGCCGGCGTCGCCATATTGGCCTGCACGCCGACGCCCATGCCCACGCCCTGCGCGCGCACGTAACCCATGGCTTCCGCCGCGGCCAGTGCGTACGAGAAATCGAGCCCCATGCCGCCGTAGGCTTCGGGCTTGGTGATGCCGAGAAAGCCGAGCCGGCCCATCTTCTTGAACAGTTCGTGGGCGGGGAAGATGTGGTTGGCCTCCCATTCATCGACGAAGGGATCGATCTCGCTCGCAATGAAGCGGCGGATACTGTCCATGAGCTTGTGGTGCTCCTGTGTGTACAGCATGGGAAATCTCCTGTAATCCGTAATCCGGTTAAAAACGCGCGACGCCAAATTGCACCGGTCGCACGGCGCGCTGCGCGGCCTCGCGCGCGGTGGCCAGCACGAAGGCCAGCACGGCGCGGGTGTCGCGCGGGTCGATCACGCCGTCGTCGAGCAAATAGCCGCTGGTGTAGAAAGCGCCGGCCTGGCGCTCGAAGTTGGCGACGATCTCGTGCTTTTGCGCCGCCAGCCGGGCTTCGTCCACCGGCGCGCCCTTGCGTTCGGCCTGCTGGCGGGCGACGATCTCCAGCGTGGCCGCGGCCTGCTCGCCGCCCATCACGGCGGTGCGCGCGTTCGGCCACGAGAAGCAAAAGCGCGGATGGAAGGCGCGCCCGCACATGCCGTAATTGCCGGCGCCGAACGAGGCGCCGCAGTGAATCGTGACCTGCGGCACCCGCGAGTTGGCCAGCGCCTGAATCATCTTGCTGCCGTGCTTGATCATCCCGGCCTCCTCGGAATGCCGCCCGACGATGAAGCCGGTGGTGTTCTGCAGGAAGACGATCGGCGTGCCGGACTGGTTGCACAGTTGAATGAACTGCGCCGCCTTGGTGGCGCCCGCCGGGTCGATCGGGCCGTTGTTGCTGATGAAGCCCACCGGGTGCCCCTCGATGCGGGCATGGCCGCACACCGTGGCCGGGCCGTAGTCGGGCTTGAAGTCCATCCAGTGCGAATCGTCGGCCAGGCGCGCGATCACCTCGCGCATATCGACCGGCTTTTTGTGCTCCAGCACCATCACGCCCGCGATTTCGTCGGGGTCCAGGCGCGGCGGCAGAAAATCCGCCGCATCGCCCGGCTGTTGCCAGCCCAGGCTGGCCATGATGTCGCGCGCGATGGCAATGGCGTGCGCGTCGTCCTCGGCCACGTATTCGGCCAGGCCGCTGATGGCCGCGTGCATGTCGGTGCCGCCGAGTTCCTCGTCGGTGGCGATCTCGCCGGTGGCGGCCTTGAGCAGCGGCGGGCCGGCCAGGAAGGCCCTGGCGCGTCCGCGCACCATGACCACGTAATCCGACAGGCCCGGCATGTAGGCGCCGCCGGCGGTCGAAGAGCCATGCACCACCGTCACCACCGGCAGCCCGGCCGCCGACAGCCGCGCCAGGTTATAGAAAATGCCGCCGCCGCGAATGAACTTTTCGACGCGGTACTTGCGCAGGTTGGAACCGGCCGATTCCACCAACTGCACGAAAGGCAGCTTGTTTTCCAGCGCGATCTCCTGGCAGCGCATGAATTTCAGGTTGCCCGATTCGGTCAGCGCGCCCGCATCGATGCCCGAATCGTTGGCCACCACCATGCAGCGCACGCCGCTGACAAAGCCGATGCCGGCGATCTGCGAGCCGCCGGGCACGCAGGCCGCCGGGTCGGGGTCGTCCATGCCGTAGCCGGCGAGATTGGCGATCGGCAGAAAGGCGCTGCCCGCATCGAGCAGCCGGCTGACGCGCTCGCGCGGCAGCAGCGCGCCGCGCCGCGCAAAGCTGGCGGCGGCGCGCGCCGAGGCATCGGCGGCGCGCCGCTCCAGCGCGCGCATTTCATCGACCAGGGCCAGCATACCGGCGCGCTGCGCCTGAAAAGCTTCTGATGCCGAATGAAGACAGGATGAGAACGGAGTCATTGTGGGCGGCGAAAGTAAGGCGGCGGTCTCAGAGCCTGTTCAGTGTCTTTTCGCCGGCGAAAAGACACTGAACAGGCCCTCAAAACCGCACATTCCAGAACAGCCGCCATGAAGCCGCAATGACAAAATGCTCCAGCGTGCACAATGTGCACAACCGGCCCCTGAACTACGGGATTACCCTTGCCTCCATGACCGCCTTACCCCTGCCTGAGCGCCCAGCCCCGGCGCGGGGCGCGCAAAGCATCGACCGCGCGCTGCTGCTGCTGCGCTGCATCGCGGCGCGCCACGCGCAAGGCATCTCGCTGCCCGGCCTGGTGGCCGCCGCGCGGCTCGACCGCACCACCACTTACCGCATCGTGTCCTCGCTGGCGCGCGCCGGCCTGGTCGGGCGCGACGGCGCCACCGGGCTGTACCGGCTGGGCATCGAGGCCATGGCGCTGGGCCTGGCGGCCATGCAGCGCGCGCCGCTGATCGAACGCTGCCTGCCGGCCATGAAGGCGCTGGCGCGCCGGTCGCAGGAGCACGTGTTCCTGGTGGTGCGCTCGGGCGACTACAGCCACAACCTGCACCTGGAACAGGGGGCGCAGCCGATCCACGGTTTTGCCGAGACCGTGGGCAACCTGCGGCTGCTGGGGCTGGGCGTCCCCAGCTTTGCGCTGCTGGCCAGAATGAGCGATGCCGACATCGCCGCGCACTATGCGCGGCACCAGGCCGAGTACCAGAGCCACAACATGAGCGCGACCAAGCTGCAGCGGTGGATCCGCCAGACCCGCGAACTGGGCCACGCGCAAATCACGGGCAAGGGCGTCGCCGGCGTCGGCATGGACTTCGCGGTAGGCTCGTGCGGCGAGGCCGCGCTGGGCATCGTGGTACCGGCCTCGCGCATGCCGCGCTCGCGCGGCGCGTTGCTGGCGGCGTTATTGCAGGAGGAGGTGGGAAGGCTTCAGGTTCCGTGACTATTCCGGCTTGACGTTCGAGTCCTTGAGGATCTTCGCGTAGCGTTCGGTTTCATCGTTCAGGAAGGACTTGAATTCCTGCGGCGAAGTCCCCATCGGCAGAAAACCCAGGTGCTTGAATGTGGCGACCACTTCCGGCTGCTTGACGATTTCGGCAATCTCCCTGGACATGCGTTCGATGGCGGCGGCTGGCGTGCCCGCCGGCGCCATCAACCCGGCCCACGAGCCCATGATGAAGCCTGGATAGCCGGATTCCTGCATGGTCGGGATGTCCGGCGCGTCCGGATAGCGGTTCCGTGAGGCGATGGCCAGCGCCTTGAGTTTGCCCTCCTTGACGTAGGGCATCTCCAAAACCATGGCGTCGAACACCATCGACACCTGCCCCGAGACCAAATCGGGAAGGAACTGCGACGCGCCCTTGTAAGGAACGTGCGTCATCTGCAGGCCGTTCCTGAGAGCGAAATAGCTGCCGGTCAGATGGGCGCTCGATCCTTCGCCGCTGGATGCGTAGTTGGCCTTTCCGGGGTTGGAGCGGAAGTACTTGACCATGTCAGCGATGGTCTGACCCGGCACGTCCTTATTGGTGAACAGGAACAGCGGCATGTCGGCCATCAGGCTGACCGGCGCCAGATCCTGCAACTTGTACGGAATGTTCTTGTTCAGGTTCGAGTTGATGAGGAACGCTGGCAGCACGGTGACGAAGGTGTAGCCATCGGCGGGCATTTGCGCCGCCTGCCCGATGCCCAGTGCGCTGTTGGCGCCAGGCCGGTTCTCCACGACGATGTTTTGTCCGATGCGCTCCGCCAGGCGTTTCGCAATGGCGCGCGTCACGGTATCCGAAGGGCCGCCGGCCGTATAGGGCACGATGACCTTGAGCGGCCGCTCCGACGGCCAATCCGACCGGGCTGCGATCGGCTCCGCGACGACGGCGAGCGTCGCGGCGATGCACAGTACTTTGCGCATCCGGGAAGAGCGCCGGTTTTGGATTGTGTGAGCTTTCATGATTTGTCTCCTTTGTGAATTTTGCTCAGCGTCACTTTCAAATGGCTCTTTCGCGCGAACGCCAGTACGGATCGCGCAAAAGCCGCTTGAAAATTTTTCCGGAATCCTCGCGCGGCAAGGCGCCGCGAATTTCGATGCGCCGCGGCACCTTGTAATCGGCCAGCCGTTTGCCAAGCTGCTGGCGCAGGCGATCGGTCGAGATGGCCGCGCCGGCCACGGGTTCGACCACGGCGATCAGCGATTCGCCGAATTCGTCGTCGGGGATACCGAAGACCGCACAATCGTGCACCTCATCGAGCATGCACAGCGCGGCCTCGATTTCGGACGGATAAATGTTCACGCCGCCCGAGATCACCATATCGCGTTTGCGGTCGCACAGGTACAGAAAGCCGTCCTCGTCCAGGTAGCCGATGTCGCCGCAGGTGACCAGTTCGCCGCGCCCCACCTCGGTGCGCCTTTCAGGCAGCTTGTGGTAGGTGAAGTCGGGATAGTAGGCAATCTTCATGAAAATTTCGCCCACGATGCCCGGTTCCAGCAGGTTGCCGTGCTCGTCATGGATTTCCACGCGCGCTGACGGGATCGGCTTGCCGACCGTGCCCGGATGCGCGAGCCATTGCTGGCTGTCGCAGTACACCACCGCGCCCGATTCGGTGCCGCCGTAATATTCGTGAATGATGGGGCCAAGCCATTCGATCATGCTCCGCTTGACCTCCGGCGCACACGGCGCCGCGCCGTGCACGACAAATTGCAACGAGGACAGGTCGTAATGCCGCCGCGTCGCCTCGGGCAGCTTGAGCAAACGCACGAACATTGTCGGCACCAGCCACAGATGCGTGAGCCGTTCGCGCTCGATCAGCGAAAGCAGCTCTTCGGCGTCGAAGCGCGGCGCCAGTTCCAGGTATTCGGCGATGCGCGCGGCGCGCAGCGAGAAGGCGTTGGGGGCGCTGTGGTACATCGGCGCCACAACGGCGGTCCGCATGGTGGGCCGAAAGTCGTAGATCAGGTCGCGCATGCCATCGACCAAGCGGCGCTGCGCTTCGTCGCGCGGCATCTCGCGTCGCACGCCTTTTGGGAAACCCGTGGTGCCCGAGGTGTAGATCATGCTGTCGGTGAACAACGCGCTCGCACCGCCGTAGGGCGCCGCCGCGGCGAGGCTCGCCTCCCAATCGGGCACGGCGTCGATCGGGGCGATGGCGTCGGCGGCGAGGCGGTAGGCCCGCGCCAAGGCGGCTGGCACCTGGGCTTGCAAGACAGCGATGGTTGATGGCACCGCCAGCGGTCGCAGCAAATCAACATGCGCAACCAGTACGCGCGCGTCGCAGTCGCACAGCACGTAGAGCGCTTCTTCAGGCTTGAAGTGCCAGTTGACCGGCACTGCATAGGCGCCAAGCCACTGCGCGCCCAGGCTGACTTCGAGAAAGGCCAGGTCGTTGCGCATCAGGATCGCCACGCAGTCGCCCGAGCGCACGCCGAGTGCGTGCAACACCGCAGCGGCGCGGCTCGCACGCTCCTTGAGCTGACTCGGGGCGACGAGGCGCCCGCCGCCGCGGATGCCCGTCGAGATGAGCGCCTTGCTCTCATCGCCCGAATCCATCTCCCACGGGGGAAGATGGGCTTCCATCGTTTCCTGGGCAGCGGGACGTTTCATTTCAACAGCGCGGCGACATCATCGATGCGCGTCGTCGCCGCATCGCCAAGCAAACACTCGAAACGCGCATGTTCGCGCGCCACATCCTGCTGCTGGAACGGCTGCGCCGGCATCAGACGATGATCGATCACGAGCCGCGCCATCAGCAGCCGCCTCGCATCGCCGCCGCGGGCGCCGAGTTGGGCGCCTTCACAAGCCATCAGCACTGCGCTGGTGACGTGGTAGAGCTGAGTGATTGCTTCGCGCGCTGTCAACTCCTGCGCCGTATCGGCCGCCGTGGCGCCGATATGCCTGATCGCCGCATCGACCAGCGAGCGCAGTTCCGCCGCAAAGTCCATCGGCACGGGCGCCGCATCGAGCCGGCTGTGCAAGAAGCGGTGCAGCGCATGGTGCGCCTGCTCCTTGCCAACCGCGCGTTTGTAGAGGTCGAGCGCATTGATGCTGCTGGTGCCCTCCCACAACACGCCGAGATGGGCATCGCGCACCAGACGGGCGTTGGTCCAGTCCTCGATGTAGCCGTTGCCGCCGCGCATCTCCATCGACGCGGTTGCCACCTTGACGTTGTCGCGGCACGAGCGCAACTTGACCAGGGGCGTGAGGATGCGCACCAGACTGTCGTTACCGGCATCAAGCGCCATTGCGGCAGCAAGCCCGACCGACAACGCCTGCTCGGTTGGCAGCAGCATCTTGAGCAGTTGACGCCGCGCCAGCGGATGTTCGATCACGAACTTGCGGAAGGTCATGCGATTGCGCGCGACCTGCAGGGCCTCGTTCATGCAGCGGCGCATCATGCCGGCGGCGCGGAAGCCATGCGAGAGCCGGCACAGATTGGTCTGGTCCATGATTTGCCGCAAGCCGCGGCCTGGCTCGCCGAGCAGGTAGGCCACGGCCCCTTCCATGGTGGTCTCGCCCGAGGCCATCGAGCGCGAGCCGAGCTTGTCCTTCAGACGCGCGATGCGGTAACGGTTGCGCGCGCCGTCCTCCAGCCAGCGCGGCATCAGGAACAGCGACAGGCCGCCGTTGCCCGCCGGAGCGCCCTCACAGCGCGCCAGCAGCAGCACCACCTCGTGATCGACGCAGGAGCAAAACCACTTGTCGCCCCAAAGCTCCCAATGGTCGCCAGCACGCTTGGCCATCAGCGTGCTGTTGGAGACGTCCGAGCCGCCGGCAGCCTCGGTCATGAATTGGGCGCCGCGCGAAAGCTTGTCCATGTCCTGCGTCAGCATCGCTGGCAGGAAGCGCCGCTTGAGTTCCTCGCTTGCGTAGTTTTGGATCAGCAGGATCGATGTGTCAGTGGCCGAAACCGGGCACAGCAGGCCGAATTCGGTTTGCGCGAACAAATAGTTGAAGGCGTACTTGACAACCGAGGGCACGATGCCCGGCCAGCCGAGCACACCTTCGCGCCGCGACATGGCGTGCATGCCGTAACGCTCGTAGGCGATGCGCTCCATCTCTTGGTACGCTGGGTGGTATTCGACCCAATCCTCATTGCGCCCGAAGCGGTCACGATAGTGCAGCATGGGGCCGTGTTTGTCGGCCAACTTGGCAAGCTCGTTCATTCGGTTTCCGCACAAGTGGCCCAACTCGTCGAGGTGCGGCTCAAAGTGCGCGAGGACTTCAGGCTCCAGGTACAGCCCGAGCAGTTGGCGGATGGTGTGGTCGATGCGCCAGAAGTTGAGTCCTTGGCAATCTGGCGCAACGAGATCGGCGCCAGCAGGAGGATCGGAAAGACGCAGTTTCAAGATGGCATTCATCTCTGGTTCCTCTATGTACACAGGTAAAATTATGTGGATCGGTAACGGCCATGACAAACGATTTCTAAACAACTTCATATTGATAAAAATTCAATGAATCAAACTCGGCGGCGCCTTCCGTCGCTCCAAGCCCTGCGCGCCTTCGATGCCGCGGCGCGACGCCTGCACTTCACTCTCGCAGCGCAGGAACTGTCGGTCACGCCCGGCGCCGTCAGTCGGCAAATTCAGGCGCTGGAGGCCGAACTGGGCATCCGCCTGTTCGACCGATACCGTCGCCAGGTGACGTTGACGCCCGAAGGGCAGGCCTACGCCAAGGAAGTGGCGCGCGTGCTCGACGACCTCGAATGGGCGACCAACCGCGCGCGCGCCTGGCCGCGCGTGCGGCCGCTGTCGATCTGTGCCTACCCGAGCTTCGCCATGCGTTGGCTGATTCCGCGCTGGCGGCGCTTCCAGGAGATGAACCCGGCGATCGAGTTGCAGCTAACGACCTCGCTGGCGGTGGTTGACGTCGTGCGCGATGGCTTCGATGCGGTGGTGCGTTTCCTTGAAAAGGGGCCGAGCGGCGACAACAGCGTGGAACTGGTGCGCACCGAGATTTTTCCCGTATGCAGTCCGGCCTTGCAAGGCGACTTGCGCAAGCCAGACGATCTGCGACAGCAGGTGCTGATCGAATCCGCCTCCCGACCGCACGATTGGCGGCGCTGGTTTCACGCCGCGGGCCTGACGGTGCAGGACGAAAAAACGGGTTACCTGCGTTTCGAGTCCTTGAGCTTGGCTTATCAGGCCGCCATCGAGGGAATGGGCGTGGCGATGGGCATCGGCTGCCTGGTCGAGGACGACTTGCAGATGAAGCGACTGGTGCGACCGCTCAAACTCATCCACCCGGTACCTGGTGCGTTCCACCTGCTGTATGCCCCGAATCGGCGTTCGGATCCGCGATTGGTCGCCTTGCTCGACTTTTTGCGCAGCGAGGCCCAAGCGTGAGGGCTTGAGCGCCTGTTTACGATCTCAGCCGGCTCGCGCAGCGATGCTGGCAGAAGAAATTGCGCGCGCGTTCCACATGGACTAAACTAATCGGACTTAGTTCAATTGACGCCATGCTGACAATCAACATCCACGAAGCCAAGACGCACCTGTCGCGCATCGTCGAACGGGCGGCGCGCGGGGAGTCTTTCGTCATCGCCAAGGCGGGCAGGCCGATGGTCAGGGTGGTGCCGCTGGACGCGCCCGAACCCGCGCCGCCCAAGCGCCTGGGGTTCCTGGCCGGGCAGGTGCGGGTGCCGGATGATTTCGACGCCATGGGCGCAGCCGAGATCGAACACTTGTTCGGCGCATGAAACTGCTGCTCGACACGCACCTGCTGCTGTGGGCGGCGGGCGCGCCCAAGCGGCTTTCCGCTGCCGCGCGCAAGCTGATCGAATCAGCCGACAACCGGCTGTTTTTCAGCGTCGCCAGCATCTGGGAAATCGTCATCAAGCGCGCGCTGGATCGGGCTGACTTTCAGGTCGATGCGCTTTTGCTGCGGCGCGGCCTGCTGGACAACGGCTACGCCGAATTGGCTGTCACTGGCGAGCACGCGCTGGCCGTCGAAAGCTTGCCGCCGATCCACAAAGACCCGTTCGACCGCCTGCTGGTGGCCCAGGCCGCCATCGAGGGCATGACGCTATTGACGACCGATGCCAACGTGGTGCGGTATGCTGGCCCCGTCCGCAAAGTGTGAAACAAGGAGACTCCATATGAACGAACGCATTGAATCCATTCGCCACGCCGATGGCGTGGTCGAGTT
>JGI24705J35276_12238273_pt1 | contig 18352 bp, 14 predicted proteins | sample TergutNt197P4_FD_35276 | JGI IMG/M metagenome (IMG submission 35276) | reverse complement strand
GGTTCGGTGACCGGCGCGCTGACCGGCACTGACGCGGTGGTGATTTACCGCGACGGCGAGCGGCTGCCGGGCACGGCCACGGTCACCGGTAACACCTGGTCATATGCCGACTCCGGTCTGGAGAACGGCCTCACCTACACCTACACCGCGCGCGTCGAAAACACCGCTGGCAACCAGGGCGCTCCATCGGCTGACTTCATCATCACGGTGGACACCAGGCTGCCCTTCGCCGACTTCACGCTGACGATGAACAAGGCCACCGACGATGGCCCGAACACGTCCGACGCCGTGACCAGCATCGCCACGCCGACCTTCGACGGCAAGTTCACCACCACCGATGCGAGCGTGCTGGCCAAGCTGGCGGCGGGCGGCTACACCGCCACGCTGTTCGTGGACTACGACGGCAACGGCATTCCCGGCGCGGGCGACCAGATTCTGGCCAGCGGCGTAACGGTCAGCGCCAGCGGCGCCTTCAGCGCCAGCGTGGCCTCGCTGGCTTCGGGGCAGACCTACACCATCAAGGCGGTGCTGGTCGATAAAGTCAGCGGCGCGTCCTCTCAGCCCACTTCAATCACGGCGACGATCACGGTCGACCAGCCTGGCCAAAGCCCCACCCAAAACACCGCCTACAAGGGGCTGGGCTATTCGATGAGCGCCATCGGCGACTTCAATGGCGACGGCTATGCCGACTACGTGGTTTCGGCGCTCGGGGCGCACGACGACAACCGCTCGACGTCGGCGATCTATGTGCTGTACGGCGGCCCCAACGGCTTGCCCAACCTCAACAGCCTGGACAGCCTTACGTCCGCGCAGGGCTTCAAGATCACCAACAGCGCCTTTGCCATGCAAGGCATACAGGGCGCGGTGGTGGTCGACATCGGCGACTTCAACGGCGACGGTCTGCACGATTTCGCGGTCACATCGCTCGTATCCTCCACGACCTATGTGATTTTTGGGCAGAGCGGCAACACGCTGACCAACATCGACTTGAACAGCCTCACGAGCGCGCAGGGCTTCAAGGTCGCATCGACCAATGGCCCGTCGTCCTCGGACGCGTCGTTTTTTGGCCTGTCGGTCAGCGGCGCCGACATCAACGGCGACGGCTACGCCGACCTGATCGTCACCGACCCCTCTCATGGCCACGGCAGCGGCGCCCTTTACGACCACAACGGCGGCGTTTATGTGATCTACGGTCATCCGGGAACGCAGGGCCCCGTCACGATCAACGCCAACGGGAACGTTATCGGCGCCACTGCCGGTCAGCAATCCCTGCTCGGCGCTGACGGGCTGGGCACCGTGGTGAGCGCGGTCGGCGACATCAATGGCGACGGTTATGTCGATTACGTTGCCACGGTTCCATCCGGAATGAACAGCGACCTCCGCATGGGCGCTTCAGGCTCGGCGTACCTGATTTTTGGCGGCCCCGATGGCCTGACCGGTACCCCGTCCGACGTGACCAAGGGTCTGCCCAGCGGCGCAGGCGTCACGATCACCGCCAACAACGCCAACGAGCGCCTGGGCGGCGCGCCCAGCGGCAATGGCACGGTCGATACGATGTATACGTCGTACCACTCGGTGGGCGGCTTGGGCAACATCGACGGCAGCGGCCGCAACGCCTTTGCCATCGGTTCGCCCGGCGCCATCAACCCCGCCTTGGTGGGATCCTCCGCCGATGGCGCGGGCGCGGTGTACGTGCTGTACAGCCAGACCGGCTGGAGCGATGGTCTGGCCTTGCCTGTCTACGACACGGTCAGCAAAACCTGGAGCGGCGGCAACCTCGATGGCGCCAACGGCTTCGTGATCTACAGCTCCAGCTTTGCCAATATGGCCGACGGCACCACCAAGAAAGCGTCCGATCTGGGCTTTGCCATCAGCTCGGTGGGGGACGTCAATGGCGACGGCATCGACGACTTTTTGATCGGCGCGCCGATGGCCAACGACGGCGCGGGCGCGGTGTTCCTGGTCTTCGGCCAGGCCGGCGGCCTGCCCGGCGCCAGCACCGGCGTGGTCGATCTGGATCAGTTGGTGGCCGCGGGGCAGGGCAGCGCATTCGGCACGCAGGGCACAGCCATCAAGTACACGGGCACCACCACCACCACGCAGCAGAGCGAGGGCGGCAGCATGTTGGGCACCGACGTTACCGGCGGCGACTTCAGCGGCACCGGCATTCACGGCTACGCGTTCGGCGCCTGGGGTGAGACCGTGGGCGGGCTCAAGCAGGCCGGCCAGTCCTACATCTACAACGGCACCACGGCGTACCTGACCCAGTCGTACACCATCGAGGACAACCAGGTCTATTACGCCGGCGTTCATACCGTTGGCGCGGCGCAGATCGTGAACGGGGTGGACCTGATCGCCACCGGCCCGGGCAACAACAACTGGGTACACGGCATCGGCACCGATACCACCGGCACCACGTCCACCACCGTGCAGCACGACGTGGTGAGCGGCGGCGCGGGCGATGACCACATCGGCATCATCGGCACCAACTTCACCAGCCTGAACGGCGGCGGCGGCTGGAACACCCTGGTGTTCGAAGGCTCGAACCTGACGCTGAATCTGGACCAGATGGGCTTGCGGGTGCAGAACTTCGCCGAGTTCGACCTGAACAACCAGACCAACAACGCCAGCGTCAACCCGCAACAACTGTTCATGGAGCGAACCACCGGCAACACGCTGGAGTTGAGCCTGTCGGACGTTCTGAACGGCGCGGCCAACGGCGCGATCGGCTTCAACGCGAACAACACGCCGCAGCGCATGACCATTCTGGGCGACAGCGAATCGACGGTGCGGCTGGACGGCACGAGCAACCTGGCCGCATCGAACTGGCACGCCACCGGCCAGGAGACCATCGGCGGGGTGCTGTTCGACGTGTACCACAACTCGACCACCACCAACGTGCTGGCCGACCTGCTGATCCAGCATGGCGTGACCGTGGTGTAACGCGCCGTTGGCACAAGCGTCCGGCTCTGTTGGCCTCACAACACCCGGACGCGAAGCCATGACCGCCTGAATTTCAGGTTATAATACTCAGCTTGTTCCCCGATAGCTCAGTCGGTAGAGCGCCGGACTGTTAATCCGTAGGTCCCTGGTTCGAGCCCAGGTCGGGGAGCCATATAAATCAACGGCTTAGGCAGCAATGTCTAGGCCGTTGTTCTTTGCACCGTAGCCAAATCGTAACCACCGAACGCATCCAGCCTGCTGGCTGCACTTTGCAGCCCTTCCGGTGCGACGTGCGCATAACGCTCCACCATCACTCCGGTTCTCCAACCGCCGAGCCTCTGCAGCTCATGCGTTGGTGTTCCGGCCTGCCGGTGCCACGTTGCAAACGTGTGACGTAAGTCGTGCCAGCGGAAATCTTCAATCCCTGCCCTTACAAGCGCATGCCGCCAAGCTCGAGTCGAGACTTGTTTTATCGGCTTGCCTTGGTATGTGAAAACCAAGGTCGCATGCTTGCCCACTTGTTTGCGCAGAACACTCATGGCCATCTCGTTCAAAGGCGCCGAATGCGGTTTGCCGTTTTTGTGTTGGCTGCCCGGTATCCAGGCATGTTGCCTTTGGAGGTCAACGTACTGCCAGTGCAGGTCCTTCACATTGGCTTGGCGCAGCCCGGTTGCCACCGCGAAAATCGCCATGTCAGCCAGATGCTCAGGCAGTTCGTTCAACAAGGTATGGAACTCTTGCACGGTCAAGGAGCGCACGCGCCCTTCGGCCTCACGAAACAGCTTGAATTTCGGCGTCTTCTCCAACCATTCCCATTCGTCGCAGGCACGCTTCAGGATCGAGCGCATCAGGGCCAAATAGCGATTGGTTGTTGAATGCGATGAAACGTCCTCGCGGTCGAACTTGATGCGGTCGATCAAGGTCCGGTCAATTTCGTCGAGAAATTTACCTCCAAGGTAAGAGTCGAGCCAACGAAGCTTTGCCTTGTCATCGTCGTGCGTGGCCTTGTGCTTCGTTTCCAAGAGCCAGCGCAGTACCGCTTCTTCCCAGGTGTGCCGAGCCATTACGCCAAGCCGTTCCTGCTCCCATCGGTCAGCGGCGAGCCGGTCGTGAACCTGCTGCGCCTGCCGCTTGTCGGCAGTCCCAGTGCTTTGTTGTAAAGGCTTCGATTCCCCGCGAATGGGCGGGAGTTTGATCCACCACACGGATGAATCTTTGCGTCTGTAGAGCGACATGTGGATTTCTCCTGCGAGTCGGCCACGGACACACGCGAGGCCGATTTTGCCATCAGTAGTTGGAAGAGCAAGTCGTCGATGAAGACCCAGGCGCGGCCGACCTTGCAGGCAGGTACGGTGCCGGTTTCCCTTCCGCTGGTGAGCAAAAGCACCAGCACGAAAAGCGGAAACAAGGCGTAGGTTAGCGCCTCGATCACGTTGCGGAACACCGGCAGGGCCTGTTCGGCTACCTTTCCCGCGTTGATCCAAGCCGCGTTCTGCTGGGCGGTTGCCTGCGCGCGGCCAACGGCCAGCACCATGGCGGCCGGATCGTTGACCTTCTGCCCGACGATCTGACCGGTATCTGCGATGGCGTTGAGCATGGCGTTTTGGCGGATCAGATCGGCGGCGGTCGCTGAGGCCGATGCGATGTTGTTCTTGATGTAGGCCTGTTGAATCTGACCGGCGATCACGCTGGCCGCAGCCGTGCCGGAAAGCGTTGGATTGAGCCGGAAGGCGAGTTGCCCTTCGATGCGGCTAATCTGCACTGGAATCCGTGCGCTTAGGTTCACGTGGGCGCTGGGGCAGGTATCGACTGTGGTGCCTGTCGTGTCGGTGAGCGGAGTGAAACGCGCCGGGTTGGGCGTGGACATCAGCGACCAGACGTCGTCCGAAGTGGAAAACGCCTCCGGCGCGATGGTTCCGTCAAGCAGGTCGTAGGTTGTGCAGTTGTGGATGAAGTTGATCAGGTCGGTGCGGAAATTCGGGTCTTGGAACACCACGCCGCCGGTCTCGCGGATCAGGCGATTGCCGAACATGAGTCCGTTCTGTTCGTAGGCAAGCTCGCTGGGCAGTGCGCCTACGCCGGGGATGACCTGGAAGGCGGTTTCAAATAGTCCGGTCAGCGTATGCCCTATGCTGCTGGTCAGGCTGCCAAGCGCGGCGGCGCCGAAGGGGACGTTGTCGACCACCTGCACCGGCGTGCCGCCGGTCTTGTCGACGATGCCGACCGTGACCTTGGGAACGATCAACACAGAAAACACCAGCACCACGGTAGCCAGCCATTTCCAGCCCTGGAGCTTTTCTGGGGCGAAGGCGTAGGCGACGAGGGCGGCGGCAAAGCCGCAGAAGGCCACTGCGGCGAGCGCTGCCGCATAGTCGCCCGAGGCATGGATGGCCGCCGCAGCATTGAAGACACCGAACAGGCTGGCGGCGTTCTGGTAGGCGTAGATTTCCCACATGGCGGCGCCCTTTGCATCGACGCTGGTTCAGCGCGCCATGTAGGCGGCTTGCTGCCCGAGCATGTCCATGACGTGTTGGGGCATGTTGGAGCGCAGTTGGCGCTCCAACTCTTCCAGGTGGCTGGAAACGGCGCGAAACGAACCGACCTTCTGGTACAGGAGGCTTTTCTCGGCCGATATCTGCGCCAGCATGGCCGTGGCGCGCTGGCGGATCAAGGTCGCCTGCTCACGCTGGGCCTGTTGTAAGGTGAAGTCCTTTTCCAGTGCCGCCAGGCCGACGCGCAGGTTGCGCTCCAGAAAAACGTAGGCGTAATCGGCGGCGATCAAGTCACGGTACTGGGCGATCAGGCTGTCGGCCAGGCCCGAACCGGGAATGCTGGTGCCGATCGAAAGCATCTTGTAGACCGGCTCGGTGGTCTGGTTGACGAAACCGATTTCTGCCGAGTTGTTGGGGATGGCGGCGCGGGTGGCGATTTTGTCGGCTATGGAGCGCATCAACGTTTCCACCTTGGCGGTGAACGGGGTGTGGTTGTAGGCCGTGTTGAGCGACACCACGTCGCAGTCGCTGTAGTTGTTGCAGCTCAGCATGTGTTGGATCACGTTGTCGCCGCTGCCGGCGGCTTGTCCATAGAGCAACTGGCTGATCGAGGTCAGCGTTGGGGCGAAAGGTTCAGGGTCGCGGGCGTCTTCCTCGCGGTAGTAGATGATGGTTCCGACAATGCTCATGATCAATTCGCGCTCGGCATCGTCCAGATAGCTGCTCGCGCGCTGCAGTGCCTTCCACGTCAGGTTGCCCACGAAAGGGGCCTTATTGCGGACGTTGGCATCGCCGGAGTTGCGCGCGGAAGACAGGATGCTGGGCCGGTCGCTGCCGCACCGGCGGCGGGCGGAATCGCGATCGCTTTCCATGCCCATTTCAATGGCCAGATCGGCGCAGGTCTCCTGCGAGCTGTAGCCCAAGGCGTCGGCTGAGGTGCTGACGATGGCTTTGGCGGTTTCGCAGGAGTTGATACGGGCGTTGTTGATCCAGGTCTCCAGCCCCTTGGCCCACTTGGTCAGGCCGCCCAGCAGCGGCGAGACTGCTTCGAGCGCGAGTTGAAAGGCGATGCCGGGCAGGGCCGCCGTGATGTTCTTGAGCATATTTTTGAACTCGGCAGCCGAGATGTGGCTGAAGCTGCCGCCGAACACGTCGATGCCGCCGCAGCCGGCTTTGGCGCTGGGGAACTGGATGGCAGCGAGCTGATAGACCTTGTTGGGTGTGCGCATCATCAGGCTGCCGCCGGTGTAGGTGTTGTAGGCTTGGCCGCGAAAGGCCCCCGGTGCGGTGTAGTTGAGTGTGCACCGCGTCTCGGTCGAATTGGCTTCTTTCTGACGTGAATTCGCGATCGGCAGCAGCAGCGCAGGCGTTGCGCGCGACGATTCGTCATTGGGCGAAGATGGCGCGAGAAGTTGTTCGTTCAGATGTACCCCTGTTCTCCCGCGAAAAAAAACGGCCTCAATCACCCGGACAGGTGACTTGAGGCCGCGGACAGCGTTCAACACCGTGCGGTCAGGGCGAAAGTGCCCGATCGGATCGCGTATCGGCGCTGGGTGATCCCGGATCCAGATTGAACCGCTTCAGTAGCGTCTCGCGGTGGATAGTCAGCGCATCTTCAAGCAACTGTTCTTCACGAACGATGGACGACTGCCATTGGCCCTCTGCAAAGTGGCTGTGCTCGACCAACAGGGACACCGTTCCAGGCAGATCAATGGGGGTTTCATCGGCGCCAACAGCGCGGATTTCATAGACTGAACCTTGGTCGCTTTCGCCGCTGTAGCTGACCATGGCGCGGACGGCGCCTGCGGCTTTCAGAGCATTCAGCAGGAATGCCTTGTTGCGATTCCGGCGTTCCTGTGGCGACTTCGCCAAAGGCGTTTCGGGAGTGGGTACGGTATGGATCATGGTTTTCCTCGATAAAAAATCGAGGGACGAACCACTCCCGATAGGGCGGTTCGCCCCTCGGGGTTGCAAAATGTTGGCCGCCGAAACGGCCGGTCAGGTCATGCTGACGCGAAGGCGGGTAACGACCGCGACGCCAGCAAAAACGCTGGACTTCAAGCCACTTGCGACTGGGGCATTGAAGGCTGCGCGGCTGCGATATCCGCAAGAAGCGCGGTCAGTATGGGTTCCTAAACAGGCAATTGCAACAAGGTGCAAGTTGTCCCGAGTTGCCGCTATCCGCACGGCACCCCACATGCGGGTTGTGCGAGTGGCCGCCTCGACTGCGCTCTGGGGGCCAGCGCGCGAAAGATATGTTGACATTCAGCTTCACTCGTTTATCCGATTCGCTATTTGGCAGTTTCGTGAAAAAATTTACGGAATCTGTGCCTTGTAACGCGAGGCTGAGGGGCGGTGGTACTGTGTAGGCGGGAAGATCAGTACTCAGGTCGTTGAGTGAAAAAATGCAGACTGCGCGTCCCAGCTTGGTCGAAAAAGAGAGTGGCGTATGATCACAACAACAACTGGCAACAACTGGCCGTCGTTCGTGTATGATGACTGGTCAACACGCTCCGTTGGCTTGGTATGGAATGGTGCGTGTGATGGAGATCAGTTCGGCGAGAACAAGCTGAGCATGAACCAAGTGTTGGAACAACCTAAGGTCGGTCGACTGGGCCGGGCCTCATTGTTGAAGAACAGCCATGACGACATCGTTGAACATCAAACAACGCATCGCTGCGCGAGGCAAGAGCGGGCAAAAATTCATTGCCCGTAACCGCGCGCCCCGTGTTCAGATCGAATACGACGTCGAGATCTATGGTTCGGAGAAAAAGATCCAACTGCCCTTCGTGATGGGCGTCATGGCGGATCTCTCCGGCAAGCCGGCAGAAGACCTGCCGCCAGTCAGTGATCGCAAGTTTTTGGAGATCGACGTCGATAACTTCGACAGTCGCATGAAGGCTATCAAGCCTCGGGTCGCGTTTTCGGTCCCGAACATGCTCACGGGGAAGGGCAACTTGGCTGTTGACCTGACCTTTGACGGCATGGACGATTTTTCGCCTGATGCTGTCGCCAAGAAGATCGAACCGCTTAAAAAGTTGCTCGATGCGCGTACTGAGTTGCACAACTTGCTTTCCTACATGGATGGCAAGGCTGGGGCCGAGGAATTGCTCGCCAAAGTCTTGGCTGATCCTGCTCTGATGAAGGCCTTGACCTCGGCGCCGAAACCCACGGAAAGCTGATGCAGCCTGTTGTTTTTTTGCTCAACTGATTCCAAGAACATATGTCCACCAAAGCCACGGTAGCCCGAAGCCAAGACGCCCAAGTACTGGAGCAGGATGATTTCTCGGAACTGGTCAGTCGGCAGTTCAAGCCGAAGACCGATCAAGCGCGCGAAGCAGTCATTGCCGCCGTGCATACGATGGCCGAGCAGGCGCTGGTCAACACCAGCGTCATATCTCATGATGCCTACCATACGGTCGAGGGTTTGATCGCCGAAATTGACCGCAAGCTTTCGGAGCAGATCAATCTCATTCTTCATCACGAAGATTTCCAGCGTCTCGAGGGAACGTGGCGTGGGTTAGCTCACCTCGTCAACAACACCGAAACCGACGAGATGCTGAAGATCAGATTCATGAACATCAGCAAGAAAGAACTCGGGCGTACTCTCCAGCGCTACAAAGGCGTGCTATGGGATCAGAGTCCGATTTTCAAAGAAGTCTATGAAGCCGAATATGGTCAATTCGGTGGTGAACCGTTTGGCTGTCTGATGGGTGATTATTATTTTAGTCACAATCCGCAGGATGTGGCGTTGTTGGGCGAGATGTCAAAGATTGCAGCAGCGGCGCATTGTCCTTTCATCGCTGGCGCGAGTTCCACTCTGATGCAGATGGATTCTTGGCAGGAACTGGCCAACCCACGTGATCTGACAAAAATATTTACGAACACTGAATACATCAAATGGCGCAGTCTCAGGGATGCGGATGATTCGCGCTACATTGGACTGGCAATGCCGCGCTTCTTGGCACGTCTGCCCTACAGTGCTTCAGAAAACCCGGTGGATGGATTTGATTTCGAGGAAGATGTGTCGGGAACCAACCACAGCCGCTATTGTTGGTCCAATTCTGCTTATGCGATGGCGACTAATATCAACCGGTCGTTCAAGTACTACGGCTGGTGCACTTCGATACGTGGTATCGAGTCCGGCGGCATCGTGGAAGACCTTCCAGTTCATGTCTTTCCCAGTGACGATGGTGGTGTGGATCTCAAATGTCCGACAGAAATTGCCATCAGCGACCGGCGTGAAGCAGAGCTTGCCAAGAATGGACTGATGCCATTGATCTATCGCAAGAACAGCGACTTGGCTGCCTTCATTGGCGCGCAATCGCTGCAGAAGCCCACAGAATACTATGATGCAGACGCCACGGCCAACGCCAACCTTTCGGCCCGTCTGCCCTATTTGTTCGCTTGCTGCCGCTTCGCGCATTACCTCAAGTGCATTGTGCGCGACAAGATCGGCTCTTTCAAGGAGCGTGTCGATGTCGAGCGCTGGCTGAACAACTGGATCATGAATTACGTTGATGGCGACCCCGCGAATTCGAGCGAAGCCGTCAAGGCCATGAAGCCGCTGGCTGCGGCTGAAGTGGTAGTCGAAGAGGTGGAGGAGAATCCTGGCTATTACACGGCCAAATTCTTTCTGCGTCCGCATTATCAGCTTGAGGGATTGACAGTGTCCTTGCGGCTGGTATCTAAACTTCCATCAGTGAAGGGCGTGAAGGCTTGAGGGTTTTTGTTAGACAGTGGTGTTTTTTTACTAAAGGAGCTAAGTAAATGGCAATCTCTCGTTTGAATAATCCTGTGGCGAACGTCGCTCCCGAGCAGCGGCTCGGTGGTGTGGTTGATATCTACCTGAAGGTCGATGGTGTCGACGGTGAATCCGAAGACGCCAAGCACAAGAACTGGATCGGCGTTGATTCCATCGCCGGTGGCGTTGCCAATGCTGGGGCTTTTGCCTACGGCGGTGGCGGTGGCTCAGGTAAGGCACAGTGGAACGATCTGGCAGTTCGCTGCAAGTTCGATAAATGTTTTGCCACGTTGATGCAGAAATGCGCGGCAGGCGAACACATTGGCAACGTGGAAATTTCTGCCTGCAAGTCCGGCGGAGAGCAGCAGGAGTTCCTGAATGTCAAGATGCAGGATGTGCTCATCTCTTCGATCAATCTGTCTGGCTCGGAGTCCACTGAACCCATGTTCGACATTGGGTTCAACTTCTCGAAGATTACCGTCCAAGGTAAAGCGCAGACCTCCAAAGGTACGATGGGTGGAGCCACTGTTGCTGGGTGGGACGTCAAGCAGAATCAGAAGATCTGATCTGTTCCTGCCTCACGACACAAGAGGGGCCACTGGCCCCTCTTTTTTGTCGGGCGCCCAGCATGGACGCGCTCCAGAGAGGGCTGGTCTTTGCCGAAAATTAATTGTTTTGCTTTTGAAGGTTGTTCATGGAAGCCGCCTTACCCTCCTCCCTAGACACGGAAATCGCCGCTGTTCAACAAAAAATTCGTGCCGAACCCACGAATTCAAAGTGGCGCATGGGTCTTTTCCAACGCTACTGCCAAGCTGGCCGCTGGCAAAAGGCGCTGGAACAGCTTCAAGCGTATGCTCGCATGTCGGCAGAGGCGGAAGCCTTCGCTTACGCCTACCGCATCGCATTGCAACAGGAACTGTTGCGCGAGCGCATTTTTCGGGGGGAGACCGATCCTCTGCTTCCTGATAACGCCGACGAGTGGTTGCGGGTGCTGGCCTCGACGCTGAAACAGCCTTCCGTGGGGACCCTTAGTGCCAGAGATCTCAGGGCGCAGGCGCTGGAACTGGCGCCAACGTCTTCCGGCGTGCTGGATGAAAAACCCTTTGAATGGATCGCTGATGCCGACTCCCGTCTCGGGCCGATTTGTGAAGCCATCGTCGAGGGGGCCTATCAGTGGATTCCCTACAGCGCGATTGCGTCGATCCGCATTACCGCGCCTGCCAACCTCTGTGATCTGGTGTGGTTGCCCGCAGGCATCAAATTGCGGGGAGACAATAAACCCCGCCCTGCTTTGTTGCCGGCACGCTATCCATTGACCGAGGGACTGATCGATGGCCATTTGCGTTCCGCCTTGACGACGTGGGAAAAACAAGAAACCGACACCTGGATCGGACATGGTGTACGCGTCCTGACGACCGACAACCAGGAAAAGTCCCTGTTGGACATTCGGCGCATCGATTTCGATCCCGCGTGAGAGGGGCATCATGTCGGCAAAAGGCGCCAGCGCCAGCAGTCTTGATGATACCTCGCGCATCTGGACCGGAGATCGGCTTCAGCCCACGCTGCTGGACCGGTTGACCGATCATCACCCGGAGCGATCGCGCGACACCACTGCCGAGGTGGTGATATCCCGTCGCCAGTTGCGGCAGGTCATCATGCGCGATCTGGCGTGGTTGCTCAACGCCACCAACATCGAATCCGAAGTGGACTTTGCGTTTCACGACGATGCGCGGCGATCTGCGATCAACTTCGGGTTACCTGCATTCTCAGGACGCCGCGCCAGCGACGTCAAACTCGAAACCCTGCAGGCCGAATTGAAGGGCGCTATCCTTCAGTTCGAGCCTCGGATCGTGCCCGAGACCCTTCAAGTAACAGGCATGTCGATGGACGATGTGGACAGGGCGGCCCACAACCAGATCGTGTTCGAGATCAAAGGGCAAATATGGGCGATACCCTATCCCATCGAGATGCTGCTGAAGTCGAGCATTGATCTGGAGACAGGGGCCGTCACCCTACAGGACCAACTCGGGAGCATCTGATGGATCCGCGCCTGCTGGATTACTACAACCGCGAACTGGCCTATATGCGGGAGCTGGGCGCTGAGTTCGCCCAGCAACATCCCAAGATCGCCGGGCGGCTGGGCATGAGCGGCATTGAGGTGGCTGACCCGTACGTCGAGCGGTTGTTCGAGGGATTCGCGTTTTTGGCAGCGCGCATCCATTTGAAGATGGACGCCGAGTTCCCGCGCTTCTCGCAGCGGTTGCTCGAAATGGTCTATCCCCATTACTTGCGGCCCACGCCGGCGATGGGGATTGTCCGCTTCACGCACAACTTTACGGGCGGTGGCGCAGCCGATGCGTTCCGCATTCCCAGGCACACCATCTTGCGCGCGCCTGTAGCGCCGCGACAAACAACAGCCTGCCAGTTCCGAACCGCGCACGAGGTCATCCTGCTGCCTTTGGCGCTCACCGAGGCCAAGGTGGAAGGCCCGGCAGCGCCTTTGCCCAATACCAACATTCCCGCCCGCAAGACTGTGCGCAGCCATCTGCGCCTGAGCTTTGTCACAAAAAACGACCAAGGCATCCAATCCGCCGAAGCCGACCGCATCAGTCTTTACATCAACGGGCCGTCTGATCGGGCTTCGCACCTGCTGGAGTTGATCGGCGGCCGTCTTTTGGGTGCAGTGTTGTCTTGGCGCGATAAAGGTGGCGATCAATATCGCTGGTTGCCGCCAACGGCCATCACTTGCGACGGCTACCGCGAAGACCAAGCCCTGCTGCCTTATGGCAACCGCTCATTCAGCGGCTACCGTCTTCTGCACGAATACTTCGTCTGCCCCGACAGGTTTCGTTTCTTTTCCATCAACGGCATTCGCGACATTCTGGCAACGGTGTCTGCCCAGGAATTTACCGTCACCTTGCTGTTCGAGCAGGCTGCCGCCCAGTTGGAAAAACTCGTCACCAAGGACGACTTCGAGCTGTACTGCACTCCCGTCATCAACTTGTTTCCGCTGCGAGGCGATCGCGTGGACGTCTCGATGGCGCAGTTCGAACACCACCTGCTGGCCAGCCGCACAGCGCCGCTCGACTACGAAATTCATACCGTATCGCGGATGTACGGGTATACCGAATCAAACGCCGAGCAACAAATGTTTCGTCCCTTGCTCGAAACGCTGGGCCGGCACGCGACCGATCACGCAGAAGGTTTTTTCACGGTGCGGCGCGAACCACGCCTGCTCTCCGAAACCGCCAGGCGATCGGGCAGCCGCACGGGCTACATCGGCAGCGAGGTCTTTGTTCAACTGGTCGATCAGCATGATGCGCCTTTCAGCCACCATCTGGCGCGCATTGCGCCAGAGATGCTCTGCACCAACCGTGACCTACCCTTATTGGTATCTTCCGGCGGCGCCAACGATCTTGAAATGACCGCATCGGCGCCCATCAGCGCCATCACCATCCTGGGCCAATTAACTCCCCCTGTTCCGGCCATGGCCGAGCACGACATCACTTGGCGCCTGATCTCCCACCTGCACCTGAACTACCACACGCTGACCGACCTCAGCGCCGCCGATGGCGCACAAGCCATGCGCGACCTGCTTGGCCTGTACAGCCCGCTGGGCAGGCATGGCATTGAAGGCCAGGCCGACTCGGTACGTTTCATGAGCGTCGAGCCCATGGTTTGCCGCATGCCCCAGCGCGGCCCCATTGTGTTCGGGCGCGGCGTGGCCGTCAACGCCACCGTGGACGCTACTGCCTTTGCCGGCTACAGCCCCTGGCTGTTCGGTGCGGTGCTGGAGCAGTTCGTCACGCGCCACGTCAGCAGCAACTCGTCCACCCAATTCAAACTCTCTACTCTGCAGCAAGGGCCGTTTGCCGAGTATCCCATCAGGCAAGGGGCGCGGCCCATTGCCTGAAACGCGCATGGCCCAACGACACCCGCCCAAGCAAGGCATCGATCTGGCCATCGATGCCATGCGTCACGCGCCCGAGGCTATCGACCTGTTCGCCTTGCTGCGCTACGTTGAAGCTACCTCGGCTCCGAAGGCGCGCTTGGGGTACTCGCAAACCCCGCGCGACGATGCGGTGCGGATCGGCCAATACCCTTCCACCGCTTTTGCGCCTACCACCGTTTACAGCATTGAACCGCGCGGCAACCGCAGCGCGCCGCTGGTACGCATCCTCAGCGTAGGTTTGTTCGGCCCCAATGGCCCGTTGCCGCTGCACCTGACGGAATATGTGCGCGACCGGATCCGCAACCAGAACGATCCGGCACTGGTCGCATTCGCCGACATCTTCCATCACCGGTTGATCAGCCTGTTCTACCGCGCCTGGGCCGACGTGCAGCCCGCCGTGCAGTTGGATCGACCCGACCAGAACCGTTTTAGTGTTCATCTCGGCTCGTTGTCCGGTCTGGGCGCTGCCTCCGTGCTCCGGCGCGACACGGTCGAAGACCACGCCAAGCTGTTTGCCACCGGGCACTTCGTGCGGCTGACGCGCAATCCCGAAGGAATCTGCCGGGTGCTGGCCCATTACTTTCAGGTGCCGGCGCAGTTGCGCGAATACATCCGCAGTTGGATCAATATCCCCACCAGCGAGCAAACGCGCCTGCTCGGCAAAGAGATCACCAACCAACTCGGCATGGGCGCCATCGCGGGAGCGCGCGTGCCCGACGTGCAAGCCCGGTTCCGGCTCGAACTCGGCCCCATGACATTGCAGGACTACGAGCAGTTTCTACCGATCGGGAGCTACAACATCCGGCTGCGCGACTGGGTGCGCCAGTACGCAGGAATTGAGTTCCAGTGGGACGTGGATCTTTTGCTGCTTGCCAATGAGGTTCCGCAAAGTCAACTCGGGGCAGGGCAGCGGCTCGGGTGGACGACTTGGCTGGGCCATCGCGCGAGCACAGAGCCAGCTCGCGACCTGCGCCTCAATCCAGAGCGCGATTGCGTGCGCTTTGTTGGCCAGCGCTGAGGCTGCTGCTGCGTAAGCCGCCGCCAGCCTGCGGGGTTTCCTTGCACGCGGGCGTTCATTGCAACGGAATCAACCGCTGCTGTGCCCGCTGCCGGACTTCTGGATTGTCATTCTGCGCGGCGGCTCTTTTGTACCACTGGATGGCCTGTTGCCTGTTTTGGGCTACGCCCTGGCCGTTTTCATATAGCAGGCCAAGGTTGTATAGCGCCTGGGGAACATTCTGCTCGGCGGCCTTGCGGTACCAGTATGCGGCCTGTTCGAAATTCTGCGCCACGCCGTAACCGTTGACGTATATAAAGGCCAAATTGGTTTGCGCCTGTGCATGTCCCTGGTCTGCCGCCTTGCGATACCAATATATTGCCTGCGCATAGTCCTGCGCAACGCCTTTCCCGTCTTTGTACATTATTGCCAGATTGTTTTGCGCATTGGCAACGCCTTGATCCGCCGCCTTGCGATACCAAACAACAGCCTGCGCGTTGTCCTGGGGCACGCCGTGCCCCGATTCGTACATGCTGCCAAGAACATCTTGCGCAACAGCGTTTCCTTGTTCAGCCGCCTTGCGATACCAGGCTATGGCTTGTTTTTCATCCTTTGGAACGCCGCTCTGCCCATATTTATACATATGGCCGAGATTATCTTGTGCAGTGGCATTCCCTTGTTCGGCCGCTTTTCTGTACCAATATGCGGCCTGTGCGTCGTCCTTGACCACACCTTTGCCCTGTTGAAACATCATGCCGAGATTGTTCTGTGCATCGGCATTGCCCTGTTCCGCAGCCTTGCGATACCAGGACATGGCTTGCGCGTAGTCCCGGGTTACGCCATGCCCCGCTTCGTACATGGTGCCCAGATTGGTTTGCGCAGCGATGTTTCCCTGTGCTGCAGCCTTGCGAAACAAAAATACGGCTTGGTCATAGTCCTGGGTTACTCCGGCCCCTTCTTTATACATTATTCCCAGGTAATTTTGCGCATTGACATAGCCTTGATCCGACGCCTTGCGATACCAATATACCGCCTGCGCATTGTCTTGGGTAACGCCTTTTCCCTCTCTGTACATACGGCCAAGATTGCTTTGCGCGACAGCATTTCCTTGTTCCGCCGCCTTGCGATACCAGGATACGGCCTGCGCCTCATCCTTGGTTACGCCTTGCCCTGCGTTATACATTGTGCCCAGTAAGGCTTGTGCGTTTGCATTGCCTTGGTCCGCTGCCTTGCGATACCAGAACAATGCTTGCTTGTCGCTTTGAAGAACACCCTGTCCGTTATCGTACCGTCTGGCAAGCTGGAATTGCGCTTCCGCGTTGCCAGCTTGTGCCAAATGGGAAATTTCTTCGAATGTCGCATTGGCATTCAATGGCATGGCAGCATCGGATCGAGCACCAGTGGTTTCGACCCGCGTTGGCTGAGTTGGCTCACAAGAGCAGAGCACCAACATAGCGCAAAAAATCATCAGGAATTTCATATTTTGCCGTGGGTAAGAAGGTTGTTGGTGTAGCCGCGGTCAATCGTGAAGTTGGCGTTGAGGGAACAGATCGTGCTCATGGTGCTCAGGTGAGTAACGCCCTCAGTTGCCAATGAGTACGCTGTGGTTGTCATCGGTGATGATGCATGAGCTGGGCCAACTCTTTGTCCTTTCAAGTGGCATGCATGCCGTTGATGAGTACGGGGATAGATTTCTCGATGATACCCCAAGTGGAAGAAGCACTTGCGTATCCACGCATGCATGTTCTGTTGTCATGTTCCTATTCCGCCACAACAAATTAATCTTCATCTGACCCCAATTCTCACCGGGAAGCTGCGGAAGTCGTTTGGACGTTTGGGCGGCACAGCGGCGATTACACCTATTTTACTGTCTGTGAGTGGTTAGCTGGATCCGGCTGCGAAACGTCGGGGTTATCGCTCCGACCCACTGAGTTTGACTTTACTCCGATTGTTTGGAATAACGCATTAATCGCAAATGAGCATAAAATAGGTAATAATAGTGGAATTATAATTATAAATAACCACTGAAATGCATTGGATACGATGATTGCTATAATTTTCACAATATACCCAGAAGTCAGCAGTCCATGATCAATTAAATACGCAGTCGACACTCCAACCCAGGAATTCATCTTAATAAAAATTAACTTGTGAATATCGCTATATATCACACCAAAATATAACACACAACAAAAAATCCATTGAGTTACAGATCGCAGTGTCAACGCGTTACGTTCATTTGAGCGAACGGATATCTCTAATAGTAAAATTATAGAAAACATCCAAGATACATATCGCGCAAACATAAAATATGTCGCACCAAGAAGCGCATTATCACTTGCGTTTCGGGCTGATAAGATCGCAAGAATCAACCACGCAATGAAGCAAATTAAAAGTAATTTTTTAAATTTCATATTTAATTTGTCGAGTTATTTGTTCCTCAAGAAAATCTACAGCAGATTATGGAGACGCTCCATTCAAAAGCACTGTGCAGTCTTTCGCTGGTGCAGTAATCATCCCATAAGCCTTTGCTGCATTTCCGATCGAAACTTTATCATTAATTGTGTTTTCGAATATATATGATACAGGTCCTGCCATCGCATCAGAAACTTGTTTTGCTGCTGCGGCCGCTTTTTGGTGCTCTGCCTCTAAAGCCCCCTCGCCATTTTCTTCCTCTGCTTTTTTAATTCGATCTTGAATTTCTTTTTCTGATTTGCATCTTGTCAAGTTGTATTCTTTCATCTGTTGCTTCCCTTCTTCAACATTTTCGCTAAAATCGAGTAAAGCTTTTATTTTATCCAGCAGACTTTTTGTTTTTTGGATTTTTTCAATATCTTGAGCAGGATCTAACCCCATTGGATCAATCCAACCAATAGGATTCACCACATAAGCATGTAAATTAACTCCACCCCACAAAACCCAATCGGATCCTGATTGATGTAAGCGCCGAGTCTTGGATCGTAGTACCGATGCCGGTTGTAGTACAGCCCCGACTCCCGATCATGATGCTGCCCCGGCAGTCTTATGTTTTGCTCGATCCCGTGCGGATTGAACTCTTCTTCAATGTTGCCCCAAGGATCGTACCGGGCCGCCCAGACAATGTTTCCTTGCTGATCGGTCAGCGCCAGCGGCGTTCCCAAGTGATCGCAGTGGTAGTAGTGAATCGTGATGGGATTGTCTTGCAACTGCTGTTGGACGTGACAACACAAGGACGTCTGAGCGAG
>JGI24705J35276_12238274_pt1 | contig 18399 bp, 16 predicted proteins | sample TergutNt197P4_FD_35276 | JGI IMG/M metagenome (IMG submission 35276) | reverse complement strand
GCAGCCCTGATCATCTATGTGCTGTCGATCATCGGCATCGGCCTGATGATCTCTTCCTTCTCCAGCACCCTCCAGCAGGCCCTGTTGGGCTCTTTTTTGTTTATCGTCCCCGCGGTCACCCTCTCCGGCTTCTCCACCCCGATCGCCAATATGCCGAATTTCATGCAGGCCCTGACCTATCTCGACCCCATGCGGTATTTTTTGATCATTGTCCGCCGCATTTTCCTGGAAGGCGCCGGGATAGCATATTTCTGGCACGAACTGTGGCCGATGTCACTCATTGCGCTGGCATCGCTCGCGCTCGCCACCAGGCTGTTCCGGCACCGGTTGTATTGAACTCCTCTTGGCTGCCATGGCATCTTGATGATTACCCTGGCAAGCTGGTCAATAATTTTTCCGAAAAATAGCATCTCCCGTAACGAAAGGTATGTCATGCGCGACAGGGTCGCGCATGCGGGCTCCTTGCTCCGCGTTTATCGCCGCCGTCTGTGCAAACGCTTTTTGGCGCCACCCTCGGGAAAACGGCTGGCGTTAGGTCCCCTGCCAGTCCGGGGTGCCTTGGCCGCCCGTTGGTACTCTGTGGCCAACAGTTCGTCATCGGCCCATTGGGTGGGGATGGGATGGCCGATAAAGGTCTCGATATCCTCTAGCGTCAGCGCGCCCCGTTCGTCGGCCAGCGAAATAGCCTTGCCCGCGGCCCCAGCCCTGGCGGTGCGGCCGATCCGGTGCACATAATCCTCGCAGTCTTCCGGCAAATCGTAATTGATCACATGGGAGACCCCGTCAATATGCAGCCCTCTTGAGGCCACGTCGGTGGCGATCAGGATCGGCAGCTTGCCCGCCTTGAACTCCCGCATGATCTTAAGCCGCTTTTCCTGGGCGACATCGCCTGAAATCATGCGGCTCTTGCACTCGTTAGCCATCATCAGGGCCTGCAATCGTTCACCCTCACGCTTGGTGTTGACAAAAATCATCACCCGTTCCATGGCCTCGCAGCGCAACAACCCCAACAGCAGAGGAAATTTTTCCTTGCTGGCCACATGGTAGAGCACCTCTTCGATGTTGTCGGCTGTGAGATGGTCGTGGTTGACCTTTACCTGCTCCGGGGTGTTCATGAATTCGTAGGCCAACTCCATCACCCGGTTATTGAGGGTGGCGGAAAACATCAGGTTCTGCCGCTTATCATAGGGCGGCAGGCAGCGGAGGATGTAGCGCAGATCGCCGATGAAACCCAGGTCGAACATGCGGTCGGCCTCGTCGATTACCAGCATTTCGACGTATTTGAGGCTGCACACCCGCTGTTTGAGGTAGTCGATCAACCGTCCCGGGGTGCCGATGACGATATCGACCCCGGCACACAGCGCCTCGCGCTGCTTGTCGTAATCGACCCCGCCGTACACGGCCTGGATGGAAAAACCGCAATGCTGGCCCAGCAATCTGGCATCGTGCTCGATCTGCACCACCAGCTCCCTGGTCGGCGCCAGGATCAAGGCGCGCGGCTGGCCATCGCTGTTCCTGGTCCGTAAAAGACGATCGAACAGGGTAATCAGGAAGGCAGCCGTCTTGCCGGTGCCGGTCTGGCCCTGGCCAGCCACATCCTTGCCCGTCAGGCTCAGGGGCAGGGTCAAGGCCTGGATGGGGGTGCATTCGGTGAAGCCCGCGTCCGCAATCCCCTGGGAAAGGGACTCGGGCAGGGGCAAGGTGTGAAAAAACATGTAACTCCTTGGTTGATGGGGCGGTAACCGGGGAAGGCAAGGCCGATACCCGGTTTTTAGTCCGTCTTGAAATTGAGAATCAGCGAATCCCGTGGGGGGATGAATTGACGGTAGAGGGTGTTTGATTTAGCCAGCATGATCTTCGAGGCCTTGACCGCGTCAGTCTCTTTATACTTGTCGGAAAGATAGATGATCTCGCGGATGCCGGCCTGGATGATGACCTTGGTGCATTCGTTGCAGGGAAACAGGGCCACGTAGAGCCGGCAGTCCCGCAGGTCAAAGGTGGTCGAGTTTAAGACCGCATTGAGCTCAGCATGGCAGACATAGGGATATTTTGTATTCAGGTAGTCGCCTTCGCGGGTCCAGGGCAGCTCGTCGTCCGAGCAGCGCCAGGGAAAGCCGTTGTAGCCGACTCCGACAACCTTGTTCTGGCTGTTGGCCACGCAGGCGCCCACCTGAGTGTTGGGATCCTTGGAGCGGAGGCCGGAGAGGATGGCCACCGCCATGAAATATTCGTCCCAGGAGAGATAATCGGTACGTTTGCCGCTCATGGGGCATCTCCCTCGTTAGGCCTGGCTTGTTGCGCCTTGAACTGCCGCCGCCGCTCCCGCCAGTCCGGGGCGATGCCGGCCGCCTTTTCGACAAACTTCCTGATGGTCTGGAAATACAAAGGCCCAGCCTCGGCGATCAGCGTGTTGTGGTCGGCCCTGGGGACGATCTGCATCTCCTTGCTTTTCGCGCCGCTTTCCGCCTGGAGGGTTTCCGCCTGCCACAGGGGGATCAATTGATCGTATTGGCCGTGGAGAATGAAGGTCGGCTTGGTGATTTTTGCGATTTTGCCGATGTTATCAAAGGTCTGTTCTTCACTGATACCCATCTGAGCAAGATCTATCCCGAGTACCTTGGCCAGGGGCAGGGTTTTGGCGAATCCCGATTCGATGATCAGGCCACTGATTGCCTGTTGGTGGGTGTAGGCCACATCAATGGCGCAGGCGCTGCCCAGGGACCGCCCCATGACGAACAGGGCACCAGTGTAGCCGTGGTTGGCCAGCCACTCCGTAAGGGCGAGAAACACCACATTGCTGTCCGGCAACATGGTGCCGGCCGAGGGCGAGCCGGTGCTCCAGCCATAGCCGCGGTACTCGGTCACCAGGAAATTGAGGTTTTCCCGGCCATACATCGGGCCGATCTCGTCGTAATGGGGGATAATCTCGCCATTGCCATGGAATAAAATCAAGGTGGGCGCGGTGGGGGCGTGGCTGTACAGCCGGCAGGCGATGGTTGCCTCCCCGGCAACCGGGACCTCTATGTCGATCGCGCCGGCGGGCGGCAATGTTCTGGCCACCTTGACGGGGTGAAACAAAAAATGGGTTATTTCTGGTCGATCCATAGGAGTGGGCATGGCGGGTGTTGGGATAGAGGTTGAGAGTTCCGCCTGGCAGACAACGGTCAGGAGCGCGAGGGTCGCGGCGGCCAGCCCAGCATGGGCAAGCCATCGGACACAAAAACTCAGGCGCAGGGCCTGAGTCCAGACAGGCGCGGGATTATGGGAACCGGAATACATGGCGGGCGAGAAGCGATCAAGCAAAAACAAATACAAAAAAACGCAATTGGGTCATGTTCGCCGGAGTTCTTAAAGTTGCTCCTTACCTTACCTGGCTGGATTTGTCAAAATGGTATCTTTTTTCTTTTCCCTTCCTCGCCAGGCGCAGTAACCCCATAACCTCTTGCAATTCTTTGAAAAAGATTATACATTAAGATAATGGATCGACAGGTTCAGCCGGCGTTTTCTGCCACCTAAGGCCAACTTCCCTTTGGAACAGGTACAGGATGGACCGACACCTCTTCCTTGCCGTCCTGCTCGCCCTTTTCCTCGTCTTCGGCCAGACAGCCGCGACGGGTTGGGCAGCCGCATCCCGCCTGCCGCGATTGGCCGTCCCGCCGGACCAGGGCGCGACCCAAACAAACAACACCTCGCCTCGTCCGGATTCGATCAGCAAAACACCCCAGCCCCCCTTTGTCCGCTTGAGCCAGATGATCGTCAACCACGACTACCCGTTCAACCCCTTTACCGATCTCGATATCATGGCCTTTGATCCGAATAGAGCCGACCACGTTTCTTTTGCTTTAGCAACGCAAGGAGCCTTGTACTCCCCGTCCCGCGACGCCTTGGCGCCGGCGCCCGGATCCAGCGCCCACGGGAAGATAATAGCTATTCAACGCCTTGATGTCGCTGACGGACCGTTCACCCCCTTGTTCGGCAGCCCGTTCCGGCCACTGATCAACATCTGGCTGCTCCCTGAGAGCATGGTGGCCGCCATCGATCCGGGGCCCGAATTCGAGATAGAAACGTTTCCGCCGAGCCGCAGCGGCTTGAATGCCTCCGGGCGCGGTTCCGGCAGTGATCCCCTGGCGTACCGGTACGTCGTGGACAAAAAAACCTCGGTCAATGCCAAGGTGGGGTGGATTCAGAATCTCAGCAACTCCACGGGCATGAGGCCTGACCTGGAAGAACCGAGCGGAGACGGCTTGTCCCCCAACAAACTGCCCGGCGTGACCCTGAGCCTGGGGGCAAGCTACCGGGCGGTGACGCTGAGCGGTGGCTATATCCGCGGCCTGGACAACCGCGGCTCCGCCGACCTCGCCGCAACGGGAGAGGAGAGCGATCCCGTGGCCTGGAACAGCGAGCTGGCCTATGCCACCAAACTCATGGATCGGGAAACTATCCTGGCCATCGGTTATCAGCATTCCTCGGAGGGGCTCCATGCCTACCTGCCGGAAAAACGGTACCGGACCAAGGCCTCGATGGCCATCTCCGATTCCGCCATGCTCAGCCTTGAGTATTACCTGGACAGGGACGAAGCGATCAAAAACGACGAAGAAGACGGGTACGGCATCATCACCAAAATCGGCTTCGGCTTCTGAACCATGGAGGCGGCCAGGTGGCGCCGAGAAGCCACTACCCGGTAAAAAGCCGCCCTCCCTCCGGCAGATGGCGATCAATGGCTCAAGCGGCCCGGACCACCCAAGACCGATCCGCCGCACTCTCCTTAAGCCGTTGCATCAACTGTTCCCGGATGACGGCAGCGGCGGCCTGATCGACCTCCTCATCGCCGACATAGACGGCAACCTCCACCGGCCAACTCGGTCCCGCCTCCCGCTGGATGGCGATGTCGGTGCAGACCTCCACCCCGGGATACTCCGCCTCGAGGAAGTCGAAGATGATCTGTCCCCGCAGGTCAGCCAGATTATCCGCGCTTTGTTCAACGTCGTACCCCTCTTCCTCAAACAGGCTGCCGGCCATGATCCGGTCGGCCACAATTATCCGTGAAATCGCCACGTATCCGCTCCTTGGTGCACATAATCCGTACGGCTTGACGCCGCTCGTTTAAAAATTAGCTCTATACCACAGAGCGCCGGAACGGCCAAGCGGGAAGGCGCGGGGCTGATCCGGAACACCATTCGACCTTTTTTCTATGCGGACCGGTCGAGATCATTTATAGTACTGGGAAGAATCAAAAAGATGACAGCCATGTCCTCTTGATCCGCGCCTTAAAATAGACGGCCCTGGCCAAAAAGGCTGGCACCAAAGACCAAACGCCCTGGCGGCAGTCTTTGGGCCGGACGCCGCGATTAAGATCCCCCGCCCCATAACCACGAGGAAAAACAGATGAAAACCCTAGTCACCGCAACCAGCATTCTTACCCTCATGCTGGCCGTACTGTTGGGTGAAGCCAGCGCCGGCGTCTCGGTCAGCATCGGCGAGCCCGGGTTTTACGGCCAGATCGACATCGGCAATTATCCCCAACCGCGCTTGATCCGCAGTGAGCCGATCATCGTCCGGCGCGGCGCCGCCTGGGGTCCGCCGATTTACCTGCGTGTGCCCCCCGCCCACATCCGATACTGGAATCGGCATTGCAATGCGTACAACGCCTGCGGCCGGCCAGTCTACTTTGTCGAAGACGCCTGGTACCAGGATGTCTATGTGCCCCGCTACCGTGAACACCACCGGGTCGTTGCTCCTCCCCCGCCGCCCCGGCCAGGCTATTACGATCACCGCAACGCGCCGCCCCCCCCGGGGCCAGGCCATTACGACCACCGCAACCCTCCACCTCCGCCTCCGTCTCAGCCGCCTCCGCCCTACGGACGCAGGTAACCGGCAAGGCGTTACAGAAGGAAACCTGCGCGGGACAGACGAACCAACTCGCCCTGTGCCGCTGACATAGAAATTGACGATTGGGCGAAAACGTAGGCCGACGACCTTGCTCGTTCCCACGGTTGGAGCGTGGGAACGAGCACTCAATTACCGGCCGGCATCTCCTGCCCCAGGAACCGGACCAACTCAGGCCCTGCTGATCAACCTTCCCTTACCGGACGCATGATCGCACCCCCGGCCCGACCTCTTGCCCTTCACCTCGAATTGATCCCCTCCGGTCGGCCGAATCAACAAACGCCTCCGGCCGACTCTTTTTTATTTGTTCTTGCTCTTGCGCTTGGCAATCTTTTTCGACGACTGTTTTTTGTACAGCCGCCGGGCCTCGGCCAGTCGTTTCTCGCTCTTTTCGATCAGCAGTTCCTGGGCCGAACGCTTCTCTTCCTTGGCATCGGGCCGCTTCTGCACATAGCTGCCATCGGCCTGCATCTCCCAAGCCCCACGGCGGTCCGCCAACTGCAGGTTGAGGATTTCCCGCAATTGGTTTTGCAGCGACACTGACTCGATCGGGGTCATCACCTCCACCCGGTGATCCAAATTGCGCTTCATCAGGTCGGCCGAGCCGATGTAATATTCCTCCTGGCCATTGTTGCGGAAGTAGTAGATGCGCGAGTGTTCGAGGAAGCGGCCGACGATGGACACCACCCGGATGTTGTCCGACAGCCCCGGAATGGAGGGCCGCAAAAGACAACTGTCGCGGATGATCAACTCCACTTTGACCCCGGCCTGCGAGGCCTGATACAGGGCGGTGATCACCTCCATGTCGGTGAGGGCGTTGCTCTTGAGCTGGATCAACCCCTGTTTGCCTTTGCTCTGATGCTCGATCTCCCGCTTGATGTTCTCCACCAACGTTTTTTTCAAGATCCGGGGCGAAGGCAGCAATTTCTTGTAATTACGCGCCGGGGTGTAGCCCAGGGTCAGGAAATTGAAAAACTCGGTGAGGTCGTTGCCAATGTCAGGGGCGCAGGTGAGCAGTCCGAGGTCACTGTAGGCCCGTGCCGTGCCGGCATGGTAATTGCCGGTGCCGATGTGGGCGTAGCGCCTGAGGCCGTTATAGTCGCGCCGGACCACGAAAATGACCTTGGAGTGGGTCTTCAGGCCGACCACCCCGTAGGTGACGTGTACCCCGGCCTGCTCCAGATAGGTGGCCCAGTGGATGTTGGCCGACTCGTCAAAACGGGCCATCAACTCGACCACCACCGCCACCTGCTTGCCGTTGCGGGCCGCATCCAGCAAATACTGGATGATCTGCGAGTTGGCTGAAGTCCGGTACAGGGTCATCTTGATCACCAGCACCTTGGGGTCGGTGCTGGCCTCGCGCAGAAACCGCTCCACCGAAGAACTGAACGATTCGTAGGGATGCTGAAGCAAAAACGGCCCCTCTTCCCGGATCAGATGGAAAATATTGGGGAAATCGCCGGCGAGCTTATAGTGGTCCAAGGGCTGGTGCGGGTGATAGTGGAGTGCTGGCTTGTCGATGGCAACGATCTCCATCAGATCGCGCTTGCCCATGATGCCGTCGACGGTGAACACATCCTTGCGGGCATTGATGCCAAGTTGAAAGGCCAGCATGCCCCGGTGCTGCCGGGTCATGGTCGGATCCACTTCGAGCCGGACCACTTCGGCGAACTTGCGATCCTGCAAAGCGGTCTCGATCATGGACAGCAGATCCGTTGCCTGATCCGGCAAGTGCTCGGTGATGGCGTTGCGGGTCACCCGGAAGAGCTCGCAGCTCTCGATCACCATGCCGGGAAAGACGGTCTCCAGGTTGTTGGCGATCACGTCCTCGAACAACACATAGGTGTGTCGAGTCGGATCGACCCGGATGAACCGGTAGATGCCGGTCCCAGAGGTGGGCACCTTGATCCGGTTGAGGTAGACATGATCACTGTCACTATGCCGGGTGGCCACCAGGAGATTGAGCGACAGGTTGGAAATGAAGGGAAAGGGATGGGCCGGGTCCATACCCTGCGGGGTCAGCAGAGGGTAGATGGAGTCACGGAAATAGCCGCCCATTTTTTGGCGCTGTTCCTCGTCGAGTTCCTTGTACTTGACGATATGAATCTTCTGTTTGGCCAGTTGGGCAAGCAGTTCACACTCCATGGCCTCCTGTTTATCCAGGAGGTCGCGGACCACGGAGTAACTTTCGTCGATCTGCTGGTGCGACGTCCGTCCGTCCAGGGACAGCAGTTTGAGACCGGCCCCGACCTGCTGTTTGAGGCCGCCGATCCGCTTCATGAAGAACTCGTCGAGGTTGGAACCGATAACCGAAAGGAAAAAGACGCGTTCAAGCAGCGGGTTGCGCACATCGGTGCTTTCATTGAACACCCGCCGGTTGAATTCGAGCCAGGTCAACTCGCGGTTGAGGTACCATTCCGGCGAGGAGAGGTCGAACACTTCTTCGCTCTTTACCTCGCCGCCCTTGGGATCAACCGCCTTGCCCCCCCCTTCCGCTTTCTTCTCCACTCCGGCCTTCTTCTCATCTCCGCCCTTCTTCTCCTCTCCACTCATGGTATCCTCCCGACCGAGAGATTGGCAAAATTTCTATAATATTTAATCATACCGCACTTTAAGAACAAGAAATAGCAATTTTTCCGCCAGGCGCAATCGGGCCTTGCCCGGACGCAAGCAAAGTCCGCTACAGCCAGAGCGGGGCAGGCGGTCAGACAGCGGTATGGCGATCAGGTGTCCAGTCGGGACGTCAAGACCTCAGTTCCCTGCCAGGGCCGCCACAATCCAGCCGAAGAAGGAGCCGGGGAAGACGCCTAAGCCAAGCACTCCGGCCAGGCACACCCCAAGGACAGCGCGCATGCCATGCGTAACGTTCATTTGCCATAGGCCGGGGGCATCGGCCTCGCACATGTACATGAGGCGGACCACCCGCAGATAGAAAAAGGCCGAGATGGCGCTGAAGATGACCGCGCCCACCACGGTGAGAGGATAGCCGGCGGCAAAGGCGGCCTTGAGCAGGTAAAATTTGCCGATGAAGCCACCGGTGGGGGGGATGCCGGTGAGGGAAAATAAAAAAATCAGCATCAGGGCGGCCACCACCGGGTGTTTGGTGGCCAAGCCCCGGCAGTCATCCAGGGACTCACGGCATTGTCCCGGGGTGGCCAGGAGGATGAGCACCGCAAAGGCGCCGAGGTTCATGAACAGATAGATAACCAGATAGGCCAGGGTGGCGGCCAACCCCTCTTCGGTTCCGGCCAGCAGGCCAAGCAGGGCGTAGCCTGCATGGGCAATGGAGGAATAGGCCAGCATCCGCTTGAGGCTGTGCTGGCAGAGGGCGGTGATGTTGCCCACGGCCATGGTAAGCAGGGCCAGTACCGCCAGAATCGGTCCCCAATGGCTTTGCAGGGTAGGCAGACCGTAGAACAAAACCCGGCCAAAGATGGCAAACCCGGCCGCCTTGGGCCCGATCGACATCAAGGCGGTGACCAGGGTCGGCGCCCCTTCGTACACATCCGGGGTCCAGAGGTGAAAAGGGGCCACCGCCACCTTGAAGCACAGCCCGGCCAGCAACAGACCGAGTGCGGCCAGCAGGGCCGGATTGGCGGCCAGTTGCATGGCAGCGATCATCTTGGCGATCCGACTGATTTCGGTAGTCCCGGTCAGGCCATAGAGCAGCGACATGCCGAACAACAGCAGGGCCGAGGCAAAGGCGCCCATGAGAAAATACTTGACCGCCGCCTCGCTGGTCCGCTGGTCGCGCTTATGCAGCCCCACCAGGGCGTAGAGCGGCAGGGCCATCAATTCCAGTCCGAGATAGAGCACCATCAGGTCGTTGGCCGAGGCCATGAGCAGCATGCCCACCAGGGAGCAGATCAGCAGGCTGTAGTATTCACCCTGACGGGTACCCACGGTCTGCCAGAACGGTTCGCTGATCAAGCTGGTCATGATCACCGCGGCCAGGCAGATGGCCTTGAAGACCATAGCATAACCATCGGCCAGGAACATGCCAGCAAAGGCCGTGACGGGCCGCGCGCCCAAGACCATGATCAGGGCGGTGATACAGCCGACCACGGTCAGCCAGGGTAGCACCTGTCGCTGGCGGGGAATGAACAGATCGCAGCCGATCAGCAACACGCCGATGCCGATGAGCAGCAATTCCGGCAAGATGGGCTCCAGGGCGGTCCAGGTGACAGCCGCAGTCTGTATCATGGTTGTTCCTCGTTCAAATTCACTGAGCTAGGGTCACTGTTTAGGGCAACTGCGCCAGGGCGGGTGGCAAGGCCACCCCGGCCAGGCCCACGCCGTGGACCTGGTCAAGCAGATGGGCCACCGAGACGTGCAGAAAACTAAGCAGTCCATTGGGATAGAGCCCGATCCACAGGATCAGAATCACCATGGGCGCAAGCGTAAGGATTTCCCGCAGGTCGAGTGGCGCCAGGCCCTGCATGCCGGTCTTGACCTCGTTGAAAAAAATGCGCTGAAAGAGCCAGAGCATGTACCAGGCCCCGAGAATCAGGCCGGAGGCGGCGATCACCGCCGACCAGGGCTGGCTTTCAAACCCGCCGAGCAGGATGAGGAACTCGCCGATAAAGCCGTTGGTGCCGGGCAGACCCACCGCAGCCAGGGTAAAGAGCAGGAAGAACCCGGCAAAGACCGGCATGGTTGAGGCCAGACCACCGTAGGCCGCGATTTCACGGGTATGGGTGCGTTCGTAGATCATGCCCACCGCCAGAAACAGGGCGCCGGTGACCAGACCGTGATTGATCATCTGCAGGATTGACCCCTCCAGTCCCCGCTGGTTCAAGGCAAACAGGCCCAGGGTGACGAATCCCATGTGGCTGACCGAGCTGTAGGCGATCAACCGCTTGAGATCGGTCTGGGCCAGACAGATGATTGCACCGTAGACAATGGCGATCACCGACAGCACCAGCATGGGCGTCGTCATCAATTGGGTGGCGTCCGGCAGGATGGGCAACGAGAAGCGCAGAAAACCGTAGGCGCCCATCTTGATCAGCACCGCGGCCAGAATCACCGAACCAGCGGCCGGGGCCTCGGTGTGGGCGTCGGGCAGCCAGGTATGCACCGGCCACATCGGCACCTTGACCGCAAAAGCGGCAAAAAAGGCCCAAAAGAGCACCAGTTGCAGCTTGAGTGAATAGGCTTGGCCGGCCAGCTTGAGGATATCGAAGGTGCGGCCGCCGAATTGATACAATAAGATGATCCCGACCAGCATCAGCAGGCTGCCGAGCAGGGTGTAGAGGAAGAACTTGATGGTGGCGTAAATCCGGTTGGGGCCGCCCCAAATACCGATGATCAGAAACATCGGGATCAGCATGGCCTCCCAGAACACGTAGAACAAGATGAAATCGGTGGCACAGAACACACCGATCATGGCCCCTTCCAACAGCAACATGGCCGTGAAAAACTCTTGTATTTTATCGGTGATCGCCTTCCAGGACACCAGCACCGACAAGACGACGATCAGAGCGGTAAGCAACAGGAACAAGATGCTGATGCCGTCGATGCCAAGGCTGTAGTTGATCCGCAGGACCGGAATCCAGGCATGGTGCTCGGTGAACTGCATCACATGGGTTGACTTGTCAAACAGCAGGACCAACGGCAGGGTCAAAAGCAGCTCGATCAGGCTGATGAGCAGGGCCATGGTCCGGATGGTGGCAATCTGCTGGCGGGGAACGCACAGCAGTGACAGCCCGCCAAGGATAGGAAAGAAGATCAGGATGCTGAGCAATGGCATGGACATCGCGAGGTTTCCGTAAGAGTTCGGGTTAGAGGCCGATCAACAGCACCGCCGCCAGAGCCAGGGCGCCGCCGCCCATCCAGGCAAGGTAATGCGAGACCTGTCCGTCCTGAAGACGCCGCAGCCGTTCGGCCACCAGGGCAATGATCCGGGGCAGTCCATTGACCACCCCCTCAATGCAGACCAGGTCGACGATACCCAGCACCACCTTGCGGCTTGCGGCCAAGGCCGGCCTGACCAGGAGGATGTCGTACAGCTCGTCGATATAATACTTATTGAGCAACAGCCGGTGGACCGAGGCCAGCCGCTCAGCCAGCAGGCCGGGCAGGTGCGGCCGCATGCGGTAGAGAAAGTAGGCCAGACCAATACCGCAGACCCCGGCCAAGATCGAGCCGCCCATGAGCAATGCTTCGGTGGCGGCAGAGACCTGGACATGGGGATGGCCGAGCACTGGTTCGAGGAAATGGGCCCAGTGGTTGTCGCCACCGAGCAGCGCCGGCACACCAAACCAGCCCGCGGTTACCGCGCCGATGGCCAGCAGCATCAAGGGCCAGGTGACCACTGGGGGCGATTCGTGGAGGTGATGGCGCTGCTCTTCACTGCCCCGGAAGTCACCGTGAAAGACGAGGAACAGGAGGCGGAAGGAGTAGAAGGCGGTCATGAAGGCCACCAGGGTACCGATGGCCCAGGCGAACTTGCCGGCGGCCAGGTCGGTGTTGAAGGCCATGAGCAGGATTTCATCCTTACTGAAAAAGCCGGCCAGGCCGGGCACGCCGGCAATGGACAGCGAGGCCAGGAGAAAGGTTACGTAGGTGACGGGCATCTGCCGCTTTAAGCCGCCCATGGCCCGCAGGTCCTGCTCGTGATGCATACCGAGGATCACCGAGCCGCAGCCGAGAAAGAGCAAGGCCTTGAAATAGGCGTGGGTGAACAGGTGGAAGATACCCGCGGAATAGGCGCCCACCCCGCAGCCGATGAACATGTAAGCCAACTGGCTGACCGTGGAATAAGCCACCACCCGTTTGATATCGGTCTGGACCAGGGCGATGGTGGCGGCGAACAGGGCGGTGACTGCGCCGAGCACGGTGATCAGGTTGAGGACCACCGGTGACAGGGAAAAAATCGGATTGCAGCGGGCAACTAAAAAGACGCCGGCCGTGACCATGGTGGCGGCATGGATCAGGGCGCTGACCGGGGTCGGCCCTTCCATGGCATCGGGCAGCCAGACATGGAGTGGAATCTGGGCCGACTTGCCGATGGCACCGCAAAAGAGCAAAAGCGCGATCAGGGTAGCCGCATTGATTTGGCTGCCGAACAGGGTGATTTTTTGCATTTCCAGTTCGCTGACCCGGCTGAACACCTCCTGGTAATGCAGACTGCCAAACAGGGTGAACACCAGGAGCAGCCCGATGAGAAAGCCGAAATCACCGAAACGGTTAACGATGAAGGCCTTCTTGCCGGCATCGGCGGCCGATTGCTTGTTGAAATAGAACCCGATCAGCAGATAGGAAGACAGCCCCACCGCCTCCCAGCCGAAAAAGAGCTGGAGGAAGTTATTGCCCAGCACCAGCATGAGCATCGAGAAGGTAAAAAGGCTCAGGTAGGCGAAAAAACGATAATATCCCTCCTCGCCTTTCATATAGCCCACCGAATAGATGTGCACCAGGGCGCTGACGCTGGTGACCACGATCAGCATCACTGCGGTCAGTTGATCGACCAGAAAACCGAACGAGACCACCAGGTTGCCGGAAAGAATCCAGGTGTAGACATCCTGGTTGATGATCACTCCTGATCGAACCCGGAAAAAGGCGGCCAGGGCGCAGCCAAATGAGAACAGCACCGCAACGATCGGCAGCCAATGGGCCCGCGTCCCCCAGCGCCTGCCCACAAGCAGGGTGATGACAAAGGAGGCCAGCGGCAACAGCGGAATGGCGAGCAGGGAGGCCGGCATGTTTTCTTCCTATCCCTTGAGAAGGTTGATGGTATCGACGTGCACGCTGCGCCTGCTCCGGTAGAGGGCAATGGCGATGCCCAAGCCGATGGCGGCCTCGGCCGCAGCCACGGTGATGATGAAAAAGGTGAAGGCCTGGCCGCGCATGCTGTCGAGGAAGTGGCTGAGCGCCACCAGATTGAGATTGACGCCGTTGAGCATCAGCTCGATCGACAAAAACATGACGATCACGTTGCGCCGGGTGAGGAAGCCGCACACCCCGATGCAAAACAGGATGATCGCCAGGGCCATGTACCAGGACAGGGGAATCATTGCGATACCTCCTTGCCAATGGTGGCGGGTTCCGGATCAACACCATCGCCGGAGCCGGCCTGGTCCCGGCGCGCCAGCACCAGGCCGCCGATCAGGGCCACCAGCAAAATCAGGCCGGCTATCTCGAAGGGCAACAGGTAGGTGGTAAACAATTCCTGGCCCAGGGCCTTGGTATGGGTCACCTGGCGGACGGCCTCGACCGTCCATTCCCCTTTCTCGCCCAGGATGAAGGCAGGAATGATGGCAAGCAGGAGCACGGCCAGGCCGGCGGCGATGATCCGCCCGAGCCAGGCGTTGGGCACAAAACCATTCAGGTGGAGCTCCTCGCGCAGGCTGACCAGGAAAAGTACGAATAAATAAAGCACCAGAATGGCGCCGGCATAGACGATGATCTGCACCGCGGCCAGAAACTCGGCGTTCAAGGTCAAGTACAGTCCGGCCATATGAAAGAAAAGCACCAGGACCATGAGCACGCAGTGGACCGGGTTGCGCAGGCTGATGGCCAACAGGCCGCTGGCCACGATCATCAGGGCACAGTATGCGAAAAAGAGCTGGAGAAACATCGAGCCCTCCTTAAGCGTGTTCCGGGGGAAGATACCGTTGCCATTGCCGTCCCACCACCTGCTGTTCGCCGCTCCATTCGGGCGACACCGGCAGCCGTTTCGGTGCAGGCAGATCGCGTTCGGCAAACCCGCGCGGTCGCCAGAACGGATTGACGTAGGCATCGGCCGGCATGTCCAACTGGGCCGCGAATTGATCCCAGTTGGCCAGCAACTGTTCCTTGGTGAAATGCAGCGATGCCCGGTCAAGGCTGCTGTATTCGTAGAATTCGGTGAGCACGATGGCATTCACCGGGCAGACCTCCGCGCAAAAGCCGCAGTAGATGCAACGCAGGGCCTCAATCCGGTAGTTGTCGATCACCCGGCGACTGTTCGGCTCCTTGCCCTTGCGTGATTGGATGCGGATGCAGCGCGACGGGCAGACCACGGCGCAGCGCATGCAGCCGATGCACTTGCAATCATTGGTCGCAGGGTCGCGCACCAGGGCATGCTGGCCGCGGAAACCAAGGCGGATCTGCGGCCGTTCGTCAGGGTACTGGCGGGTGATTGGCCGGGAAAAAAGCCGCTTCAAGGTTAAAGCCATGCCTTGGAGGATTTCGATCTGAAAAATCGTAGCCAGCCAACCGCGCCGGGGTTTGTACTGAATCTGCATAGTGTTTTTTTATTCCCCCCTACGCAAGGATTGCCTTCAGGCAGGCGGTGAGGACGATGTTGGCCAGAGCCAGCGGGATAAGCAGCTTCCAGCCCAACCCCATCAACTGGTCGTAGCGGTAGCGCGGTAGGGTGGCCCTGATCCAGATGAACACGAACATGAACAAATAAACCTTGAGCACGAACCACAGCGGCGGGAAAAAGGGGACCGGGAACGGCCCGTTCCAGCCGCCGAGGAAGCAGACCGTGCCAATGGAGGCCATGACCATCATCCCGATGTACTCGGCCATGAAGAAAATGGCGTAGCGCATGCCGCTGTATTCGGTGCTGTAGCCGGAGACCAGCTCGGTTTCCGCCTCGGGCAGGTCAAAGGGCACCCGGTTGGTCTCGGCCAGCATGCTGATGAAAAAGACAAAAAAACCGATACATTGCGGCAGAAGATACATACCCAGGAATCGGTCGCCTTGAGCCTCGACAATGGCGCTCAAGTTGAGCGAGCCGGCCAGCAGCATCACCCCGACCAGGCTCAAACCCATGCTGATCTCGTAGCTGATCACCTGGGCCATGGAACGCATGCCGCCCAGAAAGCTGTATTTGGAGTTGGAGGACCAACCCGCCAGGACCACACCGTAGCTGGCCAGCGAACTCATGGCAAAGATGAACAGCAGGCCGATGTCGATGTCGGCCAGCACCCAGCCCTTGGCAAAGGGCAGCACCGCCAGGGCGGTCATCATCGCGGTCAGGCAGATGATCGGCGCGGCCAGGAAGGTCGACCGGTCGGCGTTCTCGGGGATGATGTCTTCCTTGAAGAAACTTTTGACCCCGTCGGCAATGGGCTGGAGCAGGCCGTGCCAGCCGACCCGCATCGGGCCCAGCCGCACCTGCATGTGGCCGATGATTTTACGCTCGAAGTAGGTGGCATAGGCCACATGGAGCATGATCACCACAACGAGGATCACGATCCACAGCAACATCAGCAGGATATCCATACAATCCCTCGGCAGCAAAATCTTTTGTTTCTAAAGTCCGGTCACCGGTCCGACTCGCCCAGCACCACATCCAGACTGCCGATGTTGGCAATCAGATCAGCGATCAGCTCGCCCTTGGCCAGCGCGGCCAGGGCTCCGATGTGGATGAACGAGGGCGAGCGGATGTGCATCCGATAGGGCCGGTTGTTGCCGTCGGCAATGAAATAGAAACCCAGCTCGCCCTTGGGCACCTCGGTGGCCACGTAGACATCGCCGGCAAGATAGGGGTCGCGGTCGCGGATGAGCTTGATCAAGCCGGTGCCGTAGGCATTGGTCCCCGCTTCGAGGCGGGCCGGCGCCTTGTTGGGCATGACCAGGTCCGGGGCGTCCGGGCCGATGATCGGGCCGGGCGGCAGTTGGTCAATGCACTGCTGGATGATCCGCGCCGACTGGTGCATCTCTTCCATCCGGCAGCGGTAGCGGGCATAGATGTCGCCGTCGCTGCCTAGAGGCACCTCGAAATCGACCAGGCCGTAGGCGTCGTAGGGCTGGTGCTTGCGGAGGTCATAATCCACGCCTGAGCCGCGCAAACAGGCGCCGGTCAAACCCAGGGCCAGGGCCTCCTCGCCCGTGACCTTGCCGACGCCCACCGTGCGCTTGAGCCAGATGCGGTTGGTATCGATCAGGGTTTCGTACTCGTCGATCCGGCCGGGAAAAATGTCTAAAAAGCGCTGCAACTCGTCGATGAAGCGGGTGGTCACATCCTGGCGCACCCCACCAATCCGGGGATAGGAAAAGGTCAGCCGGGCCCCGCACAGCTCCTCGAACAGATCCAATAAAACCTCGCGTTCGCGGAAACAGTAGAGAAAGACCGTCATGGCCCCGATATCCAGAGCATGGGTGGCCAGCCAGAGCAGGTGCGAGCAGAGCCGCGACATCTCGGCCACCATGGTGCGGATGTACTGGGCGCGCGGGGGCACCGAGATGCCGAGCAGCCGTTCCACTGCCACGCAATAACCAACATTGTTGGCCATGGCCGCGATGTAGTCGAGCCGGTCGGTGAGGATCAGGGTTTGGGTATAGGTCTTGTTTTCCGCCAGCTTTTCAAACCCCCGATGCAGATAGCCCACCTGGGGGGTGCAGGCGACGATGGTTTCGCCGTCCAATTCGAGATCAACCCGTAATACACCATGGGTGGCCGGATGTTGCGGCCCCATGCGCAGGGAGTAGCGGTCGCCCTCACCATCGGCCACCGGGATTTCCAAATTTTTTGTTTCTGTTTTTATGATCGGCCGGGTCATTGGTCGTCCTCCTTGGGCGTCGCCTGCCCATCGGGCTTGAAACCAAACCGGTCTAGATTTTTTGTCTTTTCCAGCAGCTCGGTCATGCCGGACCACTCCACCTTGCCCTTGAGCGGATAGTCCTTGCGCAGGGGATGGCCGACCCAGTCTTCCGGCAGGAGTACCCGCCGCAAATCGGGATGATTGTTGAAGCGGATGCCGAACAGATCGTAGGTCTCCCGTTCCATCCAGTTGGCGCTCGCCCAGAGTTCGACCACCGAATCGATGGCCGGCTCCTTGTCCTCCACCTCGGCCCGCACCCGGATTTCGTGGCGCAGCGCAATGGAATAGAGATTGTAGACCACCTCAAACCGCGCCAGTCCCGGCCCGCGGCGGCGGGCGTTGTCCACCCCGCACAGCGAGCGGAGATGGTCCATATGGATGGTCTCGGTGGTGCGCAGCCAGCGGAGGATGTCGACGATCCGCCCCGACCGGACGACCACCGCCGCCTGGCCCTGGTTGAGGTAGCTATGCAGAATTTCATCAGGAAATTCGGCCCGCAGCCGATCGGCTATCGCCATTGACTCCATCGGTATTCTTCCTTGCGAATCTTTGCCTGAAGTTGCAGAAAGCCTTCGAGCAGCGCCTCGGGTCGAGGCGGACAGCCGGGCACATACACGTCCACCGGAATGATCTGATCAACCCCCTGGGTGACCGCATAGGTGTCGAACACCCCACCGCTGCAGGCGCAACTGCCCATGGCCAGGACATAACGGGGCTCAGGCATCTGGTCATAGACCCGCCGCAGCGCCGGCGCCATCTTCTTGCTTAAGGTACCGGCCACCACCATGCAGTCGGCCTGGCGGGGGCTGGCCCGGAAGAGGATGCCGAAACGGTCGAGGTCATTGGTCGCAGCACCGGCATCCATCATCTCGATGGCGCAGCAGGCCAGGCCAAAGGTCACCGGCCAGATCGAACCGGCCCGGCCCCAGTTGACCAGCTTGTTCAACGGGCCGAGAATGGCGTTGGCGCCGGGGAT
>JGI24705J35276_12238275_pt1 | contig 18435 bp, 12 predicted proteins | sample TergutNt197P4_FD_35276 | JGI IMG/M metagenome (IMG submission 35276) | reverse complement strand
AACTGACTCTTCCCTTTGGCTCCAATAAGCGCTTCAATCGGAATGGGTTTGTACTGCAAACACGTTTCGGCCATAAAATCCATGCCGTGCCGTAGTTCAGGGTTCAACAGGTAATGTGCAATCATTGTATCAAATAACTTGCCTGCCACGTGAATACCATATTTCCGCAGTACAAGCATATCAAATTTGATATTTTGCCCGATTTTCATGATTTTTTCGTTTTGCAAGGCGACTGTGAAAGGAGCCAAAACCGGTAGCGCGTCGTCTATGGATTCGGGTACGGGCACATACCACGCTTCAAATTCATTTACGGCAAACGATATGCCGACCAACCGCGCCGTCAACGTATTAATTCCGTCAGTTTCCGTATCGAAAGCAAACACATCTTGCGAAAGCAACAAAGCCCCCAATTCGCTGCGTTTTTCGTCCGTATCAATTAAATAATAATTGTGAGGCGTATTGTGAATATCTGAAAAAAAGTCATTAGCTTCCTGCAAGGATGCAGGTTCTCCATATTCCTCGAAAGCATCCCCAAAAAGGGAAAGTTGAGCCGGTTGCAAAGCGGATTTTGCGTCTTTTGTTTCCGACGCATCTCCAAAAAGAGAAAGCTGTACTGACTGTGAAACGATTTTTTTGACTTCGCTCTCGCCGGATAATTTATGGATAAAACTGCGAAATTCGAGTTCGTTATAGATTTCTGTCAATTTCTCTTTATCAGGCTCTTTACGAACGCACGCCGAAGCGTCAAATTTGACAGGGATATCTGTCACGATGGTAGCCAAAAACTTGGAAAAACGGATTTGTTCGACGTTCTCTTCTATTTTTGTTTTCAGGCTTCCTTTCAGTTTTTCGGTTTGCGCGATCAGGTTTTCGATGGTTTCAAATTCTTTCAACAACTTTTGCGCCGTTACTTCGCCGACGCCCGGACAGCCCGGTATGTTATCGGATTTGTCGCCCATCAATCCCAGCAAGTCAGTGATTTGGTCGGTCGAGTTCAAATCATATTTTTCTAACACCTCCGGAACTCCCAACACTTCGTAATCGCCTCCGAATTTGGGGCGGTATTGAAAGATATGATCCGATACCAATTGTCCGTAGTCTTTATCGGGCGTCATCATAAATACCTCAAAACCTTCTTTTTCGGCTTGTTTGGCAATGGCGCCTATCACATCGTCGGCTTCGTATCTCAGCACTTCGAGGATTGGAATACGGTAGGCGCTGATTATCTCGCGAATATAAGGGACGGAAAGACGGATAGCTTCCGGCGTTTCTTCTCTTTGCGCTTTGTAATCCTCGAATACTTCATGTCGGAAAGTAGGGCCGGGGGGATCAAATCCTACGGCGATATGTGTGGGGGTTTCACGTTTCAGCACGTCTTCGAGTGTATTGACAAAACCAAAAATGGCCGAAGTGTTCAATCCCTTTGAATTGATCCTCGGGTTTTTGATGAAAGCATAATACGAGCGGTAAATCAACGCGTAGGCGTCTATCAGAAATAACTTCATTTTAGTATTTACTATGTAATATTTACAATTTACTTTTCATTAAAAAAAATATAATTTAGCGGTAAAAGTATAAAAAAACTTCCATACTCAAAGATTTTCTTACTTTTGCAACGTTTTAAAACACGTATGATGGAAAAACATCAAATAGAAAAGCCTGTTGCCGAATTGTTCGAACGGTTTCAGCAAGCGTTTGCTCAATCGCTTCAGAGCGACATTCGAACCATTAATTCGGCAATCGAAAAAATACATTTGGCGAACGGCAAACAAATACGCCCGTTATTGTTATTACTTACAGCCAAAGCATGTGGACAGGCCACTCCTTTTTCTGTCGAATTTGCCGTATTGATTGAAATGTTGCATACAGCATCTATCATTCACGATGATGTGATTGATGAAACAAAACAACGCCGTGGTTTCCCATCTATTAATGCCATATACGACAACCGGATAGCTGTATTGGTTGGCGATTTTATATTATCCGACACACTGGCAAGAGCAAACAGAACCGGCGAAAATCAAATCGTCGCTATCATTGCCAATCTCTGCCGCGAAATGGTTGAGGGTGAAATCAAACAGATGGAAAATTCGGAAGAGATCGTGCTTTCGGAAAAAGAATATTTGGCTACGCTTGAAAAAAAGACGGCCGCTTTGTTGGCTGCCTGTACGGAAATAGGTGCGATTACAGCAGGTGTCGGCTGCGAATTTCAAGCCAAGTGTAAACAATTCGGCCGGTTACTTGGTTGTTGTTTCCAGATAAAGGATGATATTTTTGATTATTTCGACAATCAACATATAGGAAAACCGAGCGGCAATGATATCCGCGAGGGAAAAATTACCTTACCGCTGCTTTATGCGTTGGGTTCAACACCCGAAATTGAAAAGGTAAATTATATGAATATCTTGCAAAACAGACAGTTTACACCTGAAAATATCACAGCATTGGTTGAATTCGCCAAAGCAAAAGGAGGCATAGAATATGCAACCTCCTGCATGATGGAATACAAAAATAAAGCCATCGAAATCATTGAAACGTTTCCCTCTTCGGAGGCGAAAAACAGTCTGTTGCTATTGGCTGACTATTTAGTGAACAGGGTAAAATAATATAGAGACATGGCATACCACGTCTCTATAATGTATTATAACGGATAATCATCGAAAGCATATAATGCCGAAGACAGGTAACGTTCGCCTGAATCGGGCAAAATAGCTACAATGGTTTTCCCCGTATTTGCGGGGAGTTTAGCTAATTCGGTTGCGGCAAAAACGGCTGCTCCTGAAGAGATGCCGGCAAGCAAGCCTTCAGTACGAGCCAATTCACGGCTTGTCCGGATTGCATCGTCACTTTTTACCGGTAGAATTTGATCAATAAATGCCGGATTATAGGTTTTTGGAATAAAACCGGCGCCAATCCCTTGTATTTTATGCATGCCAGGCTTTCCTCCCGAAAGTACGGCCGATTCAGCCGGTTCGATTGCCACGATTTGAATGTTCGGATCATGCTCTTTCAGTCCTTCACCAACGCCGCTGATGGTTCCACCCGTGCCAACACCGGCCACAAGTATGTCTATTCGTCCATCCAAATCGCGCCATATTTCTTCGGCAGTTGTACGTACGTGAATGGCGGCATTTGCCTTGTTGTCAAATTGTTGTAAGATGACCGAACCGGATATGCTGTTTCGTAACTCCTCGGCTTTCTGAATAGCGCCTCTCATCCCGTCTGTTCCGGGAGTTAATACCAGATTTGCTCCCATGGCTTTCAACAGATTCTTGCGTTCTTCGCTGATTGTTTCAGGCATGGTCAAAATCAGTTTATATCCTCTTGCAGCTGAGATTAATGCTAAGCCCAAGCCGGTATTACCGCTTGTCGGCTCGATGAGAATAGCGCCCGGCTTTAAGATGCCTCTTTTTTCCGCATCCATAATCAATGAGTATGCTGTGCGGTCTTTAATACTTCCTGCCGGATTGAAATACTCTATTTTTACCACGATGCGCGCTCTTAAATGCAGGATTGAATCATAATTGGTTAATTCCAATAATGGTGTGTTTCCGATTAATTCGGTTAAGTTTTTTGCTACTTTTGCCATATTTTTTTGTTTAATTGATTTTCGGGTACAAATGTAGGGCAAATAAAAATAGATTGTAATACCTTCATTAGGGTATATTTTATTTGAAAATCAGAAAAAAATGATAATTTTGCACTTAATGAATAAGAACAGAAGGAATTTTATCAAATCGGCCATTGGCATTACCACCGGATTGTTATCTACCGGTCATTTATTTGGGGCGGAACATTCATTGTTAGTGCAACCATCGGTGACCATTAGTAAATCGTACCGTATCCGTTTTGCTGTGATCGGTATCAATCATAATCATATATTCGGACAGGTCAATACGGTCATTAACGGAGGCGGTGAATTGGTGGCCTTTCACGCAAAGGAGGACGATCTTGCAGAATCTTTTTTACGGTCTTTCCCACAGGCAAAACGTGTCCACAATGAGGATGAAATACTGGAAGATAATTCGATACAGTTAGTTGTGAGCGCTGCTATCCCCTGCGAGCGTGCACCGTTGGGTATCCGTGTAATGGAACATGGGAAGGATTTCATGGTGGATAAGCCGGGCATTACATCTCTGTCACAATTAGCTGACGTACGCACGATACAGCAAAAAACCGGACGCATTTATTCGATTCTCTATGGACGTTTGGAAAGTAAGTCTCTTTTAAAAGCAGGCGAACTGATTAGAAGTGGCGCTATTGGAAAAGTCGTACAAACAATTGGACAGGGCCCACACCGTGTAAATCCGGCAACACGTCCGAAATGGTTTTTCGACAAAAAATATTTCGGCGGTATCTTATGCGACTTAGGTACCCATCAGTTCGACCAGTTCCTGTGCTATACCGGATCTGTTTCGGGTAAAATACTTGCTTCACAGGTGGGCAACATTCGTTATCAGCAATACATTGAATTTGAAGACTTTGGCGATGCTTTGGTACAGGGGGACAATGGATCGGGATATATCCGTGTTGACTGGCTTACACCGGATGGACTGAACAGCTGGGGCGACGGACGGATGACCATAGTCGGAACGGACGGATACATCGAAATCCGCAGTAATATTGATATTGCCGGGCGTGCCGGCGGTGACCATCTGTTTCTTGTTGACTCGAAAGGCACCCAATACATTAATTGTAACAATGTCGAACTTCCTTACGGACGTTTATTGGTGGACGATATCATCAACCGTACCGAAACTGCCATGACACAGACTCATTGTTTACTTGCGACCGAACTAACCCTGATGGCGCAAGCACAGGCTGTGAAAATAGAAAATAAAGCGGGAAACCTGTAATGGTTTCCCGCTTTACTTTCTATGAAATTTTACCTCATACTAATTAATCAGGCTTGTAAAAGATGTGTTGGTTGCATATTTGGCAAATTCAAGATCAAGTGAAGCTTCTCTTTTCAACGCCGGTTTTTTTGCAATGGCGGCTCTCAGATTTTCTATCACTGCATTTGTATCATTGGTGCGGGCGGCAACAATTGCTTTCAGGTAGTCGGTCGTTGCGTCCTGCCTTGTGACCGTATTCAATGTCTGAGATGCTTTACTGTAATCTTTCGACAGGATTTGAGCCAGGGCAGCATTGTTTGTTTTGCTTGCGCCAAACGAACTGACTGATTTAGCATAATCGCCTTGTAACAGGTATAATACACCAAGTGCTTCGCCTAATTCGGGAACCCCTGAAGCGCTTCCGATCAATTGTTCTGCTTTTGTTCTGTCGCCTTTTGTCAATGCAATCAGTCCCAAGTTAATATTGGATTCGTTATTGTTGCGTACGCTATTGGCTTTCGTAAATAATTCTTCCGCTTTCACCAAGTCACCGGCATAGAAACGTTGTATACCGATATTATTCCATCCGCGATAGTCGTTGGCAAACAATTGGCTGGCTTTTGTATAAATGGCTTCTTTGTCTGTATCATTGTTGGTCAATGTAGCGGCATACAATAACTCTTCAACCGTCAAGGCACTAGCGTTGCTCTGTGCCAACCGGCTGATTTCCTGGTCGGATTTACCAATGATTTCGACGTTTGCAATCAAACGTGAACGACGCAGTTGCGGTAATATTTCTTCAGCTAACGATTTAAATACAGCGGAGATATTTTTGATTTCACGTTCTCTTTCTTCCGGATCCCTGTACATTGAAAGTACACGTAATACGAGATCTTTATCCTGAAGATTGGATTTTGACACTAATTGTTGGAAGCCTTCCCAGTCTTGTGCCGTATAATGTGCATCTACATTCAGGTCTATCTGCCGTTTTTTCAATTCAGTTTCAAGATATTTTCTCGTATTTGTTTCACGTTGAGCTGCTAATGCGTCATTAAGTTTCAAACCGCCATCGGGTGATGCATATGCCGATACTTCAAGTGCAACGTTTTGGTTTGCAGCGGCGTTTGCTGCGGCAACAAGGTCTTTCCAGTCGGTTATTTCGCTCTTATTCAACTCTCTGGCACGGAGTTCAGCTTGTTGGATGACGAACATGATATTCGCATCGTGTACTTCCTTAATGATTCGTTGGAATTTGTCAGCTCCAATAGCCGGATTGGCAGTCGCCGCATCAGCCAACATGGATGTGGCTATCACCCCATCAGCAATCTTAACGTCAGGAAGTTTTACCGTTTTGTTTTTGATTTTTGCGTCAAATGTCAGATAAAGCTCCGATTTTTTCATTTCCGGTTTATACTTGAACGACGATCGCATCGTCACATTCCCACCGTTATTGAAAAGCACAGTAGGGTTATTGGCTTTTACCTTTTCACCCTGATACGAATAAGCTGTTCCCCAAGTTTCGCCCGTAGCATAACGAAGTACAGGTGTGATGGTTACAACAGCATTCTTATTAAACCATTTGGCAGGATACGTAATGCTGATCGTCACAGGAACTTCACCACCAATGGCTTCAAGGGGTTGTGGATCTGCCTTTACATACTGCTCCGATAACGGTTTTAAGTTGCCTGCACAGGAGGCTAATGCAAAAATTGCTGCCAATACAAGCATTGGCATAAAAAATTTCTTAATCATGATAGTTATAAATTATTAAAAATTACATACATAGTGAAAAGTGTCATTTTTTCACTGCAAAGCTAAATATTTTTTTTCAATTATAAACGTTCATAATACAAAAACATATACATTAACATTTATTAACTAAACAGGATGCTTTATCAATGAAAAAAATGGGAAAGGATGCTTTTTTCTTAAGATAATTCAAAAAAAAACTAATTTTGTACTTCGGTAGCAAACAATATGTTTGTTTTCAGTTCTCAAAATATCTCACAATGAATTATCTAATAAAAGCACCGGTCAAACTCGATACGAAAGTCCAACTTCCTGCTTCAAAAAGCATCAGTAACAGGGTGTTGTTGCTTAAGGCCCTGAGCGCAGACTCTATAGAAATACATAATTTGGCAGATTGTGATGATACAAAGGTCATGATCAATGCGTTACGGACAAACCAACCGGAAATAGACATCAAAGCAGCCGGTACTGCCATGCGTTTTCTGACGGCTTACCTTGCAGGAAAACAGGGGTATTGGACCATTACAGGTACGGAGCGCATGCGAAACAGGCCGGTTAAAATCCTTGTCGAAGCGCTGAATACACTCGGTGCGCATATTGAATATGCAGACAGCGAAGGTTTTCCGCCGCTAAAGATCAATGGATGTACGTTGCAAGGTGGTGAGGTTTGGTTGGATGGAAGCGTCAGCTCACAGTATATCTCGGCTTTGTTGATGGTGGCTCCTCTGATGGAGCATGGTTTACAATTGCATTTGACAGGCAGGATAATCTCTCATCCATATATTCAAATGACAATAGAATTGATGAATAACTTTGGCGTAATTGTTTCGAAAAAAAAACAGACTTATACGGTACGTCCACAATCATATAAACCTGTTCCATTTACAGTAGAAGCGGATTGGAGTGCCGCCTCATACTGGTATGAGATGGTCGCACTTTCAAACGAGGCGGAAGTAACCTTACAAGGGTTATTTGAGAATAGCCTTCAAGGGGATGCGCATATAAAGAGTTTGTTTAAGCCACTCGGAGTGGAAACCAGATTCACCTCCGACGGCGTAGTATTAAGACGCACAGCACGCAATATCAATATTCCGTTTATGTATGACTTCACTGATATTCCAGATATGGCTCAAACATTGGCAGTCACGTGTGCGATGCTTGATATTCCTTTTTATTTCAGCGGATTACAAAGCTTAAAAATCAAGGAAACCGATCGGCTAACCGCACTTCGCATCGCATTGTTGAAATTGGGTTTTGTAGTGACTGAACAGGAATCTCAAATACTACAATGGAATGGTGAACGAACCGATCGTGCGGTTACGCCCATCATCCAGACCTGTGAAGACCACCGGATGGCGATGGCTTTTGCACCAGTTGCCATCAGAGATGCCGCAGGGATCAGTATTGCCGGTAGTGAGGTGGTTTCGAAGAGTTATCCTCATTTCTGGGACGATCTGCTTAACGCCGGTTTTCAAATTTCGGATTTGGATAAATTCATATTTTAATGTATGTTTGCAGGCTAATTTAAATGGTACAATGACTTTTAAAGTATGCAATATCTTTTTTTATAGAAAAATAATGACTCAACGTTTCTTATTTTTCCTGCTAATGTGTTTTTTTTTCTGGATACAAATGAGTGCTCAAGATGTGAATTGTGTTGATCATATTCCATTTGGCCCTGATGTGACCTTTCAAGACACTGTCATTGTCAACCTGTTGTTTTTACCACCTGTTTTTAGACCCAGTATTGCATTCACAGATAAAGAGATTGTGCTTTCCAAACCTTTTAAAATTGAAAACTTTTTTCAACACACAAATCTTAATCCCGTGAAAGCGTTTCAAAAGGAAAAACTGAAACTTCAAATAGAAAATATAGCATACTTTTATATTCAACAAAATCAACCATCTTTGTTTCGTCATAGTATCAGTAATTTGCCATCAGAGAAGATAACTTTGATTACACATGTTGAAAAGGCAATGGTTCCTATCGAACAAAAGACTGAAATACCCGACCAAATCGGTACGCCAAAAAAATTTATTCCTGACCGAAAATACTGGATTTCTTCTTTCGAAAGTGCACTGAAATTCTCAGAAAACTCGACTTCCGACAATTGGCACAGCGGACCGACTAAAAGAACAATCCTGAATATTTTTACACGGAATATTTTTAAATACAATTATGAAAAAGATCTCATAAAATGGGATAACGATTTGGAGGTCAAACTAAATTTTTATAATGCCCCCAATGATACGTTAAGAAAGTACAAAGTTAGCGACGATCTGTTGAGACTGCATACTAATTTTGGGGTGAAAGCCTTTAAAAAATGGTACTACACCCTCGACGGTGAATTTAAAACACAGTTGATTGCTAATTACCAGGAAAATACTACCCAAGCACAAGCTGCTTTTTTATCACCTTATATTCTTAACATCGGACTTGGCATGAAATATGGCCATATACAAAAATATAAACGCCCTGATCGTTCAGTAGAACTCACCCTTAATCTGGCGCCATTTGCTTACACCTATATGGGTACTAAAGACATTGACATTGACTATGGACGTCACGGATTTCCAAAAGATGTCACCACAGGAGAATATAAGCACTATTTAAGTAAGCTCGGTTCAACGATTGACTTCAACATGACTGTGAAACCCAACTGGGATGTAACATGGAAATCCAGGTTTAAGTTTTTCACCAGCTATGACCGCGTTATCTCTGAATTTGAAAACTCATTGGATTTTGCCATGAGCCGTTATTTTTCAACATTATTGTATCTACATCTGAGATATGACGATGGAGTTACAAGAGTCAACACATCAGAATCCTTTTTTCAATGGAATCAACTGGTGAGCTTTGGATTCAGTTATAAATGGTAAGGTTTATTCAATTAGGAATTAAATATTTATTTATAGGTTGCACTGTGGGTCAATTCAAAAATTGCGAAACATGAATTTGCTGAAAACTGAATACTGAAAACAATAAAATATGGCACATAAAATTTTAGTGACAGGAGGAACCGGATATATTGGTTCACATACGGTTATTGAACTTCAAAATGCAGGTTTTGAGGTAGTTATTGTTGATAATTTGTCCAATTCAAACATAGATGTGCTGGACGGTATTAAAAGAATTACAGGGATCCGACCTTTATTTAAACAATTGGATTGTAACGACAAAGCAGCCATGGAATGCTTGTTTACATCGCATCCGGATATCAAAGGAATCATTCATTTTGCTGCCAACAAAGCAGTTGGCGAATCAGTCGTTCAACCCTTGAAATATTATCGCAACAATCTTGTCCCTTTGATTAATCTATTGGAACTCATGCCATTGTACGATATCGAAGGTTTGGTTTTTTCATCTTCATGTACTGTTTATGGCCAGCCTGATATATTGCCTGTTACGGAAAGCTCTCCTGTCAAACCGGCAGCCTCCCCATACGGTAACACCAAACAGATCAGTGAAGAGATTATTCATGATACGATCTTTGCAGGCGTACCGATTAAGAGTATCATCTTGAGGTATTTCAATCCGATAGGCGCTCATCCGAGTACAGAGATCGGCGAATTGCCTATTGGTGTACCTCAAAATCTGATACCTTTCCTGACACAAACAGCTGCCGGTATCCGACCCGTACTAAATGTTTACGGCAACGATTACAATACCCCCGACGGATCATGTATTCGTGATTATATTAATGTAGTGGATCTCGCTAAAGCACACGTAATTGCTGTTAACCGGATTTTAGAAGGTTTGTCCTCAACCCCTCTCGAAACTTTCAATCTTGGAACCGGACAAGGCGTTTCTGTCCTTGAACTGATTTATCAATTTGAAAAAGCAACAGGCGTCAAAGTACCTCACAAAATTGTCGGACGTCGTGCAGGTGATATAGAAAGAGTATGGGCGGATCCAACACTCGCAAACATTGTGTTAGAGTGGTTTGCCCAAGAAACTTTGGCAGATACATTGATTTCAGCCTGGAAATGGCAGTTGAAAATTAAGTGATTTTTTTAAAACTATGTTATATAACATAATTTATTATAATTTTAATTAGAAGAAGAAATTTAATTTTACGCGCAAAATAGCATAATTATTAAAAGATTTACAATATTATTATGAAGCCTGAACTTACACTTTCGGGATTGCTGACAGACAATTTTAGCAAGTTTATTGACGGGAGAGAAGTTTCGCTTTGTGTTTTAGTAAATAAACAAGGAAGCGAACTGACGGTAACCAACTACGGGGCGACCGTCATTTCATTGATGGTGCCTGATAAAGACATGAAAATGACTGATGTAGTGCTCGGTTACAACACAATAGATGATTACCTTACTGCGGAAAAATTATATTTTGGCGCTGTGTGCGGGCGTTATGCAAACCGTATTGCGAACGGTCAATTCGTTTTAGATGGCATAACATACGATCAATTACAGGTAAATAATGGCCCTAACCATTTGCATGGAGGCACAAAGGGGTTCGATACTGTGGTATGGGATATACAACAAAAAGACTGTCAGACGGTAGAAATGAGATATACTTCTGCCGACGGAGAAGAAGGCTACCCTGGGACGCTTGAAACTGTTGTGTCCTATTGCCTGACTGACGACAACGAAGTAGTCATTACTTACGAAGCTAAAACCGACAAGCCTACTGTGCTGAACCTGACCAATCATTCTTACTTCAATCTTTCGGGCGCCGGTAATCCTTCGATTGATCACCACCTGCTAATGATCAATGCCGATGATTACCTGCCAACCGACGCTACGGCTATTCCTTTCGGACAGCCCGAAAAGGTTGCGTTTACCCCGATGGATTTTCGTACACCACATGCGATTGGCGAACGTATTAATGACAACTTCGAACAACTGATGTTCGGCGCCGGCTACGACCATACATATATTATTAATAAGAAACCCGGTGCATTAGGTTTTGCTGTGCGTTGTAGCTCACCTGAGACCGGCATAGTTATGGATATCTTTACCACCCAACCGGGTGTTCAGCTTTATACCGGTAATTGGTTGTCAGGCAATGATCAGGGAAAATCGGGACATAATTATCCGAGGAGATCAGCGGTATGTTTCGAAACGCAACACTATCCAGACAGCCCGAATAAACCTGATTATCCGACATGTGTGCTTCGTCCGGGAGAAGTGTTTACTCATAAAACCGTATATAAATTTTCATTCACATAAATTATTAACAAACAAAAACAGAGATGAATATGGAAACGAAGAAGAATTATGCGTTACCGATTTTGATGATGATCTTACTTTTTGGTATGATCTCATTTGTTACAAACTTGGCTGCACCGATGGGTGTAGTATTGAAAAGCCAGTTCGGTGTTTCAAATGCCATGGGTTTGCTGGGAAATATGGCAAACTTTATCGCTTATGCCGTAATGGGGATTCCAGGCGGCATATTGCTACAAAGAGTGGGTTATAAGAAAACGGCATTGATTGCTATTGCAATCGGCTTTGTGGGGGTACTTATCCAATATCTTTCAGGGCATGCAGGCCAATCATCTGCAATGATGGTGTATCTGCTTGGGGCTTTTGTAGCCGGTTTCTCCATGACCCTGCTCAATACGGTGGTCAACCCTATGTTGAATACATTGGGTGGCGGTGGAAACAAAGGCAACCAGTTGATTCAAATTGGAGGTTCTTTTAATTCAGTGATGGCCACTTTTACACCGGCTTTTGTAGGTATTCTGATTGGTGAAGCTTCAAAAGCACGAATCACTGATATATTCCCTGTAATGTATATAGCAATGGGTGTATTTGCGCTTGTTTTCTTTGTGTTATGGGCTGTTTCCATTCCGGAACCACAGGCACAATGGTCATCCGAGCCGATTGGCAAACTGATGTCGGGCGCCGTGAAATTTCGTCATTTTATTCTTGGCGCTATCGGTATCTTTGTATATGTAGGTGTTGAAGTCGGCACTCCCGGCGTAATGCTTTTATGGCTTTCAGACCTGTCGTCTGTTGGGGCAACAATAGCCGGTTCTGTTGCAGGTACCTATTGGTTTTTAATGCTGATCGGACGTTTATGTGGCGCTTCCATCGGAGCAAAGGTATCGAGTAGGACAATGCTTTCGGTCGGATCATTGATCGCTCTAATTTTAATAATGGCGGCCATATTCTCGCCTACATCTATATTAGTATCTCTTCCCGTGTTTAAAAGTTCAGCCGCAGGCGCTTTGTCATTCGGGTTGGCTCAGGTACCTGTTAATGCCATGTTTCTTGTATTGGTAGGCTTGTGTACATCTATCATGTGGGGCGGAATTTATAACCTTGCTGTTGAAGGGTTAGGGAAATATGTAGCCGTAGCTTCCGGTATTTTTATGACGCTGGTTTGTGGAGGTGGGATTATTCCTGCTGTACAGGGATGGGTAGCTGATGTTGTCGGTTATCAGCCCAGTTATTGGGTAATGTTTGCCGGTTTTGCTTATTTGTTGTTCTATGCTGTGATTGGCAGTAAGAATGTAAATAAAGACATCAAAGTGGATTGAATAGAATTAGGAATTAGGAATTAGGAAATAAAGAATGGAGACAGAATATGTAAGGAGCCGTTTCATCAAACATTTTGACGGACGAACCGGCTCCATTTTTGCATCACCGGGACGGATTAATCTGATTGGCGAACACACCGATTACAATGGCGGATTTGTGTTCCCCGGTGCAATAGACAAGGGAATAATGGCTGAGATCAAATTGAATGGCACGCAAAAAGTGCGTGCCTATTCAATTGATATGAAGGACTATGTGGAATTTGGATTAAATGAAGAGGATGCTCCACGCACAAGTTGGGCCAGATATATCTTCGGAGTATGTCGCGAGATCATTAAACGCGGCGGCGAATTGGAAGGTTTTAATACCGCTTTTTCCGGTGATGTACCGTTAGGCGCAGGCATGTCTTCCTCGGCTGCGTTGGAAAGTACTTACGCTTTTGCCTTGAATGAGTTATTCAATTTGGGAATAGATAAATTCGAGTTGGCAAAAATTGGACAGGCAACCGAACATAATTATTGTGGCGTAAAGTGTGGTATTATGGATCAATTTGCTTCGCTGTTTGGCAAGAAAGGACATTTGATTCGTTTGGATTGCCGTTCATTGGAACATGAATACTATCCGTTCGATCCACAAGGTTACAAATTGGTGTTGCTCGATACAGTAGTCAAACATGAATTGGCTTCGTCTGCATATAATAAACGACGTGAATCGTGCGAGCGGGTAGCGGCAAAGTTGAATTCCGATTTTCTGCGTGGGGTGACAATGGAACAATTGCAAGCCATCAAAAATGAAATCAGTGAAGAAGATTATATGCGCGCAGAGTATGTAATTGGCGAAGAAAAACGAGTGCTTGATGTGTGTGATGCGCTTCAGAAAGGCGACTACGAAACTGTCGGACTGAAAATGTATGAAACGCATAACGGCATGAGCAAGTTATATGAAGTGAGTTGCGAAGAACTTGATTATCTAAATGATATAGCCAAAGAATACGGCGTCACAGGTTCGCGTGTGATGGGTGGGGGATTTGGCGGATGTACAATCAATTTAGTTAAAGATGAGTTGTACGAACCGTTTATTACACAAGCCAAAGAAGCTTACAAGACTAAATACAACCGCTATCCGAAAATATACGATGTCGTAATCAGCGATGGCGCCCGAAAAATTTGTGAGTAAGATTTTTTTATCAGTTACGAGTTACAAGTCATAAGTTGAATGATCGGCTTTTTTCTTGTAGCTCGTACATTTTTAACTTAATTGATATGAAAAAAATAACAGGTTGTGTGTTGGTAATTGCTTGTTTCTTTTTTTTGTCTGATTGTGAGATAACGAAAGGTTTACAAAGTATTTATAATATGAAGAGTTGCGAATATCAATACAAGTCAATTTCAAACCTGAAAGTATCAAACATAAACCTTTCAAATGGCATTTCCATCCTTCAGGTACCTCAAATACTTGCTATATTGAGCGGTACAGCCTCTTCCATTCCACTTGATTTTACATTAAACCTTGATGTACATAACCCCAATGCTACCGCGGCGGCCTTTCAGACATTGCAATACATCATACACATTGATGATGTGGAATTTACAAACGGCCGCCTTACACAACCTTTCAATGTGGGAGCAGGCGAAACACAACAATTGCCAATCAATATCGGTGTTGATATTGCCACCTTGATTTCCAATAATTCTCAAACGGCAATTCTCAATATTGTCAAAAACTTTATCGGAATAGGGAACGATAAATCAGCTGTGACCGTTCAGTTAAAACCCACATTCAATATAGGAGGCTCTCCGGTTACTTCTCCGGTATTTATTCCGGTCAGTTTTACATTTGGAGGAAACAAATAAATAATACTTAACTATGAACAGATTTTTTTACCTGATTATTACACTCTTACTGTCGGTATTTTACATCCAAGCAGCAGACGAAGCGCGATTATTGCGCTTTCCGGCGACTAACGGTCGCACCATTGTGTTTACTTATGCAGGCGACCTGTATAGTGTCCCCGTTTCCGGGGGTGAAGCCAAACGGCTGACTTCGCATGTAGGTTATGAGATGTTTGCCCGCTTTTCGCCCGACGGACAAACCATTGCCTTTACCGGTCAATATGACGGGAATACAGAGGTCTATACCATTCCGGCTACAGGTGGAGAACCCTTGAGAATTACCTATACGGCCACAAATGCACGCGATGATCTGGGCGACCGGATGGGGCCTAACAATATTGTAATGGGTTGGACGGTTGACGGACAAAACATTATTTACCGCAACCGCATAAGCAGCGGTTTTGAGGGACGACTTGTTATGGTCAATATAGAAGGTGGACTTTCCAAACAGCTGCCACTTCCCGAAGGAGGTTTTTGCAGTTATTCGCCCGATGGCAAACAATTGGCATATAACCGTGTGATGCGTGAATTTCGCACATGGAAGTATTACCGGGGTGGAATGGCTGATGATATATGGATTTATAATCCGGCTAAAAACAGTGTCGAAAACATAACAAAGAACGATGCACAAGACATATTTCCGATGTGGGTAGGCAATGAAATCTATTTCCTTTCGGATCGCGATCGCACAATGAATGTCTTTGTTTATAACATCCAAACAAAGGCTACTCAAAAAGTGACGAATTTCACGGACTACGATGTGAAATTCCCAAGTACAGACGGAAAACAAATCGTATTTGAAAATGGAGGATATATCTATTTACTCGATCCGGCAACAAAAAAAGCTGAAAAAGTAAACGTCTCACTCGCATCGGACAATGTCTATGCAAGAAGCGAAATCAAAGACGGGAAAGATTATGTTACTGCTATCAGCCTTTCACCGAATGGAGAGCGATTGGTCGTTACGGCTCGTGGAGAAGTATTTAATTTGGCTGCCGATAAGGGAGTTACGAAAAATATAACCCACACGCCCGGCACACACGAACGCGCAGCACAATGGTCGCCCGACGGCAAATATGTGGCTTATATCTCCGATGTTTCGGGCGAAACGGAAATATGGTTGCAGAAGTCGGAAGGCGGAGATCCGGAAGCATTGACCACTGGAAACGATACCTATATACGCAATTTTGACTGGAGCGCCGACAGCAAACAAATCCTTTATACCGACCGTCAAAACCGTCTTGTGCTGGTCAATGTGGCTACCAAACAAAAAACGGTGGTATTCCGCAATCCTTCGGGCGAACCGCGCGACGTGTCGTTTTCACCCGACGGTAAATGGCTGTTATATACCCTGTCGGGAGAGAATGATTATTGGGTTATTTATCTGTATAATCTGGCTCAGAAAAAACAATATCCTGTGACGGACCGATGGTATAATTCCTCTTCACCTGTTTTTAGTACAGATGGCAAGTATATTATTTTCAGGTCTATGCGCGATTTTACCCCGATCAACGGATCAATGGAATGGAATCATATTTTCAGAAATGAACAAGAAGTGTATTTGGCATTATTATCAAAAGACACCCCATCGCCGTTCCTTCAGAAAGATGCAGCCCTTTCGGAAATGAAAGAAGAAGCCAAAAAAACGGATTCCGTAACAATACTGATTGATACGGACGGCTTGGCCGATCGCATTGTAAAACTGCCGGTAGCTTCCGGAAATTATAATAATTTCTATTCAGACGGCAAGAAAGTATTTTTTGCACGCAATGGTTCAACATATTCATACGATTTGAACACACAAAAAGAAGATGTGGTTGTTGAAGGCGCTACGATGACAATCGAGGCAGGCAGAAAAAAAGCCTTGTTTCGCCGGGGAAGAAATCAATTTTATGTGACGGCTATTCCTTCGGGAAAAGCCGAACTGAAAGATGCTGTGGATTTATCGAATATGAAAATTCAAACCAACTACACGCAAGAATGGGAACAGATTTTCAATGAGGCATGGCGACATTTCAGGGATGGTTTTTATGTAGAAAACATGCATGGGTTGGACTGGCCGGCGATGAGAGCCAAATATGCCGTTTGGTTGCCATACGTGAAGAACCGGTTAGACTTGAATTATGTGATCGGCGAGATGATTGCCGAGTTGGGCTGTGGGCACGCTTATATTACAACCGGCGAAATGGATCGCCCCAAACAAATTCAGACAGGTTTGTTGGGCGCAGAGATATCACGTGATAACACCGGTTTCTTCCGAATCGAAAAGATTCTTCCGGGCGTATCGTGGCGACCTGCGTTACGTTCACCGCTGACCGATCCGGGTATCAAAGCGGAGGTAGGCGAGTTTATTGTAGCTATTGACGGTATTCCGACCAATAGCGTAAAAGATATGTACTCACTGCTTGTCGGGAAAGCCAATGTCCCTACCGAATTGACCCTGAATAGCAAACCGCAATTGAGCGGAGCGCGTAAAATCGTTATCCTCCCGTTAGACAATGAATATCCGCTGTATCATAATCAATGGGTACAGGAAAATATTGAAAAGGTGGACAAGGCGTCGAACGGCAAAATCGGGTATATTTATATCCCGGATATGGGAACGGAAGGATTGACGGAATTTGCCCGTTATTTCTACCCGCAATTGGATAAAGAAGGCTTAATCATTGACGACCGCGCCAATGGAGGAGGGAATGTTTCACCAATGATTTTGGAACGTTTGGCGCGTGAGCCTTACCGTTTGACCATGTCACGCGGCACAGACCGCACCCATACCGTACCTAACGGTACGCAGGTTGGCCCGAAAGTATGTCTGATCAATAAATATTCGGCTTCGGACGGCGATCTGTTCCCTTGGGGATTCCGTGCGCTCGGGTTGGGTAAGTTGATTGGCATGCGTACATGGGGCGGAATCATTGGTATCGGTGGTTCGTTACCGTTTATTGATGGTACGGATTTGCGTGTACCGGTTTCTACGAGTATTGATGTGAAAACTGGCGAATGGATCATTGAGAATTGGGGCGTTGATCCTGATATAGTTATTGATAATGACCCGATTAAAGAATGGAATGGCGAAGACGAACAACTCGACCGCGCCATCGAAGAGGTAATGAAAGAACTGAAAGATCGCAAACCACTGCCCGGCATACCTGATCCGAGGGTTTGGAACAAATAACCTTTTCTTATCTATTCAAAATACCTATGCAATGAAACATTTTTGAGGCATTTTTACCTATACAATGAAACCTTTTGTATCTTTGAACAATTATTAATTGATTGATATTAAAAGCATTATCGTTTGATGTGGGTTCAAAACGTAATTTCTGGATACGCGCTAAACGAGGCAGTACCGCTGAAGTGGATTTAGTGTATCTTTTCGACGACCAAATTATACCCATCGAAGTCAAAAGCGGACATAATGCGCATTTGAAATCACTGCATCAGTTTAT
>JGI24705J35276_12238277_pt1 | contig 18440 bp, 14 predicted proteins | sample TergutNt197P4_FD_35276 | JGI IMG/M metagenome (IMG submission 35276) | reverse complement strand
AATCCCAAAGCAAAAAGAATAACGGCCACAACCACCATCAACTCTATCTTTACAAAGCCCGTATAAAGTCCCATCAACGCATTGATGTCTTTCCAATTGCGTACTACTACTCCCTTCGGAAGCCTCGCAGCAATCTGATTCTGAACTTTGGCAACCGTATGGTCGTCGTTAGTGACTAACTGTACAGCTAACTCGTGCATGTAGTCTTCCGAAATACCGGTCAATGTGCGGGCATCGTCTGTACGGATAAATAGCTTCATCTCATCGAAAACAGGATTGTTAGTATGAAATATACCGCAAATCCGGAATGCGGCACTAACTTGCTCGCCATCCATATTCATAAGGGAAAGCACAATTTTGGAATTGAGATTGACGCGATATTTTTCGGCAAATTTCTGCCCTACAATAGCGCTGTTCTTTATATTGCCAACAAAATAATTACCCAGACTGTCGGGAATATATTGATACAGTTGGCTAACCTGTTTTTCGTTTTCAGGGTCTATAGCTACCACCTGTATTCCACCTGTTTTATGAGGCGATGCCACCATGGCGGTCAATACCATTCGCGGACTCAAACCCTTCACTTCGGGAATAGCGCGGATGTGCGTTTCGAGATCTGATACAGCAAATCCATATTCAATCTCGCCTTCGTCAATAAACTTCTGAGTGTTGATTTGAAGCAACGTTAGCTCGATATTGATAGTGTCTTCTACCTTTTGGTCAATCATACCATTCATAAAGGCAAGCGCAAACACACCGGCAACCAACCCAAGTGTAATGGCAAAAAGGATAATAAAACTGCGGACCTTGTTCCGCCAAACATTTTTCCATGCTAATTGTGGGATCATGCTTTATTTTCTTAATGCGTCAATAATATTCATTTTCCGAATGATAAAGAAAGGATACAGCGTGATAACGACTGTAATACAGGATACAATAACCGTTTGGCTGATGAAAAGCGACGGACTGATATCGAAAGGAATAACGGGCTGAAAACCCTGTGTTTCAAACGATTCTTTCAGGTTTCCGGTAAATTGAATCGGGAAATAATGAAAACAGGCAATGATCGGAAAAGCGATTGCTAAACTTGTCAGTAACCCTAATAAATTGATAAAAAGCATTTCTATAAAAAGACCTTCGATGAGCCTTCTTTTTTTCATTCCCAAGGCAACCATCACGCCAAACTCTTTGCTGCGTTCGTTGGTTAGCATAATCACGGTGCCCAACAAACCAAAACCGACTACGACATACAAAATGTAAAAAAATACCTGAAGCGATTTTTTGTTGGATGCAGCTCCGGCAGCCATTTCGACAATCAACTCCTGCCACGGACGATAGACAAGATCGTCGCCGGTTGCCATTTGCCTGAAAGAAGTGATCGTTTCGTGGATTTTATTTGTGTTTTGTAATATGACCGAAACATATGTTTGTCCCTCGGGCATAGAGATAAATTCCTGCGCCGAAGCAATGCTTGTATAAACGCAAGCAGCATCTTGCTGCGGGTCGAACGCCCTTACGATTCCTCTGACCACAAAAAGCCCTACAGCCCCGACTCCATGATAGCCCTGCCCGACAAATGCCAACGTGTCCCCCGTTGAGAGATTCATTATTTCAGCATACCGGCTTCCAATGATAACGCCTTCATCTTCCTGCGATAAAAACACTCCGTCTGTCATACGCGTATCTATTTGTGAAAATTGACTTTCACGCGCAGGGTCAATGCCAATCATTACCACCGGCTTTGAACGGGTGCCGTTCCACCCCATCGCAAACGTTTCGATACGCGGTGTCAAACGTTTCACATTGGGGATTGCTTCCCACTTTTGCAAAGTATTTTCATCTGCCGTAATAAAATTATCTACGGTTTTGTCATCCCAGTATCCGGTGCTCATTACCTGAAAGGTACCTGTTTGCCGTTCCACAGCGGTATCAATTATATAATTTGTCGAACCTTCCATTACCGACTTCAACAAAAGGCACATCAATGTAGCAAAAAAAACGGACGAAACACCAATCATTGTCCTCCGCTTATTGCGCCACAGGTTTCGCCAGGATAATGTGATTACGGTTTTCATAACTCTTTATTGTTCTATCAAAACGTTGTCTGCAACGTCTCTACTTCACCTTCTGCATATTCTGCTGCGAAAAGAAACTGTCCTCTATCGCAATGTCAAAATCGTTTTTCTCGATAAGCATCACGGTTTTCTGATTGGGTTTATCGGCCGGAACGACCTCCATACGCGAAGCCAGTTTGCGGCTGCCATACGTCTTGATGTCAAAGCTATTGAAAGTGTTGACCAACTCGTTGTCCTCATCGTAAAATTCCGTCTTTATTTCTACAAAATCCGTTGTAGAAACCCACATAACCACCTTGCCCCAGACCACAGCCGCATTTTCTTTGGGTGTGAGTATCACCTTATAGCAATCATATTCCCTCACTTTTTCAGTCGTTTCGAGTTGGTGGGTATAATCGTTCACAGACGATGATTCACGCACGATATCATCGTTCGTAAAGTCGCTGCCCATCCACGATTGTCCCATTACCGAAGACGACATTTTTATCATCCGTCCAATGCTTGGCTGCCAATTCCACAGATCTTTCTGGCGTTTGAGAAAGGCTTGTCCCTTTTCTTTCGCAGGCGCTGTGATCAGTGCAAGCGTATATTCCGTTCCTTTTGCCCACGATTTGATACCAATCTCGCGTGTCCATGTGGGGCGTACGATGGTCATGGTTATCTCCGAATACGCACTTTTCCCACGCCGGTTATCGTCTGCACGCTTTACGATTTCAGTAGCGCTTAATGTTTGCGCCGACAGTCCTATTGACAGGCTGATTCCTACTAAACAAAAAACTAACTTTTTCATTATGAACCATATATTTGAAAGATAAATAATCAATATTTAAAGGCACGAAACTCCGGTTTGCCGCATAAATCTGTCTGGTAATTGAACATATCCGGCTCTCTACGCATCTCGCCTTTTTCCTGCGCCACGAAAAAAAATGAACGTGCCAAAGCAAGATTTTTGTCGTCACTCCTTTTAGCCAAACAATCGCATGATATGTCTGCTGAAAATATTGTCGTAAACTTGTTGTCTGACAATATTTTTATGTGCTTTCAACATACCGGTAAACGTCGTGCCAAACTCAGCCGCCACTTTATAACCCACATGAATCAATTGCCGGAAATCAGAATTATATTCGGGATGACCCGGAACATGTCGTAATGTGTCGGCAATTTTCTCGCCTGTCCATTTCTCTAAATCTTTGGGAATAGGAAGGTTTGCATAATTGATATTTATAACCGAGGCATACGGGCCGCATAACTCGTCGAAACGGCCGAAAGCGCCCGAATAAATTGCTTTAACCAGATCAATCGCTGCTTTGTTACCGGTCATAGACAATCCGATTACCTCTTCGAGCCATGTCGTACCAGCTGTCTTCACATGTACGCCTTTGTCGTGTTTTTTTAAAAGGGCGCCGATAACCGGATAAATAGAAAATTTATCACTGCCCGAATGAACGCTTAATTTAAGATTGTCGGGTAAACCAAATTGTTTGACTGCAAAATCAATCACAAGTAAATCTTCTTCAAATTCTTTGGCAAATTGAGATACATCGCCCACATAATCAACTCCTTTATTAAATCGTCCGGTAAATTTAGGAGCAATCGTCTGCGCCGGAATTTTTTCACGGGCGATCGCATTCAAAATAAAAAACAATTCGACTGGCGACTGCGCATCGTTCACTTCATCCATTGATACTTCCGTCACAAAATTGCCTGTGCCTTTCGCTTGTGCAATATGTTGGTATATCTTACCGGCTTCCTGTACAGCAAACAAAAATTTTTCGGCAAGTGAAGTTAACAAATCCTTCGGTACATCAAAAGGCTCTTTTATTCCCGGTATATGCAACTTTCCGGAATATGGCAGATTTGAATCCACAAAAGCATCAATGTCAACTTGTGCAGCTTTTTTACCGATATATTCGGCTACATCGAGCGTGAAAAAATCTGATGAATCAATGAACTTGTCCACATTACTCAGATTGATATGGTCGGCATCTACAAAATAATCTCCTGTGTAGCTCAATGCCCCAACTGCATCATCTGCTTCATTGCGAGTTTCTTCGGGAGTAGAATGGACGATCAAATGCTCGCGATACGACTTGTTCCACACCGGAATAATTTCAATTCCTAAAAAATGACTTGCCTGCATTATCGCATCTAACTGTGATTCTCCCTGTTGTACGAAGCGGTCACCAATCCCAAATGAATATTTTTTTAATTTCATGTTGCTGATTTTTATGTAACTAATAACAAAAAAGCGTAATGTGTCTCAAAAAAAGAAACCTGTTTACTCAACAAAAGTAGTATTTTTTTTGGCATGTTTTAAAAAAACACTACTTTTAGCCACAAATTACAAAATATTCATTTTAAAAACATATTAACAATGGGAAGCAATAAATTAAGAATGGGCATGGTTGGCGGCGGAAGCGACGCTTTCATAGGCGCCATCCATCGGCGTGCAGCTTTGATGGAAAACGACATTGATTTGGTATGTGGTTGTTTCAGTATTGATCCCGAAATATCACTCAGTTCGGGACGTGCTTACCATCTTCCGGACAATCGTATTTACGCGAGCTACAAAGAAATGTTTGAAAAAGAAGCCCTGTTACCCGAAGGAGACAGAATGGACTTTGTAACGATTGTTACACCCAACCATTATCATTTCGAACCGGCTATGATGGCATTGGAAAGAGGTATTCACGTGGTCTTGGACAAACCCATGACTTTCTCACTCGAAGAAGCCAAATTGTTGCAAAAGAAAGTGGAAGAAACGGGACTTGTGTTGGCTTTGACACATGTTTATTCAGGCTATCCGGCTATTAAAGAGATGAAAGCCCGCATAGCGCGGGGCGATTTGGGTAAACTGCGCCGTCTCTATGTAGAATACCCGCAGGGATGGTTGGCCGAACGGATTGAATTGCTTGGAGGCAATAATGCCGGTTGGCGTACCGACCCCAAACAGTCGGGAAAAGCTGGCTGCATAGGAGATATCGGTACCCACGCATGGCATTTGAGCGAATATGTGTCCGGCCAGAAAGTTGTTGAACTGTGCGCCGAACTGACAACGTTCGTTCCCGGACGTCCGATAGACGACGACGGAGTGGCTTTCCTGCATTACGATGGCGGTCTGAAAGGACTGTTATCTGCTTCCCAGATTGCCATCGGAGAGGCTAATAGCCTTAACATTAGGGTATATGGAGAAAAAGGCGGAATGGAATGGCATCAGATGGATCCGAACTACCTGATCTTAAAATGGAGCAACCGTCCTAAGGAAATCATTGATGTCGGAAGCAATACGTTCTTAGGTGATTTTGCATCGTGGAACGTCCGCACACCCGCCGGACATCCTGAAGGCTTTTTCGAAGCCTTTGCCAATATCTACCGTAATTTTACCAAAACCGTAATGGCATTGCGCAACGGAGAACAACCGACAGCCAATATGTTGGACTTCCCCAATGTTACTGATGGGGTACGCGGCATGCAATTTATCGAAACAATGGTCGAATCCGGATGGAAAAATGACAGGAAATGGCAGTCCTGGATCGAATAATAAGCTCTCGAAACAGTTTTTTTCTTAATTTTTATTAAAAAATGTCATTTTTTAAAAAAAGAAACATTACTTTTATGCCGGATTAGTCACAAAACTGTTTTACAACCAGAATGGAACATAAAAAAAACGCTCCTGCGCTTACGAAGAAAAGGGGAAAATTTTTGGTCTTTCTAAAAGGAAAACTCTTTCTTTTTCTATTTAGTTTTATATTGGGTATCATTTGCTTTGCCGCAATATATGAACTATCTGTTTATTATTCGTCCGACGAATCATGTATGATTTGTCATGTACATCCTCATGTCGAACAGAGTTGGAAACAATCAACACACGTCAATAACAGATCCGGAGTGAAAGTGCATTGCGTTGACTGTCATTTGCCTCCTAAAAATCAGACGGTCAATCACTATATGGCAAAAGCCAAACTTGGCATTACCGATGTGTGGTCGTATTTGGTCAAAGACAGCGCAGATTTCGATTGGGACACCAAATCATCTTTGGAATATGCTGTCAAATATATTCCTAATGAATCCTGCAAAGAATGTCATCAAAATCTTTTCCCTGCAGGATTGACAGACGACGGTATTTCGGCTCACCTGTACTATGAAGAAAAGGAAAAGAAATTAGACCTGCAATGTATCAGTTGCCACTTAGATGCCGGCCATTATAATCCAAATTATACACATGGCAGGATGACCGGCGTCCCTGTCAGTTCAACCGCAACAGGCCCGATTTTTGAAGAGGCGGCAACCATTACTGAATTTGCTGATTATATCGAACAAATACCAGGGACATCAGTTACTATCAGTATGAAAGCCATTCCGGGAGGAACATTCAACATGGGAAGTACCTCTAAAGAAGATTTTCATCAGCCGGACGAATCGCCTCTGCGCGAAGTAACTGTCAGTCCGTTTTTTATGGCCGAAATTGAAACGACCTGGGATCAGTTTTTTGCATTTTACTCTCAAACAATGAGTCAGGGACGCATCCCGCCTGAAGTGATCTATGCAAATAACAGTGATCCTGATGTGGATGCCGTTTCAGGTCCGACGCCTCCATATGGAGATCCGGGTCAGGGTTGGGGAAGAGGCAACCGGCCTGCGATTACCATGACCCATTATGCCGCGGAAACTTTCTGCCAGTGGCTGTCGCTGCAAACAGGTAAAAATTACCGTCTGCCTACCGAAGCCGAATGGGAATATGCCGTCCGGGGAAGCTCCGAAACACCTTTTTTCTTTGAGGGCAAACCAAAAGACTATTCAGATCAAGGGTTTATTCGTAAATTTTTCAGCGCCAAAACAGATATAATAAGCGATTATGTGATCTATGTTAAAAACAGCAAAAGCCGTACCCAAGAGCCTGATTTGGTGAAACCCAATCCGTTTGGACTGAAAAATATGCTTGGCAATGTGATGGAATACTGTGCAGATAAATATGCTCCGGACGCTTATGCATTAACCGACGGAAAAGTAACCAATCCCATTCATACGGAAGGCGACGAATGGGTGGTTCGCGGAGGCGACTTTGCTTCTGACGCTGCCAATCTCCGAAGCGCTTCACGGGGATATACAAGACACGATGAATGGTTGAGAACTGATCCACAACAACCCAAGAGTATCTGGTGGTATTCCGATATTCGAAGCATCGGTTTTCGGGTAGTTTGCGAGCCGGACGTAACCATTATGCATTAGAAATCAGCATGTTTGCACCTGCCAAAAAATCAGGAGATTATTTCAAACTAAAACTATATTTATTTTATTAAACTAACATTACTTTAAAAAACTAACATTATGGACAAGAACAGTATTAGTAGAAGAACGTTTTTGAAAAGCTCTGCATTGGTCGGAGCAGCCGGTATGGTTGGTACCGGAAGTATCCTTACCTCATGTGATGGAGGAGGTGGAGAGGGCAGTATTAAATATACGCCGATTAGACCTCAGGGATCCTATTATATCCCTGAATTACCTGATAAAGCAACTGACGGTAAAGCGCTGAAAGCCGGTGTCATCGGCTGTGGAGGACGTGGTTCGGGGGCAGTCGTGAATTTTCTGAGTGCAGCCAACGGACTGACAGTTGTTGCATTGGGCGATACCTATAAAGACAGAATTGACTCCTGTGCAAATTCACTAAAGGAAAAATTTAATATTGAAATCCCTGAAAATAAACGCTTCACGGGATTAGATAATTACAAACAAGTGATTGATAGCGACATAGATGTGGTAATTATTGCAACACCTCCATTTTTCCGCCCTGCTCACTTCCAATATGCAGTTGAAAAAGGGAAACATGTGTTCCTTGAAAAACCATTATTTGTAGATGCAGTGGGTTATCGTTCTATTATCGCAACGGCAAGACAAGCATTGGCAAAGAACTTATGCGTCATTACCGGGACTCAAAGGCATCACCAACGTCAATATGTGGAATCCTTCAAGCAAGTAATGAATGGGATGATCGGCGAAATAACCGGTGGTGCTGTTTATTGGAACCAGGAACAACTATGGTTCCGCGAACGTTCGCCCCAGTATAAAAACGAGTGCGAATGGATGATACGCGACTGGGTAAACTGGAAATGGTTGTCGGGTGATCATATTGTAGAACAACACGTGCATAATTTAGATGTCTGGGCATGGTTTACCGGATTGAAACCGGTTTCAGCCGTTGGTTTCGGTTCCCGTCAACGACGTGTCACCGGCGATCAGTTCGACAATTTCAGCATTGACTTTACGATGGAGAACGGCATTCATTTACACAGTATGTGTCGTCAGATAAATGGTTGTGTAGGAAATGTTTCCGAATTTATCCAGGGGACAAAAGGTTCTTGGGCCACTAATGAGAGAGAAGGACATGTAATCAGAGATCTTGCCGGAAATGAAGTATGGAGGTATAGTATGGAAACCGAAAGAGCAAATTTCGAACAAACGGATCCATATACATTGGAACATGTGAACTGGATTAACCATATCCGTGCCGGTAAACCCATTGAACAGGCATCTGAAACAGCTATTCCAAATATGTACGCATTGATGGGACGTGAATCAGCATACACCGGCCTGGAAACAACCTGGGATGCAATGACTACTTCCGATATGAATCTGACTCCTAAAGACCTGACTTACGACGGAAAAATGGATCTGAGCGTTTATAAAGTACCGGTTCCGGGTATCTCTAACGAAGAAGCAGCCATTCAACAAGCAGCAAGACGTGCAGAAGCGGCTGCAAGAAGAGCGGCACAACAACAATAAACACCGGAATAATGGCAATTAATCGCAGAAATTTTATACGCGCCTCATTGGGCAGTGCGGCTTTAGCAACCTTAGCCGCCTGCTCCAACGGAGCCGGAGATGCATGTTGCGGAGCAGAGGGTTGCTGTAGTAATGCGCAATTAAACCTTTCTTTTCAGGAAGGCACCCCCCCGGGCCAAACATTAGCCGAAAAACTTGACTTCATGGAAAATCTGGGTGTGGTGGGTCTTGAAGTTAATGGCAGCGTTCGGGGTGGCGGTTTCTTAGGACAGCGGGTGGAGGAACTCAAACAGGCCTTAACTGGCCGTAACATAAAGATTAGCGCTATCTGTGCCGGGTTCAGGGGATTTATCCTGTCTGAAGAAGCAAGTGTCCGTCAGGAATGTATTGATACGATGCATCAGATTATTGAAGCAGCAGGCGCATTAGGATCTGTAGGAGTGATTATCGTTCCTGCTTTCAACAGTCAGGTTCCGGTCAAGCCGCATACACAGGAAACCCGCGATTTCCTCTGTGAGCAATTTAAGGCTATGGGTGAGTTTGCACTTCAGCATAATACTACCGTAATTTTCGAACCCCTAAATCGTAGAGAAGCATTTTATCTGCGCCAGGTAGCCGATGCTGCATCTCTCTGCCGCGATATTGATTGCGAAGGAGTGAAGTGCATGGGCGATTTCTGGCACATGACGTGGGAAGAAGCAAGCGATATGGGCGCCTTTATTTCGGCAGGGAAAAAATACCTGCAACATGTGCATGTGGCAAGCCGTAAAAATCGTATCATGCCAGGTCTTGATGGTGAGGCGGATAATTACATTGACGGATTCAAAGGATTGAAGATGATTGGCTACGACAAATATGTCAGCTTTGAATGTGGCTACCGCGGCGACGATCGTGCCGGCGCTGTCACTGCTGCCGTACAGTTGTTGCGCGAACAATGGGAACAAGCTTAGGTTATTCAATTACGAATTACGAATTACGAATTCATGATTGCATAACTGAGTACTATATGATTAATGATAAAATTGTAGAAATAGCTAATTTCAGACAGGCCGACAGAGCTGAAGTACTTGCAAGTGTGCTTAGGGCTGAAGGCATTGAATGTTATGTGCGCAACGAGGTTAGCACCAGAACATTCGGTGGTTTGGTTGACATAGGAGCACGGGTAGAAGTATTGGAAAGCAATGTAGCGCGTGCACTCGAGATAGCTGAAATAGGAGGTTTCTTTGCCCAAGAAGATGAGCGCGATTTGTATCCCGGTTTGGAGGAAGAAAGGGGTTGTTTCCTGCGCAAATTTTCGTTCGAAAAACGTATGATCATAATCCTTGTTTTACTTGCAATACTTGTTACAATCCTTTTGTATCTCGGATACAACTTATCCGAACCAAAATATTGAAAAAACGTGTGGGGGCGAAAGATTTTTCGCCCCCACACGTTTTTGTTATTCTTTGGGCAGACCCGCAGTTTAACCCTTACAAAATTGATAGTCTAATTCCTGATTTTGCATTATTCATCTTGCAATGTTGCAGCATATTCTTTCAGCAATTTATCCTGTACGTCGGTCGGTACCAATTCATAACTTGAGAATTTCATCGTGAACGATGCACGTCCTCCGGTAATAGAACTCAACGATGTCGAATAACTTGCCATTTCTTTCAACGGCACCTTAGCCATCAGTTTTTCATACCCTTTTTCGCTGTTCATCCCCATAATCATGGCGCGACGACCTTGCAGGTCGCTCATCACATCGCCCATATAATCTCCCGGCACAAGTACTTCCACATCATAGATCGGTTCCAGAATTTTAGGGCCTGCTTCTTTAAAAGCGATACTGAACGCATTTCGTCCGGCAAGCATAAATGATATTTCATTACTGTCAACCGTATGCATCTTGCCATCATATACTATAATACGTACATCACGCGCATACGAACCTGTCAACGGCCCTTGTTCCATACGTTGCATCACCCCTTTCAATATAGCCGGCAGGAAACGGGCATCAATCGCACCTCCGACGATACTGTTAATAAAAATCAGCTTACCACCCCATTCCAGATCCATCTCCTGTACGTCACGTGGTGTGATCTTATATTCTTGTCCGCCAAATTTATACATAGTCTGTTCGGGTGTTCCTTCTACATATGGCTCCACGATCAGGTGTACTTCGCCAAACTGACCGGCGCCACCTGACTGTTTCTTGTGTCTGTAATCTGCCCGGGCGGATTTTGTGATGGTCTCGCGATACGGTATTCGTGGTTCGAGAAACTCGATTTGTATCTTGTCTATATTTTCAACCAACCATTTTAATGTCCTGAGATGAAACTCGCCCTGTCCCGACAAAATCACCTGTTTCAATTCCTTGGATTGTTCAACGATCCAGGTAGGGTCTTCTTCGTGCAGGCGCGTCAATACTTCACTCAACTTTTCGGCTTCCGATTCATTCACCGATTTGACAGCCCTTCGATACTTAGGATCAGGGTATTTGATAAAGTCAAAACGATAATCACAGCCTTTTCCATTCATGGTATTACCGCGACGTATATCTTTCAATTTGACGGTAGCCCCTATATCGCCGGCCATCATTTCGGTCACTTCCATTCGGTTTTGCCCTGATACCGAGAAAATCTGTGCAATACGTTCTTTTGACCCTCTATCGGCATTCACTAAATCGTCACCCACTTTCACTCTGCCTGAAATAACCTTAAAGAAAGATACTTGTCCGATATGGGATTCGACGCTGGTCTTAAAAAAGAATAAACTGGTCAGACCTTCCGCTTTTAGGGTGATTTCAACGTCGTCCACTGTGCTAATATGAGGCATTCTATCAGGACAGGGAACAGCATTCCCCAGGAAATCCAATGCTGTCCGTACTCCAATATCTTTTCCGGCACTGAAGCAAATAACAGGCATAATTCCTCCGGCCACTAAACCCGCACTAATTCCTTTACGAATATCGTCCTCTGAAAGTGTGCCTTCTTCAAAGAATTTTTCCATCAGCACATCATCATGTTCGGCAGCCGCTTCAATTAAAATATTATTTAAGCCTGTTGCTTTGGCCATTTCACCGGCTGGAATATCCAGCACCTCCGGTACTCCTCCTTCCGGCTTCCATCGGTACATCTTCATCTTCATTACGTCAATAATGGCGTTAAAGGAAAGGCCTGCATTCACCGGATATTGAACCTGAACAACTTTGTCGCCGTAATTCTCTTTTAATTGGGTAATTACATTATCAAAATCGGCTTTATCATGATCTAAATGGTTGATGGCAAAAATAACCGGTTTCCTAAACTGTTCGATAAACCGGAATTGATTGATCGTTCCAACTTCAATACCATATTGACCGTTGATAATCATCAGCGCTACATCTGTTACATTGATGGCAGAAACGGCGCCGCCGATGAAATCGTCTGAGCCCGGACAATCAATAAAGTTCAATTTCCGCCCGCTCCATTCTACACTAAAAACGGTTGAAAAAACAGAATAACCATATTCCTTTTCAACCGGTGAATAATCACAGACCGTATTGCCTGCTTCAACTGTTCCACGACGTTTAATTACACCACTCCCGTAAAGCATGGCTTCAGCGAGAGTGGTTTTCCCGCAGCCCTTGCAGCCCATTAAAGCAATGTTCCTGATCTCATTTGTTTGATAAGTTTTCATTATAAAGCTATTTAATTTTTGAATATTATTTCCGATGCCGTCTGACCATTTGTTACAAACGGGTTGCAAAGATAACGTTTATTTATTATATAATCCGAATTTCATGGGAGGGCGCGCTTCTTTTTGAAAAAAAATGTATTTTTGTGGTTTGAAGTACAACAAAAACATCTTAAACTACATCATTATGAAACGTAATTTTATCCTCCTCACAATGGCGTTGGTTGTGTTTGCAACTTTTGCACAACAGCGAAATGTCAATCAGGACGAAAGTAAAGTGCCTGTTTTCCTTTTACCCGATGCCTTAATCAATGCGGCTGGTGAAAAAATAACGACTTCCGATCAATGGGAAAAATCACGCCGCCCCGAATTACTCAATCTTTTTTCTAAATTAATCTACGGAGATCCGCTTACATCTTCTTCCAAAATCGGGGTAAGCTATGAAACTTTACGCGAAAACCCTAATGCTTTGAACGGAAAGGCTATTTGTAAACAAGTCAAAATCGGCTTGTCCAACAATAACGTAGTACGCGAAATCTATTTGTTGATTTACTTGCCTAAGACCCTAAATGAAAATATCCCCGTCTTTCTTTCCTATAATTTTAATGGGAATCATACCGTTCACTCTGACCCTGAAATCCTGATTTCACCGTCATTAGCCAAAGTATCTACTCAGGATCAAAATCTGGAACGAGGCAGTCAATCGAGCCGATGGAATGTAGAAATGATTGTAAATGAGGGATTTGCTGTCATTACAGCATGTTATCACGATGTGTTCCCGGATCAGAAGGACTTGAAAGACGAGAGCATACTGCCTCTTTACGATGACTACGCAACGAAAAAGACAGACATACATGCCGGGCAGGCTATCGGCGCATGGGCCAAAGGATACAGCATTATGATGGACTATATTGTGTCCGATAAGATTTTCGACGCACAAAAAGTGGTGTTGATGGGACATTCACGGCAAGGAAAAGCCGCATTATGGACAGGAGCGCTCGATACGCGGTTTGCGATTGTCATCTCCAATAATTCAGGGTGTGGCGGAGCTGCGCTCTCAAAAAGAAAATTCGGTGAAACGGTAGCCCTGATAACCACAAGTTTTCCTCATTGGTTTTGTCCGACTTTCACCGGATATGCCGGTAAGGAAGAAGACCTTCCGATTGATCAACATGAACTGATCGCGCTGATCGCTCCTCGTCCCGTCTATATTGCCAGCGCCGAAGAGGACCTGTGGGCCGACCCTAAAGGCGAATTTCTGGGAGGGTTTTATGCCGGCCCGGTGTATCATCTATACGGACTGAAAGGACTGGAAACAGCAACGATGCCACCTGTCAACTCGCCCATTATGAACCATATCGGATACCATATCCGTAGCGGAATGCATGACGTGACCGATTACGACTGGAAGTGTTATATTGAGTTTGCCAAAAAGCACCTTTTTTGATTTATAATAAATATGCTTTTATTGTTGCGTGCAATAGCGCGTAATATTTTCTTAATTAATTTTCCAATAACCTGTTTTTCTTGAACCTGCGCGCTCAACTTTATTTTTTGCTTTAAGAATACCGTATCGTTGAATTTTCAATTCAACGGAATTGAATATCAGGATTTGTAATCCGGCTTTTTTTTCGCATTGCAAATGCTCATATTCGCTAACGCCGCATTGCAAATTCGGCGTGACAAGAGCCCTGAAAGGGTAATAGCATAAGGATAGGGTAACGCCCTATTAATCTGCGCACACCGGTATTTTTAACCCTGTAAGGGCGTAATCCATTTGATCACAGGCTTTCAGTCCTATAAATGACCGGCAGTTTTCACAGGACGACGCCCTGTGCAATTGATTATGAGGCTTTCAGCCTCCGTACCGTTGAATTCCCCCTACGATTTACAATCGTTGATTAAATAATTGAACAGGATTTTTTTATTTTGTATGCGACTGATTATTTTATGATTACTGTGCTGTCCATTAGAATCGGTTTTTTTCGTATTGATTCGGGCGATAACTGTAAAAAATGATTTTATTATGTTGCACTTCAGTACAAGTGAAAACCGGATATTGTTGATAAACCTGAAAGATTGACGGATAAAAAACAGGTTTGATATTTTGTTATTGTCGAAAAAACATATTACTTTTGCGACAAAAATCAAATCATAATATGGATTATACTATTGAAGAAAAGATATTTAAACGAATGAAAAAAGCCAAAAGGGGTTTGGTTTTTTTTACAAGTGATTTTGCAGCTTATGGCAATACCAAAACCTGCAATAAAGCATTGGAACGATTGGCAAAACAGGAAAAGATAATGCGGGTTGGCAGAGGCATTTATGCCATTCCACGAAAAAGTGTGTTTTTTGGTCGGATTGCTCCCGGAATAGAAGCGATTGCACATGGCATAGCAAGACGGGATAAAGCGCGGATTATGCCAACCGGTTTATTTGCAGAAAATTTATTGGGTTTATCTACACAAGTGCCTATGAAAATAATATATTTGACAGACGGAACACCCCGAAAACTGATGATTGACGGAGCGCCTTTGATTTTCAAAAAAACAAGCCCCAAAAACCTGGCTACTTGGGGAAAAGTCAGCGGATTGGTCATTCAGGCTCTGAAGTCTATAAGAAAAGAGCGGGTAACGGATGATGAAATTGAAAAGGTGGTAATTATTCTCAAAAAAGAAAATCCGAAATATTTAGCCAACGATTTGAAACTGGCGCCCGGATGGATACGTGAAATCATGCGTAAAGCATTAACAGATTGAAACATGAAGTGGTCTGAATTGGATTTGAATGAGAAACAAACGATACTTCTCAATACGAAAAAGAAAGTGATATTTCCATTGCACATCATCGAAAAAGACTGGTGGGTAGTACAAACGTTACGTTTGGTTAGTCAAATGGATATAACAGAACACATTGTTTTCAAAGGCGGCACATCACTTAGCAAGGCATGGGGATTGATTGACCGCTTCAGTGAAGATATTGATTTGGCGATTAACCGGGAGTTTTTCGGTTTTTCGGGCGATATTAGCCGTACGCTGGTCGGAAAATTGAAAGATGTTTCGAGTATCTATATTTCCAATGATTTTCTTTTTTCATTGCAAAAAGCCTTTGATGATAACGGATTTAAAGCTGTAAAACTGTATGTTGTTGATAAAAAAGCGCCTGACGACGACCCTGTGAAAATTGCAGTACATTATCCAACCGTAGCGGAATATTCTGCTTATTTGCAACCGCGTGTATTGTTGGAAATCGGTAGCCGTTCACTGATAGAGCCGGCTACTTTGTGTTCGTTTCGCTCGATGATTGGACAGACATTTTCTGGCTTACCTTTTGCAGACGCAGATGTTTCTATTCGTTGCGTGAATCCGGAGCGAACTTTTCTTGAAAAACTGTTCCTGTTGCACGAAGAACACCAACGTCCGAAAGAAAAGATGCAGATAAAGGGCAAAAGCCGCCATTTTTACGATATTTACCGGATTGCCCAAACTCCATATTCCGACAAAGCCATAGCCGACAGAGAACTCTATCAATCTATTGTTGCTCATCGTGAAAGGTTTAGCAAACTTGGAGGCGTAGATTATACTTCTCATTTTCCGCCAAACCTGAACCCGATACCTCCAACGGAACTGATGCCGGAATGGGAGCGGGATTATGCTGAACTGCAAGGACAGATGATTGCTGGGGAAAATGTCAGGTTTGAAACGGTAATGAATGAGGCAAAAAGGGTTTGTAATAAAATCAATGGATTCTAATAGGTTACGATCATTTTTTTTGTATCAACAAGCATATCGTCCACAATCAGGGAGTAGTAATACATGCCGGAGGCTAATGTGCCTGCTTCAATTGTTACGCTGCCGGCGCCGACGGGCGATGAGATGGGGATTTGCTGCAATACCCTTCCTGATATGTTGGTGATTACGATCCGGGCTGAACGGACAGTTTCGGGCAGGACATAACGGATCGTTGTGGACTGATTAAAGGGGTTGGGAAAGTTCTGTTCCAACGAGGCGTCGGGCATTTGCGAACTGCGCATATCGGGAAATGACTCGTCGTCGCCGCCCAACAGCTTGTTTGCCATCTCTTCCAACCGGTCTATCCGCGATTCGAGCGCTACGATAACCGAATCTTTGGCGTCGTTTTGAACGCTCAGCTCCTGTACGGCTTTGACCAATGGCACGATAAATTCAGAATACCGCAATCCATACAGGCTGTTGTCGTTTGCGGCCGCATCCACACCGCTGAAATCATATCCGATACTTTGCGCCGCCTTCTCCACGTCCTGCGCGATAAAACCGGAATATACAATCTTCTCCTTCGCTTCTCTTGCTTTGGTATCGACGGGTGGAGGCGTCATCTCCTTGTTCATTTTCGACCCGTCATTGCGGGCGCTCTCGTCATTGCGGGCTTGACCCGCAACCCCCTGTTCTCTATCCCGTCTGTCATTACGTGTACGATCCTCAATCCACTCTTCCCTCGTCATCCCGTTTCTCACAATCTTATCGGCCGCCTCCAAATCCATATTGTAGGTGACCGGCTGCAATAACCTGATAAATTCAAGTCCGGGAACATCCTGCCGGATATTCTTTTTTACCCGCTTGTCGGAGATAGTTGTCCAGGGCACATAGCCCCCGATGCTGGTAATATGGTTATTCCCAATCATTACCTGATTGCTTGCTGTGGCCAGTGCGTTATAACCGATAACAGTTGCATTATCAATAATATTGTAAGAATTAACATTTGCCCAATATCCAATTGCTGTATTGTTGCTGCCCCAACCAAATCCCGTATTATAATTGCCGATCGTATTCATTTCCATTGCCTGCGAGCCGATGGCTGTATTGTATTCGCCCGTTGTATTGCTGAAAAGCGATTTCATGCCTATGGCCGTATTATGGTTTCCTGTTGTATTGGCAACGAGCGACCAGGCGCCGGCGGCTGTATTGTTGACGCCTGTCGAATTGTTGGTAAGGGCAACATATCCGAGCGCCGTGTTCTGCATACCGGTGGTGTTGCCGCGAAGCGACTTGAAGCCAAGGGCGGTAAGCGAATGACCGGACGTATTGTTGGATGCGGCCTCAAACCCTATGGCGATATTGTCGTTTTGCGCATTGGTGCGTAATGCATTATGGCCGATGGCAACGATGTTGCTGACTGTGCCACTCTGGTTGGAGGCGGCGTTCGAGCCTAATGCGACATTGTACGATCCGCTACTGTTGAGGTCGAGCGCCCACGTACCGACGGCTACATTCCATGAACCGGATGTGTTGTAGTTGAGCGCCTGCGCACCTATGGCTGTGTTGTTGGAGCCGTTGGACGGGTTGAGGGTCAGATAACCGAAAGTCACATTGTAATTGCCCGGGTATCCGGTAAATCCTTACCGTAGATTGTTTACTCTTAGTATCAACGGTTGGTTGTCTGTTGTCCCCACAAAATTGGAGGAGGTGGTACCGGCATTGCCGGTCAGTGACCACTGTGCGAAAACGCTTACTGAGATCAGTAAGCCTGCGAAAATCAAACATAAATTTTTCATTGTAGTATGGTTTTAAAAATGTGATAATGGTTAATTTCTCATTCTGAATTTGAATCAGGATTCACAGGGCGATACCTTGTGCTATTGATTACAGGCTTTCAGTCCTATAAAAAAACCGGCATAGGATTCACAGGGCGATGCCCTGTGCTATTGATTACAGGCTTTCAGCCCTATAAAAAAACCGGCATCATCTTCACAGGGCGACGCCCTGTGCTATTGATTACAGGCTTTCAGCCTTAGACACTTCGCTGAGCGGTAATGTAGAGACGGATAATTATCCGTCTCTACAAATAGCGAGATGTTTCGACTTCGCTCAACATGACAGTAGGGGCAAGGCATGGCCTTGCCCCTACAATTTTTATGGGACTTGCGTCATGGCCCATACCATAATATTT
>JGI24705J35276_12238276_pt1 | contig 18440 bp, 17 predicted proteins | sample TergutNt197P4_FD_35276 | JGI IMG/M metagenome (IMG submission 35276) | reverse complement strand
TTGGACAAATTAACCGATTTGTTCCCACAAGTGGAATGGACGTCGCGCATCTATTTTGGAGGATTACTTGATGTTCCGGATGTTCACGGCGAAACACGCGCCCAAGGGCCGGTAGTCGGAAGTGCATACGACCTACTCACTCCCCATAGCCTCGAAGCCCAACGGCTCGGCCTCCAACAAGCCCTGACGGCGGGTCGCCTGATCCAGAATCAGGGAGAAGTGATTATCAGTTACGATTTTGCAGAACGATTCGGCGTTGCGCCGGGAGATTCGCTTACTTTTTTGGGATCCACCATGTACGATGCTATGAGCGCCGCCAATTATGCGGTAGCCGGCGTTGTTCGTTTTGGGATGGCCGCCCTTGATCGTGGAGCCATTATCTTGGATCTGACCGATGCGCGCCTCCTGCTCGATATGGAAAACGCTTCCGGAGAGATTTTTGGTTTTTTGCCGGACAATCTATACCAACGCGAGCAAGCCGAGGATATCAAGCAAGCATTTAATGCCCTCTATCACGATGATCCCGACGAATACGCTCCCTTTATGATTCAACTCTTTGATCAGGCGTCTATGTCAAGCACCATCATTTATGCTAATAACGTGGTAACCCTGATGATCGCACTGTTGGTCGTAGCCCTCTCCATTGTCTTGTGGAATACGGGCGTATTGGGCGGCATCCGCAGGTATAACGAATTTGGGATTCGCTTGGCGATGGGAGAGCTCAAGGGGCATATCTACCGCAGCCTCCTTATCGAATCGTTATTTATTGGAGTGATCGGATCTTCTCTCGGCACCCTGCTGGGTCTTGCCCTGTCGCTCTACCTCAGCAAACACGGTATCAATTATGCCGATATGATGAACAATATGTCGCTGTTGATAGACCCTGTAGTCCGCTCCCAATTCCATCCACGGATGCTTTACATTGGTTATATTCCGGGTGTAATATCGATGCTGATCGGCAGCGCGCTGGCAGGCATGGCCATCTATAAACGCAAAACGGCCTTATTATTTAAAGAATTAGGATAATCACTTTATACACCATGAGAAAAGCCTTTACACTCCTTTTTACCTGCAGCCTGGTGGGAGCGCAGGCTCAGGATGCCCTAAGAATCCTGAGCGAGGTAGACAAAAACATCTCTGCAGATAGTCGGATTATTGAATCGACCATGATCGTGCACGGAAAACGCAACGACCGAACCCTGACCTCAAAAAGCTATACCATGGGTGACAAAAAATCGTTTTCCGAATATTTGTCGCCTGCCAGAGACAAGGGAACCAAGATGTTAAAGTTAGATACGGAGATGTGGGTATACACCCCTTCGACCGACCGCACCATTATGATTTCGGGACATCTGCTGCGTCAATCGGTCATGGGTTCCGACCTCTCGTACGAAGACATGATGGACGACCGCAAACTACAGGAAATTTATACACCTCAAATGGCTGGCGAAGAGATGATAGAGGGGCGAAAGTGCCACATACTGCACCTTCAGGCCAAAGTAACCGACGCCGCCTACGAATCGCAAAAAATCTGGGTAGACGCCGAGCGGATGATCCCCCTCAAACAGGAACTCTATGCCAAGAGCGGACAACTCCTCAAACGGATTTTGCTGTCCAATGTACAGCAAATACAGGGTCGCTGGTTTCCCTTGAAGATGAACTATAAAGATATGCTCAAAGAGGGAGAGGGCACCGACTGGATTATTGCCTCTATCCAATTCAATCAACCCATTCCCGATTATATCTTTAGCAAAGCCAGTCTCAAGCAATAAGAAATTTTCTGTTGATGACCGGTCTGTACAAATACGGTACGGCAGCGCTTATCTGCCTCTGCCTGTTTCCCGTTGGAATCAGGGGACAGTTTAGGTTTAGCGGTCAGTTATCCGGTATCATGCAGTATACCCCCGATGTGTATACGGATTTTTCCGCCGCCGGACGTTATATTCCTCAATTGAATTATAAAATCCCTTTAAAGAAAGAACATCTTATTGATTTTGAGGCATCCGCTAATATATTCGGCAATATGGACGCCGCTCTTTTTTACGACATTTATTTTGACTGGAAAATAAAGGCCTACCGGTATTGGGCCCGTTATTCCAACGCCCGCATGGAGGTGCGGATCGGCCTGCAAAAAATCAACTTTGGATCGGCCCAAATGTTTCGCCCTCTGATGTGGTTTGACCGGATGGATCCCCGCGACCCGCTTCAACTCACCGACGGCGTCAAAGCCCTTTTGGGACGCTATTACTTTTTAAACAACGCCAATATTTGGATATGGGGATTATACGGTAACAACGATCTTAAAGGGTACGAACTGACCCCCGTGGGCAAACACCGCCCCGAAGTTGGCGGACGCATACAACTTCCCATTCCCAAGGGAGAAGCGGCTTTAACCTACCACTACCGCATAACCGACCCCGCCTCCCTCTTCCCCCCCTGGTCATCCGCCCGACCTCCTTTTGAAGAGGTTGGGGAACAAAAGATAGGATTTGATTTTAAAGTCAATGCCGAAGCGGGATTTTGGTTGGAAAGTTCATGGACACGCTTTAACCGCAACCTCGGCGTCTACACCCATCAGGAGATGATTACCGCAGGCTCCGACTACACCTTTGGCATTGGCAACGGCCTGCTCGCCACCTTTGAACAATGTATTTACTCCTATGACCAAAATGCTTTTGCATTCGCCCACCCTACAACCCTATCCGCCCTCTCTTTATTGTATCCCCTGAATGCTTTTGACAAAATCAGCGCCATGGTCTACCGCAACTGGACCAACCACGACAACTACTTTTTCCTCAACTGGGAAAAAGAGTTCAACCGCTTTTTATTTTACGTGACGGGCTTTTGGAATCCCAAATCTTATTTTTTACCCGGACAGACCGTCGGCAGCAACCGTTTTGCGGGCAAAGGGGTGCAGATTATGGTAGTGTGGAATCATTAATTGCCACTCCCAAGCCGATTGCAATATGGTTTGGAGGGGGGTGTCCGCCTTCCACTTCAACGCTTGGTTGGCTTTGGAGGGGTCGGCCCAAATTTGTTCAATATCCCCCGCGCGGCGACCTGTAATTTGATACGGTAGTGGTTTTCCGGTAACCTGCTCAAACGCCTTAATCAATTCGAGCACGGAGCGACCGGTACCGGTTCCCAAGTTAAATATCTCATAGGATGATTTTTGCAAGCCCTGCAACATACGTTCTACCGCCGCAACGTGCGCTTTGGCCAAATCGACCACATAAATATAATCCCGTATGCAGGAGCCATCAGGGGTGCGATAATCATTGCCAAAAACCTGCAATTGAGGCCTGATGCCTGCCGCCGTTTGGGTAATAAAGGGAACTAAATTCTGAGGAGTACCGCGGGGCAACTCCCCAATCATGGCAGATGGGTGTGCTCCAATCGGGTTAAAATAGCGAAGCGATATGGCTTTAATGGCCGTAGCTGCCACGGTATCGCGGATGATCTCTTCGCAAATTTGCTTGGTATTGCCGTAAGGCGAGGTGGCCGGCAACAGGGGGCTCTCTTCGGTTACGGGTAGGGATTGGGCTTGGCCATACACCGTACAGGAAGAAGAAAACACCAACTTGCCCACGCCAAACTCCTCCATAAGGGCCAAAACCGTCAGCAGGGAATTCAGGTTATTGCGATAATAACGCAACGGCTGTTCTACGCTCTCTCCCACCGCCTTGCCGGCTGCAAAGTGGATCACGGCATCTACGTGTCCATATTGTTCAAACTGCTTGCTCATGGAGGCCTTATCGCAGCAATCTTCCTCGGCTATCAAGGGTTTTTTGCCACATATTTTTTCGATGCCCTCATATACTGCCGGCGTCGAATTGGAATAATTGTCGACCGATACCACCTCGTATCCGGCGCTGAGCAACTCCACAATGGTATGCGACCCAATATATCCGGCGCCTCCGGTGACCAAAATTCGGCTCATTGTCTTCCTATTCCAAAATAATCCATACCCAGCTCCCTGAGTCTATTCCCCTCATAAATATTCCGGCCGTCCAACACCAAAATTCCTTTCATCAACCGTTTAACCTCTTTCCAATCAGGATGTATAAACGCTTTCCACTCCGTAACCAACAAGAGGGCGTCGGCTCCTGTAACGGTATGGTAGATGTCTGTTCCATAAGATAAAGTATCTCTAAACATTGCCTCTACTCCCGGCATGGCCACCGGGTCAAATACCCGCAGGTTTACTCCGGCGTCCAACAAAGCCTTGATGATGGCTAACGACGGTGCTTCCCTTAAATCATCCGTTTCGGGCTTAAAAGCCAATCCCCATAAAGCCACAGTTTTTCCTTGAATGGCACCTCCGTAGTATTTCCTTAACTTATCGTACAATACCAACTTTTGCCGGTTGTTTACCTCCTCCGTGGCCTGGAGGATCCGCATCGCAACGCTGTGTCCGGTACCGCTATAAATCAAGGCCTTTACATCTTTGGGAAAACAAAAGCCTCCATAACCGGTACCCGCATTCAAAAAACTTGGACCGATTCGGGGATCGCTGCCCATACCTTTACGTACCTGATGAATATCGGCGCCGACCTCTTCGCACAAACGGGCTATCTCGTTTATAAAACTGATGCGGGTAGCCAGCATGGCGTTTGAAGCGTACTTGGTCATCTCGGCCGATGCAATATCCATAAACATAATGGGGTGGCCTTTGGTGGTAAATGGTTTATACAACTCCTCCATCCACGCCCGCGCTTTTTGGCTTTCTACCCCTACCACGATCCGGTCGGGCTGCATAAAATCGTTTACGGCAGCTCCTTCCTTTAAAAATTCGGGGTTGGAAGCCACATCAAAGGGAATGTCTGCTCCTCGTTTTTGCAACCCTTCTGCAATAATCTTCTTGACCTGCAACACCGTACCTACCGGAACTGTACTCTTGATTACCACCAGTTTGTAGTCGGTCATGTATTGACCGATTTCTTGGGCAATGCCCCAGACCGCCCTCAAATCAGCGCTGCCGTCATTCATCGAGGGGGTGCCGGGCGCACAAAAGATTACCTCCGCCTTTGGCAATTCATCTTTTAAAGAGGTAGCAAAGCGGAGCCGCCCCAAACGACTGTTTTTAATGACCAATTCGGTGAGACCGGGTTCATAAATCGGGATTTCTCCTCTATGTAACCGATCAATCTTGTGTCGGTCAATATCTACGCAACACACCTCTACCCCAACTTCGGAAAAACAGGTTCCCGAAACCAAACCCACATAACCGGTACCTACAAAAATAGCTTTCATCTATATTATCTCTTCACAATTTCTATCATGGCCGCTTCCCAGGAGAGACCTTGACGATCTTTCTCCGAAAGTCGGCAGGAGTCGGGCGGTACCCCCCAGTCGATTCCGAGTTGGGGATCATCAAAACGCAGGCAGCGTTCCGCTTCCGGAACATAATGGGCATCTACCATATATTGAACCACGGCCTCCGGAGAAAGAACCAAAAATCCATGAGCAAAACCCTTTGGTATAAATAATTGCGTCTTATTCTGGTCACTCAGTTCTCCCACAAAATGGTGTCCAAAAGTTGGCGAATCCGGCCTCATATCTACCACCACATCCCGTACAGCACCCCGCACTACCCATACCAACTTGGACTGACCGTAGGGGGACAACTGATAGTGCAAACCCCTAACAACACCCTTGAACGAAAAAGACTCATTCTCCTGTATCACCCGAAACGGCCCCACCGCCTCCTCCCACAGGTCAAGCCGGAAACGCTCCATAAAGTAGCCCCGGTGATCGGAAAAGAGCTCCTGTTGGGCCACAAAGAGCCCCTTGAGTTCGGTTTCGGTGATAAATATCATGCTGGCGCTGAATTAACCCTGCAAAGGTAGAAAAATATCCCTACCTTTACGGCAAATAAGACACCTTATGAAGTACTCCTTTATTTTTGGAACCGTTTGGGGGGCGATGTGCCTGTCGGGGTTGCAGGCGCAGACCTGCGATTTAAACCATTACCTTAACAAGGCGCTTTCCGGAGCTCCTTTGTTGAAAGATTATCAAAATCAAGTGATTATCAATCAAATCGATAGTCTGATACTAAAAGCCGCCCACAAACCTCAGGTCAATTTTAGTGCCAACCCCTACTGGTCACCCATGGATTCAGGCAATTACGACGCCCTGCTTACCTTGCGTCAAACCATCATCGGACGTAAAAACATAAATACGCAGTTATACAGCTATACCTTAGACAATCAATCCATTCAGAATGCCCAACAGGTGTCGGAACAGGATCTGAAATGTGCCGTCACCCAACAATACATCACCACCTACGGGGTCTTGGAGGAGCTCCTTTTTAACCGTGCGTTGAAAGACTTACTCCAAAAAGAGGAGGTATTGGTGCAAAGATTGACCGAAGCATCGGTATACAGACAGACCGATTATCTGAATTTTCACATCACGGAACAACAGCAACAACTCCTTGTAGACCAACTTTATGCCGACTATCAAAACAACATTGCCTTGCTCAATTACCTCTGCGGAGAGGTCGATACCTCTTTCGTGTACCTGCTTCCTCCGGATATCGCCCTAAGGCCCAACCTGTTGTTTGAAGAGACGCTGCAATACTCCGGCTTTCAAATAGACAGTTTGGTTATAATAAACAATAATGCCCTGATTGATTATGCCTATCGTCCGAAATTGGAAATTTTTTCCGACGCCGGATTGAACAGCTCCTTTGCCCGTCAACCCTACCGCCATTTAGGAGTCGGCATTGGTCTCTCTCTATCCATACCTGTTTACGACGGAGGGCAGCGACAAAAAGAGCACAGCAAGTTATCGGTTTCGGAACAAACGCGAAATCGGTATCAGGATTTTTCGCGGCAACAGTACCGGCAACAAATAGATCAACTGCACCAACAATTATCCCACCTGCAAAAATTAATCGATCAGGCCCGGGAGGTCGTTTCTTCAACCCGTCTATTGGTGGAAGCGTACGGCAAACAACTCCAAACCGGAGACACCTCCGTTACCGAGTATATCTTGGCCATTGGCAATTACATAACCGCCCAACACGTCATTACCCAAAACACAAATAGCAAATTACAAATTATCAATCAAATAAACTATTGGAACCATGAATAGCAGGTACCTACTTTTGCTTGGCCTCCTCCTCTTTTCGTGCCACAATACATCTCCGGAGGACGAGGAGGAGATGCAGGAAACCACAACGCCCGTAACCGTTACCCACTGTGCCCTCGTCGACATGCAGGAAATTGTAGAATTGAACGCCATTTCGGTCTTTCTGCAAAAAAATCAGATCAAGGCAACTACCAACGGATACCTTAAATCCGTAGCCGTACTCCCCGGACAACGCGTAACCAGGGATCAGCCCTTGTTTATGCTCAAAGGGAAAGAGGCCGAACATTTAGGCCTTCTCCTTGACCAACTCGATTCCTCCTCCAAATTTACGGGTGAAATCTGTCTGAGGGCCAACCGTAACGGCTTTGTACAGGACATTTACTATCAAGCAGGAGATTATGTGCTCGAAGGAGACGTTCTGGCAGAAGTCAGCGACGCCGAAAGTCTGGTTTTTATGATGCAACTACCCTACGAATTAACGCCCTGTCTCTCCAAAAATAATCTATTGGATCTACTCCTTCCCGACGGAACCCTCCTCCACGGTACGCGATCCACCTCATTGCCCGCGGTGGATCCTCTTTCCCAAACGCGGAGCGTCGTGATTCGGATTCCTGACGGCGGATCAATCCCGGAGAACCTGATTGCCAAAGTGCAGGTGGTTAAAAATACCCGTCGTAATGTTTTGAGCCTCCCCAAAGCGGCGGTGCTGGCCGACGAGACGCTGGAGCATTTTTGGATCATGAAAATGACCGATGGGGAGTATGCGGTAAAGGTTCCGATTATTAAAGGAATCGAAACCAATGGAATGGTCGAAATCGTATCGCCGGAGCTATCTTTAGAAGACCTCATCCTCGAAACGGGAAATTACGGCTTGCCCGATCGCGCCAGGGTATTGATACAGGAAAAAGAAGAGTAGTCATGAAATTCTTTACCACGTATAAGTCGCCTCTGTCGGTTTTGATCGGAATCATTATCCTGGGAGGCATCGTAGTGTACAGCCGGATGCATTCTTCGTTGTTTCCCGACATTACTTTTCCCAAAGTAAAGGTCATTGCCGACGCGGGACAACAGCCCATCGACAAGATGATGATCACCGTCACTAAGCCCCTTGAAGAAGCGGTCAAAAAGGTAGAGAACCTCCGAACGGTACGGAGTATTACCAATCGGGGAAGTTGCGAAATCGAAGCCTTTATGGATTGGAAAAGCGACATTGACATGGATAAGCAGCGGATTGAATCGCGCATCAATGAGATCCGCCACCTTCTTCCCCAAGAGATCGAAATTACCGTCGAAAAAATGAATCCCTCGATCCTGCAAGTCATGGGCTATTCGCTCGAAGGTGGCGACCGCACCCCGATTGAGATGAAAATGTTGGCTTTATATACCATTAAGCCCTTTCTTTCTCAAGTTAGCGGAATCAGTGAAGTACGGGTATTGGGAGGAAAAACCAAAGAGTACTGGCTGACGCTCGATCAACATAAAATGAGTACCCTTGGCATTACCCCCGAGATGATCGAGATCGCATTGGAAGAGAGCAATTTTTTGGAATCAAACGGATACCTGGCCGACTACCGGATGCTTTACCTGTGTATCACCGATGCCCAACTGCAAAATTTGGATGATCTCAAATATTTGGTCCTCAGCAATGATGGAAAAAGGATTGTGCGACTCGGGGATATTGCCGAGTCGCGTATTCAGGAAGCCAAAGAATACATCAAAATCAACGCCAACGGAAAGGAAGGGGTTCAAATCGCCATTTTTAAGCAACCAAATGCCAATCTGCTGGAGGTGTCGGCCTCTATGAAGCAACAAGTAGCCGCCCTCCAAAATCTTCTTCCCTCAGACGTAAAGATGCAACCCTTTTACATCCAAGCCGATTTTGTAGAAGATACCATCAAAAGCGTCAGCGACAGCCTCTGGATAGGACTGTTGCTGGCAATTTTGGTAGCAATCCTCTTTTTACGCTCCCTCAAAGCCAGCGCCACCATCCTGTTGACCATCCCGGTAACCTTGTGCCTCACCCTTATTCTCCTCTATGCCACAGGAGGCACTTTTAACATCATGACCTTAGGCGCCATCGCCGCCTCTATCGGGCTGATTATCGACGACGCCATTGTGGTGGTAGAACAGATCCACCGCACCCGTGAAGAGTACCCGGGCGACTCCGCCCGAAAGGTGGTCGGAAAAGCCATCGATTACCTCTTTCCGGCCATGGCGGGCTCTTCGGTCAGCACGATCGTTATTTTTATCCCCTTTGTACTGATGAGCGGGGTGGCCGGAGCCTACTTTAAGGTCATGACCAACACCATGATCATTACGCTGATCTCTTCGTTTTTTGTAACGTGGATGCTTTTGCCGGTCATTTACCTGATGCTCTCGCGCAGTGGCGAGCCGGTCAAACCCCAAAAGGTACACGAGGTAAAAAAACAGGCATGGGTACAGTTTTTTGTAGAAAAACCTTGGATGAGTCTCCTCTTTGTGGCGGGACTGATCCTATCCATCGTACTGGTATTGCCCCATTTGGAGACGGGTTTTTTGCCCGAGATGGATGAGGGAAGTATCGTGCTTGATTACGTATCGCCTCCGGGCACTTCGTTGGAAGAGACCGACCGTATCTTGAACGAAGTCGAAAAAATCATCATCGCCACCCCCGAAGTAGTAGCCTACAGCCGTAGAACCGGTACCGAAATGGGATTCTTTATTACCGAAGCCAACTCCGGCGATTACCTGATTCAGCTGCATAAAGAGCGGGAAAAGAGTACTGAGGAGGTGATTGACGATATCCGCAAAAAAATCGAAGCAACGCAACCTGCCCTGCGCATCGATTTTGGACAAGTGATCGGAGATATGTTAGGCGATTTAATGACTTCTGTACAGCCTGTAGAGATCAAAATCTTTGGAGACGATCCCCGCGTATTGAGGGCACTTTCGACCCAGGTAGCCGCTTTGGTGGCAGAGGTCGACGGAACCGAAGATGTTTTTGACGGCATCGTCATTGCGGGACCCTCTATCAATATTGTCCCCAATTACCAAAATCTGGCGCAGTTTGGCATTACTCCGGCCGATTTTCAATTTCAGTTGCAGACCTCGCTCGAAGGAAACGTGGTGGGCGCCGTATTGGAGCGGGAACAAATGACTCCCATCCGCATCCTCTACCCCGACAGCCGGAATATCAGTATGGAAGAGCTCAAAAATGTGCAGGTATTTGCCTCTAACCGCCAACTAATCCCGATTACCTCGCTGGCCCAAATTACGGCCACCTCGGGAGCGGCCGACATCCGGCGCGAAAATTTGAAGATGATGGGGGTTGTATCCGCCCGCCTCAACGACCGCAGTCTGGGGAGCGTCATGGCCGATGTTACAGAGAGAATCAACGCTAACCTCCACCTGTCACCCGGTTTTACCATCGAATACGGAGGGGCTTATAAGGAACAGCAACAGTCGTTTGCAGAGCTTTTGCTGATTTTGATCACCTCCTGTTTGCTCGTTTTTGTAGTCATCCTGTTCCTCTTCAGGAACCTCTTCACGGCCATCATCGTCCTCTTTACCGCCATTTTGGGGGTGGGAGGCAGCTTTTTGCTCCTCTATTTTACCGGCACACCGTTAAATGTGGGCAGCTATACCGGACTGATTATGATCGTGGGCATCATCGGAGAAAATGCCGTATTTACGATTCAACAATTTCGCGCCTTTCTCAAAACCACCGGCGACGCCGAAGAGTCGGTCATCTACGCCATCTCCACCCGTCTTCGTCCCAAACTGATGACTGCCTTTGGCGCCATCATCGCCCTCATGCCTTTGGCCTTGGGCATCGGCACGGGCGCCCAGATGCACCAACCTTTAGCCATTGCCGTAATCGGCGGCTTTTTGGCAGCCATACCCTTACTGCTGATCGTGCTGCCCAGCCTGCTCTTGTTGGGAAGGAGGGTTGCGGTATGAAAACAATAGGAGTTGCTGCCGATCACGCCGGCTTTGCTTTTAAGGAAGAAATAAAAAAACAACTTGTAAATCAAGGCTATGAAGTTGCAGATTTTGGAACTTGCAACAGCCAAAGTATGGATTATCCCGACGTGGCCCATCCCTTGGCTTTGGCCGTGGAACAGGGAGAGGTCTGTGCAGGCGTTGCCCTCTGCGGTAGCGGTAATGGTATGGTTATGACCCTTAACAAACATCAGGGTATACGGGCGGCCCTTTGCTGGACAACAGAGATTGCTGCACTTGCCAGACAGCATAACGATGCTAATATCTGCACTTTACCTGCGAGGTTCATTAACCTTGATACGTCTCTGGAAATTGTAGATACCTTTTTAAACACCTCTTTTGAGAGGGGACGGCACCTGACAAGGGTAAAAAAGATTCCATGTTAATTATTCAAAAACCCATACTGCCCGAATGGGAGGGAGTAACGCCCGAGTCGTCTCCCGAAGGCATTGTTTTGTCGTTAAATAAACCTTATGGCTGGACCTCTGCCGACGCCGTCCGAAAAATCAAATTTACCCTCCAGAAAGAATGGAAACTCAAAAACCTCAAAGTAGGTCATGCAGGCACCTTAGACCCCTTGGCTACCGGCATCCTGCTGATTTGCATTGGCAAGGCAACCAAAGCGGTAGAATCTTTACAAGCTCAGGAAAAAGAGTATATTGCCTCTATTCGTCTGGGGGCGACTACGCCCTGTTTTGATTTAGAAAAAGAGATTGACCATATCTATCCGTACGACCATATTACCCGGGCAGCAGTAGAAAAAGCGCTGGAAAGCATGATCGGACCTCAAGATCAAATGCCTCCTCAATTTTCTGCCAAGATTGTGGATGGGGCTCGTGCCTACGAATGGGCGCGTTCGGGCGTTCAAGCCCCCCTTAAACCTGCGTCCATAGAAATTTATGCCGCTCATCTGCTGCAATACAGACTCCCGGACTTGGTGGTACAAATCCGATGCAGCAAAGGAACCTATATCCGTGCTCTTGCTCGAGACTTAGGCTTGACCTTAGGTAGCGGCGCCCACTTAACCGACTTGATACGAAGCCAAAACGGTTCTTTTATGCTTGACCGATCTGTCACGATGGAAGATTTTACAAAAATTTTTGGACATTAATGAAACTTTTTTCGTTTTTTATCGTATAATTAAAGTTACAATCCCATTATAATGAAACTCGCTCAGTTTAAGTTCAACCTCAATCAGGAAAACATTGCCAAATATCCCACCAAATTTAGGGACGAATCACGACTGATGGTGATCGATCGCCAAACAGGAGCCATTCAACACCACATCTTTAAAGATTTGGTGCAATTTTTAGACGAAAAAGACTTGTTGATCCTCAACAACACCAAGGTATTTCCCGCCCGTTTGTACGGAAACAAAGAAAAAACCGGAGCCGAAATCGAGGTGTTCCTGTTAAGGGAGCTCAATAAGGAACAACGCCTTTGGGACGTTTTGGTAGATCCGGCCCGCAAAATCCGGATCGGGAACAAACTCTATTTTGGAGAAAACGACGCTTTGGTGGCCGAAGTAATCGACAATACCACCTCCAGAGGCCGCACGCTCCGCTTTTTATACGACGGCAGCTACGAAAGTTTTAAGCATACTCTTTATAAACTTGGCGAAATGCCTCTGCCCAAATGGATACGCAAAAAAGTGGAACATATTGATTCGGATCGATACCAAACCATCTATGCCAAACACGAAGGCGCCGTAGCAGCCCCTGCTGCGGGCCTTCATTTTAGCAGAGAACTGTTTAAACGATTAGAAATAAAAGGAGTAGAGAAAACCGAAATTACCTTGCACATGGGTTTGGGACATTTTCGCACCATTGATGTAGAAGACCTCTCCAAACATAAAATGGACTCCGAATCGGTGATAATTTCGGAAGAAAGCGCCAACCTAATCAATGCCACCAAAGCAGCCGGACACCGCGTTGTCGCCGTTGGCGTAACGGTACTCAGGGGTATCGAAACACCGGTAACTACAAGAAAAGAGATCAAACCCTTTACGGGTTGGACCAATAAATTCATTTTCCCTCCCTACGAATTCAGCATACCCGACACCCTAATCACCAATTTTCAACTCCCAAGCTCCACCATGCTGATGTCAGTAACAGCCTTTGGAGGATTTGACCATGTAATGAATGCCTATCAGGTAGCCTTAAAAGAGGGCTACCGATTTGGAGCATACGGCGACGCCATGTTAATAATATAGGAAAAGGAGCGGGAAGATGAGCGGCGACGAACTTTTATACCTTACGGCCTTAAACTTAGCCCTCCGCTATCGCGGCGGCGTTGCCCGTGCCTTGACCGATCATTTTGGTACGGCTTCAGAAATATTCAAACAAACGGCAACTTCTTTATCTATGGCTACCGGAATGGCCCTCGCTATTACCAGCCGCCTATTGTCAAAACAAAACCTGCAAGATGCTGACAACGAGATTAATTGGACACATAAACAGGGAATCAAAACCCACACCATTCACGACCCGACCTATCCCAAACGCCTCTTCCATTGTCCGGATGCTCCCGTTATTCTTTACCAGCGCGGTCCGGCCACACTCTCTCCACCCAAAGCCTTAGCCGTGGTAGGTACCCGCAATGCAACTCCCTACGGACTCCAAGTCACCGCACAAATCATCAAAAAATTAGCCGCAAGAGGAGATTACTGCACCATTATCAGCGGATTGGCTTATGGAATAGACATTGCCGCCCACCGTGCTGCTTTAGAGGCAGGCCTGCCTACCATAGCCGTTTTTGGCTTTGGTTTGGACCACATCCAACCGGCCCAACATTCAGCTACCGCCCAAAAAATTGTGGAACATGGGGCCTGCATCAGCGATTTCCCCTCTAAAACTACCATCACCAAAGCCAATTTTCTCAAACGCAACCGGATTATTGCCGGCTTGGCCGATGGGGTATTGGTAATCGAATCCAGGGAAACCGGAGGGGCCCTCACTACCGCCGAAATCGCCCAATCTTACGACCGCGAAGTGATGGCAACGCCCGGAAGATGGAACGATCCCTGTTCTCGAGGGTGCAACGCCCTGATCCGGGAACAAAGGGCTACTTTGGTGAATAAGGTAGAAGATATCGAACAGCAATTAGGTTGGACGCCCTCCCTACCTCAAGCCTCTTCTAATACAGGTGAAAAAGACCTTTTAGATGCCGGACTCCTGCAAACCCTTGAACAGGGCCCCTGTTCAATAGACCAACTCTACCGGACAAGCGGTATCCCCCTGCCGGAACTCTCTGCACGACTTATGCGCCTGATTATTAAAGGAAGTATTAAACGCATTCATCAAAACCAATACTGCGTTTCATGCTGATCGACACCCATTGCCATTTATATACAGATGCCTTTGATTTGGACCGACAACAAGTAGTAGAGCGATCCATTCAAGCAGATGTACAATACATTATTTTACCGGGTATTGATGCAGAAACCCATTCCGCCCTGATGCGTACCTCAGCCGCATTCCCCCATTTTTGCCTGCCTGCTATCGGTCTACATCCCACCTCAGTATCTACGGATTATGAAAGCGAACTTGATTTTTTGGAACAACAACTCAAAGATACCTCTTTTATTGCCATAGGCGAAGTCGGCATAGATGGTTATTGGAGTCAAGAGTTTATAAAACAACAATGTGAAGCATTTGAGCGCCAGCTTGAATGGGCCGCTCATTACAACTTGCCGGTAATTATCCACAGCCGGAGTGCCTTTGACAAACTTTTCGAACTCCTTTATCTCAGGCGCAGCCTCAACATCAGGGGGGTATTTCATGCTTTTTCGGGGAATTATCAACAGTTCAGGCAATTGCAAAAATGTGGAACTTTTAAGATTGGAATCGGAGGGGTACTGACCTACAAAAACGCAGGGTTAGCCCAAACGGTGGCCAAAATCGACCCCTCTTTCTTCCTTCTCGAAACCGACGCCCCCTGGCTTACTCCCGTCCCCCACAGAGGCCAACGCAACGAGAGCGCTTACCTTTCGTTTATTGCCCAGCGATTATCGGAAATCTTGGAAAAGCCTTACGAAGAAATCGCCTGCATTACCACCCAAAACGCTTGTTCATTATTCAATATCTCTTAACTTTGTGCCTCCATGAGACCCAAGATTCTGATCATCTATACCGGAGGCACAATTGGCATGAAACATGACCCAAAAAGTGGGACGTTAATGCCTTTTAACTTCTTGCAAATCACACAAGAAGTGCCTGATCTCCAAAAATTCGACTACCAATTAGACACCCTTTCTTTTGAGCCCTTAGTAGACTCTTCCGATATTATGCCTGACTTTTGGGTACAATTGGCCGAAACCGTTCGGGAACACTACCACTTATACGATGGTTTTGTAGTGCTGATGGGAACAGACACTATGGCTTATACAGCTTCTGCCCTGAGTTTTATGCTGGAAGATTTAGAAAAGCCCGTCATCTTAACCGGCAGCCAGCTCCCCATTGGCATATTGCGTACAGACGGCAAAGAAAATTTTATTTCTGCCGTAGAAATTGCCGCCGCTAAAGGCCCGGATGGGAGGCCGCAAGTGCCGGAAGTCTCTATTTTTTTCGAAAGTCAACTTTTTCGCGGTAACCGAACCACCAAATACAACGCCGAACAGTTCAAGGCTTTTCTCTCGCCAAACTATCCTCCCTTAGCCGAAGCAGGCATCCATATAAAATACAACCACAGTTTTATCCGTTACCCCAAAAGTTGGAACAGGCCTTTGAAAATTCATACCCATGTTTGCTGTGATTTGGCTATCCTCAAATTATTTCCGGGCATTCAAGAAAAAACAGTCAGGGGTATCTTATCCATACCCGGACTCAGGGCAATTATTTTAGAAACCTACGGATCCGGCAACGCCCCCACCCTCTCCTGGTTGATCCGGGCTTTGCAACAAGCGATTGAAAAAGGCATCCTGGTCTACAACGTGAGCCAATGCTATGCCGGCAGCGTAGCCATGGAAACTTATGCTACCGGCATAAGGCTTAAGGAGGTCGGCGTACTCAGCGGACACGATATTACCACCGAAGCCGCCGTGGCAAAGATGATATTATTAACAGGTCAATTTAGTGATAATAAAATTATTACGGAAATGATCAACCAAAATCTAAGGGGAGAAATTACAATTTAGTAGCAGGTATATAAAAAATTTTGCGTACATTGCGCGGTATTTTAGGAGAGGGAGAGGTGGCCGAGTGGTCTAAGGCGCACGCCTGGAAAGTGTGTGAGCTCCAAAAGGGCTCCGCGGGTTCGAATCCCGCCCTCTCCGCAAAATATATGTAAGTAAATGATTTTAAATAAATTAAAAAAATAATTGTTAAACCACTTAATCACAAAAACTTTATGAAAAAACTTTTCATGATCTTAGCCGTACTTGGCTTTTTTGGCATTTCGGCTCAGTATGCAGTTGCTCAGGTAACCAGTTCGGCAGACCTTATGTCCGCTTCGTCCGGAGAACCAATTCATCAACAATTGAAGACTCAGTTTATTGACGGAGGCCCCGCATTCATGGCCGTCATCCTCCTCTGTTTGATTATTGGTCTAGCCCTTGCTATTGAGCGTATTATCTACCTCTCTTTGGCTACCACCAATTCAAAGAAACTACTGAACAAAATAGAAGATGCCTTTGCCAGCGGCGGCGTAGAAGAGGCCAAAGAGGTCTGTCGTACTACACGCGGACCGGTGGCCAGTATTTTTTATCAGGGATTGCTCAGAATGGACCAAGGTATGGAAGTAGTAGAAAAATCGATTGTATCGTACGGTTCTGTTCAAATGAGTCAATTGGAAAAAGGACTCTCCTGGATCCAGCTCTTTATTGCCGTAGCGCCCATGTTGGGGTTTTTGGGAACAGTAATCGGTATGGTAGGCGCTTTTGACGCTATCCAAAAAGCCGGAGATATTTCTCCCAATATTGTGGCCGGCGGTATGAAAGTAGCCTTGATTACCACTATCGGCGGTTTGGTCGTAGCCATTATTCTCCAATTCTTTTATAACTTCCTTGTTTCTAAAATCGACTCTATTGTTATAGATATGGAAGACGCCTCTATCTCCATGGTAGATATTCTGTCCAAATCCCAAAAGTAAGTTTTTCTGTAAAATCGTTATTCAGATGAAAAAATTACTCAATATATTAATATATCTCATATTTGCAGTTACTGCCGTGGTGCTGGTCTACTTTTGGATGGCAAAAGACGAAAGAGTGGGCACTCTTTTAGTGTGGGGCTATATCGTCTTGGCTTTAGGTATTGTCTTGCTGCTCCTGACCCCTTTGTTCAATATTGCCTCCAATCCAAAGATGTTAAGGAAAATGGCCGTTAGCATCGGCTTTATTGTCGTGTTGTTCGGTTTGGCCTTTCTTCTTTCTTCCGGGGACCAAACAATCTCTACTGCCATGAAGCCCGATCCCCCTAAGGCACAAACCTTAAAAATTATCGATACCGGACTGATTGCTACCTACTTCTTACTGGCTATTGCGCTGTTATCTGTTTTAGGAGGCTCTGTGTTGGCTTCTATTAGAAACCGTTAATCAAGAAATTGTTATGGCAAAACCAGCAGGTGAAATTAATGCAGGCTCCATGGCCGACATTGCCTTTCTGATGCTTATCTTCTTTTTGGTAACCACTACCATGGACGTTGATGCCGGATTGCAGCGCCGTTTGCCAGAGATGCCCGACGAGAACCAACAGCAGGAGAAAGTAGAGATAAACCGTCGAAACATTTTGGTGGTGATGATCAATTTGAACGATCGTATCTCTGCAGGAGGGCAGCCAATTGATATCAGCCAGTTGAAAGATAAGGTTAAAGAATTTATCTTAAACCCGGTTGACAATCCAAATCTTCCCGAAAGAGAGATCAAAGAGATCGAAAACTTTGGTCCTTTTCCCGTTTCTAAGGGCGTTGTATCTCTGCAAAACGACCGCGGAACCAGTTATGATGCCTATTTAAGGGTGCAAAACGAATTGGTAAAAGCATATAACGAAGTGCGTGATGATTTTTCCATGCGACATTTTGGTAAAGTATATATTGCTTTGACGGATGAAGCACAGCAAAAAGTAGTGCGCGACTGTATTCCCTCTAACATTTCCGAGGCAGAACCCAAGGATATTGGAGGACAACAACAAAAAAGACGTTAATAACAGGAGGTTTATTATGGCAAAATTTGTAAGAAAAGGAAAGGGCGGAATGCCCGCTATTAATACGGCTTCGTTGCCCGACGTGATTTTTATGTTGTTGTTTTTCTTTATGGTAACAACGCAATTGCGGGAAATGGAGAGCAAGGTTATTGTTCGTGTTCCCGAAGCTTCGGAGGTGGCTAAATTAGAGCGAAAGGATTTGGCCAGCTACATCAGTATCGGGATGCC
>JGI24705J35276_12238278_pt1 | contig 18455 bp, 12 predicted proteins | sample TergutNt197P4_FD_35276 | JGI IMG/M metagenome (IMG submission 35276) | reverse complement strand
TCGTGCTGCCGTCGATAGTAACCCCGCGAACGCCTTCAATCGCGCCGCCGGCGGCCCCTGCGGAGTTGCCGGACAGCGTGACAATGCTGCCGGCGTTGCCGATCGATACGGCTCCGGTGGCAAAGATCGCGCCGCCGGTGCTCGCGGCACTGTTGTCGACCAGTTTGACCGTGCCGGATACGTTGACCGTCAGGGAATCAGCGACGGCAGTGTTTGTACCAACGGAAATTGCGCCGCCGTTCGCGCCTACTGCTGACTGGTTTCCAGTCGACAGCGTGATGTCAGATAGACTCAACGTGACCGGTCCAACGCTGCTGAAGAAGCGCCCGTAGGTAACTCCATCAGTGAGGTTAACCGTGTTACCGTTGCCGTTGACCGTCAACGTGCCGTTCGCCGGCAAAGTCACTTGGGTGTTGAGAAAAATCCCAGTGCTGTTCAGATTCCAGACAGCACCATTCGCGGGCGTGGTCGTCCCCGTCGCGGTGGTGAGACTTCCAGGCGTGTTCACATTGACAGTCTGCGCGGCAAGCGGCTGCACCGCCGCCAGTGAAAGAGCGAGTACCGAGGATGTTGCCAGGAGCGACATGCCACGACCACCGAGCGCGGACTGCCTGCGGATTTTGGGATGACAGGACATGCTGGAATCCCCCCTTCGTGCGGCTTGAACTGAATTTGCTGTCGACGGTTACCGTCGGCAGTGGCCAAAGTATGACGACAATCAACCTCGTTCGCGCTCACCACTGATAGCGTAGGCCGGCGGTGCCTTTGACGCCGTCGCGCTTGCCGCCGCCATCATTGCTCACCGCGAACTGATAACCCGCTTCGGCAAAGGCGGAGAGATGGGCGTTGACCTTGGTGGTGAAGCCAGCGTCGACATCCATGTACTGCGCGTGTGAGATGAGCGGCACGCTGTCCGGCCCAAACATGGTGGCTGCGTTGCCGCCGAAGTCGCTCCAGTAATTGGCACGCACATAGGGCTGCCACACCTGTCCGTTATCGGTGGTAATCGTCCATTTGCCCTTTAGCCCGACCCGGGCAGTTGTTTCTGAACTCGTGCCCAGTGCCACCGGGCCAAGCCCGTCATTGCCGGCATCAAAGCTCACCCTCTGCCACAGCACTTGCGCCTGCGGCTCCAGCACGAAGCCCGGTCCCAGCAGCGGCAACGCGATTGGGTAGCCGCCTTCGAGCGAAGAGATGAAGCCTGAGCCTGAGGTGTTGAGATGCGCAAACTCGGTGCTTGCTGCGCCGTTATAGCTCGTGCCTTGCAGCGTCAGGTCGAGATACCAGCCAGGCGCGCCATAGTGAGTCCAGTACACGCCGCCCGAATAGGCATTGAGATTGAGGCTCCCGGTGTGCTGCAGCACAAACGCGGTGGCGGCGGCATTAGTGACGAGGCCCGAGACATCGACATTGGCGTTGCCATAGGCGGCATAGAAGCCGGCATAGTCTTTGTGCCCGGCAAACAAGCTATCGCGGCGTAAGACATCGACGCCGGCTTGGAAGCCGGCGATCTGACCATCGGCGCGCGGGTCGACGAAGGCTTGATAATGGTTGTCAATCTGCTGACCGAACAATCGGCCCCACACCGCAGGACGCAAGCCGTCCGCACAGTCGGTCGGGGCTTTGGTGTAGACGGGAGCCTTGGTGTAGATCGGGGCGGTCGGCTCGCATGGCATCGGATAGAGATCGCCAAAGCGCTCATCATGGGTGCCGAGCATGGCGCGCCCGAGTTGCTGCGCCATGGGCTGCACCACGCCGTAAGTTGCAAGCTCCGGCCCGACGATCGGCATGGGAGGCCCGATCATAGTCGATCGCAGATACCAGTTGTCGGGATCGCTGCCGTTCAATCCGCCTTGAAACAAGCGGTAGTCGAACGCGCCGGCGCGCAGCTCCGGATTGGCCATGGTGAACGCACCGGCCGCTGTCGTGGCACCATTGATGGCGTCAACCACCAGGATGCCGTTCGCCGTAGTCTGGGCGCCCGGGCCGCCCGCGTTGGTGAAATGCAGAAACGAGTTGCCGGTCGCCGTGCCGGTATTGATGACGAGCCGATCCGAGGGCGAGGTGTCCGTGCCTAAGAAGGTGTTCATGGCAATGGTGCCGCCCTGACCGACATAGTTCGTCGTGGTGAGCACCGTCGTGGGCGGCGTGCCGGTACCCATGTTGACGAGGCCCGCGTTGGTGAGGCTGGGAACCGTCTGGCTGAAGCCGGCGAGGTTGAGTGTGCCAGCGCTTTCCACTGACACCGCCGAGTTCGGGCTGAACGTGTTCAGAGCACCTGCCTGCAGCGTGCCGGCCATCACCGTTGTCGTGCCGCTGTAGGTGTTGGCGGCCGTGAACACCAGCGTGCCGGTGTCAACCTTGGTGAGCGCCCCAGATCCTGTAATCACGCCGTGCCAGGTCAATGTGTTTGCATCCGTTACGTCGATGGTGCCGTCGTTGGGCGTGATCGTGATCGGCCGGGCACTGTCGGCAAACGTTGCGGTGGCCTGAAGCGTGCCGCCGTTGAGCGTCAGCATGGTGCCCGCCGCGCCGAGATTGCCGTCGGATGAAATCGACAAGATGCCTTGGTTGATGCTCCAGGCCGTCGCCACCGGTGTCGTTCCGGTGAGAACCCAGGTGCTGGTCCCGTTCTTCGCGTAAAGGCCAAAGCCCAGATATTGGGTGCCGATGTGCGATACATCGAAAGTGGAGCTGGTCGAGCCTCCCAGTGCAAACGTATCTGCAGGGCTGAACGCGGACACATTGCCCACGATGTTCGAACCCGCCCATAGTTCCAGCGTGTTGATGCCGCCAGTAAACACGATCGGTGCGGCGCGGGTTACGCCATCACCGGACAGGCCGCCTGCAATGGTGCCAGCATTGTGAATGAACAGATCTGCGCCCGTGATGCCGTTGCCGCCGGCGCCATTGCCGCCGGGGCCGGCGCCACCGGCACCGCCTTGAATGGTCCCCATGTTGGTGATGGTGCCCCCGGATAACATTCCGATTCCTGCACCACCGTCTCCCCCAACACCCCCTGCCGCATCAGCGGAGCCCGCACCGCCACCACCACCAGCCGCGCCACCTTCCACGACCCCACTGCCGCCGACAACGATATTGCCTGAGGCGCCAAGCACCACGCCGGCACCGCCCGCACCACCGGCACCACCATCACCGCCAACGTCGCCATCGAACGGCGTGTTTCCTCCTCCCCCGCCTCCACCACCGCCGCCACCACCCGTGACTATGGCATTGATGGCCAGCGTGCCGCCATTTTCGAGCACGACGCCACCACCGCCGCCACCGCCACTGCCACCGCTGCCATTGGGGGTATTCGGCCCAGAACCGCCACCACCACCACCGCCACCACTGCCGCCGAGGATGTTGGCATTGATAGCAAACGATCCAGTCGCAGAAATTCGCGCTCCGTCGCCGCCACCACCGCCGCCACCACCGCCGCCGCCAAAGGCGTTAGGATTAGAAGACCCTCCGTCGCCACCAGGCCCAGCGCTGCCGCCACCAACGCCACCTGCACCACCAGGGGCTTGACTTCCGGCACCACTGTTGCCCGGGCCGCCACTCCCACCGCTACCAATGCTGCCAGATGTGCCGTCTTGTGGCATGGCGAAGCTGCCGAAGAACCCTCCGCCCGCGCCACCACCGCCACCGCCACCGAACAACGGCGCGCTGATCGTCGAGCCCGTGACGAAATTGGTGTTGCCACCACCGCCACCGCCGCCGTTGGTGCCACCACCGCCTCCTCCGCCGCCGGGCGACACCAACGTGCCTCCTGCTCCACCGACGCCGCCGATCCCTGCGTAGACGGGCAAGCCGTCGGTGCCATCCCCGCCGCCACCGCTGTTGCCGCTGCCACCGTCACCGCCAGTGTTGCCAGCGACGGCGGCACCGCCAGTACCGCCTGCAGCGAACGGCACCTGCGCCCAAGTGGGATCAGGCATCGCGACCAGCGTCAGCGATCCAAGCGCAAGCGTGCCGATCCAGGTGGTTGAAAGAAATGCTGTCGCACGAATGCGCGCGCGGCGAGGGCAATCGCAGGCTGAGCGTTTCATGGCGCAGTCCCCGGGAGAAAGGATTCGGCCAGAGCGTTGCTATTGCTTCATATGCGTGACTAGATTTGGCGCCTGTGGCTATCCTGTGGCCGTATTGCGGCGGGACGGGCCCTTTACGCGGCCGAGGTTAATGCTGTCTGGCTTCTGCGCCCTTCAACAAGAGAATGCAGATTGCATGACCGGGGAACTGCGTTCATGCGGCTCACGCAGATTATGGATCGGCAGTGGGTGACGCATCTCGCTGTGCTGGTCCGCGGCAGTCTCGCATGGTGGTGAACGCACCCTGTTCTTTATCTCACCAATGCCTCATGGGGACGATGCTCAATGGCCGGCATGGACGGGACCGCCGAGCTTGATCGTCCGCAGCATCAGCGCGAGCGGCACCGCGGCGAGCGAGATCAACATCAAGACCCAAAAGGCATCCATGTAGCCAAGGTACGACGCCTGTGCCTGCACCTGTTGTCCGATCCATTGGATCGCCTGGTCATGCGCCTGCGCCAATGAGCTGCCATGAGTCGTGAAGTAGTTCGTGATCTGTTGCAGCGTGTCCTGGTACGTTGTGCTCGACGGCATCACCTGCTCTATAAGGTGGTTCTGGTGGAATTGCTGGCGATGCGTCAGCACATTGGAAACGATGGAGACGCCGATCGAGCCGCCGGTGTTGCGCGCCGCATTAATCAAGGCGGAGGCCTGGTCGGTTTTAGATGGCGGAATGCCGTCGTAGGATGCAGCCATGATCGGCACGAAGATCAGCGGCAGGCCGACGCCGAGCAGCATGCGCGAGCGCGCCATGAACCAGAAGCCGAGATCACCATAGACGTTGGTCATGCTGTACATTGAGATCGCGATGAGAACGGCACCGGCAATGATCAGATATTTGGGCTGCACCTTGGCCGCCAGACGGCCGACGACGAACATCATCGCCATAGTGACCACGCCGCCCGGCGACAGTATCAGGCCCGCCCAGGTCGCTGTGTAGCCGAAATCCTGCTGCACCAGCAGCGGCAAGAACTGTGTGGTCGCGAGCAAGATGGCGCCTGTCGCCAACATCACCAGGAAGCTGGCGCCGAACTGACGGCTTGCCACCATCCGCAAGTCGATCATCGGATCGCGGCGGGTCATCTCCCACGGGATCATCAACACAAACGCCATACCGGAGATAGCCGCGAACGTGACGATGAAGGATGACGCGAACCAGTCGTCCTCCAGGCCGCGGTCGAGCACGATCTCGAGCGCGCCGAGGAAGGTCGCAACCAGCATAAAGCCGATGAAGTCGAATCCGTTTCCTTGCTGTTGCAGTTCGTCCTTTGCTCGCACGGTCGCAGACTCGCGCAGGATCACCGCGATCAGGGCCATCGCGAACACACCGACCGGGCCGTTGATCAGAAAGCACCACTGCCAGGACAGATTGTCAGACAGCCAGCCGCCAAGCGTTGGCCCGACCACTGGCGCAACCACCACGGCAACGCCGAACACCGCAAAGGCCTGGCCGCGTTTCGCTGGCGGGAACGCATCTGCGAGAATTGACTGAGCGACCGGCACCATGCCGCCGCCGCCAAGCCCTTGCAGGATGCGAAACAGCAAGAGCGCATTCAGATTAGGAGCAAACCCGGCCAGTACCGAGCTCAGGGTGAACAGCCCGAGACTGATCAGGAAGAAGGTCTTGCGGCCGAGCATCCGAGCCAGGAAGCTGGAAGCAGTCAGGATGATGGCGTTGGAGACGAGATAGGTGGTAACGACCCAGGACGCTTCGTCCTCACTCACTCCCATCCCGCCAGCAATATATGGCAGCGCCACGTTGGCGATGGTGGTGTCGAGCACCTCCATGAAACTTGCGAGCGCGACTACAATGGCAATCAGCCAGGGGTTGGTGCCGGCAATGCTCGGAGCGGCGAAGTCCCTGGCTTCGATCGCAGCCGCATTCATAGGAACCTCCCCAGACGCTCAAGCAGCGATTGCGAGGGATCGATCCGCACCGTCGGGACCACCGACATGCCGGGCCCGAGCGCGACATCGGTCGGCGGATTGTCCATGACGATCTTGACCGGCACGCGCTGGACGATCTTCACGTAGTTGCCGGTGGCATTCTGCGCCGGCAGCAGCGAGAATGCGGTGCCGGACCCCGGCTGAACGCTGTCAACATGACCGTGGAGATAGCGTCCCGGATAGGCATCGATCTTCAGCGTCACCTGCTCTCCGGGCTGCATATGGTTGAGCTGGATCTCCTTGAAGTTCGCGGAGACCCAGGTCTGATCGGGCACAAACATGGTCAGGTTTGTGCCCGGTTGCGCGAATTGGCCGACGGCAGCCGAGAGATTGACGATACGCCCCGGCTGAGCGGCCGTGACCGTCGTATAGGACAGATTGAGCTGCGCCTGATCCCGCTGGGCTTGGGCTTGCGCGAGGCTTGCGACAGCGCTCTTGCGTTGTGCCTTCAGCGCCTCGACCTGCCGCTGCGCCAGATTCAGGGTCGCTTGCGCGCTCAGAAGCGCGGCCTGCTGCTGATGCAGTTGCGATGTGTACTGCTCGGAGTTCTGAACGGAGCCGTAGCCGGTTTGCTCCAGGTGCTGGTAGCGCGCCGCCTGCTGCTGCGCAAACAGCAGCGCGGCCTGCGCCTGGTCCACTTGCGCCTGGTTGGCGGCGATCTGCGCCTGCTGGACATCGAGTTGCGCATCGATGTTCTCGATGCCGGCGTTCGCGGCCGCGACCTGTGCCTCTGCCTGCGCGAGCGCGACACGGTAGTCGCTATCATCGAGACGGGCGATCACTTGGCCAGCAACGACATGTTCGTTGTCTGTGACGGGGACGGCGGTGATGTAGCCAGACACTTTGGGGGCGAGCGCGGACTGCCGCGCCGCGATGAAGGCATCGTCGGTGGACTCGAAATGGTTTGCGTAGTCCGTGTAGAGATACCCTCCGGCGATCGTGGACGCGAGAAGCACGGCTCCGATAGCAGAGACGTAAGGGCGGCGACGCAAGAAGCTCCGGCGCTCTTTGTCGTCCTGCTGAGCCACATCGGGCCGAATGGGTGAGGCAGGCTCTTTGACCGGGCTTTCGCGCTGGAAGGGAGCCCGCGCTGTGACGTCCTGCTCCTCGGACATGGAGCCGTGTGAGTCCGGGACCGATTGCGGACCTCTGACGTCCTCGAATATCAGTACATCCCGTTCCAAAACATCATCTTCGAACATGATTGCCGCTCCTGCTGTCGGGCGAGATCTTCGAGAGGTCTCCGCATAAACAAAACGAAACGGTATCGTTTCGATGGTGTAGATATACCCGGTAGAGAGACTCGTCAATAAGAACGAAACCGTTCCGTTCTATTTACAAGCAAACGTGATCGGCATAGATTGAGATGCACCGCCGAACGTCGACGGCGCGGAACCGGGGACCAATTTCCATGAAAACCAGCAGCTTGAGGAAGGCGCCAGTGGCCAGGAAGAAAAAGAAGGAACCGGCGAAGCGCGCCGTGGTGCGATTTGGCCGCCCGCCGAAGGAGCTTGCTGGGGAGGTTGACGAGCGCATCCTCAACGCGGCGCGCAAGGTCTTTCTGGAGCGTGGATTTGAAGGCGCGAGCATCGACGAGATCGCCGACGTCGCTCGCTCGGGAAAACCGACAATCTACGGCCGCTTCCGCGACAAGCGGGCGCTGTTCACTGCGATGGTGACGCGGGACATCCTGTCCCGGATTACGCAGTTCAAAGGTGAGGCGCCGACTGGCGCAACGGTCGAGGAGCGCTTCACACATGCGGCGAGCGCCCTGCTCCACTGGGGCTTGGAAAGCGAACGGAGCGGACTGATGCGGCTGGCTATAGCCGAAGCGCACCGGTTTCCCGATCTTGCGGGCACTGTCGGTCGGAGGGCGCGTGAGCTCAGCACCGAACTCGGCGTCCGGTTGCTGAGCGAGTTGAAGCAATCCGATGGGCTTGCCTCACTGCCGGCCTTTGCGCCGGAACACCTCCCAACGACAGCGCGGTTCTTCCTGGATCTCGTCGCCCTCCCCATGCTGTTTCGGGCGTTGTTCGAGGTGAACCTCAAGACCCTGGATGCAGAGGTCGACGCGCACGTCGCGCGCAGCGTTGCGTTCTTTCTTGCTGCCTGCCGGCACGGCGGCATGAGTTGAGTCTCAAAGACGAGAGGGGTGCTGACTCGACACATTTACGCAATAGATTGTCGTGCGCGCCCTGTCGCGAGGTTCGCATTCACAATTGATAGCGCAGGCCGGCGGTGCCTTTGACGCCATCGCGCTTGCCACCGTCGCGGCCAGTGTTGCCACTGGCGCCGGCACCGCCGGCGCCGCCCGCAGCGAACGGCACCTGAGCCCAAGTGGGATCAGGCATCGCAACTAGCGCCAGCGATCCAAGCGCAAGCGTGCCTATCCAGTTTCTCGAAAGAAATGCCGTCGCACGAATGCGCGCGCGGCGAGGGCAATCGCAGGCTGAGCGTTTCATGGCGCAGTCCCCGGAGAAAGGATTCGGCCAGAGCACTGTTATTGCTTTCTTATGCGCAACTAGATTTGGCGCCTATGGCTATCCTGTGGCCATATTGCCGCGGAACAGGCCCTTTGCGCGGTCGGGAGTTAATGCTGTATTGCTTTTGCGCGTTCTTCTATTTCGATGAAGTCGCAGGCCACTGCACAATCAGCCGGGTGGACAAGGCGACGGCGTTTGCCAAAGCGCAACGCTATTTCAATAGGCCGCTACGCTAACTTTCGACTACTTCGCGATTTTTTCGATACCGCCACCACCAATAGACAAGCCATCCTGCTGGAACGATGACTATCTGTAACAACGCTGCAGTTTCCATAGCCCATGCCCACCGATACTCCCAATCGATGAACTCTTCCGACCCATTGTCGAGCCAGTAAGGATTATAACAAACCTCTCCAAACCCAATTACATACGCCGCAAACAAGCAAGCCAAGGTCACCAGACCGAATTGCGTCTTGGTGTCACCATATCCAAATCTCCATGCACAAAATACGCTCCCAAGCAGGGCCAAAATCACTGCAATGGGAAACGAGACAAATAGAACTACAAATACGGGATACGAGAGAATTACCAACGCGCTTCCACTTCAACATCTGATCCAAATTGTCTTGATCAGCAGAGCGTAGCACGTTGGAGCTGTCAGTGCCTGGCTTTTTTCCCGGCAGCCCTTCAGTTCTGCTCAGTCAATGATGTGATAGCCGCCGTCTATGTACATGACGCTGCCGGTCATCAGCTTGGCACCGTCGAGCGCCAGGAATGCTGTCGCCGCGCCGACATCGTCGATGCTGACGAGACTCCGCGTCGGCGCCTTGGACTGCGCCTTGTCCATCAGCTCGTCGAATTCCGGGATCCCGGACGCCGCGCGCGTCGCTAGCGGCCCGGGTGAGATGGCGTGAACGCGGATGCCCTTTGGGCCGACCTCGGCGGCGATATAGCGGACAGCGGCTTCGAGCGCCGCCTTGGCCACGCCCATCACATTGTAATTCTGCACCACCATCTGGCTGCCATAGTAGGTCATGGTGAACATCGTGCCGCCGCGCTTCATCAAGGGTTCAGCAAGATGTGCCATGTGCATGAATGACCAGCATGACACATCCATCGTTTTCAGAAATCCGTCGCGCGACACATCAATTACGCGCCCATGCAGCGCATCCTTCGGCGAGAACGCAATCGAATGCAGCAGGAAGTCGAGCTGGCCCCATTCCTTCTTGATGCGCTCGAACACCCGCTCGGTCTCGCCTTCGACCGTAACGTCGAGCGGCATGAATAGCGACGCCTCGAGCGTCTGCGCCAGCGGCTCGACATGCTTCTTCGCCTTCTCGTTAAGGTACGTAACCGCGAGATCCGCGCCCAGCGCACGGAAGGCCTTCGCGCAACCCCAGGCGATCGATTGGTCGTTGGCGATGCCCACGATCAGGCCCTTGCGTCCCTTGAGCGCAACCTTGGTCTCGGGAAACACCGGGATGTTCATGACGCTTTCCCTCGTTGGTAGATGGACGGGCGCAAGCTCCACAACAGCGATAGAGTATGCTGCGCGATCATCAATTCTTCGTTGGTCGGCACGACATAAACCGGCGTGGTATCGGGCCGCGAAATCAGGAGCGCGTGCCTCGCGTTCTCAGCAGGATCGAGTTCGACCCCGAGCCAGTCAAGGCGCCTGGCGATACGCGAGCGAATGCTGTCGGAGTTTTCTCCGATCCCTGCGGTGAACACAAAGGCATCGACACCCTGCAGCGCGGCTACCAGCATTCCCGCACTCAGTGCAGCGCGGTAGACAAAATAGCCGATGGCAAAAGCAGCATTTGGATCTTCGCTCGATTGCAGTTCGCGCATATCGTTGCTGACGTTGGAGAGTCCTTTCAGTCCGCAATCGCGGTAGAGAAAGCTCTGCACGTTGTTTGGCGACATGCCCTTCTCAGCGATCAGATACAGGATCACGCCGGGATCGATCTGTCCGGGCCGGGTGCCCATCGGCAGCCCATCGAGTGCCGTAAATCCCATGGTGCTTTCGACACTGCGTCCGCCGGAAAGTGCGCACATCGACGCGCCGTTGCCGAGATGGGCGACAACCACGCGACCACCCGCGATCTCAGGCGCGACCTTTGGCAAGGTCTTTGCGATGTATTCATACGAAAGCCCATGGAAGCCGTAGCGTCGCACGCCCTCTTCATGGAGCTGGCGCGGGATGGCGTAGAAATCGGCAAGATCGCTGTGGCTCCGATGAAAGGCCGTATCGAAACAGGCAACCTGCGGAAGGCTCGGAAAGTTCGCAAGCAACGCGCGGATCGGCGCCAGATTGTACGGCTGGTGCAACGGCGCCAGCGGCGCAAGCTTCTCCAGGTGCGAAACGACACCGTGGTCAATCAGCACGGGGCGGTCATACTCGGGGCCGCCATGAACCACGCGATGTCCGACCGCCAGTGGTGTGATGCGGAGTTCATCCCGCAGCCAATCAGCCGCGATCTGCAGGGCAGCCGTAACGTCTCGGACATTCTCGATCGGATAGGCACGGTCAGCCAACTTATCACCACCTGCGCCGCTCGCGCGCAGCCGCGGACGGCTGCCGATGCCATCCATCTGGCCTTTGATCTGCCGCTGCAGCCGGCCGTCGCCGTCCACCGAAAAGACCTGAAACTTGACGCTGGAGGAGCCTGCATTGATGATCAGGATGGTATCCATGGCAGTCATGCCACGGCCGTCGTTGCGCGCCGGCGCCGCGCATCGGCATGAAGAGTGGCGACCGCGCAGGACGCAAGGCGCGCCCGCAGCGAATCGGCGCGGGAAGTCAGCACGATCGGCACTCGCGCGCCAAGCACGATGCCGGCCCCGTCGGCTTTGGCGAAATAAGCGAGATTTTTAGCGAGCATGTTGCCCGCCTCGAGGTCCGGCACCACGAGGATCTGAGCGCGACCGGCGACCTCGGACTTGATACCCTTGATCCGTGCTGCCTCTTTGTCGATCGCATTGTCGAAGGCAAGCGGTCCGTCCAGGAGGCCGCCGGTGATCTGCCCGCGATCCGCCATCTTGCACAACGCCGCAGCCTCGATCGTGGAGGGAATCTTCGCCGTCACTGTTTCTACTGCCGACAGGATCGCAACCCTCGGCAAGGTGCCGAAACCGGCCTGCGTGAACAGGTCGATCGCGTTCTGGATGATGTCGCGCTTGCAGTCGAGATCGGGGAAAATGTTAATGGCAGCATCGGTGATGAACAGCGTGTCGGCATAGGCCGGGACGTCCATCACGAACACATGGCTGATGCGGCGTTCCGTGCGCAATCCGGTCTTGGCCGTCACACTGCGCATCAACTCGTCGGTGTGCAGACTGCCCTTCATCAGCATTTCGCCCTTGGCCTCGTGCACGAGCTCAACGGCCCTGGCGGCAGCCGCCTCGCTATGGGGCGCATCGACAATTTCGTAGGCGCCGATATCGATGCCATGTTTGGATGCAGCGTCCCTGATCTTCGCAGCCGGCCCGACCAGCGTTGGCGCGATCAGTCCTGCACTTGCGGCCTCGACCACACCGCGTAGCGAGCTTTCGTCGCAAGGGTGCACGACAAGGGTCGTAGCCGGCGGGATGGCTTTGGCTGCGGCAATCAGCCGGTCATATTTGCTGTAGGGCGTTGCTTCGCCCACGTTCGCGGCTTGCACGCTCATCGCTCGTCTCCTTGATCCCGAGCATCCTTAGGACGCTTTCGCGTGTGGATTGAGGGAGCTGTCGCTCGTGTCTTTCGCACTTTCGCTGACGCCAAACAGTTTCGCGATGTAGTCCAGACGCTTTGCCGTTTCACCGGAGATCTCTCCTGCAATCGACAGCACGTCGCGGATCGCAGAGAACGCAGCGCGGCGCTGTTTCATATCCTTTGGCAGCATTTCTGGAATGGCTGCCAGGCTCGCTTCCTGGTCAAGCAGCAGCATGAAGAACTGCTCACGCACCAGCATCTTGAACTGCGAAAGCGTCAGCCGCGACTTGGCGTCGTCCTTTCGCATCCTTCGCAAGCCTTCGAGGCTTCTTTCGTCGACCATGCTCCGTGTCATGCCGGCATAGAGCAATGCGCGGATCCCGCACTCCCTGAGGCCGCCGGCTCCGATGCGCGATTTCAGATCCGCGATGCGTGCGTTGAGGAGCTTGCGATAATCCTCAGTCATTTCAGGCCGGGGCGACGGATCGGCATTCGCGTCGATGCCGACCGCGGCCTGGAGCGCAGGCGATCCGTAGATGGCAAGGAACATCGATTCGCTCAGCGCCTCCTGGGTATCCCGCCATTTATCGAGGACACCGACGATGCTCTCGGAGACCTTCTGCTGGGCCTTGAGAAATGGATTGTCCGCCGCCGCCGGCTTCCTGTCCTCGCGGATGGCGTCGGCTTCCTTGGCTATCGCCTTCATCATCGGTGTATCGCGGCCGAAGGCCTCATAGCCCAGCCGCAGCGGATGCAGATTGCGCATCCACTCCGCAATCTGCGGCGTCGCGATGGCACGGACCCAGGGCCGGACGAAGGCGCGGTAATTGGCGAGATTGATTTCGGACACGCGCTTGGCGGTGGCGAAACGCCGCTCGTCTTCCAGCGAATTGCCGCCCAACGCGCGGAGATCATCGAGTGTGCGCTTCTCGCAGCGCATGATCCAATTTCCGCCGGCGAGATCGGAGTGCGCCGTATCGCCGGATTTCGCCTCGAACGTCGCCTCGTAGAGGCCGGGTGGCAGCACATCGATCAGATCGATGTTGCTGGAAAACTCGGCGTGCTCCTTCTTGGCGACGCCGCCGGAAACGAAGATGCCGAGATGTCCGACGGTTTGGTGAACGGTATAGACAATGGTCTGACCGTAACACCTGATTTCGTCGACGTCGCGGTAGAGATCGAGAATCCAGCCAAGCGCCTGCTGGGGCGGAGTAATGTTATCGCCCTTGGAGCAGAACACGACGATAGGAGAGCGGATCTTGCGGAGATCAACCACTTCGCCGTTGGAGGTCTTGATCCGGCCGGCGGCGAGATTGTTGCCGACAAACAATTCATCGACGATGAACTGGATCTCCTCGGCATTCAGGTTGACATGCCCGCCCCACCAGCGCTCGAATTCGAGATAGCGATCAGCTTCCGTATCCACCTTCGAATAGACATTATACTGCTTGGTCCAGAGCGTATTCGAGGGATTCATGTTCTCGAAATTCTGCACCAGCCATGCGCCGTCGAACTTGCCGCCGCCTAGATCGCTGGTCAGCGCGGTCAACCAGCTTCCTCCCAGCAATCCGCCGGAATAGCGCATCGGATACTTGCCGCGGACGCCGGCCCAATATGACAACGGCGCGCCGGCGATGATGATGGGTCCAAACAACTCGGGCCGCAGCGAGGCGAGCATCATCACCGCCCAGCCAGCCTGGCAATTGCCGATCACGCAGGGTTTGCCGTCGGCTTCAGGGTGGAGCGCGATGACTTTCTCGATAAACGTGCCTTCGGCGCGCGCGATGTCCTCGATGGTCTGTCCCGGCATCGGGTCCGGCATGAAGCCGATGAAGTAGCAGGGATGGCCGGCCTTCATCGCGACGCCGATCTCGCTATCCGCTTTGAAGCCGCCGATGCCCGGACCATGGCCGGCGCGAGGATCGACCACGACGAAAGGACGACGCGACAAATCGATCTCGACTCCAATGGGTGGCTTGATGCGCACCAGTCCGTAATTGACCGGCCGCTTCAGGTTCCTTCCATCCGCGATCAGTTCGACTTCGTAGTCGAGCACGTGAGGAACGGTTTCGGCCAGGTGTTCGCGGTACTGCTTGCCGCGGCGACGCATGACGTCCAGGAACAGGACGCTGCGCTGGCCGCTATCAACAAGATATTCGAAGGCAGATGCTAATAGACCAGGCAGTGCCTCGCCCGGGCTTGCCGACTTTTCCATCATGACATCATCCTGAGCCTGCCCGCTCAACGATGTACGCCCGCGCGTGCGGACCATTGATTTAGGTCAAGGGTGCAATTTGGTGCTCTTCTCGCCCGGCGAAGCGGTGCCAACCGGTTCCTCGCGAGCCCAGGCCATCAGCAACTCCCACGCAACCGCCAGGATGATCGGGCCGACGAACAGGCCGACGATGCCGTGCGTGAGCGTTCCGCCCAGCACCCCGAGAAAGATGACGAGCACGGGCGTGGAAAGGCCGCGTCCCATCAAGAACGGCTTCATGACATTGTCAGAGAGACCGACCAGCACCAGAAGGATCGTGATCAGAACCGCAGCGCCGATGTCCTTGGCCATCCAGACCCAAATGATGACGGGAAGCAAAACCGGCACCGATCCGATCTGCACGATGCCAAGCACGAGCACGGCGAAAGCCAGCACGCCGGCATGGGGTACGCCCACGATCTTCATGACAACACCCGCGAGCAGCGCCTGCACGACTGCAACGCCGATCACGCCCTGCGACACCGTGCGGATCGTGGCGCCGATCAGCGCCAGAAAATCGGTTCGCTGCGGCGCCACCTTGGTCAGCATGGTTCTGATCGACGCGGCAAGCCGGGGGCCTGCGGGAAACAGGAATCCCGCGATCACGACCGACGCAAGAAACTTGAGCGTGCCGGTGCCGGCGCTGCTGGCGATCGCGATGATGGGACCTACCAGCGGTTTCAATTGTGGCGCGAACTGGCGAAACGCGGCCGCAAAATTCTCTGATGCTGTATTCCAGAAATTGTATAGCTGGGCACCGATCAGCGGCCAGTCACGGACGCTGTCCGGCGGCGATGGGATGACCAGCTCTCCTGAGGTCAACTGATCGGAGATCTTCAGCAATCCGTCGACCAACCCGAGACCAAGCCAGGCCGCCGGCCCGAGAAAGACCGCCAGCACCACAATCGTGAGGATGAAGGCGGCGGTCCGCGGCCGATGGCCGAGATGCACGGATAACCAGTCAAACGCGGGATACAGCGCGACGGCGAGCACCGCCGCCCATACCAGGATCGGGATGAACGGTTGCAGCAGAAAGAACGACCAGTAGATGAGAAAGGCCAACAGACCAAGGCGGATGGCGATCTGGATCACCTCGTCACCCGGCCTACTCTGTTGGAACAATCTCGGACGTGTCTCGCCCATCGGTCCCGCTGGCCTCTTTGCGTGCCAATCGGAGTGCAGGTCTTCATCGCCAGGCTTGATTCAGATCAAGCAACCGCAAATCTGATGCCGCGCTCCGCTTGTAGCCTGCGGCTTTGCTCTTTCCATTCCCTCCCCCTTGTGGGGGAGGGGCAGTGAGGGGGGTAGCCACGTGTGATCGGCACCGTTGAGGAGCTCCGCGTAAAGCGCGCAGCGCTTTATCGCGTGCGAAGCAAGCGTCTCGAAGGATGACGCCCCACTGGGGCCTCATGGTTCGAGACGGCGCTAACGCGCCTCCTCACCATGAGGGTTTTGACGCAGTAAGTTTAGATGAGCGGCAGTAAAGTCGGAGCGGTGTTTCGTGCCGACCCTGAGACGCGCAGCTAGCATTTCACAGCGTCGCACGCTCGCGGCGATCGCGTGGCTCAGCGACTTGAAAGCAGCCGGGCCAGAGCGGCGTTGAACAGATTGGGCGCCTCATAGGCTACCCAGTGGCCGGCTCCCGGAATCAGCTCCACAACCGCATCGGGTTGGACACTGCGCAAGGCGGCGATGCGGCGGTCCAATATTGGGACGGCTACTTGGTCGCTCTCTCCCCAGATCGCTCCAACGGGGCAGGACACCTTGCGCAAGGCTTCGAGCAACAGGCCGGCGTCGGCGAACCCGACACTGTTGACCCGGGCCCGGGTCACGTTCCAGTCCTGGATAGCGAGAGCCACCTCATCAATGCGCTGCGGGTCAGCGATCATCAGACGGGCCAGGTTGGTTCGATTTGACGCCTTGCGCGCCTCGCCCTGCTTCTCCCGCACCGTCTCCAGATTGATCGTGGCACGTGGCACGCCGAGCGATCCCGCACCAACCAGGATCAGACGATTGACGAGCTCCGGAAATGCGGCAGTCACATGGCCGGCTGCTATCGACCCGAACGAGAAGCCAACCAGATCGCACGCGGTGTTTGCCGGCAGCAACTGCCGCAGCCCGGCGCCAACGATACGCGCAACGGTCTTTGGCTGGTATGGTTCGGGCGGCATCGTGGACTCGCCCAGCCCCGGAAGATCAGGCGCCAATACCGTGTAACGATCCGACAAGGCTGCGATGTTGCGCACCCAGTGCCGCCACGATCCTGCGCCGCCATGCAACAGCACCACAGGACGTCCATCGCCCCAGACATGCCACACGAGATGTCCCGGCCCGTCAGCCGGATCAAACGCCGTCTGCATACGACGTGCGGACGACTGCAGGGACTCGACTGGTCCGCTGACGGCGTCGCCGCCCTCCATTCCGTTACTGGTCTCAGTCAAGCGAGCCTCGTTTGTCTCGGCGTGCTGCACGCCCATCGTTTTTGCTATGTGCAGAATGCATTTTGTTCGTCAAGTCCGACGGATTAACTGACGCTTCCGCGCTACCAAACCGCGGAATATTCCACCATGCGGTCAAGCCGACCGAATTTCGCTCTCTTCACCTAGCGAGGAAAAGCAATGGCCCGCCTCCCCTATCTCGATGCCGAGTCGCTCAGCCCAGAGGATCGAGATCTCCTGAAGCGCCCTATCAATCTGCACCGCCAACTCGTGCACAGCCCCAAGGCGGCGCGGGCCTTCAGCGGGTTGGGTCAATACATCCGCCACGGCAGCACCCTGAACCCCCGCCTGCGGGAGTTGGCTATTTTGCAGGTGGGATGGACCGCACGCTCACCTTACGAATGGTCGCACCATGTGAAGATCGGCTTCGACTTCGGAGTCACAGAAGACGATGTCCGCGCGATCTGCGCCGGCGGCACAGGCTTGGGCGAACTGGAGCGCGCCGTGCTCGATGCGGCCCGGCAATTGACCGTGGAGGCCTCGCTGACCGACGCACAGTTTGCCGCGTTGCAGGCGAAGCTGAGCGAGACAGACCTGGTCGATCTGCTGGTAGTGATCAGCTTCTACGCCTGCGTCGTTCGCGTGCTGGCCAGCTTACAGATCGACGTTGAGCCGGAATACCAGCCGTACTTGGACCGGTTTCCCCTTGCCATAGGCGACAATACGGGCACGACACCCTTCGATAAGGCCCGATGATGTTCAGCTTAGCTGCAAGACCTCAGACGCGACCGGAGCCGGGGATATCAGAATCGGAAGACAACCCCTTGATTTCGCTCCACGGCAAGAACCGCAAGTTATTTAGCGGAGCCTGAAAGAACAGCAGTCCTCTTTCTCCAGACCGCACAATTCTTGCTCTAAGCTCAGCTCTTTCGGTGCTCACTGTGTAACCGTAGGCGTCACTTTGTCGGTAATGGCTCCCCGCATCAAAACCGTAGGCGAAGGCCAGTAGAACGGACGAGACGGCCACGGGAACTGCCCGAGCAGAAAAGCTCGGTTGGTTTAGTGTGAGCCAACAGATGATGAAAACCAAAGAAAGCGCAATACCACTCAAGCCGTAGGTTGCCGGATTGCGCCAAAACATCAACATGCTCCAGACAAAAAACCCGACACTGTACCAAAAATACTGGTTTCCAGATAAAGGGGTGGCTTTGTCGAGCATAAAAATCGAAATCCACCCCGCCCGCTTGATCCCCCGATTTCGGTTGGGTGGTACATAATCCAATGCTAGCGCCAAAAGCATAGGCACTACGCCTATCGACAGGGCTTTGGGCAGAAACTCAATGGCAGAAACTACGTGTTCGCCGACCGAGAACAACGTGAAATAACGTATGTCAATTCCATAGTAGTATCCCACGGCATAGGTGACAGCTAGCGACGTCCCAAGAACCGGCATGACTAGTCGTCCGTGAAAAAGCGTCCAAGTTGTTGGGCTAAGTCCAATTTCTAGCGCGGGCGCCTGATTGAGTTTGCAAGCTTTTGAGGGCA
>JGI24705J35276_12238281_pt1 | contig 18478 bp, 12 predicted proteins | sample TergutNt197P4_FD_35276 | JGI IMG/M metagenome (IMG submission 35276) | reverse complement strand
GCTAATGATGTATTGCCGCTTTGCGGCAACATGATGTAATGTGTCCTTGTCTTTAATGTGCGCGAAGCGCATACAGCATTTCCGAAGGAAACATCATGCACGAAGTGTACATCATGTCCCGAAGGGACACATCATTGTCTTTATGGGCGGAGAGGGAATCGAACCCTCACGGCTCTTGCGAGCCTCAGGATTTTAAGTCCTGTGCGTCTGCCAGTTCCGCCATCCGCCCATATAAAGTAATTGAAAATTCAATTTCTTTATGCAATTTTTAAACAAGATTGATTGTACTAAATTTTTAGTCGTCTTTCAACATAAAATAACGGCGATGCAGGGATGCGGGGATGCAGAGAGGCAGGGATATCAAGCAAACGGCCGATAACAAATTCTGTTATCAGCCGTTTGATGTTTTTGCCTTTGCTGTTACTCTGCCTCTTTACATCCCTGCATCGCTTTTGCTTTATTCTATGAATATCTCCGTACGTCTGTTTGCGGCTCTGCCTTCTTTTGTTTCATTTGATTTTACGGGCATAGTTGCCGCAAAGCCTACATGCGTTATCTTTTCTTTGGGTATGCCGTGTTCAATCAGCTTATCTTTCACAACCGCGGCTCTTTTATGTGAAAGATAGAGATTATGTTCGTGGCTTCCCGTATTGTCGGTATGTCCTTCAATCGTTATCCTGTTAAATCCTCTTTTCCTTAAATTAAGCGCGACCTCCGCAATCTTTTTTTCATCTTCCGCGCTAAGAATGGCTTCATCAACTCTGAACGAAGCAGTATGCAGACTTATCATTTGAGCGCCGGGATTTACTCTTCTTTCATTAGCTCTTTTAGCCTCTTTTTCTTCAGCTTCAATCAACTGCTCGGCTCTATTTTTAATTTCGCGGGCGCTTTCCGCAAGCTGCTCAATATTTGCCGCTATAACCGCAACATCATTTTTAGAAAGCACGCCTTCCAACGCATTGAGTCTGTTCTGGGCGGCATCAGTTCTCTGTAATGCTTTTTCAGCCTCAACGAGCGCGGCTCTGGCTTCCGCCGCAGTCAGATGATCAAGTTTCTCCTGAGCTTTATCGGTTTTTTCCAAGGCCTGGTCAGCTGCCATAATCGCAAGCTTGCCTTCCTGCACTATGTAATTTGAAGAGGCGTTCAATCTTTTAGCCTCGTCGGCCGCGGAAAGATGTTTTTCAGCCTCTCCGATGAAATCTTTGGCTTCTTCAAGCTCTCTAATGTCGTAAAGCGAATGAATTATTCTGTCTCTGGCTCTTTTCGCGGTACTTTCTATATTGACTACTCTTTGTTCTATTGCCGCTCTTTGGGAATCCGTCATATGCTTATCGTCCGTAAGAGCTGCCGCTACTATCTCGGTTAAATCAAAAGCCTGATCCGCGTCATTCAGTCCGGACGTAGCGTATTCTCTTGCTTCCTCATATTTCTCGGCAGCCATAAAATTCTGAACTTTTATGGAATCGCCGTAGGCTGACTCGGCAAGCTTATGCGCTCTTATCAAATATCTTTCAAGCAAAGCATTTCTCCTGCCGAACACATATCTTACGCCTATATTTCCGCCGTAATAACCGTATCTGTCAGCCGCGGTCACGTTGGCATTTGCGAAAGCTCTCAGATTTTCCGTCACTTTCGCTTCAACTCCAGCGTTGAGGCCTCCGGCTATCGTTCCTTCGGTAGTTCCCCTGCTTCTGAAGTCAATATCGGTGTTTACAAACACGCTTTCGACTTCAGGCTTATTTCCGGTTATTAAATATCTGGCTTCGGCTGAAGTGTATGCAAACCATTTCTTTCTTTCATGCTCAATTCCGGCTCCGATACGCGCAGAAGATCTGAAATAATTTCCGCCGCTGACGTTCAAATTATACATCCCGGCGCCTGTTTCGTCAAAAGCCTTGTAATTGACATTTGCCGCGTCAATGCCTACAAACGGTCTGAACGCAGTGCGTTCCGTAAGCTCGAATTTCAAAGCTCCTTCGGCATCCGCGCTTACCGTAATAGCATCTATTGTTCCTTCGGCAATGCTTCCCAAAACTTCTCTTCTTGTATCAAACGTATCCATGCTGCCGAGCAGCAATCCTTTAATTTCCCATCCGTCATTAAAAAATCCGCCGTAAACTCCGAGAGAACCTCTTGTGCCGTCCGCTTCATTGAGTTCCTGTTTAATGTCGTCTTTGCTGAATCCCGCGTATACGCCGTACATTCTGCCTTTTTCATCAATATATCTGTCGAAACCGACCATAGCTCCGAAAGACGTGTCTTTGTAATGGCCAAGCGAATTTTCATCGCCGTACCATATTTCCCGATTGCCTCTGAGCTGTACCCAAAGTCCGCTGCTGGTAATATCCTTTTCATCATGATTTCTGATTTTATCGAATATCTGTTTTGACGGAATATCAGCCGCGGCGTTTCTCACTACGTTCGCGAGGAAATATCCGGAAAGATGAGACAATACGTATAATTGTTCCTGCTCGTTGAGATCCCACATTAAATGGTCTATTAACGCGCCCCATTCAATAGAAGGATTAAGCGATATGGTGTCTATTGCCCTTGCGGTTTCGCTTTGGTTAAACGTAAGCGGAGAAAGTTTGCTGAAAGTGCTTACGTACATATAATTTACGTCAAGCCAGACATTATTGCTGTCATAAAATAAGCGGTAACGCAGAGGCTCGCTCAAACTGCTGCTTGCGAATCTTCCGGTCACGGAATCGGTTGCTATTATCAGATAATACCTGTTATTAAGATATGTTCCGCTTGCTACCATCACGTCTATATTGCCGCCCGTTATATACGCGTCGTCGGCGTATATAACATCATTCGTATTATTGTCAAATATGTCAATCGTAATATTTCCTTCGGTTTCAAATGTTTCAAGGTTTATTGTATTCGCATAGCCGTTGTACATGTCAAGAGAGCCTCCCGCGGCTATTGCCAGCTCTTTGCCGTCGTATGAAGCATTATCAACAAGTTTAAGCGTTCCGCCGTCAACATTGAATCTGCCGTACACTTTATTTATCCCGCCAAGATACACGGTGCCGGAATCGGTTTTATTCACTTCTATTCCGGAAGACGATATGTCGCTGAGTATTCCGCCGCTGATTACGGTGTTTCCTATGCCGATAATGTTGAGGTTAGCATAATCTCCGAGATAAATATCGTTGTCAGCTCCGTTTGCGGTATTGCCTTCAAACAATATGTCTCCTGAATTTGTGTTCAAATTTACGGTGCTTTGCGTGACATACATCGCTCCGCCGTCTCCGCCCGCTTTATTGTTGGTAAAAACAGAGCTTGATATATTCATAACGCCGGCTCCCGAGCATATCACTCCGCCGTTATTAAAAGCTTCGTTATCGTCAAAAACGACGTTTGAAACGTTAACCGTCGCAAAATCGCTCATCAGTCTTATTACGGAGCCGTCGCTGTCGGTTCTTGTCAAAGTGCCGGAGTATTCTCCGTTTGCCTGAGCGCTGGAAACGGTCAAATCGCTCAGGTAAAAGTCCACCTGAGTATTATTGTCTATATTGAAAAACGAACCTCTTCCGGTAGTCGTATTTGTACTGTAAGCGAGAACTCCGGACAACAAACTTTCCGAAGCGTCGCCGCTATAGCCAAGCACATAAAATGTCCCCGAACTCATATTGTGAAGACTGTTGCCTTCATGATAATCTCCGGCGTACGACCATATAAAAGCTCTGGTGTTAAACTTCATATTTTGCCTGTCAAGCGAATACGGGTCGGCAAATCCGGTTATAGTTAGTATAACGTCGCGTTTGTCACTGTCGTCAACTCTTGCCTCATATTCATAAACCGACGTTGCAATATCCGTCATTCCTCCGGCCACAAACTCGATGCCGTCAAGAACATGCAGCCTGTGGGTATCGGTGCTCAACCCAAGGTCATTGTCATGCTTTATAAGCAAAAGCCCCAAATCAAAAGAACCTGTTGAAGAAGCAACAGTGAGCTTATCGTTATCAACGGTAGTTCCGTCAAATGTCACTCCGAAATCAAGAGTGCTGCCGGAAACCGCGATATCGTCAAAAGTTACGGTGCGCGTACTTCCCGGGCCGGAAAGCGAATTGCTTATTGATACCGTCGAATTGCTGAACGAATATAAAACATTATTGTTAAAATTGTCGCTGCCGAAAGTAACATAAGAATTATTGAAAGCAACTTCATTGCCCGTGCCGGAATTCGCAAAAGGGCCGTCAAGCTGATAATACGCCTTGCCTAAGGATGACGAATTATCAAAATAGGCTAAAGCGTTATTTCCCGTAAAAGTTATATTTGCAGTGGAGATTACGGTTATGGTAGGGTCGTTATAATATTTTGAAATACCTTCCGAACCTAAGTTTACGTTATATCCAAGCGTTGCGCCGCTGCCCGTAACGATCAGCGTGCTTGACGAAATATTATTTACACCGCCAAACATTCTTCCAGTAACATTCACAGTCGTAGTTCCTGCCGTCTGCGTGTAAACTCCGTTGAATACGCTGTTGTTTCCGCTAAGGGTAAGCGTTCCCGCGGAAGTTTTATTTATATATCCGTTTCCAGTAACATTTCCGCTGAATGTCAAATTGCCCGGCGTGGTTATATTCATAATTCCTGGATCGTATATGCCGATTGTTCCGCCGGCCAAAACGGTTCCGGTGGAAAGTTCAAGAACTCCGGCGGTTATACTGCTTACGCCGGTAAAATAATTGCTCGTTACAAATGTAAGTCCGCCGGTTTGCACAAAACGCCCGTTATACGAAGAACTGTTTGCGTTTATAAAAAGCGTATTGCCGCCGGATTTGTTTATGGTGCCGGATCCTCTTATTCCTCCGTTGACGACAACCCCGCCGGAATCGCCTCCGATATTTATTACAGCGCCGGCTGCATTATATATATCGTTAGCCGCTCCCGAAGCCGTATTTCTCGACGCCGCAGTTGTGCCTGAGAATACTATATATCCGTTATTGAGCGTATTAAGATTTAATGTGCCTGTATTGTATATAGCGCCTCCATACGTAGTGGCTGTATTGCCGGTGAATGTTATGGAAGAACTGTCAGCGGTCAAAGTCGCGTTTGCGGCATTGGATATGGCTCCGCCGCTGCCTAAAGCTCTGTTATTTGAAAAATCTATATTGCCCAAAAGGCTCAAAACAGAAGCCGCGTCGTTTAAAATAGCTCCGCCGTTAACCGATGAAATATTGTTCGAGAAAAGAGCGTTCACGTTTGCAAAGCTTAAGGTTGACCCGCCGGTATTGTATATAGCCGCGCCGCCGGAACTGTAGGCAACGTTATTTATAAAACTGGCATTGCCTCCAAAAGTCACAACGCTGCCCGAAGACAGCGTCAAAGCTCCGCCGTACGAGCCGTCAAATCTGCTGTCGTTTTCATCATAAGAGTTATTGGTAAAGAAAACATCGGCAGTGCTTGAAAAACTCATTGTCGAACCGCTTACATACATCCCTCTGGCCTGGTCCAGCGTAAATGTTCCGTTTTCATGCGCGTAATCCGCATTGGTAACGTTAAAACGTCCGCCCGACACATTAAAATCTCCCTGTATATAATTATCTCCCATTAAAGTAAAAATACCCGCGCCAGTTTTATTTATCGTATTTTGCGCTGTTTCCACGTACATTCCGCCCTGAAGCGTAAGCGTGTCGGTCCACAAAGCGCTGATGCTTGCTATAGAAATATTCAGCACGGAATCTTCCATATATATGTCGTTGCCTTTGGCGGACGAATTACCGTTGAAAAGCACATGCGCCAGCGACAAATTCATAGACAGCGTGGAACCGACAACGGCAATGGCGCCGCCGCTTGCCGCGCTGTTGTTTACAAAATTGGTGGTATTTAGTCCCGTAAAATTAAGCTGCGATTGTCCCGCGCCGGCGTATATTGCCCCTCCCGACGAGGCCTCATTGCCGCTAAAAGATATATTTCCTATGATAAAGTCAATATTAGAAGAATCTAAATATATTGCTCCGCCGAGTGAAGCCGTATTAGAAGAGAAAGTTATTCTGCTTTCGCTAAGTTCAAACGAACTGTTCGAAGAGTATATCGCTCCGCCGGAATCAGCGTTGTTAGAACTGAACAGGATAGTAGAATTATCAATAACCATTTTACTGCTTACATCAACGGCATATATCACGCCTCCGCTTGAAGCGCTGTTTCCGGTAAAATATGACGAATTGTCGAATTTTACTATAACATCGTCCGAGAAATAAAAGACTCCTCCGGCATCTGCGCTATTGCCCGCGGCGGTTACGCTGTCTATATAAACTTCTCCTGCCTGAGCATATATGGCGCCGCCGTTATTGACGGAAGAATTATTTTGCAATATAACGTTCGCGAATACGGCTGAGGCGGTATTAGTGCTTATTTTTAATACCGAACCGTTGTCAGAAGAATAGGCGTCTTCCACAGTTATGTCCTGCAGATCAAAGTTCGTAGCGTTTACAAGATTGAAAAAAGAGCCGTTGCTGCCGTTAAGCAGGTCGCCGGAGATTACGTATTTTGAAGCAGTTGTGTCTACACCGTCTCCGCCTTTGACAACAAACCATCCTGCCTGAGTATCGCTTAAAGACATGTCTATATTATAAGTGCCTTCCACAGACATTGCAAAACCTCTGGAACCGGATTCGGCGTTTCTTGAGTAAAGACTGTGCCTGTCGAATCCGACGATAACATCGATCATAATTTCAGTCAAACGCGACGGATCTATGGAAAGGTTAAAAGTGTTATAAGGCCTTATTACGGTAAACGTGCTTATCAGTGATGCGTCAAAAGTAAGTCCGCCGTAAAGTACCTGAGCATAATACGTTCCTGACGAAACAAGATTATTTGCTCCCGAATAAAGCACAGTATCGAAAAGATAAACGGTGTCAGTCAATGTATTCGTATGCAGCTGGTCTGCCACGGCATTAAATACGCTGCCTCCGGTATCTACAAAATTTACGCCTGCCATTATGCCGTTACTGCCGGACAAAGATAAATTGTCAAACGTGACGGTTGAAGTGCTGTTTCCCGCGGTCAAATCGAAAATAGAAATGTCAAATAAATAGCTTAGCCCCGTATAAGTGTTAGAAGTAAACGTTACTATGGAATCACTGAAAGTAACGCTGTTGCCGCTGCCTAAATCGCTAAACTGTCCGTTTAAAATATATTGCGCTTTTCTTACATATTCTCTGGCTTTACCGAAAAAAGCCGTAGAATTGTTACCCATAAACGTAACGTTTGCCGAATCTAAATAAGTCGCCGCCACGGTCCTGTTGTAGTAATTGCTCTGCGCGTTGTCGAAGAGATTCACGTCATATCCTATGCTGACGGTATTGCGGGTATAAGGACTTTGGGTTACGTTCAATATACTGTCATATATATTGTTTATCCCGGTAAACATAATGCCGTAATTGCCTCTGAAACTGAGAACCGTAGTCGTGCCGGCATACTGATCATAAGTCCCGGTAAAACCGCTGTTATCGCCGCTTATATAAAGAGTTCCGGCGCCCGTTTTAGTCGCATATGTGCTGTTATCGCCGCTCAAACCTCCGTCATAAAGATACAAATCTCCGGGCGTAGTTATAAGAAAACCAGTTCCGTTATTCAAGTTGATTTTTGCCTGACGCCAGAACGATGTGCCGGTCGAAGCTTCAATAACTCCTCCGAAAACATCTATCGCTCTGTTCAAGTAGGCGCCGACAAAAGTCAAACTGCCTGTTGAAGAAGCGGTTTTTGTAAGAGTTCCTCCGGCAAGAGAATCAGGATCTCCTAGAAATTGCCCCGAGAATATTAAATCTGAATCCGTATCTATATTCATCACGCCGCTTTCATAAATTCTTATAATGCCTGTTGTTATGTTTCCGCCCTGCACCAAATCAAGAATGCCGCCCGTTATTTCCGTGTTTCCGACAAAGAAGCCGGAACTTACCGTTACTTGTCCGTCGGTCATAAAGAAGTTTCCGTAATAGCTGGAACTGTCGCCGTTTATCAAAAGGCTTCCTGATCCCGTTTTAAAAATTCCATAATCGTCATTAAGGCTCTGTCCTGCTATCCCGCCGTTAACAATAACATTATTACTATCGGCGTTTATATAGAGTTTGCCTGAGGAATCATTATAAATATCATTAGAAAATCCCGCAGCGGTATTACCGGTAAATATTATGTCTCCTAAAGAAGAGTCAAGATAAAATACGCCGGCGTTATAAATAGCGCCGCCCTGAACTGCCGCTGAATTGCCGTTAAACAGCGTAGGCCCGCCTATATATACGCCGCTGAGCGGGTCAATGGAATCATTATATACCGCTCCGCCGTACTGCGCCGAATTATTTGTAAAAACCGTCTCGCCTTTTAAGGAAAGGAAATGGCTGGTAGTAGTACCCGACAAAACGCCTCCGTGAACGTATATCGCTCCGCCGTTACCGGCAGCCGTATTTGACAGAAATTCAACATAGCTTCCGGCGAGACTTGTAATATTACCTGATATGCTGTATATTGCTCCGCCGTCTAACGATTGATTAGAGTCAAACAGAACGTATCCGAAATTAAACTGTCCTGCGGTGCCGTTATATACAGCGCCGCCTTGTTCGGATAAAGCTTTATTTCCGGTAAAAACAGCCGAGGATAAATTAACGGTTCCATAATTGATTATAGCTCCTCCGGATCCGCCGAGCGATTCGTTTGAAATAAAAGATAAAAATCCTCCGCTGGCCGTTGAAACGTTTATTATGCCTCTGTTATTATATATCCCGCCTCCGTCAGTATCCGAAGTATTATTTTGTATTACGGTGTTTCCCAAAATATTAATTCGGGCAGGCGATGCCGTAGTTGGACCTAAATTGTATATCGCTCCGCCGCTGCCTCCGGTTGTTTCGTTTGAATCCATTGTTATGTTCCCAAGGTTAAGAACTCCGGCGTTGTAAACCGCTCCGCCGTTAACGGCAGTGTTCAATTCAAACAGAGAATCATCCAAAGTTACGGTTCCTGTGTTATATATAGCTCCGGCATTTGAAAAGGCCGTATTGTTTGAAAACACAGATGAAGAAATTATTGCCTGTGACGCATTATTTAAAGCGCCGCCGTTGGAACCGGACGAATTGTCTCTTAAAATGCTGTTGCTAAGCGTTAAAGAGCCGGCAAGAGAATGTATAGCTCCTCCGTTTGTAGCTGCCATGTTGTCTTCAAGTATTACATTTGTTATAAGAGCCGAAGAAGTAGCATTATTAAGAACAAGCACGGAGCCGTTTACGGCGGTACCCGCGCTTGACACCGTCACACCCTGAAGAACAAGCGAAGTGCTTGCGGACGATATCTTAAAAAACGAACCGTTGGTTCCGATAACTGTTCCGTCGGTACTTACCAGCACTCCCGAAAGAATATAATCGGCAGGCGTTCCGCCTCCGGTTACTGTAAAATCTCCGGTTCCGGTATTGCCAAGAGACGCATCTATATTGTATGTCCCGGGCGTAAGATTAAATGTTCTTGTACCGGTGGACTCATTGGCCAAAAACAAATCATTATTCATACTTTGCGAATAAGCGACAGACGAACATAAAAGAAACATAAAACCTAAGAAAAATAACTTTTTTACCATTTTACTCTCCCCATGAATGAGATAATATATAATATAAAAAATACATCGTTAAGGTTTCCCCTAACGAATGTTATATTATAGATGCATATTTTATAAATAACGCAAATATTATACACCAACAAAAATATATTGTCCAGCTTTTTTATTATTTTTTACTATTTTTTCACTATTCGGAGGTTAAGACAACGCCTTCCAGCTCTCCGCTTCCTCTTACTTTTACCAAAAAACCGCTGCCGGACTTTTCAACGGAAAACTCTTTAAAATACTGGTTTCCTGCAGTATTTACGCCAAGTTCTTTGCTTTCGGATGTCCAATCGGTGTATAAAAACCTGCCGTTTACGGCTTCATACACTTTTAAAGCAGTAATTACGGAATTTATAAAAACCCTTCCTTCCAGCTCTTTTGCTTTTCTTGTATGTACGCTTTCAGGCTTGCCGCCGACAGCAGCCTGCCCTGTATTATCATACATTTTTTCAGCTTCTTTTAAATTTTGCTGGCCTGCCGTAAAATAGCTCTTATAAGCAGCTATGCCGACAACTGCCAATATAACAATAGTAATAATCAGTTGGACCAATCCAAAGCCTTTATTGTTCATGTTGAATGGTATTATAGCATTTATTATTAAATGTTGGCATAACGGCAGAAGCTGGGAAGTTGAGAAGCTGAGCAACGACTATAGAGACAAAACGACAATAGCTCCTCTCAACTTCCCAGCTTCCCAACTTCTAAACTTCCAATTGACACCATATATAATATTTTGTTTTAATGTTTTATATGAACGCTAAAAATAATCAACCCGAAAGACCAAGCTGGGATGAATACTTTATGAAACTCGCATGGCTTGTTGCCGAAAGGTCAACATGCCTTAGGCATCATGTTGGTGCGGTGATAGTAAGGGATAAGAGAATTCTTACCACAGGATATAACGGCGCCGCGGCAGGCACAAAGGACTGCGTTGAGCTCGGATGCCTGAGAGATGAAATGAAAATACCTTCCGGGCAAAGGCATGAAGTATGCAGGGCAATACACGCGGAACAAAACGCCATAATCCAAGGCGGTTTTCACGGTATTAATATAAAAGGCTCAACGCTTTACTGCACGCACTCTCCATGCGTTTTATGCGCTAAAATGATAGTCAATGCGGGAATAAAAAAAGTTACGGCATGTATTGAATATCCGGACCCGTCATTTAAGGAGCTTTTCAGCCAGGCAGGCATAGAATATTCCTCAATAGAAGCGCCAAATCTCATCATTTCCCAAAAGCTTTAAAAGTAGGGAGTGCCGGCACACCCTAGATTGCAATAAATAACCGGAAGGATGCGTTAGTTTATCATGAAACATTTAAATGACTCTGAACTTGTATCATGTTTTAAGCAGGGAAACAGCGCGGCTTTCGAAGAAATTGTGATGCGGTATCAGGCTCAGCTCTATACTTATACTCTTTCAATAACGAAAAATACCGATGCCTCAAGCGATATTCTTCAGGATGTATTTATAAGAGTTTACAAAACTCTCGGCAGATACAGTGAAGAAAATAAATTGAAAAACTGGCTCTTTACTTTAACAAGAAACATTACAATGGACTATTTCAGAAAAAATAACGCGAAACTGCTTCCTTTGGAGTATCAGGGTGATGAAGAATTGTCGCTTTTAGACACTATTGCGGAAAGTAATTCCCAGCCGCTTGACATAGCCGTAACAAATGATAAAAACCGTAAAATTAATGAAGCACTTAAAAAACTAAGCGTCGATGAAAGAGAACTGATCACTTTGAAAGATTCTATGACTTTTCAGGAGATAGCCGAAATGCAGAATAAACCGATAGGCACGCTTCTTTCAAAGTTTAACAGGGCTCTTAAAAAACTTAAAACCATATTAATGGAGTATGAACCGGAGGTGTGCAATGAATACATGCGATAAACTCCCTCTCTATTTTTATAACGAAATGAATGAACAGGAAAAGAAAAATTTCGAAAATCATGTTCAAAACTGCAAGGAATGCGAAGATTCAATCAAAGCATTTGCCGCGGTGAAAAACTCCGCGCCGCTTACAAGCGCTCCGCTGCAGACAATAAACGCTATTTTTGAAAAAACAATCCGCAAAAAAAGTTTTTCTTTTGCCGATTATTTTAAAACATGGAAATTTACGGCAGCTTTTGCGGCCGGGCTTTTGATAGGCGTTTTCGCGTTTTCGTTAAAAGATTCTTCGCATAAAAGCGGCGATGCTTATTATCATGCGGACGTATCGTTTGAAGAAATAGACGATATAAACTACGAATTAGACGAAATCGAAAGTTATTATTTTATAGTATAAAAGCCAAACTATAAAAAGATTCATAGGGAGGAAACATGAAAAAATTAACATTGGCGGTATGCGGCATGTTTGTCTTAACATCACTGTCTTTTGGCGGGCCGGGAATGGATATGAAAGAAAAAGCGGAACACAAAGAAGAAAGAGAAGCAAGAAAAGCCAGAATGGAAGCCGCGAAAAGAGATCACATGGAGTACCAGAAAAACCTTGACGCTCTTATTGAAAAGTACAATGCGGCAGACAGCAAAGGCAGGGAAGAGATAAAAAAAGAAATAAGAGCTTTGGTGGCAATCCAGACGGATAAAGAAATCGCCTTAAAAAAAGACATGCTTGAAAAACAGAAAGAAAGAATACAAAAACTTGAAACAAGTATCGCAAAGCTTGAGGCAAACAAAGACAAACGCATAGATAAAAAAGTAGAGCTCTTCATAAGTCCCGAAGGACAGCAAAAAATGCAGGAAAAAAGAGAAAAGATGGAAAATAAAAAAGCTGAAAAAGGCAATAACGAAAAAGATAAAAAAGCTCCGAAAAAATCTAAATAACCGATAAAAAGAAAGACGGAAGCTCGGTAACGACAACAGCAAAACCATTGTCTTTGCCGAGCTTCCGAACTTCTGAGCTTCTGTCTCTTTTCTTCAATTGACTTTACATAAAAAAAATGTATAATATACGCCATTATGCCGACAATTAAAATTAACTCAGAGAAATGCAAAGGATGCAGCTTGTGTATTAAAGCATGCCCGAAGCAATGCATTTCTTTTTCAAAACAGTTTAATAAAACCGGGTATCACTGGGCTGTTTTAGAAAAAGAAGATTGCTGTATCGGATGCGGTTTTTGTTATTTGGTTTGCCCTGACGTATGCATAGAAGTGTACAAATGACACCGCAGGTGTCATCACCAAATGTTTTTATCGGGGATCCGAGTTGAGTCGTTAATACATAATCAGTAAAAAATGGATTCCCGACAACAAATTTCGGGAATGACAGGATAAAGTCGATGAAAAAATTAGTTAAAGGTAATATTGCTCTGTGCGAAGGCGCGATTGCCGCCGGATTAAAATCTTATTTCGGATATCCGATAACTCCTCAAAACGAAGTTCCTGCGTATCTTTCAAGAAAAATGGTTGAACTTGGCAGAGTTTTCGTGCAGGCCGAGTCTGAAATTGCGGCCGCGAACATGGTTTTAGGCGCCGCGGTAACCGGAGCAAGAGCGATGACATCGTCATCTTCGCCGGGAATTTCTCTTAAACAGGAAGCAATTTCATATATGGCGGGAATGCAGATTCCGGCTTTAATAGTAAACATTCAAAGGGGCGGACCAGGGCTTGGCAATATTTCCGGTGCGCAGTCGGATTATTTTCAGGCGGTTAAAGGCGGAGGGCACGGAGACTACAGACTCATAGTGCTTGCTCCCAATTCCGTTCAGGAAATGTACGAAATGGCTTATGATTCTTTTGATTTGGCTGAAAAATACAGAACTCCCGTTATGATACTTGCGGACGGAATAGTCGGGCAAATGATGGAACCTGTTGAATTCAACAGGCCTGAAAAGAAAGATTTTGAAGAAAAGAGCTGGCATTTAAACGGATGTAAAGGAAGAGCTCCGCGGTCAATACAGTCGCTTCTTATGAAAGACGGAGTATTGGAAAAACACAATATTAATTTGCAGGAAAAATATAAAACAATATCAAAAAATGAAGCGCGGTTTGAAACATATAAAACAGATGACGCGCGGGTTATTATCACGGCTTACGGGATTTCTTCAAGAATAGCGAAATCAGCGGTAAAACTTGCAAGAAAAGAAGGCATAAAAGCCGGATTATTCAGACCGAAAACGCTTTGGCCTTTCCCCTCGGAAGCGATTGCCGCTTTGGCAAAGCCCGGAGTAAAGTTTTTATCCGCAGAGTTAAGCCACGGCCAAATGATTGAAGACGTAAAACTTGCTGTAAACGGAAAAGTTCCGGTTGAGTTTTTGGGAAAAGCCGGCGGCGCAATTATAACGGAACAGGAAATAGTCATAAAAATAAAAGAGATGATAAAATAATGGAAAAAATATTATCTAAACCGGAAGCTCTTAAAGATACTAATATGTCATACTGCCCAGGGTGCGGTCATGGGATTATACACCGCCTTGTCGCAGAATGTATTGATGAACTCGGCGTAAGAGAAAAAACCGTAGCGGTAGCTCCGGTAGGATGCGCGGTGTTTGCTTATGACTATTTTAATTTTGACGTCACCGAAGCGCCTCACGGAAGACCTCCTGCGGTAGCAACGGGAATCAAAAGAACAAATCCTGAAAAATTTGTCTTCACTTATCAGGGCGACGGAGATATTGCCGCAATAGGAATGGCCGAAACCATTCATGCGGCCAACAGAGGCGAAAACATAACCATTATTTTTGTTAATAACGCGAATTACGGCATGACCGGCGGCCAGATGGCGCCTACTACTTTGATAGGGCAAAAAACGGAAACCACCCCATTCGGCAGAGATCCGAAAAGAGAGGGTTATCCCATACATCTTTGCGAACTTCTTTCAACATTGGAAGGAACAACTTATTTGGAAAGAGTATCAATACATAATCCGCAAAATATAATTAAGGCGAAAAAAGCCATAAAAAAAGCATTTCAATGCCAAATTGACGGAAAAGGTTTTTCATTGGTTGAAGTAATATCAAACTGCCCCGTAGATTGGGGCATGACGCCGCTTGATTCGATTAAATGGACGGAAGAAGTTTTTATTAAGGCTTTTCCGCTGGGCGCAGTAAAGGACAAAACAGATGAAAAATGAAATAATAATAGCAGGATTCGGCGGGCAGGGAGTGCTTTTAGCCGGCACATTGCTTGCTCAGGCGGCAATAGAGCAAGGATTGCATACAACGTGGTTTCCGTCGTACGGAGCAGAAATGCGCGGCGGAACGGCAAATTCAACGGTTGTAGTGTCTGTTGACGAAATAGGTTCCCCCCTTGCTTTTAATCCTAACGCTTTAATAGCTTTAAACGAGCCTTCATTAAATAAATTTATGCCCAGAATGATTGAAGGTTCGATAATTATAGCCAACTCTTCAATTATTCCTTCCGACAAAGAATATAAAATTCAACCTGTTTTTGTTCCTGTCACCGATATTTCCGATAAAGAAATTAAAAACGTTAAAACCGCTAATTTAGTCGCGGTCGGCGCGTTAATAAAGGCATTGGAGCTTTACGCAAGCGGCAACTGCGGCGAAGATTCTCACAAACGAAGACAAAGCGCGGAAGAAACAGAAGGAGATCTTTGTGACCTTGAAGACACAAAAATTCTCACCTTAAAAAGCGCTTTGGCGGCATGCGAAAAAGCTTTCTCTTCAAAACCTGAATTGGTTGAAGTAAACAAAAAAGCAATTCAGGCCGGATACGATTTTGTAAAGCAATTGTGAGGAAAATAATATGAAAATTCGTCCAGCAAAAGCGACACAAAGTGTCGTCCCCGAATGATTCTATCGGGGATCCATTTTGCATACACATAAAAAATTTATAAAAGGCAACGGAATATAAATATGAAAATAAGACCTGCAAAAGTAACGGATGTAAAAGATATACATAAAATAGTTGAGTTTTACGCCAACAATAAAGAGATGCTGCACAGGTCTCTGAACTCCATATACGAAAACATTCAGGAATATGTAGTTGTTGAAGATGACGACGGCAAGATAATAGCATGCGGCGCTCTGCATGTGTCGTGGGAAGATTTGGCGGAAATAAAAGCTTTAGCGGTTTCCGAAAAATATAAAGGCAATGGCATCGGCAGAAAAATAGTTCAGAAACTTCAAAAAAACGCTGGAGTTCTCGGTATCGGAAAAGTTTTCGCGTTGAGCTTTAAACCCGATTTTTTCATAAAGCTCGGCTATAAAGTCATACCGAAAGAGACTCTTCCCCACAAAATCTGGAGCGAATGCATAAATTGCCATTTATTTCCAGATTGCGGAGAAGTTCCGCTTCTGATTTCGCTTGATAAAAGCAGCTGATAAAGCGTTAAACCACGTTTATGCTGAATTTTTATAAAAACAAAAAAATCCTTATAACAGGACATACCGGTTTTAAAGGTTCATGGCTTTGTAAAATTTTGGCTTTTGCAGGCGCTCAAATAACCGGTTATGCTCTTCCTCCGTCAGAAAATTCTAATTTGTTTGACATCGCTGAAACTTCTAAAGATATAAACACCGTTTTTGCCGACATAAGAGATTTAGACAACCTCAAACAAACCGTGTCTGCCGTTAAGCCGGAAATAATAATTCATATGGCGGCGCAGTCTCTGGTAAGAAAATCTTACGAAAATCCTGCGCCTACTTATGAAATAAACGTAATGGGAGCGGTGAATATTCTTGAAGCCGTAAGAGAATGTAAAACGGTCAAATCATTCTTAAACGTCACTACCGATAAAGTTTATAAAAACAATGAACCCGAGCAAATTTATAAAGAAACCGATGAGTTAAACGGAAGAGATCCTTATTCAAATTCAAAATCATGTTCGGAACTTATAACCGAAAGTTATAAAAACTCTTTTTTTGAAAGTACTCAAACGGCAATATCGACGGCGAGGTCCGGCAATGTAATAGGCGGCGGCGATTTTGCAAGCCACAGGCTGATTCCGGACGCCGTAAAAGCTCTTTCGGAAAAAAGACCGCTTATCTTAAGAAACCCAAACTTTGTAAGACCGTACCAACACGTAATGGAAGCCCTTTTCGCTTATCTGCTGATAGCAAAAAAACAATATGAAAGTAAAAAACATGAGGGCTGTTATAATATAGGCCCGGAAATATCCGACTACGTAAACATTGAACAGCTTGCAAATATATTTTATTCGCATTTTAAAGAACCTCCGCAAATTTTAAAAAAACATGATGACGCGCGGCATTTTGAAACAGATTCTATTATGCTTAATACGGAAAAGATGAAAGCGGTATTCGGCTGGAAACCTTTGCTGAGCGTAAACAAAGCCGCAGATATGACAGCCGAATGGACAAAAGCATATTTATATAAACAAAATTTTAACGAAATTATGAGCTCGCAAATAAAAAAATATTGGAGCTTATTCCGCTTACAAAACCGGGACGCAACATGAACGAAAAAACCGCCAGAAAAAATATTTTAAACATGTCGGCAAAATATGCGCAAAGATTCCTAAAACCCGAAAAATATAAAAAAGGCTCAAAAATAAACTGCGCCGGCAGGGTGTCCGACGATAAAGAAATAAAGAATTTAATAGATTCTTCGCTGGATTTTTGGCTTACAAACGGGAAATATACGGAAAAATTTGAACGGGAACTTTCAAAATTTTTAAATATCAGGCATTGCATGTTTGTAAATTCCGGTTCATCGGCAAATTTGCTCGCATTTACGGCTTTAACATCCCCTCTTTTGAAAAAAAGGGCGATAAAAAGAGGCGATGAAATTATAACGGTTGCGGCTGGTTTTCCGACGACAATCACCCCTATTTTACAATACGGAGCCGTGCCTGTCTTTGCAGACGTAACAATACCTCAGTATAATATAGACATAAAAGCCATGAAAAAAGCTTTAAGCAAAAAAACTAAAGCCGTCATGGCAGCGCATATCCTTGGAAACCCGTTCGATTTAAAATCCGTAAAAGAATTTTGTGATAAAAACAATCTGTGGCTTATAGAAGACAATTGCGACTCTTTAGGTTCAACATATAAAATAGGCGGAAAAGTTCGCTATAGCGGAACAATCGGCGATATCGGAACGTCAAGTTTTTACCCCGCCCACCATATCACAACAGGCGAAGGCGGCGCGGTTTATACCGATAATCCTTTACTCCATAAAATTATGCTGTCGTTAAGAGACTGGGGCAGGGATTGCGTATGCCCTTCCGGGAAAGACGATTTATGCGGACGCAGATTCGACAGGCAGTTCGGTCTTTTGCCGAAAGGATACGACCACAAATACGTATACTCTCATTTTGGATTTAACTTAAAAGCAACGGACATGCAGGCGGCAATAGGCTGCGCCCAATTGAAAAAATTACCGGCATTTACAGAACAACGCAAAAAAAACTGGCTGTATCTGCGCAAATCGCTTGAAAAATTATCCGGCTTTCTGATACTTCCCGAACCTGAAAAAAACTCAATGCCAAGCTGGTTCGGTTTTTTAATAACCTTAAAACAAAACCAAAAAGCCACAAGAAACGGCCTGGTAAAGCATCTTGAAAAAAACGGCATACAAACAAGAATGCTTTTTGCGGGAAATTTTATAAAGCATCCGTGTTTTGACGCGATAAGAAAAGATAAAACAAGCTATCGTATTGCCGGAAGCCTAAAAAACACGGATTTGATAATGAATAATACTTTCTGGATAGGCGTTTACCCCGCAATGACAAAAAAAACGCTAAAGTTTATGGTACAAAAAATTGAGGAATTTTTAGCTTAGGGTGTGTCGACATATATAACGCACTTGCGCTGCTCAGATTTTTGAGGAAATTTTAATTTTTTTATGACGAGCATAGCAAAAGCTATGTAAGGAATAAAAAAGTTAAAATTTACCAAAAAGCTGGCGCAGCCCGAAGGGTTTGGTCAAAAAAGAGCCAACTCCGTTGTT
>JGI24705J35276_12238280_pt1 | contig 18478 bp, 16 predicted proteins | sample TergutNt197P4_FD_35276 | JGI IMG/M metagenome (IMG submission 35276) | reverse complement strand
CTCCAAAGGCGCCTGCGCGCCTTTGGACAGCGCGAACAGGCCCAGCCTCTGGCTGGGCCGCGCCCTGCAAGGGAGAGGACGCGGCAGGCTCATGCCTGCAGGAACGAGCAACGCCGCATGGCGCGCCGAGCGCGGCGCTGGCGGGTGCGTAGCGCTTTCACCCAAACGGCGAACTCGATCGAAACTGGAAAAATCAATTGCCATGCGGTTCTTGTCAAGGTTACAAGCGGTCAACTGCCGTTCCCAGGTTCAATAGTAGTTGCCGATCAGCGAGGTGATTTCGATCGCCAGCATCAGCACGAACATGCGTACCAGGCCCTGCAACTCCACGCTGGCGCGAAAGGCGCGGCGCGGCTGCTCGCGCAGCGCGGTGACCACCGGCAGCAACGCCACCGTCAGTGCGAACAGCAGCGTCTTCAGCCCGAAGATCAGCGACGCCGCCGGATCGAAGATGTGCCCCACCGCGCGGTTGTACGCGGCCAGGCCGGCCAGGTTGAAGCCATGCACGCCGATGTAGGCCAGCACCAGCGAAATCACGCAACTGAGCGCGGCCAGCAGCAGCACGGCGGCCACGCCGGCCAGCACGCGCGGCAGCGCCTCGTGGCTCAGGGGGTCGATGCCGCGCGCGCGCAGCGCCGCAAAGCCGCCATCGCGCCGCAGCTTGTACAAATCCGAGCCGCCCCCAATGGTGTATTCGATGGCCACGAACAGCGCCGCCGCCAGCGGGATCAGCTCCAGCACCAGCACGCGCACCACGGCGTCCAGCGCGTATTGCGTCAGCCCATAGGCGAAGGCGGTGACCACCACGATACGGATCACCACCACGTTGAATAGCGCCATCAGCATGGTAAAGCCCGGCAGCCCCGGCCCGGCGGCGTGGTACACCTGCCGCAGCACCGCGCCGCGCGGCGCACGCCGCCAGCTCGACGGCGCCAGCGCCAACGCCAGCACCTGCGCGCCGATGAACACCAGCCGCCACCAGCCGTGCAGCCAGCGCAGCGCCCTGCGCCCCAAGTACAGCAGCCAGCCGTGCAGCGAAAAACCGATGGACATGGCCGGGCATGATACGCATCGGCGCATGACGCACCAGCCGCCTCGGGTTTGCGCGGCCTGCAACCGGGCGGCTGGCGCTGCGTTATATTGCACGGCAGCAGCAGTCAATAATCGCTTCCATGCTTTACCACATTTACGAAACCCAGCGATCCCTGATCGAACCGTTTGCCGACATGGCCGATGCCGCGGCCAAGCTGTACGGCAACCGGCATACCCTGCTCGGGCAGGCGCCAATGGCCTCGCGCGTGGCCGCTGCTTACGCGCTGCTCCACCGCTTGGGCAAGGACTACGAAAAGCCCGAGTTCGGCATCCGCACGGTCGATGTGGACGGCGTGCACGTGGCCATCCACGAGCGCATCGAGCTTGACAAGCCGTTCTGCCAGTTGCGCCGCTTCAAGCGGTTTACCGACGACCCGGCCACACTGGTCAAGCTCAAGAGCCAGCCGCCGGTGCTGCTGGTCGCGCCGCTGTCGGGCCACTACGCGACCTTGCTGCGCGACACCGTGCGCACCATGCTGGAGGGCCACAAGGTCTACATCACCGACTGGAAAAACGCCCGCACCGTGCCGCTCGCCGAAGGCGAATTTCGCCTGGACGATTACGTCAACTACGTGCAGGAGTTCATCCGCCGCCTGCAGGGCACTTACGGCAACTGCCACATCATCAGCGTGTGCCAGCCCACGGTGCCGGTGCTGGCGGCGGTGTCGCTGATGGCCAGCCGGGGCGAAAAGATTCCCCTGACCATGACCATGATGGGCGGCCCCATCGACGCGCGCAAGTCGCCCACGGCGGTCAACAACCTGGCCGAGCGGCGCAGCTTCGAGTGGTTCGAGAACAACGTGATTTTCCGCGTGCCGCCCAACTACCCCGGCGCGGGCCGCCGCGTGTACCCGGGCTTCATGCAGCACGCCGGCTTCATCGCCATGAACCCGGACCGCCACGCCAGCAGCCATTACGACTACTTCAGCGACCTCATCAAGGGCGACCAGTCCAGCGCCGAGACGCACCGCCAGTTCTACGACGAATACAACGCCGTGCTGGACATGGACGCCGCCTATTACCTGGACACCATCCGCACGGTGTTCCAGGAATTCAGGCTGGTTCACGGCACCTGGGACGTGCGCTCGCCTTCGGGCCAGATCGAGCGCGTGCGGCCCCAGGACATCCGCGGCGCCGCCTTGCTGACTATCGAGGGTGAGCTCGACGACATCTCCGGCGCCGGCCAGACCCGCGCCGCGCACGGCCTGTGCAAGGGCATTGCAAGCGAGCACTGCGACCACATGGAAGTGCAGGGCGCGGGCCACTACGGCATTTTCAGCGGCCGCCGCTGGCGCACCGTGGTGTATCCGCGCGTCAAGTCCTTCATCGCCGCGCACGGCAGCGCCGAACTGCATGAAGAGGCCGTGTCCACGCCGCCGCCAGCGGCCAAACGCACGCGCGCCGCCGCCAAGCGCGCCAAGGCCGCGCCAGCGCCGGCCAAACCGGCGGCCAGAAAGACCGCCGTCGCGCGCTGAGATTTGTTTTTCAATACGCCAGACCGCCCTTGCCTGCCGATGACTTTCCCGCCCCCGAGCTTGCCAGCCGCGTACTGAACGCGCTGCCGCAGACGCAATGCACGCGCTGCGGCTACAGCGATTGCGCGGCCTACGCGCGCGCCATCGCCGAGGGCCAAGCCGGCATCAACCAATGCCCGCCCGGCGGCGCTGAAGGCATTGCGCGGCTGGCGGCAATCACCGCCCGGCCCGTGCAGCCGCTGGACCCGCAGCGCGGCGTCGAAGGCCCGCGCAGCGTCGCCTGGATCGACGAAACCTGGTGCATCGGCTGCACACTGTGCCTGAAGGCCTGCCCGGTGGAGAGCATCGTCGGCAGCAACAAGCTCATGCACACCGTGATCGAGGCGCAGTGCACCGGCTGCGAGCTGTGCATTGCGGTCTGCCCGGTCGATTGCATCGCGCTGGACAACGTCACCGGCGCGCGCACCGGCTGGGCCGCCTGGTCCGACGCCCAGGCCCGCCAGGCGCGCGAGCGCCATGAATTCATCGACGCCCGCCGCGCGCGCGACGCCCGCGAACACGCCCTGCTAATAGAAGCAAAAGCCGAGCACAAGCTGGCTCATCTGTCCGAGGTCACCCACAACGCCGTCGGCGCCGAACTGGAACGCAAGCGCGCCGTGATCGAGGCGGCGCTGGCCCGCGCGCGCGCGCGCCGGGCCGCGAATTGACTTGGAGCTTGGCGTGTATTCCCGCAGCGTCAAGCACTGCCGTGAATGCGGCGCTGCCGTGCAATACCGCGTGCCGGATGATGGCGACACGCGCGAGCGGGCCATCTGCCCGGCCTGCGGCACCGTCCACTACGTCAACCCGCTGCTGGTGGTGGGCACGGTGCCGTACCTGGGCGACAAGGTGCTGCTGTGCAAGCGCGCCATCGAGCCGCGCCGGGGCAAGTGGACCTTGCCCGCCGGTTTCATGGAAATGGGCGAAACCATGGCCCAGGGCGCGGCGCGCGAAACGGCTGAAGAAGCCGGCGCCGAGGTGGAGATGGGCGCCCTTTTCAGCGTCATGAGCATCCCGCGCGTCGGCCAGGTGCATGTGTTCTACCTGGCCCGCCTGCTGCACGGGCGATTCAACCCCGGCGTCGAAAGCCTGGAGGCGCGCCTGTTCAGCGAGGCCGAAGCGCCTTGGGACGAACTGGCTTTCGTCACCGTGCGCGAAACGCTGCGGCGCTACTTCGACGACCGCCGCCGCGGCGCGTTCGCGGTACACGACGTGGACATCGGCTGGCCTTGACCCCTGCCGCGCTGCCGCCGCCCGTTCTTGCCGTTTTGCAACCAGGCGAGCCTTTCCCGCCTCTTGGCCGGGCATGGCCCGCGCATTCGCCCGCCCCGGGCCTGCTGGCCACCGGCGGCGCGCTGGACGTGCCGACACTGCTGGCGGCTTACTCGGCCACCGTTTTTCCATGGTTCAGCGAAGGCGAGCCGATTCTGTGGTGGAGCCCCGACCCGCGCATGGTGCTCGACGTCCGGCGCTTGCGCCTGCACCGGTCGCTGCGCAAGGCGATCCAGCGTTTTCGCGCCGATCCGGCGTGCCAGATTCGCATCGACACCGCGTTCAGCCAGGTCATCGCCGCCTGCGCCCATGCCCGGCGCCCGGGGCAGCGCGGCACCTGGATCGGCCCCGAAATGCAATCGGCCTACCGCGCGCTGCATGAGGCCGGCCACGCGCACAGCGTCGAGACCTGGGTGGGCGATCGCCTGGTCGCTGGCCTGTACGTGGTGGCGATCGGCGGCGCGGTGTTCGGCGAATCCATGTTCACCGAGGTCGGCGACGGCTCCAAGATCGCGCTGGCGGCGCTGGCGGCCTTTGCCCGCTGCCATAACATCGCGCTGATCGACTGCCAGCAGAACACGCGCCACCTGGCCTTCATGGGCGCCGCCGAGATGCCGCGCGAGACCTTTGCCCGCCACGTCGCCCGCCTGACGGCCCGGCCCGCGCCGCGCTGGCGCTTCGAGCCCGTATACTGGAACGCCATCCTGCCATCCTGCCATCCTGCCATCCAGCCCTGCCAGCAACCGGTGACGCACCTCAAGGACCTTCCGCTCCAGGCCCTGCAGTTTTATGCCACGGCGCCCTATCCGTGCAGCTACCTGCCCGGCAGGCAGGCGCGTTCGCAGGTCGCCACGCCCAGCCACCTGATCGACGGCGACGTTTACGGCGGCCTGGTGTTGAGCGGCTTTCGCCGCAGCGGCATGTTCACCTACCGGCCCCATTGCGATGGCTGCGGCGCCTGCGTGCCGGTGCGCGTGCTGGCGCAGGCGTTCAAGCCCACGCGCAGCCAGCGGCGCGCGCGCAAGCGGCACGCCGGCCTGCACGCGCGGGTGCTCGGGATGTGCTACGTGCCCGAGCATTACCAGCTTTACCTGCGCTACCAGGGCGGGCGCCATACCGGCGGCGGAATGGACCACGACAGCGTCGAGCAGTACACCCAGTTCCTGCTGCAAAGCAACGTCAACTCGCGCCTGGTCGAGTTCCGTGAACCCGGCGCGGACGGCAGCCCCGGCGCGCTGCGCATGGTGTCGGTGGTGGACGTGCTGGGCGACGGCCTGTCTGCCGTCTATACCTTCTACGATCCTGACCCGCGCGCCAGCTACGGCACTTACGGCATCCTGTGGCAGATCGAACAGGCCGCCGCACTGGGCCTGCCCCACGTCTATCTCGGCTACTGGATCCAGGGCAGCGCCAAAATGGCGTACAAGGCGCGCTTTCAGCCCTCCGAGCGCCTGATCCGCAACCGCTGGCAGCCGCACGGCGCGCCCTGATTTCAGACGACACCAGAGACCATGCGCCAGTCCTCGCACGATACCCGCCAGATGCCGACGATCCAGGTGATCGAGCGCGTGTTCGCGCTCATCGACGCGCTGGCCGCGCGCGAGGAGCCGATGTCGCTGAAGGAAATCAGCGAGCAGACCGGCCTGCACCCATCGACCGCCCACCGCATCCTCAACGACCTGAAAGTGGGCCGCTTCGTCGATCACCCCGATGCCGGCACCTACCGTCTGGGAATGCGGCTGCTGGAGCTGGGCAACCTGGTCAAGGGCCGCCTGAACGTGCGCGACGCCGCGCTGGCGCCCATGCACGAGTTGCACAAGCTGATCCAGCAGCCGGTCAACCTGAGCGTGCGCCAGGGCGACGAAATCGTCTATATCGAACGCGCGTACAGCGAACGCTCCGGCATGCAGGTGGTGCGCGCCATTGGCGGGCGGGCGCCGCTGCACCTGACTTCCACCGGCAAGCTGTTTCTGGCCGCCGACGACCCGCAGCGCGTGCGCGCCTACGCTACCCGCACCGGCCTGCCCGGCCACACGCGCAACAGCATCACCCAATTGCAGGCGCTGGAGCGCGAACTGGCGCGCGCGCGCCAGTCGGGCGCGGCGCACGACAACGAAGAGCTGGAAACCGGCGTGCGCTGCATGGCCGCCGGCATTCATGACGACCAGGGCCGATTGATCGCCGGCCTGTCGATCTCCGCTCCCGCCGACCGGCTGGACGACCACTGGCTGCCCAAACTGCAACAGACCGCGCGCCAAATCTCGGCGGCGCTCGGTCATGCCATGGCCGGATCAGGCGCGCCACGTACATAGGTCAAAGCCGCCCGAAAGAGCGGCTTGCGCGGGTTGGCGCTGCGCCAATTGCTGTCGGCGCGCGCGCAACCCGTTGCGCGTCGATCAGGCGGCGGACATGTCCTCGGTTTGGCTGGCCACCTGTGCCGCAATGCGTTTCAGGCGGGTCTTGTGCCAGGCGGCCCAGGTCACGGCCAGCAGCAGCAAGGCGCTGATGCCGACGAAGACCGCGCTGATCGGGCGTTCGACGAAGGTCATCATGTCGCCGCGCGAGAGCAGCAGCGCGCGGCGGAAGTTCTCTTCCATCATCGGCCCCAGCACGAACCCGAGCATGATCGGGGCGACCGAGAAGTCCAGCACCATGAGCACCGCGCCGATGATGCCGAAGGCCAGCACCTCCCATATGTGGAACAGGCTGTTTTGCGTGGTGAACACGCCCACGGCGATGAAGAACATGGCCGATGGAAACAGGTATTTATAGGGTACCTGCAGCATCTTCACCCAGACGCCGATCAGCGGCACGTTCAGGATCATCAGGATCACGTTGCCGATCCAGAAGCTGGCGACCAGGCCCCAGAAAATGTCCGGGTGCTCGGTAATCAGTTGCGGGCCGGGCTGGATGCCCTGGATCAGCAGCGCGCCGAGCAGCAGCGCCATCACCGCGTCGCCCGGAATGCCCAGGCTCATCGTCGGAATGAAGTCCACCTGCGTCTTGGAGTGCGCGGAAGCTTCGGGCGCGGCCACGCCGGCGATTTCGCCGGTGCCGAATCTCTCGGGGTGCTTGGAGACCTTCTGCTCGACGGCGTAGGCGATGAACGTGGTGATGGTCGGGCCGGTGCCGGGCATGGCGCCGAACAGCGTGCCGACGGCGGTGCCGCGCACCATGGGCCAGAAAGCCTCCTTGAGTTCGGCCTTCGAGGGGCGCATGTCGCGGATGCGCATCTTGGCGTTGCTGCTGATGACCTTCATGCGGTTGACGTTGAGCAGAAAGTCGGCAATGCCGAACAGGCCCATCGCCACGGCCACCATTTCAAGCCCGTCGGACAGCTCGGCAATGCCGAAGGCGAAGCGGAAGGCGCCGGTGTTGACATCAGTGCCGACCACGCCGCACAGCAGGCCGAACAGCGTCATCGCCACGCCCTTGAGCGGCGAGCCGCGCGACATGGTGGAACCGGCGATCAGGCCAAGCAGCATGATCGAAAACAGCTCCGTGGGGCCGAACTTGAACGCCACGGCGGTCAGCAGCGGCGAGGCAAAGATCATCACCAGAATGCCCACCGATGCGGCGAAGAACGAGCAGATCATGGTGATCCCCAGCGCCGTGCCGCCCTTGCCCTTTTTGGTCATGGGGTAGCCGTCCAGACAGGTCACGGCATGGGGCGGATGCGAGGGCAGGTTCAGCAAGATCGCGCCGATCGCGCCGCCGTACTGCGAGCCGTAGAAGATGCCGGCCAGCATCAGGATGGCGGGCACGGGGTGCATGGTGTAGGTCAGCGGCAGCAGGATCGAAATCGCCGACAACGCTCCCAGGCCGGGCAGCACGCCGATGAGGTTGCCCACCAGCACGCCGAAGAACGACCACATCAGGTTGTGGCCCTGAAAGGCGACGGTGAAGCCGTACCACAGGTCTTGCAATGCTTGTTCCATGACTCAGAATCCCCACTTGAACAGCGGCATCTGAACTTGCAGCGCCCACCAGAAAATCACCACCGACAAGACCATCATGCCCGCCGACAGAACGATCGCCTTGAGTACCGAGTTGCTGCGGTCGCCGAGCGCGCTCACGAACACGATGCAAAAAGTGGCTGGCAGCAACCCGAAATATTCTCCGGCAAAGAAAAACAGCACCGTCCCCAGGATGATGCAGGCCGCGCCCCGGAAATCCGGAATGTCGTGGTTATGGCCGACCAGCGCCGCTTCATCGCCGGAAGGTTTTTTCTTCGCCGTGAGTACCAGCAAAATGCCGCACAGCGCAATCAGCACGCCAATGGCGAACGGGAAATAGCCCGGCCCCATGTGCGCCAGCGTACCCAGGTTGTAGCTGCGCGCGGCATAGGCCGCGCTGACGCCGAGGATTACCAGCAAGGCGCCGCCGTAGTAGTCTTTGTTCCAGTTTTTTTTGCCGGGATGGTTCATATCCCCTCCTGTTGAATGTGTGCTGGCTGTATAAATGACATGGTTACCTCCTTGGCTGATGGTTTGACATTTTTGACAATCGTAATCATGGCCTGACCGATGGGCCTCGAAGCGGCAAAACCCGGCCCGGCGGCAGCGAAAGGCGGGCCAGAACCGTCTGGCGCGGTTGTGCTTCGCACTCGCTCGAGCTGGATAACAGGCGGTGGCACAAACTCATGCGCTGCCGGCAAGCAAGGCCCTTGGTCAGTGCCGACGCGAAAACGAAACGGATGATTCCGCGCCAACCGGGCGGCGCGGACAGGGCCGGCAGGCGCTGCTGAATGCGACCGGGCAGGCGGCTGACGCGCTGATACCCCGCGCGGCGGGGCCGGCAACCAACCAGACGAAACGAACCATGCAAAAACTCCTTCGGACGAAACAGACGAGAGAGTCAGAGGCGCATCACGACCTCGCTGCCTGCCTTGCGCGGCGCATCGAGCGGTGCTCTTCAGACCGCAAAGCAAGGATCGAACCGTCTCTTGTCTCAGTCGCGCCATTGTCCGTCAGCATTACCGCCTCTTTCGTAGGGGAAAACCCCGATGAAAAAAGACGGGATCAGGGCGCGTTTTGCGCCTGTTCCAGGCGCGCGCCGTTTGCTATTTAATTAATAGCAAATTGGCCTTGTCGCCTAGGGAGCGCCGGCCACGGTGCTGGCCGCATGCTGCAATTCCACCCAGCGGCGCACGCGCTCGGCATCGGCCAGGCGGCTGTGCTTGCCGGCCGAGTCGAGCAGCACCACGATGATTTGGCGGCCCGCCAGGCGCGCCTGCATGACCAGGCAGCGGCCCGCTTCGGAGATGTAGCCGGTTTTTTGCAGGCCAATGTGCCAGTCGGGGTCGTTCACCAGTTGGTTGGTGTTGTTGTATTGCAGAACACGGTCGCCAACCACGACTTCGTGGTTCGGCGACGTGGTCAATTGGCGCAGCAGCGCGTCTTGCGAGGCGGCGGCGACCAAGGCCGCCAAGTCGCGGGCGCTGGAGCGGTTGGCGCTGGACAGGCCGGTGGGTTCGACGTAGCGGGTGTCCTTCATGCCCAGCGCCTGGGCGCGGGTGTTCATCAGGCTCACGAAGCGGTTCAGGCCGCCCGGAAAGGTGCGCCCCAGCGCGTGCGCCGCCCGGTTCTCGCTGGACATCAGGGCCAGGTGCAGCAACTCGCCGCGTGAAAGCCGGGCGCCCACCGCCAGGCGCGAATGGCTGCCTTTGTCGGTGTCGATGTCGTCGCCGGTGATGGTGATGGTTTCGTCCAGCGGCAGGTTGGCCTCGGAAACGATCAGGCCGGTCATCAGCTTGGTCAGCGAGGCGATCGGCAGCACGGCGCGGTCGTTTTTGCGCAGCAGTACCTCCTGCGTGTCCTGGTCGAGTACCAGTGCGACGCCGGAATGCAGCTCGAGCGGGTCCTGCGTCGAATGCAGCCCGGCCAACTGACCAAAGGACGACCGCGCGGGACGCGCCGCCACGCGTGCTGCGTGGCCTGCCTTGCGATGGGTCTTGCGCTCGGCCTTGGCTTGTTTGACCGCGCCGGCGCGGGACGGCGCGGCGGCCTTGGCAGTGCCCTTTCTGGCCACTTTGGCGCTGGTTTTGGCCGGTACGGCGGACTTGCGCGTATCAGCGGTTTTGGAAGCGTGTTTTTTTGCCGGCGCGGCGCTGGCCTGCGGCAAAGGCGCCAAGGCCAGCAGGATCGCGGCGGTTACAACTGCAACGCCGCGTGCCCACGAAAAAACAGGTTTTGCCAACATGCCGGCCGCCATCGTTTTCCCCAACTGCGCATCAATAACACTTTACAAGTATACCAAATCGGACAATATGCGCAATAATAAAAAGCAACCGGCCATGGCACGGGTATTGAGATAAGTCATGGCAGCGTGAATCCCGTGGTGACGGCATTCAGCCTTGGGCGGCCACGCGCTCGGCTTTGTTGTGCAGTTTGTTGAGCGCGCTCAGATAAGCCTTGGCGGACGCGACCACGATATCCGGGTCGGCTCCCACGCCGTTGACCACCCGCCCGGCGCTTTGCAGCCGCACCGTGACCTCGCCCTGGCTTTCGGTCGAGCCGCTGGTGATGGCGTTGACCGAGTACAGCAGCAGTTCGGCGCCGCTGTTGACGTGCGCTTCGATCGCCTTGAGCGAGGCATCGACCGGGCCATTGCCCTCGGCCTGGCCCTTGAATTCCTTGCCGTTGATCGTGAACACCACCTCGGCTTGCGGGCGCTCGCCCGTCTCGCTGTGCTGGGCCAGGGAGACGAAGCCGTACTGCTCTTTCTCGGCGGTCACGCTCTCGTCGCCGACCAGCGCCAGAATGTCCTCGTCGAAAATTTCGCTCTTGCGGTCGGCCAGGTCCTTGAAACGGGCGAACGCAGCCATGACTTCGCTTTCGGACTCCAGCATCACGCCCAGCTCCTGCAGGCGCTGCTTGAAGGCGTTGCGGCCCGAGAGCTTGCCCAGAACGATCTTGTTGGTCGGCCAGCCCACGTCCTCGGCGCGCATGATCTCGTAGGTGTCGCGCGCCTTCAGCACGCCGTCCTGGTGAATGCCGCTGGCATGGGCGAAGGCGTTGGCGCCCACCACCGCCTTGTTGGGTTGCACCACGAAACCGGTGACCTGACTGACCATGCGGCTGGCCGGCACGATGTGCGAAGCGTCGATGCCGACATCGAAACCGAAGTAGTCGCGGCGCGTCTTCACGGCCATCACCACCTCTTCCAGCGAGCAGTTGCCCGCGCGCTCGCCCAGGCCGTTGATGGTGCATTCGATCTGGCGCGCGCCGCCGATCTTCGCGCCCGCCAAGCTGTTGGCCACTGCCATGCCCAGGTCGTTGTGGCAGTGCACGGACCAGATGGCCTTGTCGCTGTTGGGCACCTTCTCGCGCAGCGTCTTGAGGAACAGGCCATACAGCTCGGGAATGGCGTAGCCCACCGTGTCGGGAATGTTGACGGTGGTGGCGCCCTCCTTGATCGCCGCCTCGCACACGCGGGCCAGAAAATCAAGCTCGCTGCGCGAACCGTCCTCGGCGCTGAACTCGACGTCATCGGTCAGGTTGCGGGCAAAGCGCACCGCCAGCCTGGCCTGCTCGAACACCTCGTCCGGCGACATGCGCAGCTTCTTTTCCATGTGCAGCGGGCTGGTGGCGATGAAGGTGTGGATGCGGCTGCGCGCCGCGCCCTTGAGCGCCTCGGCGGCGCGCGAGATGTCGCGGTCGTTGGCGCGCGCCAGCGAGCACACGGTGGAGTCCTTGACGATGCCGGCAATCGCCTGCACGCACTCGAAATCGCCATTGGAACTGGCGGCAAAGCCGGCCTCGATCACGTCCACCCTCAGCCGCTCCAGCAGACGCGCGATGCGCAGTTTTTCGTCGCGCGTCATGCTGGCGCCGGGCGATTGTTCGCCATCGCGCAAGGTGGTGTCGAAGATGATGAGTTGGTCTGCCATTGCGTGCTCCATGTTCCCTGTTCATCAGGTAAAAAAACCAGCAACCCAAAAACCAACGGCCCGTTGCTGGTGCTAACGGGCCGTCGAGGTTGGGGTAACTTGAAAATCGCGTTCAGTTCATGCGCGCGTCACCACCTGCGGCCCGTAGGGCAGTAGCAGCAGAGCGAGCAGCGTGGCGCGAGTCATGGAACGTGAATTTAGCACAAGTGCGGCGGTGGCGGCGGCGGCGTCAATCGTGCAGGCCGCGTTCGTCCGGCTCGTCGGTGGAGGTGCTGACGATGCTGGCGTGCTGGCCCTTGGTGCGGCGCCAGGCGTAGATCACGTAACCCGACAGCGCATAGCCGAAGAACAGCACGAACAGCAGCGTGGCCGGCTCGATGCTGATGACGGCGATCAGCAGCGCCAGCAGTACCAGCACCGGAAACGGCACGCTGCGCCGGCCGCCGAAGTCCTTGAAGCTGTAGTACGGCGCGTTGGTGACCATGGTCAGTCCGGCAAACAGCGCGATGCCGAACATGATCCAGCCCAGATCGGTGCGATCCAGAGGCATGGCGCCAAACAACGCCAGCAGCGCGCGAAACAGTGGCACCTCGCGCTGCTCGACCAGCATGGCGCTGGTCAGCCAGATGAAACCCGCCACCAGCGCCGCCGCCGCGGGCGATGGCAAGCCCTGAAAGTAACGCTTGCTGACCACGCCGGTGTTGATGTTGAAGCGCGCCAGCCGCAGCGCCGCGCAGGCGCAATAGACGAAGGCGGCGATCCAGCCCCAGCGGCCCAGCGGGCGCAGCGCCCACTCGTAGGCCAGCAGCGCCGGCGCGGCGCCGAAGCTGACCATGTCGGCCAGCGAATCCATCTGCTCGCCGAAGGCGCTTTGCGTGCCGGTCATGCGCGCGACGCGGCCATCCAGGCTGTCCAGCACCATGGCGGCGAAGATGCCGGTGGTGGCCAAATCAAAACGGCCATTCATTGCCATCACGATGCCGTAAAAACCGCCGAACAGCGCCGCCAGCGTGAACAGGTTGGGCAGCACGTAGATGCCCTTGCGGCGCGCCCGCGCCACGCGCGTCTCGGGCGGGCCGGCGATGGACTGGTCTTGCGGTTGCTCAGAATCTTGCATGAACATCAAAAACACTTTTGCACCGGGTGCAGTGTAGCCAAGCTCGGGGATGTGTGGGCGACGCGCCGCAAAAAACAAGGCCGCTTGCTGGCGGCCTCATGGAATCAGTTGTTCATGTCGCTGCACACCATCTCATCTGCGGCGCATGAAACAAAAAGGAACCGAAGACCGCGAAGCAGGCCATGCGGTGCAGCCGTGGCCGGGCCTGCGCCGGCCACTGGCTGCTTCCCCCGCCCGGAGAGAGCGGGGGAAGCTGCGTCAGCGGCTCAGGGGGGTCAATTTTTGGTTTGGTCGACCAGCTTGTTCTTGGCGATCCAGGGCATCATGGCGCGCAGCTTGGCACCGACGACCTCGATGCTGTGGTTGGCCATGTTGCGGCGGCGCGCGGTCATGCTGGGGTAGCCGGTGCGGCCTTCCAGAATGAACTGCTTGGCGTAGTCGCCGTTCTGGATGCTTTTCAGCGCCTCGCGCATGGCCTGGCGGGAGCTTTCGTTGACCACTCTCGGGCCGGTCACGTATTCGCCGTATTCGGCGTTGTTGGAGACCGAGTAGTTCATGTTGGCGATGCCGCCTTCGTAGATCAGGTCAACGATGAGTTTGAGCTCGTGCAGGCACTCGAAGTAGGCCATTTCGGGCGCGTAGCCGGCTTCGACCAGCGTCTCGAAACCCATCTTGACCAGTTCCACGGTGCCGCCGCACAGCACGGCCTGTTCGCCGAACAGGTCGGTCTCGGTTTCTTCCTTGAAGTTGGTCTCGATGATGCCGGCCTTGCCGCCGCCGTTGGCCATGGCGTAGGACAGCGCCAAGTCGCGCGCCTTGCCGGATTGGTCCTGGTGCACCGCGATCAGGTGCGGCACGCCGCCGCCTTGCGTGTAGGTGTTGCGCACGGTGTGACCTGGGGCCTTGGGCGCGACCATCCACACGTCCAGATCGGCGCGCGGCACGACCTGGTTGTAGTGCACATTGAAGCCGTGCGCGAAGGCCAGCGATGCGCCCGGCTTGATGTTCGGCGCGACGTTGTTGGTGTACACTTCGGCGATCTGTTCGTCGGGCAGCAGGATCATCACCACGTCGGCGGCCTTCACCGCGTCGTTGACTTCCATCACCGTCAGGCCGGCCTTGCCGACCTTGTTCCACGAGGCGCCGCCCTTGCGCAGGCCGACCACGACCTTGACGCCGCTGTCGTTGAGGTTCTGCGCATGTGCGTGGCCCTGCGAACCGTAGCCGATGATGGCGACCGTCTTGCCCTTGATGAGGCTCAGGTCGCAGTCTTTGTCATAGAACACTTTCATTGGGTTTCTCCTTGGAAGATAGGTGTGACTATTGGAATGAATGGCGAAGCTTCAAACCCTGAGCAGCCGCTCGCCCCGGCCTATGCCGCTGGCGCCGGTGCGCACGGTTTCGAGGATGGCGGTTTTGTCGATGGCGCTCAGGAAAGCATCGTTCTTGCCCTGATCGCCCGTCAATTCGATGGTGTAGCTCTTGTCGGTGACGTCGATGACGTGGCCGCGGAAGATGTCGCAGGTGCGCTTGATTTCCTCGCGCTCCTTGCCGACGGCGCGCACCTTGACCATCATGTGCTCGCGCTCGATGTAGCTGCCCTCGGTCAGATCCACCACCTTGACGACCTCGATCAGGCGGTTCAGGTGCTTGGTGATCTGCTCGATGGTTTCTTCCGAGCCGCGCGTCTGGATGGTCATGCGCGAGAGGCTTTCGTCCTCGGTCGGCGCGACGATCAGCGATTCGATGTTGTAGCCGCGGGCCGAAAACAGGCCCACCACGCGGGACAGCGCCCCCGCTTCGTTTTCGATCAGAACAGAGATGATGTGTTTCATGTCGGAGCCCTCTTTTCGCCGCCCTGGCCCGCGGCCGGTAAGCGGCGGGTTCGGCGGACAATAGATTCGTCGTTCGGTGCGGGAAAAAAGCTTACAGGCGTTCAGACAATCCGATGCGCCGAAAGCCGGTTCGATATTACAGGTCTTCGGCCCCCAGCAGCATCTCGGTCAGGCCCTTGCCGGCCTGCACCATGGGGAACACGTTTTCGGTCGGGTCGGTGCGAAAGTCCATGAACACGGTGCGGTCCTTGAGCTTGCGCGCCTCGCGCAACGCCGGCTCCACGTCCTGCGGGCGCTCGATCAACATGCCGACGTGGCCGTAGGCTTCGGCCAGCTTCACGAAGTTGGGCAGCGCGTCCATGTAGCTGTGGCTGTAGCGGCCCGAATACTCGATTTCCTGCCACTGGCGCACCATGCCCAGGTAGCGGTTGTTGAGCGCCAGAATCTTGATCGGCGTGCTGTACTGCAGACAGGTGGAAAGCTCCTGGATGCACATCTGCACCGAGCCTTCGCCGGTCACGCAGAACACTTCGCTGTCAGGCCTGGCCAGCTTGATGCCCATGGCGTAGGGCACGCCCACGCCCATGGTGCCCAGGCCGCCGGAGTTGATCCAGCGCCGCGGCTGGTCGAACTTGTAGTACTGCGCCGCCCACATCTGGTGCTGGCCGACGTCGGAGGTGATGTAGGCGTCGGCATCGCGCGTCATGTTCCACAGCGTTTCGATCACGTACTGCGGCTTGATGACGTCCTTGTTGGCGCGGTCGTACTTCAGGCAGTCGCGCCCGCGCCAGCCTTCGATGGCCTTCCACCAGTCGGCCAGGGCCTGCTGGTCGGGCCGCGCGGCGGACTCGCGGATCATGCCGATCATCTCGGTCAGCACGTCCTTGACGTCGCCGACGATGGGGATGTCCACCCTGACGCGCTTGGAAATGCTCGACGGATCGATGTCGATGTGGATGATCTTGCGCTCGTTCTGTGCGAAGTGCCTGGTGTTGCCGATGACGCGGTCGTCGAAACGCGCGCCCACCGCCAGCAGCACGTCGCAGTTCTGCATCGTGGTGTTGGCCTCCAGCGTGCCGTGCATGCCCAGCATACCCAGAAAGCGCCGGTCGGTGGCCGGAAACGCCCCCAGGCCCATCAGCGTGTGGGTGACCGGGTAGTTCAGCAGATCCACCAGGGCGCGCAGCTCGCCGGCGGCGTTGGACATCAACACGCCGCCGCCGGTGTAGATGTACGGGCGCTTGGCCGACAGCAGCAGTTGCAGCGCCTTGCGAATCTGGCCGCCGTGGCCCTTTTTCACCGGGTTGTACGAGCGCATCGCCACCTTGTCGGGATAGCCGGTCCAGGCGGTTTTGTTGAACGACACATCCTTGGGAATGTCAACCACCACCGGACCGGGGCGGCCCGTGCGCGCGATGTGGAAGGCTTTCTTCATCACCTCGGCCATCTGGCGCACGTCCTTGACCAGGAAGTTGTGCTTGACCACCGGGCGCGTGATGCCCACGGCGTCGCATTCCTGAAAGGCGTCCATGCCGATGGCAGCGGTGGGCACCTGGCCGGTGACGATCACCAGCGGAATCGAATCCATGTACGCCGTGGCGATGCCGGTCAGCGCATTGGTCACGCCGGGGCCGGAAGTGACCAGCGCCACGCCCACGTCGCCCGTGGCGCGCGCGTAGCCATCGGCAGCATGCACCGCCGCCTGCTCGTGACGCACCAGCACATGCTGGATGGTGTCCTGCTTGTAGAGCGCGTCGTAAATATGCAACACGGCGCCGCCGGGATAGCCCCAGACGTGCTTCACGCCTTCGGCCTGCAGCGCCTTGACAAGAATTTCAGCGCCGCGCAGTTCCTGGGGCGCCTGATCCGCGCCGCTGCCAGCGGCGGACTTCAGTTCGGGTTTGGAGATTTCCATTGTGAGATCAACCTTTCGAGAATTTCTCTGACGAAACACCTTGGGTGCCCCTTGCCAGCCCTTGTGAGGCCGCTTCAGGACTTGAGACCACACGCCATGGGCGGCACTGTTGACCGCCGGACGGTGACCCGTTTGCCTTCTTGAATGCAAGGCGCATTATCGCACCGCAACATGGCCCGCCGCCAGTGTCATAATGAGCAGGGCCATGCGAAAGCCGCCCGCCGCCATCACCTGACAGAGCCGACAGACGCCTTGGCATCCGAACAAGACCTTTCCGACTTTCTCAAAAGCGTCGAAAAACGGGCGTTCAAACGCACCGTCTATCACGTGCGCGACGAGGACGCGGCGCTGGACATTGTGCAAGACAGCATGATGAAGCTGGCCGAGCACTACGGCGACAAACCCCTGGGCGAGTTGCCGATGCTGTTTCAGCGCATCCTCACCAACAGCACGCTGGATTGGTTCCGCCGCCAGAAGACGCGCAATGCCGTGTTTTCCAACCTGAGCGACTTCGAGTCGCCCGACGGCGACGGCGATGGCGACTTCGACCTGCTGCAAGCCTTTGCCGGCGCCGCCGACAGCCAGCGGGTCGAAAGCGCAGAAGACGCCACTCGCAGGGCGCAAATCCTGCACCAGATCGAGTTACAAATTCAAGAGCTTCCGGCCCGTCAACGCGAGGCGTTTTTGATGCGTTACTGGGAAGAAATGGACGTTGCCGAGACGGCGTCCGCCATGGGGTGCTCGGAAGGCAGTGTCAAAACGCACTGCTCGCGTGCAATCCATACGCTGGCCAAGGCCCTGCGCGCCAAAGGGATCATGCCATGAACACAAGTTACAACTCGCACCAGACAGACTTGCAACAAGCCCGTTACGGCCTGCGCGTGGCAGCCCGGCTGTCGGCTGGGCTGGACGGCCTGCCGCACGACATTTCCGAACGCCTGCGCGTGGCCCGGCAGCAAGCCGTCGCCCGCCACAAACAACCGCGCGCCGTGGCTCACGCACGCGCGGCCGCCGCCGTATCGCGCAGCGGCGGCGGCGCCACGCTCGGCTTCGGCGACGACGGCATGAGCCTGTGGGGTTGGCTGGCCTCCGGCCTGTTGGCGGTGGTCATGACCGCCGGTTTGGTTACCATCAGCATCGTGCAGGACGACGACAGCGCCACCGAACTGGCCGAACTCGACACCGCCCTGCTCACCGACGACCTCCCGCCCGAAGCCTACGCCGACCCCGGATTCTTGCAGTACCTGAAAGTCAGCGCGAACCAGCCCGTCACCGCCCACTAAAAGCCTGGGCCAGTCACCGCTCAACCGTTTTCAATGCGCTTTCCGTTGCCGATCACGATTTTTGCTTGCGTCGCGGTACTGGCGTGGCCGGCGCTGGCCCAGCCAACTGGCAACTTGACCGTCCAGCGGGCAGCAACGCCGCCCGCCGGCAGCGTCGGCTGGAGCACGCTGACCGCCGAGCAGCGCAACGCGCTCAACCCCTTGGCTGGCCTGTGGCCCACCCTGCAACCCGATCATCAGCGCAAATGGATGGCGCTGGCGCACAACTTCAACCGCATGAGCCCCGGCGAGCAGTCCACCCTGCAAGGCCGCATGGCCGAATGGGCCAAACTGAGCGCCGCGCAGCGCACCCAGGCGCGGCTCAACTTTGGCGAAGCACGCCGCCTGCCCGCCGACGAAAAACGCGCCAAATGGGAAGAATACCAGGCGCTGCCCGCCAACGAACGCGAACGTCTGGCCAAGGACCGGCCCAAACCGCCCGTCAGCGCCGCTCCCGCGCTGCGCCCCGCCCCCCCCACCCGCATCCGCCCGCCCGTCGTCGTCGCACCCGGCGCAAGCC
>JGI24705J35276_12238279_pt1 | contig 18478 bp, 15 predicted proteins | sample TergutNt197P4_FD_35276 | JGI IMG/M metagenome (IMG submission 35276) | reverse complement strand
GGGTTGATTTCATAAGGGTACATGATATAAAAGAGATGCAAAGAGTCGTAAAGATGAGCGATGCAATGATTAGAGGAATATAATGTCAGCACCTATGCAACATATGGATAAAATACTAATTGAGGGCCTAAAAGCTTGGGGAAAACATGGAGTTTTGGATTTTGAGAAACAATACCCACAAGCATTCACAGTTGATATGGAAATATGGGCAGACCTCTCAAAGGCCTACTTAAGTGATAATTTAGAGGACACCGTGAATTACGCCTGCATTTATGAGGTAATAAAGACAGTTATTGAAACTCAGAGTTTCAGGCTTGTTGAGCGGCTGGCATTTGTGATTTTAGAAAAAGTTTTCCGCCATGATGTGCGGATACAGAGAATCAGAATTCGATTGATAAAAAATAAAGCACCCCTAGAGGGACAAGTGGATAGTATTGGGGTGGAGATTGAAAAAAACAGAACCCAAGTTTTACTACAAGATACGTGCAAGATTATAGAGACAAATGTTAACGCAGATACAAGTGCAAAAACAGATACCGATGAGGGATATAGAGCAGTACTGGCATTGGGGTCAAACGTCGGCGATAAACATCAAAATATGCAAAGAGCCCTAGAAATGTTGTCTGATTGTGGCGGCATCGTTATTTTAAATAAGTCTAAATTGTATGAAACCGAACCAGTGGGTTATGTTGATCAAGAGAAATTCTACAATGCCGCAATTCTTGTAAAAACAACATTGAACCCGTTTGATTTGTACAGTAAAATTAAGGATATTGAAAATAATTTAGGGCGGAAAAAGACGATCAGATGGGGTCCAAGACTCATAGATATTGACATAATAGCATATGAACGATGTGTGATCAATACAAAAGGTTTGACTTTACCACATAAAGAATACATGCAAAGAGCATTTGTCCTAAAGCCCATCTCAGACATGCCCGATGCAGTCGAAGTTACAGGATTAAACATGACACTTATAGAAAAAATGACTACATGCGCAGATGACTATCAGGGCCTAAAATGCATTGGCTCTCTATGAGCTATATTTAACTCAAAATCAGCAAGATAAAGTCCAGATATATTGTGCAATAATGTCTGTTTTTAGTTATCAATAACAAGCGGCAAGTTTAGGGCTCATACTTATGCCTGTTCTCCATAGTTTTTCTATTGATATCGAATATACGGAAAACTCACTTTGTGGTGTGGCGTTTGTTTTTGCGCAACTTGGATATAAAAAATAAACCAACAACAACACAGACTATGAGAACTATTATGCCTACAACAGACCCAGTTAAGAAAACCCATAAAGATTCAGATGAAACAAAGGGAGAATTACCATTAGAAGATGGAGAAGGCCCCAAAGGCAAAACACTACCATAACCAACGGGTACATATTGCTCATTTGCAGAACTGACTTCGTTAATAAATATGGTTGAACTATAATCAGGGAAATTGAGGGTGTATCCTCCAATTGCATATAAGAGATCATCAACAACTGCCACACCAAACATTCTCCGAGGAGTGGACATAGGTTCGGCTGTTGACCACGTATTCGTTACAGGATCATAAACATCGGTTCTTGTTTCCTCAAAGAAATAGATTTTTTGAGGAGCAAAAAATCCAGTTGTTACACCTGTAGCTGCATCATAAACCATGCCCATAGGTGCTGAATTTACTTCTTTCCACACATCAAACTTTGTATCATAAACAATAACTTTGCTCGCCAGAGTAGTAAAACCATTGGAAGTTTTGCCATAAAATGAACCGATAACGAATAGTTTATCATCCACTACCGCTAAAACAAAATCATACATAGATGTTGCGATGTCGGTAGGTATACTGGGTTTTTCAGTCCATACATCAGTAACTGGGTCATACATAACCAAAGCCAGCTTTGACATAGTAGATCCCATTTCTGTAATGCCTAAGATGAAAATTTTTTCACCCACAACATGGGCTTTAATATTATTTGAGCTAATTGGAGGGGGAGTTTTAGTGCCCCAACTGTTGGTAACTGTATCATAAACCTCATTTATCCCAATTATATAGGCACTACTACTAACTGGCATAGGTTTAGTACCCGCCTCACCCACCCCAAAGGGCTGAGGATCTGGATCATAGAGAGTACTGCTTATACAGTAAATTTTACCTTGATAAGTAGCTATAGCAAAGTTACTTTGGGGGGTTGGCATAGGTGCTAAAGTGGTCCAAGTATCAGTTTTAGGATCATAACGCTCATTAGTGCCAAAATTATCTCCTCCAATAGCGTAAATTTTGCCATCTACAGCAACAACACCTAAACCACTTCGTGGCTCACGCATAGACTCTTTTATATTCCAAGAATCTTCAACTAACTCTGAGGCAGAAACAGAATTAAGCGCTGTTACAAATGATCCGCTTATGAAAAATAAAAGTAGTATAACAGCAATGAGTTTATTCATGCTTAGCCACAAGAATATTTGATTTTCTGGATATAACATTTACTGCCAAACATTTGAAATATAAATAATCAAACCATTTCCGCAGATTACGTTTTACCACAATAACTCAAAGTAAATGAAGAGAACATCTGAAGGATTAATGATCAACCAAACGACCTAATCTTACACAGGAAGTTTAGTACTTTAAACTATGATATTGTTTAAAATAGGGCAGTATCTTGCAGGTAGTTCTTATCAGTTTTTAGGGCTATCTCGGCTTTTGTTAATTCGTTACCAAGATATGCAGAATGATCCAATTTTGAAACTAGACCCATCTCCAAAATTTTTGTATACACTGCCTGAGCTGTTTTTCCCTTGATAACATTGAGAGGCTCAGGTGAATTGTTCACGGAGTAACGTATGGCAACTATCAGATGGTCAGTGTGGTCTATAAAAATTCTAAAAGCACCCATGGGATCAAGTGTAGCAGGTTCCACTTTTTCAGGGGCAATAATAACAGACTGAGTGGTAGCTTCTAGGTTTCTGTTGTAGGGTTCTTCGTGGGCACGTTTGTCTTTGAGAATCAAAAGGTCTATACCGAAGTCTTTTGGGACGGAGTTGCGTTTTTTAGCTAGAAACATCATTTTTGTAGCAACAACTTCCTCAGCAACAGTCCCTTTTGCTTTGTTGCTTTTCTCGGTTGCTAAGAGGATACCTCCGCCTATTTCTGCTGAGATACGGGTCAAAACTGCATTTAGGCCCACAGAGTCTGCGTCAAAGAGCTCTGTTACATTGGAAATCCCCACAAACAGGGGCACCGCAGGGTTTCGCTGGGCGAACTCTTTGAAAGCAAGAAATGAGTTGAGAATTTCTTGGGGGTCCAAAATCAAATCCGCTAGGACATTATTTACACCTAGACTTTGGGCTTTGGTGATAATTTCTTCAAGGAACTCGACGCGTTCAGAGGCACTTTTTGGCATGTAGCCTATGTTTTGGTTAGTGGGGATAACAACCACGGGGATATCTTTGATGCAGGGGGCTATGGCTTGGATGTTTCCTGCATCAGCGCTCAAGACTAGTTGTACCCCAGCTTTTACGGCGGCTTTAATCTCTTCTGGATCAAGTGAATCAATACTCAACGGTAAATTGGTAACTTCTCTGACCCAGTGGATCAGCTGGGCGGCTTTTTGGGGTTGGGATTCACCTGCAGCCATACCCACATCGATAAAATCCGCACCTGCCAAAGCAAAGCGACGAGCGGTTTGTTGAACAGTTTCTTTGTCCATCAGTGCGGCATCCACGATTTCGGCAAGCACTCGCAGAGGAAAATCTCTACCAACCGCAACCCCGCCCACCAGCATGTTGCCTGGTTTTTGGAGCAGGGTGGTGCGTTGGTTTTCAACTTTTTCTATTTCTGCCAGAGCTTTTGCAGTTAGCTGCTGCTTTAGTAGCTCATCAGCAGGGGTGGTTGTTGAGAGGTTGACTTCGCATAGCATATCTAGTACAACAGAAAGATCTGCAGCATATTTGGGGCCCTTATAGGCAGGAACCCTGAGGGCTGTTGTGATGGTTGCTGTGTCTCCTCTTAGTAGTCCAGGGGTTAGGATGAGGTTAAAGCTGGTGAGGTTTTTTTTGTCTTTTAAGCCCTCAATAATGGTTTGGGGGGTTAAAAAAGCGGCAACCGCTGTCTTTAGGGCAACAACCTCGGTTTCGATTGAGCTTTGGTTAGCGTATGTAGTAACGGTTTCGGTTGCTAGTTGTCCGGTGACAAGGAGTACCTTCATGTTTAGGCCTCGACTTTGATGGTTGCGCCTTGGTTGTTGGCTTTTGCGATGAATGCTTCTCCGCCGGTGTTGGCTTGGAGGTGGTCTTGGACTTTAGTTAGAAATGTGTTTGCTTGTTGTTGTTTTAGAACGGCATAGAGTGCGGGTCCCCAGGAGCTTTGGCCGACTCCGTAGGCGCCTTGTTGTTGCATAAATTTAATACATTTTGTGGCTGGGGGTTTGGCGTAGGTTCCGCCTTGGGTTTGGGCAAAGTGGTTGCCGGTTAGAATTTGGATTTCTGTGAGGGCCGCTCCAAAGGTTTCGATGTCATGTTCGGCTATGGCGGGAAGTAGTTTGAACATGATTAAGCGGCAAATCTGGCCCACGTCTTGGGCAGGCATGGTTGTGAGTTGGTCAAATGCTTGTTTTTCTTCAGAGTTGGCTAAGCCTTTGGGTTGGTTAGGAGAGGCTACAATAAAACACCAGTCCTCAGGGAAAGGCTGGTGATAAATTAGCGGTGGAGTGGCATTGGTTTTGGGATTTTTGCCGCCATCTACCACAAATCCGCCATACTCAAAGATACTGGTACCCACGCTTGTGCGTTTGGCGCGTCCAACGCTTGATGCAAGCTCGGGTATGGATGCTTGGAGGTTTGAGATTTTTGCAAGCGCAACAGCTATGGCTAGGGCGAGTTGGGTACCGGAGCCTAGGCCGCTGTGGCAGGGTATGGTTTGGGTGATATGGAGATGTGCTTTGGGGGTTATGTGATAGTTTGTGGAAAATTGAGCGATGATTTCTTGGGCGAGATTAGTTTGTTCACCGGTAATTTTGAGACTGGGGGCGCTTTGGGCGTGTAGTAGGACGTTTGGGTGATCTATGCCGACGCCTAAGCCGCCAAATATTCGGCCTAACTCACCGTTCATATCAATTAGACCTAGGTGGAGTCTTGCGGGGGTTTTGATAAAGATCTTTATTGGGGTTGCCTCCAGAGTGCGATTTGCTTTTGCATCTCCACCATCACTGTGGTATAGATGCTGTTTGGTGCTACGCGTTCTACGATTTGGGCGTAGTCAAAGATTTGCTCAGCTAATTTGTTGGTTTGGGCTTGTTTTTGGGAGTTTGTATGATAGGTTTCTATGCGGGTGGCATTTATGAGAGCCTCAAGGGTTAGTGCAAAAGCACGGCTGTAGAGTTGAGAAACCCCAATTGGAGAGGAGGTTAGGTGTTCAATGCGGCAGATAACTAGGGTTTTTTCATCATTTAGAGGTTTAGAGTCTATCACGGTGACTTCGAGGGCAACCTCGGCAACTTGCAACTTTTTTGCGGCTACATACTCGGCGGGGACAAACCACTCCAAAGGAAGATTCCCAGTAAAGAGGGTTTTTTTGAAAACCGTTTTGTAGAAGAGCTCTATGTCACAGGTAAAGTTTATGACGGCACATGGATTGGTTTTTAGGTTCTGCAGGGTTTTTGAGGTGTTAAAAATGGTTAGAGTTAGGTGTTTTTCATCCTGCAGGGTTATACCCATGGGTGCCGCATTAGAGGTACAATCGGAGTTTAGGGTAGTGACAATGGATTCATAAATTACAGTTTTTTGGAATCCAAAGGTGGACAGTTGCCCTAAATCAGCTTGGAACCGCATAGACATGAGCATTCCCGTTCAATCGAATGTAAAATTTTACAGTTAAATAATAAAAGGTTTGCCACCCAACCACCAAGTTTACCCGCCTAAAGGTCAAATCAACCAACCAAGTTTGAACTACAACACAAGACTTGGGGTGAGTTTGGAGGTTTGTTGGCGGGTGTTTTTATCGTTTTTTGTTGTTGCGGCGTTGGTTTGCTTTTTCTTGTCTTGTGCGTTTTTGTTCTTTGATGAGGGGTATGTTGTCAAAGAGACGTCCGATTTCGCGTACTGTGGTGGGCAACAATGTTAGACCCAGTACGACTATCCAGTGGAATCCGCCGATGGTTGTGAGGCCAAAGATTTGTCCGATGGGCAAAGCGACCAGTAGTGCGAAGGTGATAAGCATTGCAACTGAGCCGATAAGTAGGGGCTTGTTGTTTCTAACAGGAGTCTTAAAGACCGAGTTGGAGCTACGGACATGGAACACATGTACTATAGAGGTCAACCCGGTGATCAGAAAAGCCATAGTTTGACCCAATGCTGCGGAGGGGCCGGCTGTGCCGGGCAGGGTTACAAAGGCGCCTATGTAGTAGCCGATTAGGACTGCAACTGAGCAGGCAATGGTTTGGCGAAGAATCAGATGTAATAACTCGTCACTAAAGAAGCTCTCATTGCGCTTTATGGGCTTTTTATCCATCAATTTAGGATCAAAGGCTTCGCGGGAAAGATTAATCCCAGGAATACCATCGCCCACCAAGTTAATCAACAACAACATAACTGGCGTTAGCAAAATACCCCAGCCAGCCATCTGTGCAAACACCATGATGATAATCTCACTCAGGTTACAGACCAGCAGGAAATTGATGGTCTTTTTGATGTTGGCATAGACATTTCGGCCCTCACCAACAGCCTCAACAATAGTTGCAAAATTATCATCGGTTAGAATCATATCTGAAGCGCTCTTAGCCACCTCAGTTCCGGATTTGCCCATCGCAATCCCAATATCAGCCGCCTTTAGGGCCGGGGCGTCATTTACGCCATCGCCTGTCATGGCCACAACCTCACCGTTTGCCTGCCAAGCCTTAACAATACGAATTTTATCCTCAGGGGTTACTCGGGCATAGACGGAATAGTTTCTAACGGTGTCATTTAATTCGGTATCTGACATTTTTGCAAGTTGGGCACCAGTCATGACATGACGGCCTTCTTGGAGAATGCCCAAGTTGGTGGCAATCGCGCCTGCGGTTGTAGCATGATCGCCGGTAATCATTACGGTGCGAATACCGGCGGCTTTGGCTTTTTCTATAGCGATGGCGGCTTCGGGTCGTGGTGGATCAATTAGGCCAATAAACCCTACTAGTTTGGAATCTTGTTCAACTTCTTCTATATGGTCGTGATCGGGTAGGGTGTCAATTGTTTTGGATGCCAATGCGATGACACGTAAGGCTTGTTCAGCAAATTTATCATGTACCACTCGGGCAACGGGTAAATCAGAAGCAGTAGATTCTGAGGAGAGAGTTAGGTAGTCAAGGGCGCCTTTGGTTAGTACCAGATAACCGCCAGTTTTGACTTTGAAGACAACTGACATACGTTTGCGATCAGAGGAGAAGGGAACTTCTGCGACTCTTTGATAGGTTTCTGTATCTATGCGGTAGTCTTTTTCGTCTAAGAGCCTAAGTATGCCAACGTCTGTGGCGTTGCCGATGTATTTTTTCTCGCCGCTTGGGGTGGTCTCATGAGTGGCATTGCTTGCCATGGCGAGATAGCTAAGAAATTGGCGTTGCTTATCCGTAAAGGGTGTGTCGTCTGCGAATGGTTCTTCTCCGCAAATCCAGAGTTGTTTAACTGCCATGCGGTTTTGGGTAAGGGTTCCGGTTTTATCTGAGCAAATAACCGAAGTGTTACCCAAAGTTTCCACAGCGGGAAGTTTTCTAATCAAAGCGTGTTTTTTGATCATTTTCTGAACGCCGTTTGTCAGCGTCAGAGTAACAATCAAAGCTAACATTTCAGGAACAGCAGCCACTGCTAAGGAGATAGCAACTAACAACATTGTAGGCAAATCCGTACCGCTTCGCAGACCCACTGCCATTAGGAAAAAAGCAGAGATAATGGCGATCCAGCAGATGGTTTTGCCGAGTTGGTCAAGACGTATCTGCAGGGGAGTTTTCATGCGTTTACTGCCGCTTAAAAAGCCAGCAATCCGACCCATCTGGGTTTTCATACCAGTGGTGGTAACCACAGCTATGCCGCGGCCCGCTGTGACAACACATCCAGTAAAGACCATGTTGCGCTGGTCACCCAAAGCGACATTTCCTGAGGTTGTAAACGAGGCGTCTTTTTCTGCGGGTTCGCTCTCACCGGTTAGGGCGGATTCGTCAGAGAACAACGCGGTGGATTCAATTAATCTAGCATCTGCAGGAACAACGTTACCGGTTTCTAGGATGACTATATCCCCAGGAACCAATTCGGTAGCATCAATGCTTTTCTTAACTCCTTGGCGTATAACAACACAGGAAGGAGCGCTTAGTTTTTCTAAGGCTTCCAGAGCTTTTTCAGCTTTACCCTCCGGGGTAATGGCCAAAATTAGATTTAAAATCACAACTGATAAGATGACGATGGGTTCAACAAATCCCGAGTTCTCAAAGATAGCCATAGCAAAAGAGAGGATCACAGCAATTAGCAAAACGATAATTGAGACATCTTTTAGTTGGTGGAGAATTTTTTGAGGCAATCCTGCCTTTTTGGGTGGGTGAAGTACATTTTTTCCGTCACTGTGTTGACGTTTATGAACTTGAGCTTCAGATAGACCACACTCAGGAGTTACATCCAACGCACCCAATACTGACTTAACATCTGATTCGTACCAGTTGGGTTGATCCTGAGTGCTGTTTTCTATGGTTATCACATCTACAAAATACGCCACTATAGCGACATATTAGAAAACTACAACCCTCAAGCGTACTATATATCAGCTTCCACGTGTGTACAGTATTTTCATGATACAGTCAAATCTTGTTTTGCAAAACTTTTGGTCAAACAACCAACACTACCACTACTATCAATCAATGAATTGAAAAGTTAGGCTTGCTGCTTAGCTAGATGCGCTAGTTGTATCATCGCTTTGCCTGAACTTAGTGCTTCGCGTGCTTGTTCCATACCGTCTTTGTAGGAGGTACTTGTGCCAGAAGCATACAAAGCAGCAGCAGCGTTCATACAAAACAAGTCGGCTATGGGATCACTATACGCACCGGAGAGAACGCGTTTAATGGCAGACGCATTGTCATAGGCTTTGTTGAAAGAGGCGATATCGAAGGTGGCATGGGTTTTTATGCCAAAATCTTCGGGGTAGACAGTGTAGGTTTGGATTTTATTGTTTTTTAGTTCAACCACTCTTGTGGGACCGCAAGGCGAGAATTCATCAATACCAAGAGCCGCATCGTGACCATTAACCATACCATAGGGAGCGACCGCACTGCTAAGACCGATTTCTTTCAATATCGCAATGAGTTGATCACATACTTGAGGTGCATAGGCCCCAATTACTATACAGCTGGTATTCTCACAGGGCATAGTTAGGGGGCCTACAATGTTAAATGCAGAGGTAAAACGCATGGATTGGATAAGGCGGGCCCAGCCAGATTTTAAGAAGGCTTCCCCAGGCATGTAGCAGATGTTGTGGTTTTCTAAACTTTGTTTTGCTTTACTCATCGGACTTGAGAGATTAACCCCTAGGATCTCAAAGATTTCTGAGGCTCCAGAGACACCGGTTACTTTTTTGGCGCCTTTTTTAGCAATTGGAACCCCACAAGCTGAGGCAATAAGTGCAGCAGGAGAGGAGGCGTTTACAGTTTTCATAGCATCGGAGCCTGTGCCAACAATATCGCAGATAGGGCCCTTAATGTTGGCTGTGAATTTTTCTGTGTCAAATTTGTCTAGGGCATCCCAAACGCCAGATAATTCTTCAGTGGTGGGTTTACGAGTAATATGGGCTATCAAAAAAGCGCCCTGCTGAAGTTCGGGCTGCTCATTTAGAATGATTTGCCTATAGGCCTCACAGGATTCTTCTCGAGTCAGAGTTTTACCGGCAACGATTTTACAGATCAGTTGACCAAAGGCTCTTAATTTTTCTTCAGTTACCAAATTTATCACTCCGATAGATCTACAACATACTTTAAGGATTGACCAAGCAAAATTTCAGGCAACACCAAAGGAACGCTTTCCAGAGGTATTATTTTATCAATGAGCAGTCTTAGGGTTTGAGTGTTTGTTTCTATTATTTTTAGGGCTAGCTTCATTTGGCGTTTTGTGCTACCATAAGCCCCAATTAGGGTTAACTGTCGATAATGGACTTCATTTAACAATTCACTGGGAATAGGCATGTTTTTTGTAAATCCGCTAAATATGCAATATTTGCCGCCTGGATTTAATTTTGAAATCCCCTCGATCAGAGCAGCGGGGTCAGGGGCAGCATTTATAGCCACATCAAAATTGCCAGCGGGGGTATTAGAGAGAGAGATGTTTGCTTTTTTGCAAAAAGGGGTTACTTGATCTAGTTTAGCAGAGTTTTTTTCGACAATAAAGGGGTGGGCACCAAAATATTTGCAGGCTAAGCCAAGCATAAGTCCGGCAGGGCCGCCGCCAAAAATGAGAACAGATTGGTTTTTTTGCAAGTTTACTTGTTCAGTCGCATTTATTGCAGAGGATAACAATTCGGTCATACATGCAATTTCAGGGGGAACTGTTGGAGGGATTTTTATGAGACTGCGTTTGGGCACTTTTATGTATTGGGCAAATCCGCCATCAATATGAAATCCTATAACTTGGATGTTACTGCAGAGATTTTCGGCACCATTTTTGCAGTAGTGGCATTGATTGCAGGTTTTGGCAGGCCAAACAATAAAATTTTCTGCTGGATTGTTGGGTTTATGGCCGCAGATTTCATGGCCCAATACTCGGGGCAACACTAGATCGCGTTGACCTTGGGACCACATTTTTGCATCAGTTCGACAGACAGAGCAATAGGTGACTTTTAGCAGTGTTTCAGTGCTATCGCAGACGGGGGATTGGATGTTGATTAGCCGAATTTTTTCTATATTTTCAAGGAGAAGCGCTTTCATATGACTATCTGCAACACGGTAGAGCAGAAACCGCATTTAAAACTATCCACCTGTATTACATTCGTAATACAAAAAAATAAAGAAATCAAATTTTGGAGTACACCACAGGCACAATTAACCCAGATTAGTATGGCGAAGTTAGTGATGCGCAAGGAGGTAGAGCAAGGAGTTAATACAGTACAAGAGTATAACATAGAGAAAGTCTATGCAAGGAGTAGAGGTTATTGTCGGCGGTTTCATGAGCGTTGATGGGAAAATAGCGCCTGCCAATCGAAACGGCCAAGAATTCACTCAGTTCATGACCCCACTGCACAAAAAAATGCTACACAGCATCCGAGCGTCTGTTGATGCGGTTGTGGTAGGGGTGGGTACGGTTTTAGCAGATGACCCCACGCTTACTGTGCGAGATGTTGAGGGTAAAAATCCTCTCAGAGTAGTGCTAGACAGCAACGCACAAACACCCCTAACAGCAAAAATCGCAGACACCAGTCAAGCACCCACGCTAATAGCAACCACTATACAAGCCTCAAAAGAAAAAATACAGGCACTAAAAAATAAAAATATTGATGTGTTTATTTCAAACTCGAAAAAAACGGTTAATTTGCAAGAACTAGTCGAAGCACTCAAGAGCCGTGGTGTTAGAAGAGTTCTGGTGGAGGGCGGCGCTGATGTGCGGTGGAGTTTTTTTGAATCAAATCTTGTGGATGAATTATTTGTTTGGATCATGCCCTATGTTTGGGGCGGCAAAGAGGCCCCGACATTAGTGGATGGCCAGGGTTTCCATGGAGCCAAAGAAGCTAAAAAACTAAAACTAAAGAGCATAGAACAGATTGAGGGATTGATTGTTATTTGGTTTTCAGTTCAACAGTAAGGTTTGGAAATTTTTGGAGCAAACCACTTTCGGTTGCGTCTCAAACATTAGATAGAGAAGTAGGGTCCAAATATCTACAGATTTACAAGGCATCAGCATAGTTTTTGTTGTGTCCCTTTTAAAGAGATCTTTTTACCTTGTTAGGTATAATTCTTTAAGGAATAAACCACGTTAGGGGACATTATTGTTATTGCCTTGGTTTTGTCTGAGGATTGATTGGAAGTGTTTGGTGTTGCCTCCGCTTAGGGTAACTAGTTGGTTTAGTTTTTCGATTGCAAGACCATCATATAGGGCTTGTTTGGCTAAGTCGTAGCCGTCTTTTAGATCCGACGCACTTTCGGCTATGTAGAGGATGGAGGCGGCATTTAGTAAAATGAGGTCTTGACGGGCACTTTGATCTTTGCCTAAGAGTATTTTGACGATGGTTTGTGTGTTTAGTTCGGGGCTTCCGGGGTAGACGATCTCTTGGGGGTTTCCGCGTTTGAGTCCAATGTCTTCGGGGTAGAAACAGTAGGTGTCTATCGAGCCGTTGGGTTTTACTTCAGAGATTATGTTGCGTCCTAGGTTGGAGAATTCATCTATGCGTATATTTTCATCTGCGCCATAACCCAGCACGACTAGAGCTCGGTCGTAGCCGTTTTTTGAGAGAACAGAGGCAATTGTTTCTGTGTAGGGTTGGCTGACTCCGCGGACTTGTCGTTTGAGGCCAAAGGGGTTAAGACCAGCAGCGATCATGAGCCTCATTGCGTAGAGCATTGGCATAACGGTGTGGGTGGCTTTGTCGGCGGTTAAATCAATCAGGGGTTTCATCCAAGGGTATATGCCTGCTGAGGCCCAAACAGATGTTTGGATGGTGTGAATGCATTGTTCGACTACTTGGGGGGTTGTGTATACGTTGATGCCTAGGTTTTGGGCTAAATCTATACAGCCTGTTTTTGATGAGAAAGATTTGGATCCACTCTTTATTGCACAAGCGCCAGCAGCGGCGGCAATTATCAATGCGGGGGTTGTGATGTTTATGGTTGGGAAAGTGTCTCCGCCTGTGCCTCCGGCTGTTACAAGTGGTTTGTTAGTGTTGAATTGGAAGGCGGAGGTTCTTGTGGCATCCATGGCCTGAACCATGCCGGTTAATTCGTCTACGGTGGGTTTTTTTATAGTTAAACCGCCAAAGAAGGCAACCATTAGGGGTAGGATCTCGGTTGGGTGTTTGTTTTGGGTGAGTTGGGTAAATAGGGTTTGGGCGACAGATTGGGTTTGAAGACTAGTTAGATTTTCGCCATTGGACAGGTGAGCTATTATTTCGGTGAGATCAGGGGTTGTTGGGGGTTTGTTGGGTGTCATTTTTGGTGCCTTAGGGGACGACTTTGGAGCGTTTTAGGGTTCTGACAAGCAGGTAGGCTAGAATTGTCGAGGGGATGAGCTGGAGGACTATGTATATTGGAAGAGCTCCGAGATAGACTATGTAGGGTAGTCCGAGGGCCATAACCATCACTACATAAACTAGTGGAATGTCCAAGATTGCACAGATGGTGCTCATTGTTAAGAGTTTGGTGCTGAGTTTTGTTTGGGGGCGGAAGCGTGTGAAGGCAAAGGCGGCTGCGCCTACGCCTAGGGCAAAGAGGAGGTTTATGATGGGCCACAATGGGGAGAGAGGGCTGGATGCGGTGATGAGTCCGATTAGGGCTTGGATCTCAGTTGTTATAATAGCACCTATAAAGCCAAACAGGACTGCGGATACAAGGATCCAAGTGTAGGTGTTTATGTATCCTAGTGTGTTGAAATTGCCTCCTGTGAATAGTGTGTCGGCTCTTTCTGCAAAGATTGCTATCACGCCTGCAACGACGCCTATCATCAGTGCAGCCATTGCTTTTCGGAGGTTTTGGGTTTTGAGGTCAATAGACACAAGGGTCACTCTCAGATTTGAGTAATAACTCAAAAATGAGTATTGCCATATAAAGGTTCTTTACCAAAAATGAGTAACAAACAGTCGCCGCTATAGGGCCAGCTTTTTTAGCCGCTGCATCAACGCCTCACGTTCATCAGGCTGGCGCACCCACAAATCCCGATTTTCTCTAAACTCTTCGCCTGAGAGAATCCCCTGCTTTTGTAGCTCACCTAACAGCTTCATAAACCCCTGCAAATCCAGTTGCTCCTCAGTCACCACCATACCGCCCCTACGTTCAGAGATCGTTTGGGGTTCACTATCTGGTGGTGGGAACTCGGCATAGAGAAAACGCGCAAAATATAGCGTATCCCAGCCCTTAGCAACCAAAAAGCTGTTTTTTAGGTTCAACAACTCGGAGGTGTAGTGCTCATATTCTTGGCCCAGTGAGAGATACTTGGGCTTCAAAGCAGCCGTACCTACCGTTCGGTTAACAAAATGACGCAGATGCTGATTACCAAACACCGGTAATACAGTACCCTTTTCATAGTTAAAGCAATAGATGATTTTTTTAGCAACCACCTTATCTTGCCCAAACCCACCGATTCGCTCCCAAGGTGCATCTATCTTTTGCGCCAAGGATTTACGATCATCAACAGATATGCGAAGCAGATTTTTAAGATCTTTTATCTGCAGACGCGCATTACGGTAAGCATTAGAACTGTTTTGGGGGGAGGTACCCTGTAGATTGAGGTTTTTTTCAAGAAACCCAAAGAACTCACCGACTTGATCGGGATTAACTTTGAAAAGACGATCAGGATCGAGCCACTCTATAGAAGCCAAGTTCTCAGCAAAGGGAAATTTTTGACGAAAACTCTTGAGAGCCCCAAGTACAAGATTGACCTCATATTTTATTGCTTTATCGAAGGCTTCGATTTTTTGTTGCAGTAAACTGCTCTTAGACATGGATACCAAAGCAGTAAATGTGAACTGAGCTAATAAGATTTACAGCAACACATCGATCAGCACATAATTGATCACCTTAGCTACTAATAGGGCAACATTCACTTATGCAATCCAAGGTCCGATCAAGAAATCAATAACTGTATTGTTTGGGAAAACATATTAGGTGTGAGGACTGCACCTTAGCGGGGATGTTGTGGTAAAGGTTTTCATTTCAGGGCCCATACTGGGTATGGAAAACAACCAGAACTATCGCCAGACCATAAAAGATATCTGCGCTCCGTTAGGGCTAGAAGTTATTGATCCGTGGAATCGTGAAAAAGTTCTCTACAAAGGCACCGAGGAGTGCTGGTGGAATACCTACACTACCTTTGATTTTGTAGAGCGCGATCTGGCTGATGCTGATCGGTGTGATATTATGGTTGTTTATTTGCCGGTTCTCTCTGCGGGTGCTTGTATGGAGATGTTTTATGCCAAACGTAGAGGCAAACATGTCATTGTTGTAACAGAGCTACCCTGTGTCAGTCCTTGGATTGTTGTGCACTCAGACAAAATTCTCAAAACCTTCAGCGAGCTTGGGGAAACCCTAAAACAATTGCTCTAAGCTGACTTTTCTTAACTCTCAACAGAAAACCTATATGGCCCAATCTAAAAAATGGTGCGGGATAAGCAGTGGATGTTATAACCATCATCTTGATTGCTCTGGGTTTAGCTATGGATGCTTTTGCAGTCTCGATTGCAAACGGCATGAACACCCCAGGCAGTCAACGACGCCGAGCGGCACTTTTGACGGCGATATTTTTTGGTGGTTTTCAGATGCTTATGCCTATAGTCGGCTGGCTCATTGGACTTAGCCTTCAAAGCAGTATTATGGCGGTGGATCACTGGATAGCCTTTGGTCTGCTTGCATTCATCGGAGCCAAGATGGTTTATGATGGGACAAAAAAAGAAACCGAACAAAAAACCTCAAACCTCAAACTCTACACTCTACTTGTTTTAGCTGTTGCCACAAGCATTGATGCTCTGATGGTGGGGTTGAGTTTTGCGTTTCTCCAAACAGAGATTTTGATGCCCATTGCAGTAATTGGCATAGTTACGTTTGGGTTATCTTTTATTGGCGTCTACTTTGGCTGTAGTCTAGGTAAGTTCTTTGGTAACAAAATAAAGATCGTGGGTGGTATAGTGTTAATTCTCATTGGTTTGCGGATTTTGCTTGAACACCTTTTTGGGTGAGCGTCTAGAGGGTTGTTTGAACTCTTCACGGATTTGCATTTGGCGTCGTTTGCGGTTGTAGCCCAAGGAGAAATCATGGGTGGCATCGCGAATTTTTCGGAGCAGAAGCATCATGGTGCTATTTTTATCAAACACTTTGGGAACGGGATCATCAGGAAGATAGATTTCTTCATGTTCTTTGGCTAATCCAAACATGGAGGTTTGGAGTCCCAGAGTTTGAAGGGCCTCTTTAGCTGCGCTAACCTGTCCGGGTCCGCCGTCAATAACAATCAGATCGGGCAGGGGGTTGTTTTCCTCAATTTGGCGTTTGTAGCGGCGCAACACCACCTCATGCATGCTGGCAAAGTCGTCTTGTCCGGTAACAGTTTTGATTTTGAATTTACGATAGTTCTTTTTGTCGGGTTTGGCGTCTTTGAAGGCTACCATACCTGAGACCACATGCTCAGTGCCCAAGTTGGATATGTCAAAACACTCAATTACCCTAGGCAAAACAGGCAGATGAAGATTGTTTTGCAAATCCACCAAGGCAGTGTCAAACTCTAGGCCAGACTCGAGGTTTTTTTCTGCCAATTTTATCAACGCCAACTTGGCTGCTTTGAGAGGAACCGTCAAAGATACAGGTGCTAAGCGTTTTTTTGATAGAAACTCTTCAAGTGCAGTTTTTTCGTCGGGTTCTATCCAAACGGGCTTGTTGAGCAAAATCTCGCGGGGAATCTGATTAGCGGTATAGAAGGCTTTTAGAAATTCCTGCTCGATTTGGGGCTGTAAATCCACACTGAACTCTTTTTTACCCAAAAGTACCCCTTTGCGCACCCCCATCTGTAGCGCCAGCATCTTTTCTCCAATGCGTCTAAACACTAGCACATCCTGATCAAACCGCCGCTCATTATCTACAATTTGGCGCTCAGTAAGCAGACGTATGGAGGCGATTTGTTTACGTAACTCAAGCGCCTCCTCAAAGTGCTGGGTTTTGGAGGCTTCTTGCATCTGTGTGTTTAGCTGTTCGATGGTTTGCTGATAGTTACCGTTTAGAAAGGCGCGGGCATCTTTGACTTGCTTGTCATATTGTTCAGGAGTTATGTTACCAGTACAGGGAGCAGTGCACATATTGATATGATAGTTCAGACAAGCGCGTTTGTGCATGTTTTTGCAGGTGCGTAACTTGAACACCCGAACAACCGTGCGCTGTAGATCTTGACGGGTAAACCCATCAGTGTAGGGCCCAAAGGATTCAAGTTTACGATGCACTTTGCGACTTGTTAGAACCCTTGGGTAGGTTTCGCGGGTTAGCGAGATGTAGGCGTAGCTTTTGGCATCTTTGAGATCAATGTTGTATTTGGGTGTGTGCTGCTTGATGAGCTTATTTTCTAGTAACAGGGCTTCAACTTCAGTGTTAACAACAATCCAGTCAATACTTCGGATATGCAAAAGCAACTGACGGGTTTTGGGCGGCTGATCAATGCTTGAGAAGTAACTTTTCACTCGGCTACGAAGATTTTTGGCCTTACCCACATAGAGAATCGTCTCATGTTCATCACGGTAGAGATACACACCAGGATCAGTGGGTATATCCACGCTTTTGAAATCCGAAGGACTGGATAATTTTATCATGTTTGCCGCTCTAATCTGACTAATCAAGGCATGCATTAAGCATTTCCATTACCCGATCCCGCCAAAGTTCATAGTAAAACTCCGCCAAAGTTCATAGCGAACTATTGGCAAAGTTAAAAGTTAGACTATATGATACACAGGTTGCGTGAATAGATCAAAAAAGATTGGTTATTATTGTTGGTTATTGGTTTGTTGGGGTAGTAGTTTTTTTAGGAATATACCTGTGTAGGATGTTGGGTTTTGGGCTACTTCTTCGGGGGTTCCTTGGGCTAAGAGTTGTCCACCTGCGGCACCGCCTTCAGGGCCTAGGTCGATGAGTTGGTCACAGCTTTTTATGACGTCGAGGTTGTGTTCGATGATGTAGACTGTGTTGCCGTTATCAACAAGACGGTTGAGGACTCGGATGAGGCGTTTAGTGTCGTCGAAGTGGAGGCCGGTTGTGGGTTCGTCGAGCATGTAGATGACGTGGCCGGTTTTGTGCTTGCTGAGTTCGCGGGTGATTTTTATGCGTTGACTCTCTCCGCCGCTTAGTTGGGTGCTGCTTTGGCCTAGTTTGATGTAGCCTAGGCCGACGTCGAGGAGGGTTTGGAGTTTGCGGTGGACTTGGGGGGTGTTTTCGAAGAATTTTGCGGCTTCCTCAACGGTCATGTCTAGGACTTCGGCGATGTTTTTGCCTTTGTATTGTACGGTTAGGGTTTCTTTGTTGTAGCGTTTACCTTTGCATTCGCTACACTGGACATAGACATCAGGGAGGAAATTCATCTCGATGCGCAAAACGCCGTCGCCTTGGCAGGTTTCGCATCTACCGCCCTTAACGTTGAAGCTGAATCGGCCTTCTACGTAGCCGCGGGCTTTGGCTTCTTTGGTGGCGGCAAATATGCGCCGGATTTCGTCAAAGAGTTTGGTGTAGGTGGCGGGGTTGCTTCGAGGAGTTCGTCCGATGGGGTCTTGGTCGATGACGATGACGTTTCGTATGGTTTTGGGGACATGTAGA
>JGI24705J35276_12238283_pt1 | contig 18491 bp, 20 predicted proteins | sample TergutNt197P4_FD_35276 | JGI IMG/M metagenome (IMG submission 35276) | reverse complement strand
GTCAATGCTGAAACAATCAAACACTACATCGAGAAGTCTAAACACCAATAGGTCGAGATACCGCAACCGCAAGGTTGCGGTAATTCATTATCTGCTTAATCCATTGGACTGGAGTATTTTCTTTTGGTGTAGGCGAGGTGCCATTGATGACTGCAATTGGGTTATCGTCAAGTATGATTATAGGTATAAATGTTGCCGAAAGCATTGCAACAGTTTTTGCTTTTAATCGGTTACTTACGCGAGTTAAAATGAGCCAAAAAAAGTTAATCACTACTATGATTGGTGCCAGAGGATTGCTTATTATGCTCTGGGCAGGCTTAACATTTTTTATTGTAAACCCATCTAGTTTTGTCTTCATTTTACCTTTAATTCTTGAGATCGCATTTCTTATGTGCTATGCGTTAATGTGGTATCCTATAATGTGTTTTGCCATTGCACAGTCGCCACCGGGCCATAAAGGAACCACTCAAGGAGAACTGCTCTCTATGATTTCACTTGCCAATGTAGTTGGCGCCTTAATTGGCGGTATACTAATTGGCACCTTCGGTTTTGAATTAGGCTTCATTATATCGGGCATTATAGCAGTTTTAGCTATACCTCTTCTACGTTATGTTGACATAGAAATAAATGAGTAAAAGGCGTTAATTTTTTGCCCAATGCTTTGCAAGGGCAGCTAACGCTTCCTCAAATAGATAATCTTTTGGTACTACGTCAACTTTTATACAGAGTTCTTCTAAAGCTTGTGCAGTAGTTGGACCAATAGCTACAACTGTTACTTTTTCTGCTAACAGTTTTCGCAGATGTTCTATAGACGTTTTTTCAGTTAGCATCTTAAAGATGTTTTTTGCACTAAGTCCACTGCCAAAAAGGATTGCATCTATTTGCCCACCTGTTAAATTATCATAGAATCTGTTTTTCAAATTCTCATCAACCGGTAAACCAGACTCATAAACATGAATTTCCTGTACATCAGCACCCATGGCTGTAAGTTGATTGTTCAATGTTGGAGCTGCGCTTGTTGTTCTTGGAATCCTAATTACTTTGCCTGCAACATCTTTAGCCTTTAAAACTTCAAGCAGCCCTTCAGAGCTGTATTTTTCAGGAACTAAATCAACATGTATACCATATGCTTCAAGTTCTTGAGCTGTCCGAGGACCAACACCTATAACAAATGATCGCGCAAGTCCACAACGTAGCGCATTAGCTTGATTTACACTTTGGGCAACCTCAAAAAGATGTTTAACCCCATTGGTACTCATCAAAATAACATAGTCTACAGTACCTGCTTGTAGCTCAGTGATAAAGCGTGTTACGGGTTCAGAATTACTAAGCGGCTTGATTTCTATAGCGGGAATGTAGTAGGGTATGCCACCTTTAGCTTCAATGAGTTTACCTGCTTCTTCTGCTTGACCCGTAGGCCGTGTTAAAGCAACGGTTTTGCCTTTTAAGGGAGTGGTTGTTTGAACCATGCTAGTTTCCTTCCTAATTCTGCTACTTCACCGATGAGAATAACTGAGGGTGGTTTTATGTCGTTCTCTTTGGATTTGGTAATAATTGTTCCTAATGTGGCTATTATGGTGCGTTGCTGTGGAAGCGTTCCTGACTCAATCATTGCAACTGGTCGGTTAGGGCTTATTCCGCCTTTAAGTAGTTTATCTACTATGCCTTCAAGGGATTCTACACCCATTAGGATGACCATGGTGTCTACGGCGTTGGCGATTTTTACCCAGTCAACTGGCTTTTCGGCATCACCTGCACGGTGACCGGTAATGATAGCTACTGAAGCTGCATAGTCCCTATGAGTCAAAGGTATCCCGGCATACATTGGCGCTGCAACACTACTACTAATGCCTGGAATAATTTCAAATGCTATGCCTTCGGTAACTAAGGCTTCAACTTCTTCCCCTCCCCTGCCAAAAATGAAGGGGTCGCCGCCTTTTAATCGCACAACAGTTCTTGCTTCTTTGGCTTTCTGTACAATTAAATTTGTGATTTGATCTTGAGGCACTTCATGTAAACCCGTGCGTTTGCCCACAAAAATTTGCTCAGCGCTAGCTGGAGCCATGTTTAGAACTTCTTGGTTGACTCCTAACCTATCGTATATGAGAACATCTGCAGTTTTGATTGTTTCAACTGCTTTCACGGTTAACAGCTTAGGATCTCCCGGACCTGCACCGACAAGATAGACTTTACCATACGCCATACTTTTCACGCCACTCTTTTTCAATGTCTTCTGCACCCTTTACTATTAGCTCTTCTCCTACTTTGTTGCCTAATTCTTCAGCTTGGGCAAGCGTGCCTTTAGCAAACGCACAGATTTTCTTTCGTTCATTAAGTGAATAAATTGAACCATGAACTGTTAAAATATCACCTGTTACTTGACCAACAGCACCTATGGGTACACGACAACCACCTGCAAGCTTTAGAACTAAACTGCGTTCCGCTGTGATTTCGGTGCGTGTAGCTTTATCCTCTATTGACTGTAAAATTTCTATTAAGTTAGTGTTGCCTTCTTTAGCTACTATGGCTATTGCTCCTTGACCAGCTGCAGATGGAAACTGATCCAATGATAAACGCTGAGTCATTTGATTTGTTATACTCATCCGCTCCAGTCCCGCCTCCGCAATTACAATACCTGCTAATTCACCATTTTGCACTTTACCAATTCTGGTATCTACATTTCCACGTATCGGTTCAACGTCTAAGTCAGGTCGGATATATTTTATTTCAGCTAACCTTCTTAAGCTGCCTGTACCGACAATAGAGCCTTTAGGTAACTCTTCAAGTTTAACATCATTTTTAGAAATAAACACATCACAAGGCGAATCACGTTTAGGAACCGCCGCAAGAACTGTGCCTACTTGTTGCTCTACAATGGGCACATCTTTTAGACTGTGAACTGCAAAATCAATCTCGCCGGTGGCAACTTCTTGATCAATCTCTCTTTCAAAGATGCCTTTTGCATCTATGCTAAAAAGCGGCTTGCCGTGTTCTTTGTCCCCTTCGGTTTTGATTATTTTAAGTTTGAAATCTATCTCAGGATGCTTTTGCCTAATTTGTTCAAGTGTACGATTTGTTTGCGCTAAGGCAAGCTTGCTGCCTCTTGTACCTACAGTGTAAATCATAGCTTACTGCTGCTCCTTTGATGCTGCCGCTAAGGCCTTATCAAAAGCCTCAATGGTGTATTTTATATCTTCAGGTAAGTGAGCTGTTGAAATAAAGCATGTTTCAAATTGTGACGGAGGGATAAACACGCCTTGTTTGAGAAGTTCCTGGAAATATGCGTTAAACATTTTTATGTTCGAAGATTTCGCGCAGGCATAATCAGTTACTGATTGATTAGTGAAGAAGATTTGATGTAGTGAGGCTATATTGTATATTTGTACGGGTAATTTGTAATCTTTTGATAGATCAGATAATGCTTTGCTTAGTTCTTGAGCAACTTTTTCTAGTTGCGGATAGATTTCATTCTTTTTCTGTTTTAAAACATTAAGCACCGTGTAACCTGCTACTGCTGAAACGGGGTTACCGCTAAAAGTTCCCGCTTGATACACCTTACCAACAGGCGAAATATTTTGCATGATCTCCGCTTTACCCCCAAACGCTGCCACTGGAAAACCTCCGCCAAGCACTTTGCCAAGAGTTGCCATGTCAGGTTTAACATTAAAGTACTCTTGAGCACCGCCTAACGCAAGACGAAAACCCGTAATGATTTCATCGAAAATAAGCACTATACCATATTGACTGGTTAACTTGCGCAAATTAACTAAATAATCAGGTTTTGGCAGTATTAAACCGACATTTGCAAGAACTGGCTCAACAATCACTGCCGCTATGTCGTTACCTTCTCGTTCTAACACTTCTCTTACAGCTACAACATCATTGTAGGGTAAAACAATAGTGTTTTTTGTCGTATCCTCAGGAATACCTAGTGAGTTTGGAATGCCAAAAGTTGCAGCACCCGAACCAGCCTTAACTAATACATTATCATGTGAGCCATGAAAACAGCCTTCAAATTTAACAATTTTTTTACGCCCCGTATATCCTCTTGCTACACGTATGGCATGCATTGTAGCTTCCGTTCCGGTGCTAACAAACCGCATCATTTCCATACATGGATATACTTTCTGGATTAACTCTGCAAATTCTACTTCCTGCTCAGTTGGTGTCCCATAGAGTGTGCCTCTTTCAAGCTGGGCCTTGACGGGTTCTATAACTTCTGGATAAGCGTGACCAAACAACATGGCGCCATAAGCGTTACAGTAATCAATGTACACTCTACCGTCGACATCAAACAGTTTAGAGCCCTCAGCACGCTCAACAAAGAAAGGATACGGATCAAACGCCCGGACAGGACTGTTTACACCTCCGGGCAAAATTTTCTTAGCTCTCTCAAAGAGACCCTGAGAGCTGATTTTGTTTTCTTTCAAGGCTATTTCAACCAAGTTTTTACATCTTTAGCATGATAAGTAATAATCATATCAGCACCTGCACGTTTAATACCTGTTAAAATTTCATTTATAACAGTTTTTTCATCAATCCAACCATTTAAGGCAGCTGCTTTAACCATAGAATACTCGCCACTCACGTTATAAGCAACTACCGGCACATCAAAGCTGGCTTTTGCAAGGCTAATAATGTCCAAATATGCCAACGCAGGCTTAACCATTATCATATCAGCACCCTCATTAATGTCAAGTTCAATTTCACGCAATGCCTCCTGGACGTTACCTTGGTTCATCTGGTAACTTTTACGGTTACCAAATTTTGGCGTGGACTCTGCAGCTTCACGGAAAGGCCCATAAAACGCTGAAGCGTATTTAGCTGAGTAAGCCAAAATAGGCGTTTGCTCAAAACCCGAGTCATCTAAGAATTCACGGATTGTAAAGATTTGTCCATCCATCATTGCTGAAGGGGCAACTATGTCAACGCCTGCCTCAGCTTGACTAACCGCAGTTTTACCTAGTAACTCTAGGGTTTCATCATTTTGAACTTCCCCTTCTTTAATTATGCCACAGTGACCATGACTTGTGTATTCACAGAGACAGACATCACCAATTATAACAAGTTCATCTTTAAATTGTGCCTTAAGTTTGCTTGCAGCTTTCTGTACGATACCATTTTTTGCGTAGGCACCTTTGCCTATTTCATCTTTTTCTGCAGGTATGCCAAATAGGAGTACACTTTTTATGCCCTGTTCAAGTGCAGTTTTTCCTTCATCAATGACTTGCTTAAGGGGATGGCGGAAGTAACCGGGCATTGTTGTGATGGGTACTGGGTCTGTTATAGTTTCGTCAACGAAAATGGGGTAGATTAAATTGCTTGGTTGAATTTGAATTTGGTTTAGCATTGTCCGCAGTGCTTCTGTTCTGCGGAGTCTTCTCATTCGTACAGTTGGAAAACTCATGTTGCCGTAGCCTCTTTGTTTTGTACAAGTTTGAGGGATAACTCTTTAGCCATACAAAGATTACCCTCCCTTAATGCTTGTTTAATATCAACGTTATTAAGTATCTCGTTTAAAAATCTGCTACGTATCCGCTGATCCAATATGCTGTTTTTGAGCAGTTTACGCAGATACGCCTGTAATTCAATCTCTAATAAGTCTTCTGGTGTGACAAGTTTTTCAATTCTTTGTCGTAGCTCTCTAGCCATTGCTGGACTTTTACCGCCCGTAGAAACAGCAATTTTAACATCCCCCACATGTGCAATTGCAGGCAGAATAAAATCACTCAAAGCAGGATCAGTCACACAGTACACTATACAACCCACATTTTTTGCTGCTCTTACAAGTTTAGCGTTTAATTCTGAATTGTTCGTAACTGCTAATAGCATGTCTGGTTTAGGATTTAATTGGTCAATAAATTTTTGTTCATCCTTAATTTCAGCTTGATGTAATCTGATTTTTCCTTGTTCTGCAAGGATTTTTATGCCTTCAGAAAATTCATTGCTAATGACAGTGATTTCTGCAGTGCTATTAAGAAAATTTTGGATTTTCCTGCAACCCTCAAGCCCCCCACCTATGACTGCGACAGTTTTTCCGTCAACCTTAAAATCCATAAGCAACCAGGTTTCGCCTCTTAGGAAAGCTTACAGGGATAGTTAATTAAGAGTTTTTTGAATTTCTCAACAAACGCCACATAATCCACATTATTCTGTTGAGGTGCCTTTGCCAATTTAACAAGTTGATCAAGGTTTATGTAACGTTCAACAGCATCTATGGCTTGGGCTCCAAAATCCTCATAACAGATTTCTATTTCCGGAATCATTCCTCGTTTCTCAAGCTTCATGCTGGGCACAACGCCAATGAGTTGCACACCAACGTTTTCAAATGCCTGCTTTATGGTTTGTTTATCTTCTTCGGTAAGGTAACTAGTGCTCATTTTGTTAAGAATTACACCTGTCGGGTTAACACCTAACATTTTTAACACGTTAACATAGTTTAAGACGTTAACTAGGCCGCCTTCAATGCCTTCTTTATCGCAGGTAACAACAACAATGATCGATGCTCCCAAAGAGGCTGCAACCTCCAAAGTTGAGGCTGGACGGTTTATTTTACTGTTTAACAGCCCCGTAAAGGCACTCATTGCGCCCTCAACAAACAGAAAATCATGTGCTCTGCAAGCTTGTTCAATGGCTTCCTGAATTGGCGTCCAGCCGCTTTCGCTGATTTTAATTGAAGAATAACTCTTAATCGGTTCCTTAACTAAGTAAAGCGCCGGCACAGAGTCACGGATGTCACCGCCGAGCTTAATTAATCCCACATTGTGTCCTTTCTTTTTCAATGCACCAGCCATACCGGTAACAAGAAAAGTCTTACCTGAACCACTACCTAACGCTGTGACTAACACCATTACAGGCGCTTTCTTAGCTACCTCTGCTGGGTAAATGTTAGTATTTATTCCTATTTCACGTTTCATCTCAGAGACAAGTTTGGCATTAGCTTTTCGGATTTCTTGCAATTCCAACTGATTAATATCAAGTGCTTTTGTGATACCCTCTATGATTAGGGGGTTCTGATCAAGTAATGCATGTACAAAGACGCCTACGACATTGCCTTCTTTATTGGCAACACCAGAAACCAAGTCCTGAGGTGCTTTACGATAATTCGCATGCTGAATATGAGAGACAAGTATCTGTTTAGCACCATCATGTAAAACTACTTTACCATAAGTATGACAGTGAAAACCTGAAACTTCCCTGCCAACTGCCTCACTAAGAAAACTTTTATCAACAATTTTAGCTCTAACTTGATCAGTGCAAACAAGCGGCTGAAACTCTGCATCAATTAAGCCCAATCCTTCACGAATAATTGGAACAGTGGATAAACGCCCCACATCAGTTTGTTTTGCAAGCACCTGAAGACCTGAACAAATACCTAGCAGAAATTTTCCAGTTTCAGCCATCTTTAATATTTCCCGCGAAACAACTGGATTAACACTTTGTGATTCAACTAAACTACCGCCGGGAATAATTAACATGTCTAAAACCTCACTAGCAGGCTTACCATCTACTAGCCCATCCCCACGTACCAAGTCCGTAGGTAAATTTCCGAAATCTTCAAAACACGGTAAAGCGCCGGAAAGATAAGCTAAACCTATTCTTCGTCTAGTTGACACCCAAAAGTTCTCCAGCGTTATTTTACGGAAGGCTTATATTTAAAGTCGCATGGTTTATCCAGCCATGCATTCCTCTTCCAAGACCGACCACGTAATCAATATACGCATCACTCATAAGACAGCTCGCGTTCCATTAATGGAAGCCGTCGTGTTCAAAGACAAACCGCAAGCGTTAGCTGAATTATACAACATGGAAAACATAACGGAATGCCTAATACTTCAAACCTGTAACCGTATTGAACTATACCTCGTAAGCGAAGAAGGCGAAGAAACACTCAAAACCGCTAAACAATACCTAGCTAACCGATCCCCGCTACACTATGAAGAAGCTTTTAACGCAATAGAAATATCACTTAATCATGAAGCATACAAACACTTGATGAAAATAACTGCCGGTTTAGAGTCAATGGTTATTGGTGAAGAGCAGATTCTCAATCAAGTCTGGGATTCATACTTAGAAGCTGAAAAAGCCAAAGTCACAGGTCCAATTCTTAAACATTTATTTAACCGTTCAATGACCGTTGGACGGCGAATCAGAGACGCAACTGGAATTAACAAAGGCGCAGTTTCAGTTGGTTCTGCAGCAGTAGAACTAGCAGCAACCTTACTGGGCAATTTGGAAGACAAAAAAATCCTCGTTATGGGCGCCGGAGAAATTGGCACCTTAGTCGCCAAAGCTTTAGCTAGACGCTGTTTAAGCCCCATTCTAGTTGCTAACCGCACATATTCCCGTGCAGTAACATTAGCTGAGGGATTAGCAGGACAAGCCGTAAAATTTGATCAACTCCAAGATGTTCTAGTAGACGCAGACGTAGTTATCTGCGCAACATCTGCACCACATACCTTGCTATCTAAGGAGCTTGTCTCTTCTCGCATGAGCCAACGCACAAATCAAAATAACCTAATTATTATTGATATTTCAAATCCACGTAATGTTGAAAAAAATGTTCAAGAAATCCCAAACGTGAAACTTTACAACATTGATGACTTGCAACTTATCGCAGAGAAAAATTTAGCTGAACGTCAGAAATGTGTTGAAACCGCATGCTACATGATTGACGATGAACTGGTAATTCTTGATGATGATTTGAAAAAACTCTCGGTACGTCTAATTATTTCATCACTCTTATCTGATGCAGAGCAGGTAAGGCACACAGAATTAGACAAAGCTCTCAATATGATAGGTAATGTTGACGATAAACAGCGTAAAGTTATTGATGACTTAACAAGCGTTCTTCTTAAACAAACTCTTCTTCCTGTCATCGAGAATCTACGCATGGCCGCTAGTAATGGCGATAAAGACTTAATTGAGGTTGCAATAAAGTTATTTGATAAGGCGGGGAAAAATGGTTTTGACACCAAAGACGTTAGATAATGTTGGTTTGATCCTAATTGGACACGGCAGCAAACTGCCTCATAACAGAGAAAACTTGGAAAAAATAGCTACACTGATACGTAGCCACGGCAAATTCCAAGTAGTCGACATAGCTTTTATGGTACGTGACACCCCAACTGTAGATGAAGCAGTTGATATGGTGGCAGAAAAAGGCATATCAAAAATCGTGTTAATCCCCGCATTTCTTGCCCCCGGTGTTCACACCACCGAAGATATACCGGGTCTTATTGGCGTAAAAGGAAAAGAACCTCAACTAAAAGCCAAAGGTATTGAACTTGTGTACGGTGAACCTATAGGTAGTGATGAACGAATCGCCGAGGTTTTGGAAGAAAAAGCATTCAAAGCACTGGGTCAAGAAGTAAAAAAAGACAGCGAAATTCTAGATGCTTACTCCGTTTCTGCATCAGGCAAAATAGTTGACAAAAGTATGATGCTTATACGCCAAGCAATCGGTGGTGGCTTGGCAAAGTTTTCAAAAGATAAAATTCCCATAGTCGAGCGAGTTGTCCACACTACTGCAGATCCTGAATTTGCTAAACTCTTAGCAATTAGTGATGATGCGGTTAAAGCAGGTGTAGACGCTATTAAAGCAGGCGCAAAAGTTGTAACCGACGTTAAAATGGTAAGAGCAGGTATAAACGATGTCAGACTGAAAAAATTTGGTAGCAAAATATACACGTACATGAATGATGAACGCGCTATGGATCTTGCTAAAAAAGAGGGCTTAACACGTTCAGCAGCTGCCATGCGTTTAGCCATACAAGACGGTTTAGACGGCGCAATTATCCTCATTGGTAATGCTCCAACAGCAGTGTTTGAGTTAGCTGACCAAATTAAAGCAGGTAAAGTTAAACCTGCATTAATTGTTGCTGTTCCTGTCGGTTTTGTTGGCGCAGCAGAATCCAAAGAAGTTGCCGAAAAGTTGTCCATTCCTTATGTGGTAACTCGGGGACGTCGAGGCGGTAGTACAATTGCTGTTGCTGTTTTTAACGCGTTGCTTACTCTTGCTGAGGGTAAGCTTTACGGTTAAAGGTGAGTAAAATGGCTAGGTTTCTTAAATACGGCATAACAACGGGTGCAACTGCTGCAGCGGCAGCTAAGGCGGCAACTATTGCTGCTCTTGAAGGCCCTGTAGATTGTGTGGTTATTCCTACGCCTATTGGTTTACGTTTTGAAGTTTCTGTGAAGTCCAGCAAAAGGCTTGATGAAAATACTGCGATGGCCGTTGTTGTCAAGGATGCGGGGCAGGATATAGATGCTACTGATAAGATGGAAATTGTAGCTACTGTTAAAATTACTAATGATGAAAAAATTGTTATCACAAGTGGGATTGGTGTAGGTGTAGTTACTAAGCCTGGGTTACAGGTTCCTATCGGTGAAGGTGCTATTAATCCTGTTCCAAAGGCTATGATAACTGAGGCTGTAAAGGAGGCTTTACCGCAAGGTAAAGGTGTAGAAATAACTATAAGTGCACCTGAGGGCGCAAATATTGCTAAAAAAACTACAAATGCCAAGTTGGGTGTTAAAGGTGGCGTTTCAATTCTTGGGACGACAGGTGTTGTAAAGCCTTTGTCACTTGAAGCTTGTAGACGTTCACTGGTACCTCAAATTGATGTTGCGCTTGCTCGTGGTTATAAGCGGCTAATTTTTGTTCCCGGTAACATAGGTGAAAAAATTGCTAAAGAAGTGTTTCATGTTCCTGAGGATGCTATTGTTCAAACAGGTGACTTTGTTGGTTACATGCTAGATAAAGCGGTAGATAAAGGCGTTAAAGAAATTATATTTATTGGACATTCAGGCAAAATAGTCAAGTTAGCGGCAAATATTTTCAATACTCATCATAAAGTTGGTGATGCACGTAATGAAGTTATTGCATCCTATGCGGGTGCTGCTGGAGCATCAAGTCAAATAATTAATCAATTGTTAACTGCTAACACATCTGATGAAGCCTCAGAGATTCTAAAACAAGTAAATCTCTTAGAGAAAACTTATGATAGAATTGCTGTCCGTGTTAATCAACGTGTTAATGATAGGGTAGATAGCAAGATAAAAATAAGTATAGTTATCGTTGCTATGGATGGCAAAGTTTTAGGTATGGATAAAAACGCAAAGGAGAACACGCCATGGTTAAACTTAACATAGTAGGTGTTGGACCTGGCAGTGCAGATTATGTTACCCCCATTGTGCGTAAAATTGTTTCAGAGGCTCAAATTGTAATTGGTGCACAACGTAGCCTTAACCTGTTTAACGACAACATTCATGGCGAAGTTCATGTGTTAACCGCTAAGAACCTCAATGACTTGCTAACGTACGCGGTTGAATCAGCTAAAAAAAACAAAAACGTAGCAGTCCTATCAACCGGTGATCCAGGGTTTTCAGGACTATTTAAATCGGTTCTAAACACTAAATTAATTACCGCTTCAGAAATCAATGTAGTCCCAGGTATAAGTGTGGTCCAAGTGTGTGCTGCTAAACTTGGTTTATGCTGGGATGAGATGTGCCTGTTTACTTTTCATCAGGGCAATGTAAATGACGTGAAAAAAGCTGAATTAGCTGCTTGCTTAAAAGCTGGCCGAAATGTAATGCTTCTCCCAGATGCTAAGGCTTTTTCACCAAAAGAAATCGCTGCTTACCTTGTTAAATCCGGTTTTGATCCAAATACCTCAGTGTTTATTTGTGAAAATTTAACTCTAAGTGATGAGAAAATTATCCCGAGTAGTTTAGAAGGTATTTCTGCGGTTGATTTTAGCGCTTTATGTGTAATGGTTATTAAAGCAAAACGTGAGGATGCTGTATAATAAATGGTAACGCTTTGGAATTACAAAACCCCCGGTGTGCCTGACGAATACTTTATCACAGATGAGAATGTACCGGGTCCAACTAAAGAGGAAGTGCGTGTTTTAACCATTTCCAAAATTCGTCTAAATGAGGGCGACACCGTTATTGATGTTGGTTGTGGCACAGGCGGCTTAACTGTTGAAGCTGCACTACAAGTTGGTATACATGGAAAAGTTTACGCTCTTGATGAGGACGCTATTGCAGTAAAGTTAACTCAAAGCAACATTGAAAAATTCAATGTTCAAAACATTGCTATCGTCAAACTAGGTAAAGCACCTAAAGATTTAACAGATTTTCCTATAGCAGACGCCGTGTTAATCGGTGGAACTATGAATCTGCGAGAAATTCTTCGCGTTGCTCAAACCAAACTTAAACAAAACGGAAGAATCGCTGTTAATGCAATTCTCTTAGAAACGGCAACTACAGCAATTGATGAACTTAAAAATTTAGGGTTCAAAAACATCGATGTTACTCATGTTTCGATATCGAGAGGAAAACAAATTAAAAGCGGAACTATGATGTTAGCACGAAACCCTATCACAATTATCTCAGCATCAAATAGGTGAAATGTAAATTGGCAGGCAAATTTATCGGAATCGGTGTAGGTCCAGGCGACCCAGAATTAATAACAATTAAAGCTGCAAAAACACTACAAACAGCAGACATCATATGCATCCCCAAAGCTAACGCTGATAAACCAAGTCTCGCAGTAACAATGATTCAACAAATTCTAACAGAACGCAAAGACAAACCAGAAATGCTTGAACTCATCTTCCCCATGACTAAAGACGACCTTAGCAATCAAGAACTCTGGGATAAAAACGCAAACATTATAGCCCAAAAAGTAAACACCAACAAAACAGTAGCCTTCATAACACTTGGAGACCCTATGTTCTACAGCACATTTATCTACCTATACCAAAGCCTACAAAACATCCACCCAAACATAAACCTCGAAATCATCCCAGGTGTTAGCGCCTTTAACGCATGCGCAACAAGCGCAAAAATCCCTCTAGCAGAAAAAGACGAACTCATCACAGTCATACCTTCAGACCTAGACGAAAAACTAGTTGAAGAAACAGCTAAACACTCAGAAAACATAGTCTTCATAAAATGCGCCTACCGCCTAAAAGACTTAATCCCCGCCCTAAAACGGGCAGGCTTTAAAGAAAACAGCACAATCGCCCTCATTCGCCGCTGCAGCATGCCAAATGAAACCGTAACTATAGGCAAACTCTCTGATGCACTAAACTGGGACATCAACGAAGACTACTTCACAATAGCACTCGTTAAAAAAGCTCCTCTCAAAAACAACAATAATAACGGTAAGGAAGATACTCTATGAATAAAGTCGTAATTATTGGCGCAGGCTCAGGCGACCCTGAATTAATCACCCTAAAAGGCAAACGCTACCTTGAACAAGCAGACATCGTTGTCTATACAGGGTCCCTTCTAAATCCAGAATACCTAAAATACGCTAAACCAACAGCAGAACTCTATGACAGCGCAAAAATGGGCCTACCTGAAATGCTAAAAATCATAACAGAAGGCATCAAAACAGACAAGAACGTAGTCCGCCTACACGATGGTGACCCAAGTTTTTACGGTGCAATTCAAGAATTAATGGATGGCCTTGACAAAGAAGGCATAGAGTACTTCCGCATTCCCGGCATAAGCTGCTTACTCGGTGGAGCAGCTGCGCTAAATCGAGAATTAACTCTACCTAACATTTCTCAAACAGTTATCATCACTCGACCTGAAGGCAGAACACCTGTACCAGAGGCAGAAAGCATTAGCAAACTGGCACAGCATCAAGCAACAATGGTCATTTTCCTTGGCACCCCTCACATAGCAAAAGTCATGGTTGAACTACAAAAAGGCGGCTACCCCAAAGACACACCTGTCTCTGTTGTGTATAAGGCTACATGGCCTGAACAAAAAATTGTCAAAGGCACAATAGAGGATATTGTGCAGAAAGTGAAGGCTGAAGGAATTACTGAAACAGCTCTGATTTTCGTAGGAAAAGTTATGAATCCAAAAGCATATGACTTATCAAAACTGTATGACCCAACATTTACCACAGGCTTCCGCAAAGGCGAAGAACCAAATGTTCCCTAAAGGCATAGCCATCGTCGCCATCACACGACACGGCGTAGAAACAGCCCTAAACATAAAACAAGCCCTCGACGTGAAGGGCTTAAAAAACTCTGTTTTTGCTCCTAAAAAATACAGTCAAATTGGTGTTTGTGAGTTAGACGGGAAATTTGGGGATTTTATAAAAGAAAATTACGATAAACTAGACGCTATAGTTGCAGTTATGGCAACGGGTATAACAATCCGTGCAATAGCACCATATATTGAAAGTAAACTTACTGATCCTGCAATCATAGGTGTGGATGCGGCAGGAAAATTTGTCATAAGTTTGCTATCTGGACATTATGGAGGCGCTAATGATTTAGCTCGAATCATAGCTAAAGGCACAGGAGCAACACCTGTTATCACTACTGCATCTGATTCTATGGGAAAACAAAGTGTTGATGAACTTGCCAAAATTCTACATTTAACTATTGAAAACTCCAAAAGCTTGGCACCAGTTAATGCGGCTATTGTTAATGGTGAGAGTGTTGTGTTAGTTTTGGTCGGGGATGTAAAAATTCCTGCTGAAGTAGTTGACGGTTTTGAGGTTAAACGGGTAGATAATTGTGAGGAAGCAGTGGAAATTGTTAACCGCTATGATGCAGGTGCAATTATAAGTCGAGAGTCCTTAAAGTTTAGCTATTCTGATAAGCCTTTTACCCTTCTTAGGGCAAGGTGTATTGCTGTGGGATTAGGCTGTCGTAAAGATTCACGCTGTGACCACTTGGTTGAAGCTATAAATGCAGCTTTGAAAACAGTTGGTCTGCCAGCTGGACGGATTGACTGGTTTGCCAGCGTGGACATTAAGCGTGATTCTGCTGCTATGCTTAATGCTACCAAATTGTTTGGTGCACCGCTTGAATTTTTAAGTGTCGAAGCACTAGGTAGTTTAAATCACCCAGATTTATCACCAGACTCAAAACTGGTTCAAGAAAAAATCGGTGTCGGAGGAGTTTGCGAACGAGCAGCATTAATAGTAGCGGGAAAGAATTCAAAACTGATATTCAAAAAAACCAAACTGAACGGGACAACTGTGGCAATAGCCGAGGGCAAATAAACGTAGTCGGCATAGGCCCAGGTAGCCTTGAGCACATGACCCCAAAAGTGCGCATTGCAATTGAAGAGGCTGATGTAGTCGTTGGTTATGGAACTTACATTAAGCTAATTCGCGGTATCGTCCGCAAGGATGCCGAAATCATTTCAGGAACAATGGGCAAAGAAGTAGAAAGAGCCAAAATTGCCGTCAAGAAAGCCAATGAAAACAACAAAGTTGTTATGGTCAGTAGTGGAGATCCAGGTGTTTATGGTATGGCAGGAATTGTGCTGGAAGTTGTTGCTCAAGAAAAAACCCAAGTTCCCGTTGAAATCCTTCCAGGTGTAACAGCTGCCTCAGCTGCCTCGGCCCTCCTTGGTGCACCGTTGATTAGTGATTTTGCCGTAATCAGTCTAAGTGACCTTTTAACACCCCTGGAAAAGATTGAAAGAAGGTTAGAATTAGCTTCCCAAGCAGACATGTCCATAGTGCTCTATAATCCACAAAGTCACGGTAGAATTGAGCCTCTAACAAAAGCATACGAAATCATGATGAAACACATAAAACCAGACACACCAGTTGGCATCGTTAGACAAGCTGGTCGAGAAGGTCAAGAAGCAAAAGTTACAACATTGAAAAACCTGCTTAACGAAGAAATTGACATGGTAACAACTATCATAGTTGGCAACTCTGCGACCAAACTGGTTAACGGCAAAATGGTTACAGCCAGAGGATACGACCTCACAAACTAAAACCCGCCAATCAGTCGTCTATTTTTTACTTTTTTAGAACCCATTGCATTTTGTGTGTCTTAGGGTTCTATTAGAGCTTTTGTGCTGTAATTTTTTAGTGGGTATAGAAAACGCTAATATGGTGGGCTCTATTGATTATTAGCGGTTGTTTGTCTATGGTGAAAAAATCGTCGCTTCTTGCGATATTACTAGTTATTGTAGCTTTGATTGCTGGGGTTGTATTAATTAATGGATCTTCTCCTGTATCTCTTTTCCCCGCAGAGTCACCTGTTGCATCACCATCATTAACAAATCTGCCTACGCCAATAGCAACGGCGGATCCAGTCTTGCCAGATGACTCTGTGTTACAAGTTATTTTCCTTGATGTTGGACAGGCAGATAGTATTCTTTTAAAAACGGGGGATCATGCCATGCTGATAGATGCTGGAAACCTTGGTCAAGATAAACTTATGCTTGATTATTTGGCAGAGTATGGGGTAACTAAATTGGATTATTTAGTGGCTACACATCCACATTCAGATCACATTGGGGCTATGCCTGCAGTTGTTAGGGCAATGGAGAGCATAGGTGAAGTAATTATGCCAGATAAACCTCATACAACAACAGTTTATAAAAATTTAATCAAAGCCATTGATGAAAAGAATATACCTTTAAACATAGCAAGTGTTGATCAAGTTTTTAACATGGGCAATGCAAACATACAGATCATTGCACCAGGCAATACCGATTATACTGATCTTAACGAGGTTTCAGTTGTTTTACGTGTTACATTTGGCGAGACTGTCTTCTTGTTTACAGGAGATGCAGGTACAAAATCAGAAAATGCACAATTAACAAGTGGATTATCGCTCAAAGCAGATGTACTAAAAGTGGGCCATCATGGATCACGAACAAGCACTATACAGAAATATTTAGATGCCGTATCGCCCCGCTATGCAGTAATAAGCTGCGGCACCGATAATCCATATGGGCACCCACATAGCGAAACCATGGCACGCCTAAACGGAAAAGGCATCACCATATATAGAACAGACAAAATGGGCACGATAATTTTTGTAAGTGACGGAAAGAACATAACCATAGAAGAAAACCCCAACCACGATCACCCAATAACCCCCTCTTCACCGATTGAAGAAACAGCATCATATGTCGGTAATAAAAATTCTAAAACCTTCCATTTATCCACCTGTAGCTCTTTACCTGCAGAACAAAACAGAGTATACTTTGACTCTTACCAAGATGCCATAGACGCCGGGTATAAGCCATGTGGTGTATGTAAGCCATGATAATTGTTGACCGAATAGAAAATAACGAAATAGCCGTTTGTGAAATTAACGGCAAAACAACAAAAAATATACCCTTAACACAAATCAGCAAAAACGTCCACGAAGGCGATGTACTGAAAGATGAGAAAGGGGATGGCACATTTTACACCGTAGACGTGGCAAAGACTGAGCAACGAAAAGCCGATATAACAAAACGTTTTGAACGTTTAAAAGCAAAAAACAAGAAGTAAGGTAAAATCCGTTACATCAATGTCCCTAGTACGCTTTCCCTGAGCATACAAAAATCATCTGGCGACCTAAAAAGCAGAACAATATTTTAGATTAATGTAGAAGAAGCGTGGTCTCGATAAAATGATGTACTCAAATACTTGTGTAGGTATATTTCTCTCCCGTCCTAATCGGTTTATTGCCCAAATTGACCTTGACGGCATAAAGATTGTGGCCCATGTGAAGAACACTGGACGATGTAAAGAGCTACTTGTATCTGGTGTAAAAGTTGTTTTACAAAAATCCAATAACCTTGAGCGTAAAACTGTGTGTGATTTGATTGCTGTTTGGAAAAATGGACGACTTATCAACATAGACAGCCAAGCACCCAATAAAGTATTTTTAGAGTATCTGCAGTCTGGGCGGTGCGTAAATGGTGTCACTCTTATCAAATCGGAAGTAACGCATGGTAACTCTCGCTTTGACTTCTATGTAGAGGCTGAGGAGCGGAAGATATTCATTGAGGTAAAAGGTGTAACCTTAGAGGAAGATGGCGTGGTCCTGTTTCCAGATGCGCCAACTGATCGGGGTGTGAAACACCTAAACGAATTAGCCATGTGCGTTAGGGAAGGATACGAGGCAATGGTTGTCTTTGTAATTCAAATGAATAATGTATGCTATTTTACGCCTAACAACAAAACACATCCAGCATTTGGGGAAGCGTTAGTTGCCGCAGAAAAAACAGGCGTTAGAATTATTGCTTTGGATTGCATGGTTACTGAAAACAGTTTAACAATAGGCGATTCTGTGCCCGTCATACTTACCTAGCTAAAGATACATAGATACGTGGATTTGACTGGTTTTGCTCTTTTAAAATTTCATACAACAATTTTTGATACAACCTGGACAAAATGCCTCTGGAAACGATAGTGAGGGTTGTGGGTTGAGATGGCACGTTTCTAAAGTTTGAGACTGTGCTTTGGTGGTAATGCTATGCTAAAATTGTGGATGTTTTTCATTCTAAGATGAATCTAATTGGGAGTAAAAGGGGGATAATTGATTATTGCTAAGCTATCAGTTAATAAAAAAGGTGTTTTGGAAAAAATGAATGTTTATAAGGTGGTGATGTGGTGTAGTGTTAGGTTTGCCGGCCAGAGGGCGCGGGTTCCACCTGATCCCGTTCCGAACTCAGAAGTTAAACCGTGTTCCGTTCCCAACTGTAGTGCG
>JGI24705J35276_12238284_pt1 | contig 18498 bp, 22 predicted proteins | sample TergutNt197P4_FD_35276 | JGI IMG/M metagenome (IMG submission 35276) | reverse complement strand
CGTTTCCCGAAGTCGGGTCATAGTGCCTTGCATTCATGGCAGGCGAACTGTCAGGAGCCTGCCCACCGAAATTCCGCTTGCCGACGCCTGTAGCAATTATCGCCGAGACGATGCAGCAGCAGCAGCAGCAGCAGCACGCACCGCAAGTTGGGGTCGCCACAGTCAGTTTGCTCTTTTCGTTGTCGAATTGCGATATCAATTTAACCATGTGCGCACACCTCGCTTTGCAATTGAGTAGCCTGAAGGCTTAAACTGTAAAGTTAAAGTCGCCTTGGGCAAACAGCACCATGGCAGTGCCTATTTTATCGGTACTGCCCGACAGATAGGAATCCTTCAGGCCGATGGCTTTCTCTTTCCAATAATCCGCTTTTTCTTCATCTTGATCAACGCCAATCCCGACCCGGCAGAAGAAAGAAAGGTTTGCCATTGCGTGAACTTCGCCTAGTTCGGCGGCTTTCTCGTACCAGCTCGCTGCAAGCTGCTTAGCCTGCTCCGAGGCACTTCCTGCTCCGAGCAAATCTTCCCTTATGCACATCTCGCCAAGCAACGTCATGGCGAATGCGTTGCCTTGCTCGGCAGCCTCGTTGAACCAGTGCTTGGCTTCTCTAATGTCAGAAGCCGTATTGGCGTGATTGCAGTGCCGCAGCCCGATGTTCACAGCTTCACCATCAGTAGGAGGGGCGAATAAAATGCGGCATTTTAGGAAATACACAATACTGATAACATAACATGTTGAAAATGACAATTGTATTATTAAAAAAAAGTAACCATAGGAATCATCTAAATAATCGGGAAGCGAAAGAAGCACTGGGCCTAAGCTGAAGCAAAGCTTATATGAAAACAGCACTACCACTGCCACATGGGTTTTTGGTTTAAACTTCGACATGCAGTAAAGGGCAATGCAGGCCAAAGCAATGGACAGGCATTGACTGGAGAAAATGAAAACGATAGACGCGCGAATACCAAAAGCATCGTAATAGCTTCTGTCAACCATGGCATATTGCCAATAAGAATAGGTGCTTCTGGCTGTCAAAAACACAGAAAAAGGAATGAACCCAAACAAAAGGAATTGGTACCATCCCATGCCTATGCCTAGCATGCCAGCCCTCTCCATGCCTCGTTTATAATTCCTCACAACTTCCCCTTCATCATTTTTTGAACAAATGCTTACGAGTTGAGAATACTTCATCATTTTATTTTTGTCAAGAATTTTTAGCGGGCAACCACCGAAAGTCATTGCGATTTTGCTTGATTTGCTTGCACATCCTTGAGAAATAATATAAAATTATATTCAAACGAACATATAGCAGAATAACAGGGGGGGAAACAATGTCAAAGGAAAAGATAAATTTTGAAGATGAACAGACCAGGAACAATTTCAGGCACACTGCGTCGCACATTATGGCGCAGGCGGTGAAGGCGGTTTTCCCCGATGCGAAGCTGGCCATAGGGCCGGCCATCGAAAACGGGTTTTACTACGACTTCGACCTGGAGCACCGTTTTACAGAGGAAGACTTTTTGAAGCTGCAAAAGGAGATGAAGAGGATCGTTCAGGCGAACCTGCCGCTGGAGCGGTTCGAGCTGCCGAGGCAGGAGGCGCTGGACTACATGAGGGAGAGGCAGGAGCCCTACAAAGTGGAGCTTATCGAAGACCTCCCCGAAGACGTGGCCATATCCTTCTACAAGCAGGGCGACTTCGTCGACCTCTGCGCCGGGCCCCACATGGATTCGACCGGCGCGATAAAGGCCGTGAAGCTTATGAGCGTGGCTGGGGCCTACTGGCGCGGCGACGAGAAGAACAAGATGCTGCAGAGGATATACGGGACGGCGTTCCCCACCCAAGAGGAGCTGGACGCCCACATAAAGAGGATCGAAGAGGCGAAGCTGCGGGACCACAGGAAGATCGGCAAGGAAATGGATCTGTTCGCGCTGCTTGACGAAGGCCCGGGGTTTCCGTTCTTCATGCCAAAGGGCATGGTGATACGAAACGAGCTGGAGCAGTTCTGGAGGAAAGAGCACGCGAAGAGGGGCTACCAGGAGATCAAGACTCCGCTCATACTGAACGAAGCGCTGTGGCACACGTCCGGCCATTGGGACCATTACAAGAACAACATGTACTTCACCAAAATCGACGACGAAAACTACGCCGTGAAGCCGATGAACTGCCCCGGCTCGATGCTGATGTACAGGCGGAGGCTTTATTCATACAGGGACCTGCCGCTTAGGATGTGCGAGCTAGGGCAGGTGCACAGGCACGAGCTTTCGGGGGCGCTCCACGGGCTCATGCGGGTGAGGACCTTCACTCAGGACGATGCGCACATCTTCATGCTCCTTGAGCAGATAAAGGACGAGATCATCGGCGTCATAGACTTCGTTGATTTCACCTACAGCCTGTTTGGCTTCAAATACCACATAGAGCTCTCGACCAGGCCTGAAAAGTCCATGGGCACGGAAGAGGAATGGGAGATCGCGACGAACGCGCTGAAAGAAGCGATGGACCAAAAAGGGCTCCCCTACATAATAAACGAAGGGGACGGGGCGTTTTACGGGCCCAAGCTGGATTTCCACCTAGAGGACTGCATCGGCAGGACATGGCAGTGCGGGACCATCCAGCTCGACTTCCAGATGCCCCAGAGGTTTGGCCTGACTTATGTTGGCCATGACGGCGAAAAGCACACGCCTGTCATGATCCACAGGGTGATATTCGGGTCGATAGAGCGCTTCATCGGGATACTGACGGAGCACTTCGCGGGGAAATTCCCACTGTGGCTTGCGCCCGTCCAGGTGAAGCTTTTGACCGTTACCGAAAAATTCAACGGCTATGCCAACGAAGTCAGCGAAAAGCTGGTCGGGATGGGGATAAGAAGCGAGGTGGACGACAGGAACGAAAAGATCGGCTACAAGCTGAGGGAAGCAAGAAACGAAAGGGTTTCATACTTGGGAGTCATAGGCGAGCGCGAAGCTGCCGCAGGCACGCTGACTGTCAGGTCCAGCAAGCAGGGCGAGCTCGGGGAGTTTACGGTAGGCGATTTTGCAGCAAAACTGCTTAAAGAAATTGAGGACAAGGAAATTTGAGGCATGTATTATATTGAAAACCAAAACAAAGAGTGGCGCGGCGGGGTATACCTGTGTACGGCGAATTCGTCTTTTGAAGCAGACATACTGGAGTCCAAGCTTCGGGGCGAAGACGTCCCCTGCGTGAAAAAATACAGGGGAGCCAGCAATTCGCTTGAAATCATCATGGGGCAGAGCACGATTCAGCCCATCGACATTTACGTGCCGGAGCGCTTGCTTGAGGACGCCAGGAACATAGTGGAGGCGATACCCCTCGACGATTGCGAGCCTGTCGATTTCGAGGAGTAGGCCAAATGGTGACGATTGACGAAGCCCAGGACATACTGGACAGCGTTGCAGAGGGCCTGCCGCCGGAGTTCTTCAAAGAGCTCAACGGCGGCATCATCCTGCTCCCGGACGTGAAGCGCAGCAACGAGCCCTGGGCTACTGATTTGTACACACTTGGCCAATACATAGTGAGCTACAGCATGGGGCGGTATATAGCGATATATTACGGGTCTTTTCAGTATGTCTTTGGGGAAAACACGTCCAAGGAGAAGATGGCTGAAGAGCTCCGCAAGACGTTGCTCCACGAGTTCACCCACCACCTTGAGCACCTTGGAGGGGAGCGCGGCCTGGAAAAAGAGGACGAGCGGCAGATGATGATCTACAGGAGGAGGGCCGAAATGCGGAGGCTTCGGCGTAAGGAGGGGGGCTAAAATGGCTGCCGGGTTTTATTTTTTTGAGTTGTTTTTTGGGAAAATTGGATAAAAAAAGTCAAAATTTACATTGACTTTCATCGAAAATCGAAATATACTATACTTAACCTCGATAATTTCATCACAATTTTTAAGTCGTTTTCAAAAAAGGGGTTTATCACATATTGGCAGAAAAACGGCGAGGAGGGTGCACCGATTGCATGGTTGATGTACCCGCCTTTTGCTGCATATTGAAAAATGTGTTTGCGCTCAAAGCCAGTTTACTATAAAATGAAATAAGCGGCGCCGGGGTGCCCGCATCGAACAAAAGAATGGGTGGTGAGGTTAATGAACGAAAACGAATACGAAAACGGATACGGATACGGTGAAAAGAGCGCAGGGGGCAAGGAAAAAAAGAAAGAAAAGAAAGAAAAAAACCATTCGCTGAGGAACAGCCTTCTTGTGCTGGCAGGCATCGTTTTGGTCTTGGCTTTGATCGGGGTGTCTTGCAGCAGCATAATGCAAAGCGGCGACGTGGAAGTCAAGCTCCCGAACGACAAATACATCGCGACGTTGTATTTTGAAGGCACGATAGCGCGGGGGAACGCCGACACGTGGGGCAACCCTTACGGATACCAGCACAGTTGGACGCTTGGAGAAATTGACAGGCTGATCGGGGACACCAACAACCGCGGCTTGATTCTGTTCGTAGATTCGCCGGGCGGCGGGGTGTACGAATGCGACGAACTGTATTTCAAGATAAAAAAGTACAAAGAGAAGACAGGGAACCCGGTGTATTCGTCGATGGCTTCGATGGCGGCGTCAGGGGGCTACTACATCTCAGCTCCTGCAGACAAGATATTCGCGAACAGGAACTGCTGGACTGGGTCGATCGGGGTCACCATTGGGACTATGATAGACATCAGCGGGCTCCTTGAGAACTATGGGGTCAAGACGACGACCATCGCATCGGGGAAAAACAAATCGATGGGGAGCTATTTCGACCCGTTGACCGACGAGCAGGAGGGTATTCTGCAGTCTCTTGTGGACGAGGCCTATGACCAGTTCGCCGGCATCGTGGCAGAGGGGCGCGGCCTTGACATAGAAGAGGTGCGAAAGATTGCAGACGGCAGGATTTACACTGCGGCGCAGGCATTGGACCTTGGGCTTGTGGACGTCATCGGGACTTACGACGACGCAGTGGCGGACATGCAGGGCCAGCACGACCTACTGGGCTGCAAGGTTGTCGACATACGCTACAAGTACAGGTCGTTCATATCGAACATTTTGGGCAGCGCAATGCAGCGGAGCGCAGGCGCGTCGTCCGACGCCGCAGCCATTATGGCGCTCCTTGACAAACAGAACAAAGCTCCGGTCAGCTACTTGTGCCAGATGCTTGCCGAATAAAGCGCGCTGTGGCTGTTAAGCAAAAAAGCTTGACAGCCTTTTTCTTTTATGGTACATTGAATAACGTCAAGCGAAAAAGCTTGGCGGCTGAAACCAAAAGCACAGAGGGGCACCATGTTTGACAAAGTAACTGAAACCAACCTGCTGTACGATTTTTACGCCCAGCTGCTGACCGGCAGGCAGCGGGAAGTTACAAGGCTTTACCACTGCGAAAACCTTTCCCTTGCCGAGATCGGCGCCGAACTGTCGATAAGCAGGCAGGGGGTCCACGACGCGCTCAAGAGCGCGGAAAAAGCCCTAGCCGAATATGAACGCATACTTGGCCTTGTCCGGAGGTTTGAATACGCGGCAGGCCTTGTGAAAGACGCAAACGCGGGCCTTGACACGCTGATAAAGGGCAACGAAACGAACAAAGAGCTGACGGACAAACTGTACGATTTGAAAAGAATCGTCGAAGAACTTGGTCAATGACCGGAGGGCACAAATGGCATTTGAAAGCTTGTCGGACAAACTCCAAGGCGTTTTTAAAAAGCTGAAGGGGAAAGCCGTCCTCACTGAGGCGGACATAAACGAAGCCATGCGCGAAGTGAAGCTCGCGCTGCTTGAAGCCGACGTCAACTTCAAGGTTGTAAAGGGGTTCGTCGATTCGGTGAAAGAAAAATCGCTGGGGAGCGACGTGATGAAGAGCCTCACCCCGGCGCAGCAAGTCATCAAAGTAGTCAACGAAGAGCTCACCGCCCTGATGGGCGGGGCAAACAGCAAGCTGACTTATTCGCCCAGGGGGTTCAGCGTCTACCTGATGGTGGGGCTTCAAGGGACCGGCAAGACGACTACGTGCGGGAAGCTGGCGGCGCACCTCAAGAAAAACGGGAAAAAACCCATGCTCTGCGCTTGCGACGTGTACAGGCCAGCCGCCATAGACCAGCTGGAGGTGGTGGGGAAGTCGGTCGGCGCACCGGTGTTCACGATGAGGGGATGCATGCAGCCCGAGGCAATTGCGAAAGAGGCATTGAAGGAAGCGGAGCTAAAAGGGTACGACGTCCTCATTGTCGACACTGCGGGGCGGCTGCAGATAGACGACGAGCTCATGGAGGAGCTGGTCAGGGTAAAAAAAGAAGTGAAACCGCACGAAATACTGCTGGTCGTCGATGCGATGACGGGGCAGGACGCAGTCAACGCTGCGATCGGTTTCAACGACAGGCTTGGCATTGACGGCATCATAATGACCAAGCTCGACGGGGACACCCGTGGCGGCGCGGCGCTTTCCGTGAAAAAGGTGACCGGAAAACCCATCAAATTCATCGGCGTAGGCGAAAAGGCCGACGCCCTTGAGCAGTTCCACCCCGAAAGGATGGCGGGCAGGATACTTGGGATGGGCGACATGATGTCGCTGATCGAAAAGGCCCAAGAGAGCTACGACGACGAAAAAGCCGCCGAGATTGAAAAAAAATTCAGGAGAAACGAGTTCACGCTCGACGACTTCCTTGAGCAGATGGGGCAGATCAAGAACATGGGCGGCATCGGGAAACTGCTCGACATGATACCTGGCGTAAACAAAAATGCCGCGAAGGGGGTCGACCTGGACGAAAGTGAAAAGGAATTCGTGCAGATGGAGGCGATAATCCTGTCGATGACCAGGGAAGAGAGAAAGAACCCGCAAATACTGAACGCCAGCAGGAGGAAGAGGATTTCGGCCGGCTCGGGCCAGCCGGTGAGCAGGATAAACACGCTGGTCAAAAGATACGACGAAGCCCGGAAGATGATGAAGCAGTTCGCGGGCGGGGGAGGGAAATCCAGAGGGAACCGGATGTTCAGAGGGTTCTGACCCGGGCTGCCGCCAAAAGCCAAGATGGGGCTCTGCCCCATGCAAAAGACCGTAGATTCAGAAAAAATCTGAATTTAACGATATATTACCGCAATGCAAGGAGGAAGTTTGTATGGTAAAAATCAGGCTGAAGAGAATGGGCGCCCATAAAAAACCATTCTACAGGATAGTAGTTGCAGATTCCCGTTCGCCGAGGGACGGGAGGTTCATCGAGGAAATCGGGTACTACAACCCGCTGACAGACCCTGCGGACATAAAAATCGATGAAGAAAAAGCGAAAAAATGGCTGGACACAGGCGCACAGGCTACAGACACGGTAAGGAGCCTGCTAAAGAAAAAAGGGGTTATTGAATAGGGATTGTTGAGTAAGGAGAAACGGTGAAAGTTTATGGTAGAATTAGTTGCAGCGATTGCAAAAGCGCTAGTGGACAAGCCTGAGGCGGTCGAGGTCAGGGCAATTGAGGAAAAACAGGCAACGGTTATTGAACTTAAGGTCGCACCGGACGATATGGGGAAAATCATAGGAAAACAGGGCAGGATCGCAAAAGCGCTCCGGACTGTGGTTAAAGCGGCAGCAACGAAGTCGGGCAAAAAAGTGGTTGTCGAGATTATGTAGCAGCGGAACAGGCGGTTACCATGGAGACTGTTCTAATCGGCAAGATAGTGAACGCGGTCGGGCTCAAGGGAGAAGTGAAACTGTACAGCTACTCGGGCCAGGAAGGCAGGCTCGGCGAACTGGGCCATGTTTTTGTCGAAGGCGCAAGGCACGAGATCGAAAAAGCCAGGTGGGCCAAAGGCAACGTCGCTGTACTGAAGCTCTCGGGGATAGACGACAGAGCCGCAGCGGAAGGGGCCAAGGGGAAGAACGTTTTCATAAACGAAAGCGACCTCCCGGCGCTGCCTGAAGGCACCTACTATGTCCGCGACATGATAGGGCTTCCCGTGTTCGACGATGCGGGCGGGGCCATAGGGGAGCTGTGCGACGTGGTCCAAAGCGGCGCCCACGACCTGTACGAAGTTGAGATGAAGGACGGCAAGAAAATTCTGATACCGGCGGTGGAAGAGTTTGTCCTCAGCGTTGACATTGCCAAAAAACGGATAGACGTTAAGATAATTGAAGGCTTGGTTTAGATGAAGATAGACGTGCTCACGCTTTTCCCGGAAATGTTTTCGGCTATTACGGAATGCAGCATAACCGGGAGGGCCGCAGACAATGGAATATTGGACATAAGGCTGACGAACATCAGGGATTTCAGCGAGGACAAGCACAGGAGGGCTGACGACAGCCCCTTCGGCGGCGGGGTCGGAATGGTGATGACGGCAGACCCAGTATTCAGGGCGCTTGAAGCGGTCGGGGCAAGCGGGAAGAGAATCCTGTACATGTCCCCAAGGGGAAGGATGCTCGACTACGCAGGCGTGCTTGAATTGTCGCTGGAAACCGAAATCGTCGTGCTGTGCGGGCATTACGAGGGAGTGGACGAGAGGATACTGGAATACTGGGGCATGGAGGAAATCTCGATCGGCGACTACATCCTCACGGGGGGCGAACTTGCGGCCATGGTGATGATAGACGCAGTCGCCAGGATGATTTCGGGAGTGCTGGGGGACCGCCAGTCGGCCGGGGAGGAATCCATATACTCGGGCCTTTTGGAACACCCGCAGTACACAAAACCCAGGGAGTACAGGGGCATGCAGGTTCCGGAGGTTTTGGTTGGCGGGAACCATGAGCTTATCAGGCTGTGGAAATTCGAGCAGTCGTTGGTCCTGACGAAAAAAAACCGCCCGGATTTGTTTGAACGTTTTGCAGGCGGATGCGGGGGCCTTTCAAAAAAGGAGAGGAAAATCCTTGAAAAAGTCATGGAAATGACATAATGCCTATGTTGAAACGGGTTCTTTTTTAGTGTAGAATACATTAAGGGGAAAAGACATGAAACTGGCAAAAAAAATCATCGCGGGGCTGTTCGTGCTCTCCTTGTTTGTTCTGTACATTATAATTTACGCTGTGCCAAGCGTTACGGGGGCATTGACGCAAACAGAGGTCCTCCAATACGGCAACCTTAAGGCTACGGACGATGCAACTTGTTATTTTGTGCGCAGCGAGAGGGTGTACGGCGCAATACGCGCCGGCAGCATTAACTACTATGTCGGGGATGCAGTTCATGTAAAGAGAGGGACCAGGATACTCGATGTAGCGTATTTTGCCCAGAGCTCCGCAAATGAAGAAAGCGAATACAGCGGCATCATCAACAGGCTTGGCGACGACCAGGTCCTGCTTGCAGATTTCATAAGCGAGTTCAACGGCATAACGAGCTACTACATCGACGGGTACGAAAACTATTTCACCCCCGAGACGATGAGGGGGCTCAAGTACAGCGAGGTCAGCAGGCTGGACGCGGGCCCGGTTAACGTTGTCAGGGACAGCACGGCAAAAGGGGAACCGCTTTACAAGATATGCGACAACAGGGAATGGTTCATGGTTTGCTGGGTCGACGCGGGGAACGTTTCAAAATACGTCAGGGACAAAAGCGTGGCTGTCGAACTTCCGGCGGGCGAGGTAAAGGCTACGATAGTCGACATAATTGAGGATGGCGACAGATGGCTGATAATACTCAGGACCAACAGGTACTACGAGGACTTCTCCAGGGTGCGTTCGGCTCCGGCGACGGTGACGACTTCAAATTACAGCGGCATCATCATCAGGAACGAGAGCATCGCGGCGAAAGGCGACGATATCGGGGTTTACGTCAAGACGAAAAGCGGGACTTACATTTTCAAGCCGGTGAAGATAATCACCACTGACGGCCAAAACTCGCTTGTCGAGGTTTCGTATTATTACGACGACGGCAACCGGGTGGACACAGTAAACATATACGACGAGATATTGAAAACGCCTAGCCACGACTGAAGCGGAGGCAGTATGGTCAACATAAGGGAAAACATCGAAAAAATCAACAAAGCCAAGCAAGAAGCGGCCATGCTGGCAGGCAGGAGGGGCGACGACGTCCTCCTCTGCGCCGTAACGAAGACGAGAAGCCCGGACGAAATAAACGAAGCGGTCAGGGCGGGGGTCACCGACATCGGCGAGAACAAGGTGCAGGAGATAATCGAGAAATACGACTTGGTCGACCCTGTGCGGTGGCACATGATTGGACATTTGCAGACAAATAAGGTAAAATACATAGTAGACAAGGTGGCTCTCATACATTCTGTCGATTCCATGCGGCTGGCTGAAGAGATAGACAGGCGCGCCGGGCAATGCGGAAAAACCATGGACATACTGGTGCAGGTAAATTCCGCGATGGAGGAAAGCAAGTTCGGGGTTCGCGCCGGGGAAGCGGAGTCGCTGATAAACGGGATACTAAAGAGCTGCATCAACATAAAGGTAAAAGGCCTGATGTGCATGGCGCCCTTTGAGGGCAACCCGAAAGACGCAGCTGCGTACTTTGCGGCAGTCAAGGTTCTTTTCGACAAGTGCAAAAAGGAGATAAGGCATGAAAGGCTGGATTTTTCGGTTCTTTCGATGGGAATGTCCCATGACTTTGAGGTGGCTATCGGCGAAGGGTCAAACCTGGTGCGGATAGGCACGGCGATATTTGGCGAGAGGAGCTACAAGAAGTGAACAGGAGGGAAATATGGGAATACTGGGCAAGTTCAAGGATTTAGTGGGCATCGAGGAAATCAGCGACGATGAAATAACCGAAGAGGAAATAAAAGCGGCGTCAAACCAGATGGAGAAAAGGCCTATGGAACCAAAATCCGCATACAGCGCAGGGAGAAGCGAAGCGAGGGACGTGAAGCAGCTGCCGCCCCAAGGCAGGGGGGTGAACCAGAACACCGCGCCATTCAAGCTGGTCGTCATTGAGCCAAAAGGCTTTGACGAATGCCCGAGGCTGGTGGACAGCCTGAAAAGCAAGAAGCCGATCATAATCAACCTTGAAAAGCTTGAGTCAGACACGGCAAGGAAAATATTCGACTTTTTGAGCGGTGCCACCTACGCCCTGAACGGGAACGTGCAGAAGATAGCAAACAACATCTTTGTGTTTGCGCCGGAAAACGTGGACATTTCCGCCAATGTGGAACACAAGGGCATAGACTTCAACAGCAGCGGCCAGAAAAACCCGTGGAGGTAGCATATGCACTTACTTACTACGGCAATCGACGGTTTTGCACAGATAATCATGTTGCTTCTTTTGGGAAGGGCCATCGTTAGCTGGTTTGCAAGGCCGGGGGGCAGCGCCTACAAGCTTTACCAGGTGCTCATCATGCTTACAGAGCCGATAGTCGCACCGTGCCGGGCGGTAACGTCGAGGCTTCGGACCGGGATGATGGATTTTTCTGTCTTGCTGGCAATGCTTCTTGTCATTATGGCAAGGGGTCTGCTGATCGGGCTCATTGACATTTTCATACATTAACGACGCGAAAGGGAAAACACTATGATTACACCTCTTGACATTCAAAACAAGGAATTCTCAAAAAGTGTAAACGGATACAAAAAAGACGAAGTGGACGAGTTCCTAGACCTTTTGACGGTGGACCTGGAAAAAGTCCTAAGCGAAAACGCAGCCCAAAAAGCCGAGAACAGCAGGCTGTCTTCAGAGCTGCAGCAGTACAAGGGTTCTGAAGGCGCGGTCTTGGAAACGCTTGAAGCGGCCAAGGCGCTGATGAGCGACATATCGGCCAGCGCGGAGAAAAGGGCAGAGATACTACTCAAGAACGCAGAGCTTGACGCTGAGATCATCCAGCGGGAAGCGCGGGAGTCGGTTGAACGGCTGAGCGAGGAAATCGTCATTTTGAAAAACAAGTTCTCGGCTTTCCAGTCCAAATACAGGAGCCTGCTTGAGACGGAGCTGGAGAGGTTTGACATGCTCAGCGTAGAGATTTTTGGAGAGTTCGGTTTGGAAGAACAGCTCGAAGAAGCAGCGCCAAAGGCGGGCAAGAAGGCTACAGCAGCGGCGCCCAGCGTGAAAAAAGACGATTTGACGCGCACGATGGTAAACATTAGGGCGGGAGACGGGGCCTAGGGCTCCGTAGTATTAGATGTACTACATTTTAATCTTGGTTTTAGTAGCGGCCGACCAGACAGCCAAGCATTGCGTCCGCACGAGCATGTGTTTGGGCGAATCGGTTCCAGTCATCAACAATGTGCTGCATATTACATACGTGAGCAACAACGGCGGGGCTTTCAGCATCCTTCAGGGGCAGACGGCCTTGCTTATTGCCGTGCCGGCGGTTCTGGCGGCGGCGATAGCCGTGTACATCCACAAGAATAGGAAAAGCAGCCGCGCCTTGCCGCTGGTTGCGCTTTCACTCATCTGCGGCGGGGGCATGGGCAACTTCATCGACAGGGTAAGGCTGGGGGCTGTGGTGGACTTCATCGATTTTCGGGTGTTCCCGGTGTTCAACGTCGCCGACATCTGCGTGTGCTGCGGCTGCGGGCTGCTGTTCCTGCACATGGTTTTTCTCGACAGGCAGGGCAGGGTAAAAAACGAAGGCGCCGAGCAATGACGAGGGAAGACGTATTTGAGCTTGAGGCAACCGAAGAAGACGGCAAAGGGGAAAGGGCAGACGTTTTTCTTTCCGCTTCCCTTGAGGACCTGTCCAGAAGCTATGTCCAAAAGCTGATCGAAGCGGGCATGATGACGGTGAACGGGGAGGTTTGCCGTTCCAAGAAATACAGGGTAGCCGCCGGCGACAGGATAAGGCTCGAATTGCCAGCGGTAACCGAGGCAGAGGCGGCGCCAGAGGACATACCGATCGAAATAGTGTACGAAGACAATGAGCTTTTGCTCATCGACAAGCCAAAAGGCATGGTAGTCCACCCGGCGCCGGGGAACGAAACCGGGACATTGGTCAACGCCGTGCTGTTCCACTGCAAGGGAAGGCTGTCTTCGATAAACGGCAAGGCGAGGCCGGGGATAGTCCACCGCATAGACAAGGACACAAGCGGGTTGATAGTAGTGGCAAAATCGGATTTTGCCCACCGCTCGCTGGCCAGCCAGCTTGAGTCGCATACGATGACGAGGGCTTACGACGCGATTGTGTACAACAATTTTGCAAGCGACGACGGCATCGTGGACGCGCCAATCGGAAGGGACCCGCGCAACAGGCTCAGGCAAGCCGTGACCGACGTGAACTCGCGCAGTGCCGTGACCCGCTACAGGGTGGTCGAGAGGTTCGGAAGGTTTACCCATGTCGAAGCGCGGCTTGAGACGGGCAGGACTCATCAGATAAGGGTACACATGGCGTACATACAGCACCCGGTGCTTGGGGACATGCTCTACGGGCCGAAAAAACAGGCGATGGGGGCAGACTCCCAAGTGCTCCATGCAAGCCTGCTCGGTTTCTTCCACCCGTCAGACGGGAAATACCTTGAATTTGAAAGCGGGCTGCCAAAGGAGTTCGTGCGGATTGTCGGAAGGCTGAGAAGCGGCAGCCGGCTGTAGTGAAAATAAAATGCCGGCTGCAGGTGTATGTGCAGCCGGGATATTGGAACCAAAGAGAAACCAGCCGTGAAAATTGGGAAAATATAAGGGTTCTTTTTGCTGATTAATTTTGATTCGCGGCGAAAAGCCTTATAATACAATGATATAGGAAGAATCGGGGCGGCGCAACGGCAAAGCCTGCGAAATGTAATAAAAAGGACGCCAAGTGTAATAAAACAGGCAGATTTTGGAGGAGCAGATGTTCAGTGAATTTGTTCTTGGGTTTTCGGCAGAAGGCATTGCCGGGTACAGCTGGGACGTTGACGAGCCCGTTTGCGTCGTATGCTTTGTGCATGGGATAGGCGAATATGCGGGAAGGTACGAAAGGATAGCTGAAATGTTCGGTGCCAGCCGGATCGCCGCGCTTGGTATGGACTTGCCGGGCCACGGGTGCAGCAAAGGGGCGAGGGGTCACTGTGCGCCGCGCCTTGAGGTGCTTAGGGACATAGACAGCCTGCTTTTGCATGCGGAAAGCCAGTACCCGGGCAAGCCTTTGATACTGTACGGGCACAGCATGGGCGGCAACATAGCGCTGGACTACAGGATCAGGGGCAGCTTGTCGGGCAAACCCTGCGCCTACGTAATAACGTCCCCATGGATCCGGCTGGTGAACGAAATCCCCCTGCCGCTGTACTTAACGGCAAAAGTCTTGTCCAAGGTAAAACCGGACTTTGCGCTAAATTCAGGCATAAAGCCGGAAGACCTAGGCAACCCGGATGTCATCAAAGCCGAAAAAAGGGCAGAGCTCACCCACAGGCGCATAAGCGCGGGAACGGCTGTAGACTGCGTCGACACAGGTAAGGCGCTTTTGGGCGGCTCGCTGAAAGGGAACGGCGGGGGCCTTGGCAAGCCGTTGCTGATCATGCACGGCACAGGGGACAAAATATGCGACATCAACAGCACAAGAAGGCTCGCAGCCCTCGAAGGGGGCAATTGCACTTACATCGAATGGGACGGCTTGTTCCACGAAATACACAACGGCAACCTTGAAAAAGACGGCAAGGAAGTGATAGAAGCCGTTATTGGGTGGCTCCTGGGCCTGCCGGAGGTTTCGGGTTGACGTAGACGGTGGCGTGGTTGGTGAAAATCACCATGCCAGGCTTTGCGCCGGCAGGCTTCTTGACGTACCTGGCCTGCGTGTAGTCGACGGGCACGTTTTCTGACTGCCTGCCTTTGCTGTGGTAAGCGGCGATGGCGGCGGCTTCAAGCACGTCTGCCCCAGCCGGCTCCTGCCCTTCGGTGAAAAGTATCACGTGCGAGCCAGGGTAGCCCTTCGCGTGGAACCAGACGTCGGTGCGCGACGCCGCCTTGAAAGTGAGCTCGTCGTTTTCCCTGTTGTTCCTGCCCGCCATGACTTTGAACCCGCTCGCCGTTTGGAACGCCAAAGGCGCGGGTTTTGCTTTGGGTTGTTTCCCTTGAGCCCTGCGCCTGCGCAGGTACCCCTCCTCCGTGAGCTCGTTCCTTAGAGCTTCGATTTCCTCCACTGACGAGGCGTTTTCGATAAATGCGCCAAAGGATTCGAGGTATTCGATGTCTGAATCGTTTTCGCGCAGCCGTATGCTTTTCTCCTTTACGGCTGTCTTTGACTTGCTGTACCGCTTGAAGTAGCCCTGGGCGTTTTTGGAGGGGGAGAGGCGCTTGTCCATGGGGATTGCAATTTCCTGCCCGTCATAGTAGTTGACGAGCCGGGCTTCGCTGCCGCCGGGCGAAATGGAATGCAGGTTTGCCGTCAGAAGTTCCCCGTAAAGCCTGTACAAGTCAGCCTTCTCTGCGGCGAGGATGTCCTCTGAAAGCCTCTGCTTCTTGAGGTACATCTTGTCGAGGCTGCTCCTGACGGCCCTGTCCAGGTCCGCCGACTTTTGCCTGAGCCGGTTCAAGCCGGTTTTGTTTAAGTAGAAATGCTCGACGCACTCGCTGACTGAGCCGAATTCGAGCTTGTCGCACGTGCCCTCGAAATCGGGTATCGGGAAGACATGGAAATCGACAGGCGTGCCGTCGTCGTCCATGTAAACGGCAGGCGTAACAGCGCCTGATTCGAGGGCCTTTCGCATGGACTGGAGTTCGGCGAAAACGCTTTCGCCCGCAGAGCCGCCGGGCTCGCAGGAAGCCGCAAGGCGGTTCGCCATGCCGGGGCTTATGCCCTGCACGCCCTGGAGCAGGCTTTTCGACAAGGCGTGGGGGGCGCAGTCGCACAGGGCGGCTACTTCGTCCAGCGTAATGCTCGCAAACGGGACCTTGCCTTGCCCGGGCGGGTAGCTGTACTCCATGCCGGGAAGCACCTGCCTCACACGGCTCTCGTCAAGCGAAACCCGTTTGATGCTGTCGATTATTCTTTGAGTTTCCGCGTCGATCAGGATTATGTTGCTGTGCTTCCCCATTATCTCGATTATCAGCGTTTTGTTCACGGAAAACCCCAGCTCATTCAGCGTGTCAATGCTTATTTCGAGGACCCGCTCAGAATCCTTCTGCGCTATCCCGGTTATCCTGCCTCCGGCCAGGTGCTTCCGCAGGAGCATGCAGAATGCGAAGGGCACCTTTCTGTTTTCCGGGGTTTTTGTGAGCATGTGGAAGCGCGCGTGGCTGCTCCCCGACGAGGCGTACAGCTTGCAGCTGCCTGTTTGCGCGCGTATGTGAAAAACCAGCTCGTCCGCTTCAGGCTGGTGAATTTTCTCGATTTTTCCGCCTATCAACAAGTTCGACATCTCCCTTGCCACAGCGGAGACGATTATTCCGTCGAAAGCCATTTTTTTTTCCTCCAAAATGATGTATAATAACCATTGTACAGCCAGAAATGAATATTGTAAATGAAAAGAGGGGAAATACGATGGTAAAAAGCATGACGGGATTTGGCAGGGGCGAGCACAGCGACGGGAAACGGCGAGTGGTCTGCGAGGTCAAGGCGGTCAACCACAGGTACGCCGACATTAGCATCAGGATGCCGAGGCGGTATTCTTTTGCAGAGGAGAGAGTGAAAAACGTAGTGAAGGTTATTGCGAAGCGCGGGAAGGTAGAGGTTTCCATCGTCGTAGAGCACATAACAGAGGATGACATAGACATCAAGCTCAACGAGATGGCTGCAAGGCAGTACTACGAGAACCTGACGGAGCTCAAGAGCAGGTTTTCGCTTGCCGGGGAAGTGAGCCTTGAGCTTTTGGCGTCGCTTCCCGACGTGATGAAAATGATGCCCGACGTCGCGGGCGAGGAAGAAATATGCAGCGCGCTTGAAGCGGGGGCAAGGCTTGCGGTTGAGAACCTTGACATAATGCGGGTCGCCGAAGGAGAGAAACTCGCAGAGGACATTCTTGCGAGGGGGAAGCTGATCAAAGGCCTTGTCTGGAAAATTGAGGCACTGGCGCCGGAAGTGTACACCATGTACTATGGAAAACTGAAGGAGAGGATCAAAGAGCTGACTGAAAACAGCATAACAGTCCCCGAAGACAGGATAGCCGCCGAAGCTGCGATCTATGCGGACAAGAGCAACATCACGGAAGAACTCGTAAGGCTGAAAAGCCATGTGGGGCAGCTGGAATTCACTATTAAGAAGAGCAACCAGCCTGACGGGAAAAAGCTGGATTTCCTAGCGCAGGAGATGAACCGGGAGGCGAACACGATAGGCGCAAAAGCCAACAATTTGGACATAACGAACATGATGCTTGAGATCAAAAGCGAGATTGAGAAGATAAGGGAGCAGATACAGAACATCGAATAATATTTTGCTTGCATCAGCACAAATTATGTAGTATACTATTTAGTGGTTTCGGCATTTTTTGAAACCACCAATAAAATTCACACACCGCACCGGATGAAAGAGGTGCCTTGAAAGAGGTTTTTTCACGAGAGGCGCGGTGGAGGTCAAAAACCACAGGAGGGAAAAGATGTCAGTTATTTCAATGAAACAATTGCTTGAAGCAGGTGTGCATTTCGGGCACCAGACCAGAAGATGGAACCCCAAGATGGCTCCGTATATCTTTACCGAAAGAAACGGGATTTACATCATCGACCTTCAAAAGACGGTGAGGAAAATCGAAGAAGCGTACTCGTTCATGAAGGAGGTTGCGGACACAGGGAGGCCAATCCTTTTCGTAGGAACGAAAAAGCAGGCGAAAGCGGCGATTGTCGACGAAGCCAGAAGGTGCGGCATGTACTACGTCAACGAACGATGGCTGGGGGGCATGCTCACGAACTACAAGACGATATCGGGCAGGATCAAAAGGCTGTACGACATCAGGGAGATGGAAGTCAACGGGACATTTGAGAAGCTTTCCAAGAAAGAGGTAATCAAACTGAAGCTTGAATTGGACAGGCTGGAGAAATTCCTCGGAGGGATCAAGGAAATGAAAGGGATGCCGGGCGCGGTGTTTGTCGTCGACCCCAAGAAGGAGAGAATTGCCGTAAAAGAGGCGAGGATACTGGGAATCCCGATAATAGGCATCGTAGATACAAACTGCGACCCTGACGACGTTGACTACGTCATACCAGCCAACGACGACGCAATCAGGGCGGTCAAGCTGATCGCAGGCAGAATGGCGGACGCTGTCATAGAGGCGAACCAGGGCGAGAGCTTTTATGACGACGAGCCGGAAGATTCGGAAGCACGAAGAGACGAAGAAACGGCAGAAGAGCCTTACAGGCCAGCGGCTGACGCAAGCCCTGAAGAAACAGAAGCTGCGAAGGACACAGAGGCTTCAGCGGAAGAGGAAGCAGCCAGAACTGTTGAGGAACCGGATGCTGCAGGTGAGTCAGATGCCGCAGGCGATGCCGACGCTGCAATTGGAGCAGAAGAAGCTGAAAGCGCTGACGAAGCTGACGACACTGAAGGCGCTGAGAACGCCGAGAACGAAACAGAAGAATAATTTGTATAATGTAACATGTGATATATGGAGGTAACGCAAATGGCTATTACCGCGCAACAGGTAAAAGAACTGCGCGAAATGACAGGCGCAGGAATGATGGATTGCAAGAATGTGTTGGTCGAAACCGACGGAGAAATGGAAAAGGCTGTGGAGCTGCTCAGAGAGAAGGGCCTTGCGAA
>JGI24705J35276_12238285_pt1 | contig 18507 bp, 14 predicted proteins | sample TergutNt197P4_FD_35276 | JGI IMG/M metagenome (IMG submission 35276) | reverse complement strand
ATCAAGTCCGCAATGACGGGGATATTTAGGTAATTAGTCTCATTTTGATCATTTTGTTAGTGTTTATTCTGGTTTCTAGAGGTGCCCTTGAGATAAATAATGGGGCGAATACCTCATTTTTTTTCATATAAAAGCAGATCCCAAACTATATTTTTCGGGATAAGAGAAATAAAAAATACCTGCCTTTTGTGCGAGAATTGGCATATTTAGCAGGTATTTTTCTGTGGAGCTACTGGGGAGACTCGAACTCCCGACCTATTGATTACGAATCAATTGCTCTACCAACTGAGCTACAGTAGCAAATTATGAAATAATCAAGCGAATACTTACAAGTGAGTTAGCTCATTGCGAATGCGCTGCTCTGCCATTGAGCCACATCAGCGTACTTAAATAAATACATTCAAGTAAGGGCTTATAAATATTCTATATGCTTAACTTCATTTAGTCAAGGGAAAATTGCAGTGGAAAGCAAAGGCGCTGGTATTGTGTGAATGAAGTATTTCGATTATTTAGAACTTTTTTTTTCATTATAAATGCATTGCATTAAAAGCCTCTTTATGATATCTTTATTATAACTTTGTCTATGATATATCTTTACATGAGGATACTCAATTTTATAAAGAGAGGTGATATTGGTGCTAGAGAATGTGCAAAAAATAGACCATATTGGAATTGCAGTGACAAGTATTGCGGAAGCGGCAAAGTTTTGGGAAAATACGCTGGGCTTAAAAATCACCGCTACCGAGGAAGTAGCAGAACAAAAGGTGATCACGGCTTTTATACCCTGTGGTGATAGTGAGGTAGAATTACTACAAGCCACAGCCGAAGATAGCCCTATTGCTAAGTTTATTGAATCTAAAGGCTGCGGTATTCAACATATCGCATTTAGAGTAGACGATATTGAGGCAGCCTTGGCAGAATTAAAAGCTCAGGGTATACGCTTGATCGATGAAAAACCTCGGCGCGGGGCGGGTGGCGCGCAAATTGCCTTTTTGCACCCCAAAGCCACAGGCGGTGTATTACTAGAATTATGCCAAAGATGAACTAAGAACATAGGAGGTAAAAAGATGGCAAATGAAACAAAGGCGGAGGTTCTGACCGCAAAACGTGAAAAAATTCTCATGGGCGGAGGGGCTAAAAAAATTGAAAAACAGCATGAAAGCGGTAAAATGACTGCCCGCGAGCGCTTGGCATCTTTGCTGGACGAAGGCAGTTTTGTGGAACTGGATCAATTTGTAGCTCACCGCGGAACAGAATTTGGTATGGCAGCAACCATTGCCCCGGGAGAAGGCGTGGTTACCGGCTATGGTACTATCGACGGACGGCTGACTTATGTGTTTTCTCAGGATTTTACGGTGCTGGGCGGTTCTTTGGGAGAAATGCATGCGGCTAAGATTTGCAAAGTTATGGATTTAGCCGTAAAGGTTGGCGCCCCCCTCATCGGCATCAATGACAGCGGCGGAGCGCGTATTCAAGAAGGTGTAGACGCGCTGAACGGCTACGGCGAGATTTTTAAGCGCAATACGCTTGCTTCCGGCGTGATACCACAGCTTTCGGTAATTATGGGCCCCTGCGCGGGTGGTGCGGTATATTCTCCCGCTTTGACCGATTTTGTGTTCATGGTCAATAAGGCGAATATGTTTATTACCGGCCCACAGGTGATTAAAGCAGTAACCGGCGAAGATGTCAGTTCCGAGGAATTGGGCGGCGCTATGACCCATAATCGTTTAAGCGGCAATGCTCATTTTTACGCTGCCGATGAAGCGGAGTGTATTGGGCAAATTAAAAAGCTTATGAGTTATCTGCCTGCCAATAATCTGGAAGGCGCGCCGGTTTTCGCCTGCCAAGACCCGGCCGAACGTATGGATGAGGTTTTACTTAGCGTGGTGCCGGAAGACGCCAATAAAGCATATGATATGCATCAAGTGATCGAAGCAATAGCCGACGAGCACGATTTCTTCGAAGTTCAAGCTCATTATGCTGGCAATATCCTTACGGGGTTGATCCGCCTTAACGGTATAAGCGTGGGCGTTATTGCCAATCAGCCGAAAAATATGGCTGGTTGTCTGGATATAGATTGCTCGGATAAAGCCAGCCGTTTCATCCGCTTTTGCGACGCCTTCGGTTTACCGTTACTAACTTTTGTAGATACCCCCGGCTATTTGCCCGGCGTGGCGCAGGAGCATGGCGGAATCATTCGTCATGGCGCCAAACTATTGTATTCTTATTCTGAAGCGACCGTACCGAAATTGACTGTTATCACGCGTAAAGCTTATGGCGGAGCTTACTTAGCTATGTGCGCCAAAGCTTTAGGCGCCGACGTTTCTATTGCCTGGCCCACCGCGCAAATAGCCGTCATGGGCGCCCAGGGCGCAGCGAATATCGTGTTCCGCAAAGATATAGATGCTGCAGAGAACCCTCAAGCTAAGCGGGCGGAGAAAATTGCCGAGTATGAGGAAAAATTCTCTAACCCATATTGCGCCGCTGAACGAGGTTTTGTGGATATGGTGATAGAGCCGGAACAAACACGGTATTATCTAATAAAATCTCTTGATTCGCTGATTACTAAAAAAGAGGCGCGTCCCGGTAAAAAACACGGCAATGTACCGCTGTAAAACGGAGGAAATGATAATATGATATCGTTAGAAACATTACAAATAGGACTCGATACTACGCTTGTAGGTATGGGTATGGTATTTTTAGTGCTGATAACGCTTGCCATTATTACCTGGTTGCTATCATCTATTGTAGACGGCAGTGTTTCACGCAAGCAAGATCGTAACGAGGCGCAGCAAACAACATATTTCACCGCGCCACCTCAAGCGCCGCCGCCGGTTAAACCAATTGAAGCGCCTATTACCGTTCCCGTTCCCGTTCCCGTCGCCTTGCCCGTTCCTGCTCCTGCCCTAATTGTTAAGGGCGTGAACGCCAAGACGGTAGCGGCTATAATTGGCGCAGTGAGCATAGCTTGCGAAAAACCAGTGGATCAGTTGCGTTTTATTGCCATCCGCCGAGCGCAAACCACTGCCAATGCCTGGTCTTCAAGCAGTACTGCAGATATTATTGCCAATAGACAAGCGTATCTTTAGAATAATAGATTAGGAGGAAAATAGTGTATGAAAAAGTATAATGTTACCGTAAATGGCGAGTTTTTTTCCGTTGAGGTGGAAGAAGTGGGTGATTTTGCTGTTAGCGCTCCCGTTTTTGCCCCGACGTCTATTCCCGCTCCTGTGGCAGCGCCAAAAGTTTCTGTTCCCGCTCCCGCCCCCGCCCCCGCTCCCGCTTCTACGCCCGTTCCTGCACCTGCTCCCGCACCTACTACGCCTGTTGCAACGGGTGGTAATACGGTGGCGAGCCCCTTACCAGGCACGGTTTTACGGGTCAATGTGGCGGTTGGCCAGGCGGTAAAAGCCGGAGATGTTTTACTGGTATTGGAAGCCATGAAAATGGAAAACGATATTACAGCGCCGGGTGCAGGAGTGGTAAGCGCCATACATGTAAACAGCGGTTCTACAGTACAAACAGGTGATGCTTTAATTTCTTTGTAATTTGCCGAGCATAGTATTGGGCAGGGAGGTGTAATATGGGTATTTTTCAGGCGCTATTTGGTTTTATTAAAGGCACCGGGTTTTATGCCATTCAATGGCAACAGGCTGTAATGATGTGCATAGCTTTTCTTTTCTTGTTTCTGGCTATAAAAAAAGACTTCGAGCCGCTGCTTCTAATACCCATATCCTTCGGCATGCTGCTGGCAAATATTCCTTTAAGCGGCATCATGGCAGCCCCTGTTTATGAGGTGGTTAACGGGGCACGGGTTTTAGACGCCAATGGTATACCTGTACTTAAAGAAATAGGCGGCTTACTTCATTATATGTATCAGGGCGATATGCTTGGCATATTCCCGCCTCTCATTTTTATGGGCATCGGCGCCATGACAGATTTTGGCCCGCTTATAGCCAACCCCAAAACATTGCTTTTAGGGGCGGCTTCTCAATTGGGTGTGTTCTTAACTTTTTGGGGCGCCTTGATGATCACCGAATTCATACCGGGTGTTGCTTTTACAGTGCAAGAAGCTGCTTCTACAGGAATAATAGGCGGAGCCGACGGCCCTACAGCCATTTATTTGGCAACCCGTTTGGCGCCAGATCTACTTAGCCCCATTGCGCTTTCCGCCTATTCTTATATGGCTTTGGTGCCGGTAATTATTCCGCCGGTTGCCCGGCTCTTTACCACTAAAAAAGAACGCCTGCAACATATGGATCAGCTTAAGCAGGTCAGCAAAACAACCAAGATATTATTTCCTATCATCACAACTTTGTTAATAGCTATGGTCGTTCCTCCAGTCGCCCCATTGATCGGTATGCTGATGTTGGGAAACCTGTTTCGGGAAAGCGGAGTGGTAGCCCGACTTACCGATACAGCTGCTAATGCCCTTATTAATATCGTCACTATCTTCTTGGGTGTCTCTGTAGGCGCTACAGCCAATGGTTTGCTTTTTTTACAAGCTAAAACTATCTCGATTTTTGTATTGGGTTGTTTGGCTTTTGCCGGTGGTACGGCAGGCGGCGTGCTTATAGCAAAAGTGATGAATTTGTTTTTACGTAAAAAAATCAATGTGCTTATTGGTGCGGCCGGGGTTTCCGCCGTGCCTATGGCGGCGCGGGTAGTACATAAAATGGCGCAAAAAGAAGATACGGATAATTGGATACTAATGCATGCCATGGGGCCGAATGTTGCCGGGGTCATCGGTACCGCAGTAGCTGCCGGCGTATTTCTGACTCTGTTCGGATAATTCAGAAAATGATTTGTGTTCTCGTTGATTCATGGAGTAGCATATGAGTACAGCAGGGGCAGGCGAATATGTGATTGTAGATGTGGAGACCAGCGGGTTGGATGCCGGTTTGGATGAGTTGATCGAGATCGCCGCCGTGAAGATGCGGCGGGGTTTGGCGGTAGAAGAATTTTCTACCTTTGTTAAAGCTGAACGCCCTATACCATCTTTTATCAGCAACCTTACCGGAATTCACGATGATATGCTGATTGATGCACCTTCATCGCAGGAAGCTGTTAATATGCTAGCTTCATTTATTGGGGCGGCGGAAATAGCCGCCCATAACGCTGAATTTGACGCCTCCTTTATACATCGCTATTGGCCGGATAAGCGGGTATGGCTGGATACAATAGCTCTTGCGCAAGTGGCTTATCCTTGCGCCCCCAGTTATTCATTGGCTAATTTATGTGAATATATTGATTTGAAAAATGAACGTGCCCATCGCGCTTTGGCAGATGCGCGTGTTACCGGCGCGCTTTTTTTACATGCGCGCAAGCAATTGGCTCAGTTGCCGTATACGGCAAAAAAAGATCTGCTGATGTTATCTGGGGAGAGTAATGCTCCTTTGGAAAGCATGATACGCCGTCAATGCACGTCTAAGGGCGCTGCTGCGGCGTCGGAAAAACCTCAAATTAAACCAGAACAGGTTACGGTTCGCGCTACCGATAAAAATTACCGCATCCCTTTGGAATCTATACATAATTATTTTCAGCCATCCGGCTTATTCGAACAGCGCATAGAAGGGTATGAATACCGTGAAGCGCAGCTTAAAATGGCTTTAGAAGTGGCAAACAGCCTCAATGAAGAAAAGTTTTTATTGGCGGAAGCAGGTACAGGAACCGGTAAATCTCTGGCTTACCTATTGCCGGCAGCTTTATTTGCCTTAAATTCCGGTCAAAAAGTAGCTGTAAGCACCCATACTAAAAACTTGCAAGAACAGCTTCTCCATAAAGATATACCACTGCTCTGGCAATTGCTGCAATGCCCCGTACAGGCAGTTGTTCTTAAAGGAAGGTCGAATTATTTATGCCGCCGCCTCTATCGCGCGCAACTTAGGCAACCGGGAGAAAATATGCGCTTATTTTTGATGCGTGTGGCCTCTTGGTTATCAGCAAGCCCGAGCGGAGACGGCGGGGAACTCAATATCAAGTCGTATGATAAATGGCGCTGGCAGCGTATTTGTGCTTCCAGCGAAAACTGTGACGCCGGCTGCCCGCATTTCAAAGGGAGTTGTTATGTTAACCGAGCCCGCCGCGAAGTGGAAAAAGCCGATATATTTATTCTTAATCATGCGCTATTATTAGCCAATGCGGCATGCGACAATGCTTTTTTACCGGAGCTGCCAAAGCTGATAATAGATGAAGCCCAGCATTTAGAGCGCGCCGCAGAAGATCAGTTTACCGCTCAAGTAGATTATTATAATATTCATTATTTACTTTCCCGCTTACAACGCAGCCGCGGCAGCGGTCTGGTAGAAATGCTGATGCGGCAGGCGGAAGCATTGCCCGGTCTTGAAATACAGAAGAAGAGTTTAATGCGCCATTTAGATGAAATATATGAAACTATTGACCAGAGCGGTAGGGCAGGCGAACAGTTTTTTGCTTTATTGCAACAGCTTTTTAACGCAGAAGCCGGTAATGATCTTTATTTGCCGGCGCGCTTACGCCTATTGCCCAATCACCGACGTCGTCCGGCTTGGCAGGATGTGCTTATTCTTGGGCAATCTTTAAGCGGTCTGCTTTCTTTATTAAGCCGCATATGCTTGCGCGCGGCGGAATCTTTATATGAAATGGCGCAGCTTTGTGAATATGAATTCAATGGACGAGAAGAATTGATCAGTATCGCGCTGAACTGTGAGGATATGAGTGGTGGCATTGGTAGGTTTTTGGCAGAACCAGCCGAAGACGGCAGCGATAATGTGGTCTGTTGGCTGGAATTTTCGGCTCGCGATAAAATGCCCAGCTTAAATATTGCTCCTATTGAAGTAAGCGGTTTACTGAAAACTAATCTATATGAGAAAACAGAAAGCCTGGTTTTAACATCTGCCACCATGACTACGGGCAGCGCTTCTTTTAGCTATTTTATGCAAAGACTGGGTTTAGATTTACTGGAAAAAGAACCTGAACGATTAGTATTGCCCTCGCCTTTTTTTTACCGTGAACAAGCTTTGCTTACAGTTTGCACGGCTTTGCCGGATTGGAGCAAAACCTCGGAATCAGCTGCTAATGAAGCAGTAGCCGGTGCTTTAATGCATTTGCTTAAAGCCTCACGCGGACGCGCTTTGGTGCTTTTTACTTCTCATGCCCAGTTGAAAGCGGTATATGTTCTATTGCAAGCCCCATTAGCCCAAGAAGGTATTACAGTATTAGCCCACGGAATTTCCGGCGAACCCTCTTTATTGTTGAAACGGCTGATGCGTGAACAGCGTTGCTGTATTCTTGGGGCCGCCAGTTTTTGGGAAGGCGTGGATGTATTGGGCAGCGCTTTATCTATGGTAGTGGTAGTGCGTTTGCCTTTTTGGCCGCCCAATAGACCCACCATTGCCGCAAAATTAGAACGTATAGACGCAGCGGGTGGTTCCAGCTTTTATGATTATAGTATACCACAGGCGGTTATTCGTTTTAAGCAGGGTTTTGGACGGCTGATACGTTCTTCGGAAGATAGCGGCGTGTTTTGCATACTGGATAAACGGATTCTTGAAAAAAGTTATGGCCACGTATTCATAAAATCGCTGCCGCAGATGAAGCGGCTAAGCGGCAGTGTAGGCGAACTGGCTAAAGAAATTAAAAATTGGCTGAAATAGTGTTTTAAGAGAATTTGCGCAGCCGTGCCTTGGGCAAGTGTTTATAGAGTAAAAGTTTTAATGATAATTCAAAGGAGCAGATAAATGAAAAATCTCAGCGGTAACGCCTTGCGTCAATGTTTTCTAGATTATTTCACTTCCGTAGGCCATACACCGGTAAAAAGCGCTTCTTTAATACCTTATGACGACCCCACGCTGCTCTTTACCAATGCAGGTATGGTGCAGTTTAAAGAGGTGTTTTTAGGACTTGATCAACGTCCTTATAAGCTGGCTGTAACATCCCAGCGTTGTTTACGTGCCGGCGGTAAGCATAATGACTTAGATACAGTGGGCCGTACTGCGCGTCACCATACCTTTTTTGAAATGATGGGCAATTTCTCTTTTGGTGCCTATTTTAAGCGCGAAGCAATAAACTATGCTTGGGAATTTTTAACAAAAGTGCTGGAAATGCCGGTTAACAGATTATATGCTACGGTATATGAGCAAGACGACGAGGCAGCTATGTTGTGGCAGGAAATAACCGGCCTGCCAAAAGAGCGCATTTTCCGTATAGGGGAAAAAGATAATTTTTGGTCTATGGGAGACACCGGACCCTGCGGACCTTGCAGCGAGATTTTTTATGACCGGGGTGAGGAATATAGTTGCGACGCCCCGCAATGCGCTATCGGCTCTTGTGATTGCGACCGCTGGATGGAGATTTGGAATTTGGTATTTATGCAATATGACCGGGATGAAAAAGGCATACTTACTCCCTTGCCTAAACCAAGTATCGATACAGGTTTAGGTTTGGAAAGAGTAGCTTCCATATTACAGGGCGCCAAAAGCAACTATGATACAGATTTATTGCACGGTTTGATCAAGGGCGTGGAAGAATTGAGCGGCCTTACTTATGACCCCGGTACAGCAGGCTTTCCTTTTCGCGTTATTGCCGATCATGCACGGGCTTGTTCTTTTTTAATAGCCGATGGCATTACCCCTTCCAATGAGGGGCGGGGCTATGTTTTACGCCGTATTCTACGTCGGGCGGCCCGTTTAGGAAGAAGATTGGGTTTAAACGAACCTTTCCTTTATCGTGTTTTTCCTTATGTACAAGCCAGTTTAGCAGATGCTTATCCTGAATTGACCGAACAGGCTGCACATATTGAAAAGGTTATTCGTGGTGAGGAAGAGCGCTTTAACACCACCTTAACAGAGGGCCTTCGTTATGCCCAGGGTATAATAGAAAAAACTTTAACAAAAAAAGCAGCGCAATTATCCGGGGACGATTTGTTTTTGCTCTACGATACTTATGGCTTCCCATTAGATTTAGCAAAAGATATTGCCGAGGAGCACGGCTTGGGCATTGACGAAGCAGATTTTGAAAAGGCTATGGCAAAGCAGCGCCAACGCGCTCGCAGCGCGCGCGAAGAAGCCTCTCCCGCCGATAACGCGGCGCAGCTTAGCTTGTTATTGAGCGATATTACGGCAAGTACATTTATTGGCTACGACACTTTGTGTGCTAAAGAAAAAATATTGGCGCTGCTTTTTGCAGGTATGCGGCAAGATAACCTAAGCCAAGGACAAAACGGCTATATAGTTTTATCGCGCAGCCCATTTTATGCCGAAAGCGGCGGTCAAGTAGGGGATAGCGGTTTAATATATGCTCCATCGGGATTAGCAAAGGTACTTGACACACAAAAGCTACCCAATGGGCAGATCATTTTGAAAGTGTTTATAGAGCAAGGGATAGTATATGAAGGCGCTGAAGTTCAAGCTCAAGTAGACAAAGCTAAACGCGCTGCCATAAGCCGCAATCATTCCGCTACCCATTTACTTCAACAGGCTTTACGCCATCATTTGGGAGATGATGCTCATCAGGCAGGATCTTTAGTTACTCAAGAACGTTTACGCTTCGATTTCAGCGCCCACACGCCGCTTTCCGCCAAGGAATTGAACGACATTGAGCAGGAGGTTAATGAGCAGGTATTAAATAATTTACTAATATCTACCCAAGAGATGAACATAGATGAAGCCAAAGCCGCTAAAGCACTGGCCTTTTTCGGAGATAAATATGGGGAACGAGTGCGGGTAGTGCGCATGGGAGATTATAGTATAGAGTTATGTGGTGGCGCGCATTGCTGTTTTACCGCCGAAATAGGGTCTTTTAAAATAATCAGCGAAGGCGGTATTGGCTCGGGTTTGCGGCGTATTGAAGCCGTAACAGGTTATGCGGCGTTGAATTATTATTCTGCGCAAGAGCAGCAGTTAGGGCGACTAGCCGCGCTTTTAAAAACCATACCCCAAGATGCGGAACGCAGATTGGAGAGTTTGCTGATTGAATATAAAACCCTGCAAAAGGAAATAGAAGCGGCGCATAGCTCTAAAACAAGAGAAAAGCTGACCGATATTTTAGCCGCAGCGCAAGAACAAGGAGGAATAAAAACACTGGTTGCTATGGTGGCGGCCCATAATATGGATTCTCTACGCCAAACACTCGATCTATTGCGAGATAATTTACCCGATGCAGCAATAGTGCTGGCTGCTACAACGGAAGATAAAGTACAGTTTGTAGCTTCTATGTCTAAAAAAGCGGTATCTGCCGGTCTGCATGCGGGGAAAATAATCAAGCAGGTGGCTGCTATTTGCGGAGGCAGCGGCGGTGGCCGGCCGGATATGGCTCAAGCCGGCGGTAAGGATAACCGACCGGAAAAGGTAGCGGAGGCTTTAGATATAGCGAAAGTGTTGATAAGCCGGCAAGAAAAACAATAATTGTTTTTTTAATAATTATTGACAAGAGCTTTTTTGAGGCATATAATTAGCATAATTATAAAACTCGGTAGGCGAGGCTACCTCAGGGATACGGATTGCTGCCGCGTAATAGTGGAGACACTATGAGCAGGTCAACAGTTTATGTCGAAACCAAGGCATTGACTAATGCAATTTCATCGCCCTGTGAAGCTGAAGCTTGAACGGTAGTAGGGCTGTATGCAGCTCTATGGCAAGGCCTGTGCAGCAGGCCGTTTATGAGTATTTACTCATGCCAGCTTTCTACCGTGGCATGAGTTTTTAGTTTTGGAGGTGAGAAAATGACTGCAGAACAAATGCGCCAAAGATTGCTTATGGCAGCTAGTCAAGATGTGCATAGCCTGCTTGAATCCTACGAAACCAGCTATGACGGCTACGATGAGGATCGGGCGAAACAGATGCGCGAGTATTATGGGGAGAATAAAATCAGCCATCAGAAAGGAGATACTCTGTTAAAACGTGTATTTGACGCTTTTGTGAATCCCTTCACTGTGGTGCTGTTTGTGATCGCAGCTATCTCTTTGGTGACAGATGTATTGTTGACACAGGCGCCAAAAGCCGATTATACAGCATTTATCATCATACTCAGTATGGTAATGATCAGTGGATTAATGCGTTTTACGCAGGAAGAACGTTCTAACCATGCTGCTGAAAAACTCTCCGAAATGGTGGAAACAACAATAGCCGTTAAGCGTGCAGAAATTGGCAAAGTAGAAATACCCATAGATGAAGTAGTGGTAGGGGATATTATTTATTTGGCGGCCGGAGATATGGTACCGGCTGATGTGAGAATTTTACAGGCAAAAGACTTGTTTATCAGTCAATCCTCTTTAACCGGTGAAAGCGAACCGCTGGAGAAAATTTGCAGCGCTATAAGCGACCCTGTTTTAAATCCTTTAGAACTAGATAATTTAGCTTTTATGGGCAGTAATGTAATAAGTGGTTCCGCCTTGGCTATAGTTATTAATGTGGGGGATTATACAATATTTGGCTCTTTAGCGCATCAGTTGAGCGGAGAAAAAGTGATCACTAGTTTCGAAAAAGGCGTAAACTCTGTTTCTTGGATACTAATACGCTTCATGCTGGTTATGGTTCCGGTTGTGCTATTGATAAATGGTTTTACAAAGGGAGATTGGCTACAGGCATTGCTATTCGCCATCTCTGTAGCTGTGGGCCTTACCCCGGAGATGCTACCGGTGATAGTCTCTGCCAATTTAGCTAAGGGCGCTTTTGCAATGTCAAAAAAACAGGTTATAGTTAAGCATTTGAATGCCATTCAGAATTTCGGAGCTATGAATGTACTATGTACAGATAAAACCGGCACCTTAACTCAAGATAGAGTAACGTTGATGTATTCCTTGGATATACATGGTAATGAAGATGAGCGAGTTCTGCGCCATGCTTTTTTAAATAGTTATTACCAAACCGGTTTAAAAAACCTGATGGATATTGCCATTATAAAATACTCCGAAGAAAGGCAATTGGTTGCGGATTGGCAAGGTTATTGTAAAGTAGACGAAATCCCTTTCGATTTTAACCGCCGCCGTATGAGCGTGGTGGTGGCTAATGGAAAAACACAGCTGATTACTAAAGGCGCCGTAGAGGAAATGCTTTCTATTTGCACTTATGCCGAATACCGCAATCAGGTCGAGCCAATGACGGAAGAGATCAAGCAAGAAATCATTGCCAAAGCAGCAGATTATAATAACAGAGGTATGCGTGTATTGGGTATAGCGCAAAAAAGCAACCCAGCCCCCATTGGCGCCTTTTCCGTAGCAGATGAATCCGATATGGTGTTTATGGGATATTTAGCATTTTTGGATCCGCCCAAGGAAAGCGCGGCTTTAGCTATACGCGCCCTTTCACATTTTGGTGTAGCGGTAAAAATACTCACCGGCGACAATGACGCTGTAACATGCTCCGTTTGCCGCCAAGTAGGTATTAAAGTAGATAATCTGCTTTTGGGCAACCAAATTGAACAAATGGACGAGAACGAGCTTTCCTTAGCTGTTGAAGAAACCAATGTGTATGCCAAGCTTTCGCCGCAGCAAAAGGCGCGCATTGTAGCGGCTTTGCGTTCCAATAGCCATACGGTGGGCTTTATGGGAGACGGTATAAACGACGCAGCAGCAATGCGTGTTTCAGATGTGGGCATTTCTGTAGATACGGCAGTGGATATTGCTAAAGAAAGCGCCAATATTATTTTGCTAGAGAAAGATCTAATGGTGCTGGAGCGGGGTGTGGTGGAAGGACGTAAAATATATGCCAATATTATAAAATATATTAAAATGACCGCCAGCTCTAATTTTGGCAATATGTTTTCTGTACTGGCAGCCAGCGCTTTTTTGCCTTTCCTGCCTATGCTGCCCATTCATATTCTATTATTGAATTTGATTTACGATATTTCTTGCGCTACTATTCCTTGGGATAATGTAGACGCTGCTTATCTAAAAAAACCTCGGCAATGGGACCCCTCGTCAATTAGTAAATTTATGCTGTGGATAGGGCCTACCAGCTCTGTTTTTGATGTCACTACCTATATTTTACTCTATTTCTTTATTTGCCCTTTAGCCTGCGGTGGCGCTTTCCCAGCTTTAAGCCAGCCGGCGCAAGCGGCTTTTATAGGATTATTCCATGCCGGATGGTTTGTCGAATCTATGTGGTCCCAAACTTTAGTTATTCATATGATACGTACGCCTAAAATTCCTTTCGTACAAAGTCATGCCAGTTGGCAACTAACTGCTTTAACTACCTTGGGTATAGCTTTGGGAACGCTTATACCTTATACCGCCATTGGCGCTGCTCTTAATTTCACACCTATGCCGGCGGTATTTTTTCCCTGCCTTATCGTGACTATTTTACTATATATGGCGTTGGTGCAAGTTTTAAAAACGTTTTATGTGCGGCACAACGGAGAATTGCTTGCTTAAATATGTACAAAACAAACAAACCTTGCTGTTACAAAGAAAGAAGTATCACTATGAGTTGCGAAATGTATTATTTTCCTTCCGCCAATGGTATAAACCAAATATTCTCCCGGCTATGGCTGCCAAAAGGGCAGCCAAAAGCTATTTGCCAGATCATTCATGGTATGAGCGAGCATAGCGGGCGTTATGAAGAATTTGCGGAGTTTTTAAACAAAAAAGGCCTGGCAGTAGCAGCCCATGATCATATAGGACACGGCTGTAGTGTAGTTAAAGGGCAACGTTACTGCTTTTTTGGCGAAAATGACGGTTGGGGATGCGCCCTGGCGGATATTGGTTTAGCATATGATATAAACAGGGAAAAGTGGCCGCATCTGCCTTATTTTATGTTGGGGCATAGCATGGGCTCTTTTCTATTGCGCAGTTATTTACTAAACGATAAAGCTAAAGGTTTGAGCGGAGTAATTCTTAGCGGCAGCGGCAGTATAGGAAAAATAAGGCGCACGGTGGGCGATTTGCTGATTATACTGGAAAAACGGCGTTTAGGCGCCGATGGTTTAAGCCATATATTGGCATTGGTCATACAAGGCGGCTATAACCGCCGTTTTAAGCCAACGCGGACCCCGGCCGATTGGCTTTCTTCCGATCCTGTTATGGTAGATGATTATTTAGCTGACCCTCTATGCCGCAAACTACCCACAGTAGGCTTATATGAAGATATCAATCGAGCGCTTGATTATTTAGGCAAAGCTTCTAATATACGGCGTATGGAACAAGAACTGCCCATGTTGCTGCTTTCCGGTGCTGAAGACCCTTTTGGAGATTGTGGGCGAGCTGTACATAAGCTTTATGTTCAATTTCAGAAAGCCGGGTGCCGCGATATTTGCTTAAAGCTTTATCCCGCTTGCCGGCATGCTTTGCTTTATGAAAAAAACCGGCTGCAGGTATTTGAAGATATATATTTATGGCTAAATAATAAAATTTCTTGAATTGGATTGCCCTTTATAAACTTTTTTGCTATAATATTAGCATGGAAGAGCAAAGAAGGCGCAAACTAAAACATAAGAACAGATGGGCTGATGTATTGGCTGCCATCATACTTTGTGGTGCGCTGATATTAGGCATAGTGGCTTTACGCGATTTTTTTCGCGCTAAAATGCTAAATTTCGCAAATGTTGAAGAAGGTTCCGTTGTACTTACACTGTCGGCCGAGCTTTTAGTATTACGACATGAATACGTGGTAACGGCGCCCAGCGCCGGTCATTTTAACCCACAAATAGAAGAAGGGGCGCGGGTCAAGGAAGGTACATTGCTTGGCTATTGCGGTAATAATCCGGTTTACGCCCCCAAAGGCGGTGAAATATCTTATGAATTAGATGGCTGGGAAGAAAAGCTGCAAATAGCGGCTTTCCATGAATTAGATTGGTTAAAAGTTTTTACCCAGTTAAAAGAAGAACAAAATCAAGCAAAGGCGGATGAAGTTGCTGAAGAACCCACGCGGCAGGAAGAAGAAGCCGAGCTTTTAGGCCGCCCCTTAGCGCGGGTGGTAGATAACCTCTTAGATTATACCGTGCTTTTGAAGTTGCAAGATGAGCATCAGCTATTGGCTGAAGAAAGCCATATAACCTTTCACCTAACTAAAGAACAAATTATCTCCGCTGCTTATCAGGAACGCTGGCAAACACCGGAAGGCGATATTTATTATATTTTCAATAAAATCTCTTCCAAAGAAGATACTCTGTTTAAACTGCGTTACTGCGCAACAGAAATTATTGCCCGCGAGGTAAGCGGAATAATATTGCCAAGTTCCGCTATTATATTGGATGAAGAAGGTGATACAGGGGTATTCATTCGTAAAAAACGTAAATTAGTATTTACAAAGATAGACGAATTAGCTGTTAAAGATGATATTTGTGTGGTAAAAGGCCTGGATAATATGGCGGTGGTTGTAGTCAACCCTAACCGCGCTAAAGATGGGCAGCGTATATAGGTGTTTAGAGTGAATAAGCGGGAGTGAAATATGAGTATACAGCTTGCTCTTCAGCAGGTAAGACAAAATATCCTGCTGGCTCAGGAAAAAAGCCCTTATGCCATGCGTGGTGAAGTTAAGCTGCTGGCAGTTAGCAAAACTCAGCCAGTAGAGCGTATTGCTGAAGCCTGCCACGCAGGGCAAAAAATATTTGCGGAAAACCGCGTACAGGAGTTAGTAGAAAAGCAGCAGGTTTTTCCCAATGTAAGCTGGCATTTGATTGGGCATTTACAAACGAACAAAGTCAGGCATATAGTAAACAAAATAGAACTGCTGCATTCCCTGGAAAGCATCGGCTTAGCCGACGAACTACAAAAACGTTTATCTGTATTTGAAACTGTATTGCCGGTGTTGATACAAGTAAATATTGCCGAAGAGCAGAGTAAATATGGCTTAGCGCCTAATGAGGTGAGCGATTTTTTAGATGCCTTAGCCGATTTTCCTGCTTTACAGGTTCAAGGTTTAATGACTATCGGCCCGCTGACTGCTCAGGGGGAAGAGATTCGTCCGATTTTTCGTGAATTACGCCGTTTACTGCAGCAAGAAAAAAAACGCTATTTGCCCCATACGGCGCTGCATCATCTTTCTATGGGTATGAGCGGCGACTATATGATAGCAGTAGAGGAAGGCGCGACCATGGTACGTGTGGGTAGCAGTATATTTGGCGCAAGAAGTGTTATGTATGATTCATAAGAAAAGTGGTTATCTTCTGGTTTTGATTTAGCAGGAAATCTATTATAAATAGCGAAGTTAAAAATTAGATGCTTATTTGTTGTGTCCCTTAGGGAAGGAGCGATACTATTGAGCGGTTTTATTGATAAAATGGGGAATTTTTTTTTCAAAGATGTAGATGATCCGGCGGAAGAAAAACTGCTGGGTGAGGTTGGGCGCGAACTGACAGTTCCTGCGCGTGATCATAATGTGTGGCAGGATAAAGACGAAAAACGTAAAAGGCCTAATCTGATAAGCGTACCCGGCAAGGGAGGGATAAAGGGACAAGATTTTATGGAAATGGTTTTGATAAAAGCCACCTCTTACGACGATATGCAAGATATCGCCAACCATATCAAATCTAAAAAAGTCGCCGTGGTCAATTTTGAAGATATGGATAAAGATGTAGCTCAGCGTATGGTAGATTTTCTTTCCGGCGCCGCTTTTGCGCTGGATGGCGTGCCGCGCAAAGTCTCCGGTGGCACTTTCATTTTTAGCTCGGCTAATGTCGATCTAAGCGGGCAGATCATGGAAAGAGACGGCGCCTTTGCCGATTTGAACCGCGACGAACGGTTTACTTCCACCAACTGGTTGCGTAAATAGTTTTAAACCTATACTACCGTGCCGAGGGGGATAATACATCAATAATCTAAGCTTGTACGCGGTGATACATACTGTCTTCCGCGTTTATTATCTGTTGATCATCGCGCGCGTGTTGATGAGTTGGATACGCTTAGGCGATAATTTTCTTACCCGCTTCATCTACGAGATGACCGAACCGGTATTGGGTATTTTTAGACGTATTTTTCCGCCGCGTCCCGGTTTTTCTTTAGATATTTCGCCCATATTTGCCATTATTGCTCTGCAATTAATAGAAACCCTCATAAGATCCCTTATATAAGAGGGCAAATATGAGATATTTGATTGTTTTTATTATGATAATTCTGGCAATTAATAACTGTGCCTTAATTGCTGTTATTAATAATCAACAAGTTTGTTATGATATAGATATAGCAGATGAAGCCCCTGCTTTAGTGGTTTTTAGTGAAGAGGCGCTGGCGTCGTTTATTGTTGATCTTGATCTTGAAACAGGCGAGGAATTACCGGAGAATACTGCGGTTTCCCCGCCTGTTTTATTAGATTTAATGAAAGAAAAAGGAGATGAATTTGCCAAAATCCTGGACGATATATCTCAATATGAGATTCAGATACTATTGACTCAAGTTAACAGAAACAGCGATGGCAAACCTTCGTTTATCAGTGAAGAATATGGGATGGACACAAACAAGTATTTCTACCCGGCCAGCGCTGTTAAAATGGCTATAGCCGCGCTGACACTGCAAAAACTCCATAGCATAGCTAAGGCGGATAGAACCTGTGTGCTTAATGCGGCTAAAAGCAAAAATGGTTCAGTGGGCCGGGCCGGTTTTACCATAGAAAAATACATATATAGAATGATAGTATATAGCGATAATATCGCATATAATAGGCTATATGATTTTTTAGGGCAGCAGTATATCAATGAAACCTTGCATAATATGGAGTATATAGATTGTCAGATTATCCGCCGCTATGATTCACAACTCTCGGCAAAGGAAGATAGAAATAATTATCCCTGGGAGCTTCGGGATAATGAAGGAGAATTGCTGGACAGCTCTCCTGCTATAACTAATGAAAACATTTATAGTTTGCGGGAACGAAAGGACATGACAGGCTTACTGCGAGGCAGAGCACGTATGACCGCTAAAGGCCTAATTTCCTCGCCAAAAGAGTTTTATGATTATAATTATATGTCCTTGGAAGTTATGCAAAATATACTAAAAGCGCTGGTTTTCCCAGCCGAGGTTGAAAAGAAGGCTAGGTTCGATATTAGCGCAGATGACAGAGAGTTTTTACTTGCTTGTTTGCTGGGGGAGGGTACGGAACATAAGTATTTCATATATGGAGGAGCGGGTTTAGTAAACCCAGATATTGAAATATATAATAAAACCGGAACCTCATACGGAAACATTATCGATAACGCCTATATAATAGACAAAACCCACAATATTGAATTTTTTCTGACTGCTGTAATATATGTAAACCCCAATGGAATTATCGGAGACGAAATCTATGATTATGAAAAAACCGGGCTTCCTTTCTTGCAAAATTTAGGCTTGGCGATATATGAATATTATTTAAGGGCAAATGAATAAAACTATGTCTATCCCGATAGAGGATTTTGAAGACGCACTTGTTTCTGCTTGCGCGAAGAAAGCCGAAGCAGATTATATCATTAGCCGTGATGATAAGCTTTTACAGAGTAAATCGCCTGTAAAAGTGATTGCGCCGAAAGATTATCTTAAGGGCACCTCTAGAAACCAGAATAAACACTAACAAAATGATCAAAATGAGACTAATTACCTAAATATCCCCGTCATTGCGG